>Ga0315336_1001245_pt1 | contig 52694 bp, 49 predicted proteins | sample ASW5metaG_FD_204512 | JGI IMG/M metagenome (GOLD analysis project Ga0315336, IMG submission 204512) | Ammonia-oxidizing marine archaeal communities from Monterey Bay, California, United States - ASW #5 | ecosystem: Environmental > Aquatic > Marine > Intertidal zone | place: USA: California...
GATATCAATGACAAACAGGTCAAGGTGGGCATCGTTGCCCCGAGAGATATTGCCGTTCATCGTAAAGAGGTCTATTTACAAATCCAAGCTGAAAACCAGGAAGCCGCGGCTCCTGCCGATGTACCGAATCTGAGTAATATTATTCCCAAAAAGTCATGAAACTCACTATTGATAACCAAAAGGGCATGGCTTTCGTAAGCAATCCTCAGAACTTGGGGGAGCTGCTGGAAGCCATCATGATTTACGCCCAAGGTAAGAGCCGTCTCATTCAACACATTGTCTTGGATGGAGAGAGATTACTTCCCAACGATTTGACTGCATCGCGTAAAGCTACACCCTTGACCGACATCGATATCCTCGAAATCGAGACGTCGAGCACCGATTTGATCATCGATGACGAGCTTCAAAATCTAAAAGAGATTTTGCCCGACTTATCCGCTGCGTGTCATTCGATGTCACAAGTCATGCAGTCGACCGTTCCTCAAAACGTGTTTCAACAGTTTAATGACCTGATGGACGTTTGGGAAGTCGTAAAGGAACGGCAGGCTCAGATCACGAAAACCAAGGGGTTCGACGTCGACTCGTTTCCGGTGAACAAGATTACCTTGAAACAACACAATGCTGAGCTGGAGGTTCATCTACAGAAAGCAAAATTGCAGTTGGAGCGATCCCAGTTCGCTGAATTGAGTGATTTGTTGAGTTACGAACTAGCTGATTTCGCCGACGACGAACTGAAAATCGTGAATCAAATGGTTCAACTCGTAGAAGCAGATAATTCCTGAATCAATTTTCGCGCGTGGTCAGCACTCACTTCCGTTACGCCCCCATCCAAAAGTCGCGCTATTTCGTCGACCCGTTCGTCGCCCTGAATGCATTTGACAGCAGATCTCGTTCGGCCGTCTTCCGTGGCCTTGGAAACGTGAAAATGAGAGGTGGCTGCTGCGGCCAATTGTGGTAAATGAGTAATGCAGATCGTCTGATGTGAAACGGCGAGTCGGGCCATGGTTTCAGCGATGCGGTTCGCGACAATTCCCCCGACACCGGTGTCTATCTCATCGAAGACCAGTGTGGGAACCGCGTCGGCTTCCGCAAAGATTGTTTTCAACGCCAGCATGATTCGGGATATCTCCCCACCCGACGCTACGTTCTTCAACGGTTTTAATGTGTCGCCGGCGTTGGCTTCGATGAGGTATTGAATCTGTTCGAGGCCAAAACTACTGAGTTCTATCTCTTGATGCTCGATAACAATTCGAGCGCCCTCCATGCCCAAATGCTGAAGAACCTCGGTAATTCGTTTTTCTAATTCCTTCGAAGCCCGGGTACGTTTTTTTGAAATGGCCTTCGCGGTTTTCATCGCTTTTTCGTGAGAGGATTCGCACAGCTTTTTTAAATCATCCAACATTTCGTCGCGGTGTTCGAAAAGGTCGATTTCGGATTCGATGTTTTTTGCATAGCTCAGGACTTCTTCGATCGTATCTCCGTGCTTACGTTTCAAATCCCGAATGAGAACAAGTCGCTCATTGATCGAATTGAGTTCGTCTGGGTCATACTCGACCCCGTCGATGAGCCCGTCCAATTCCTGGGAAATGTCCGACAATTCGTTTTGGACCGAATCCAGTCGAATGGATAACGGTTCATATTCTTTTGCCAAGTCTGTTAAATCAGAAAGAAGACGCCCCGATTGACCCAGGGTAGTTTGTGCGGATTCTTCCGACTCGGTAAGCATTTGTCGAATTCGAGTTGTCAGCTCATGGATCGTTTCCGCATTGGCGATCCGATCACGGCGGCTTTCCAAGTCCGATTCTTCGTCCGGCGATAGTTGTGCTTTTTGGATTTCTTCCAACTCAAATTTCAAAAATTCGATGTGGCGTTCTTGGTCACGGTCTTCATTTTCGAGTTGGTCCAATTGCTTTCTTGCTTCGTGCCACTCTTTGAATAGTTTCGCATGTTGGGCAGTCTGGTCGGTGAGGTCAGCGTAGTGGTCCAGCAATTCTCGTTGGCGCGCTGTATTGAGCAAGGATTGGTGATCGTGTTGGCCATGGAGATCGACCAGCTCGTCACCGATTGTAGACAAGACGGACAAAGGAACGATGGTGCCGTTGACGTAGGCTTTACTGCGGCCTTCCGAAGACACGACCCGAGCGAGATGAAGTGTCTTGTCGTCGGAAACGAGATCGTGTTCTTCCAAGTGTCGGTGGAGAAGAGTCGAGTAAGTATCCATTTCAAAAATCGCGTCGATTCGCGCGGTCGACGCGCCGTGTTGAACGGACTCACTGGAAGCGCGCGCGCCCAATACCAAATTGAGTGCACCCAGAACGATCGATTTTCCCGCTCCCGTTTCACCAGTCAATACGGTATATCCGGCGCTGAAATCCAATTCCAATGAATCGATGAGAGCAAAGTTCTTGATCTGAAGTGTAGTTAACATCTAGTCGCCATCCGTGGTCAGATGGGCCAAAAACTCTTTGTTTCCGGCTGGCCCCAATAGAGGTGAGGGTATCACACCGACTGTTTTGAATCCTATTTTCGCAGCGCTCGATTGCACCGAATCGAGTACTTTGTTGTGCACCGATTCGTCTCGCACGACTCCGCCTTCTTCCACTTGATCTTTACGTGCTTCGAACTGTGGTTTGATAAGGACGACCCCTTGGGAATGGGGGGCTAAGATTTTTTTCAATGATGGAAGAACGAGTTTAAGAGAAATGAACGAACAGTCCGCGGTGAAAATGGTAGGTGTTTCGTCGAAATCATCTGGCGTTACGTTACGGATGTTCGTCCTCTCCATTACGGCAACACGGTCATCATTTCGGAGCTTCCAGTCAAGTTGTCCGTAGCCGACATCCACAGCGTAAACTTTAGCGGCGCCATATTGAAGTAGGCAATCGGTGAATCCTCCGGTGGAAGCGCCCGCGTCAATCGATATGGCATCCTGCACGGGCACGGTAAATTCCTCCAACGCCGCTTCAAGTTTCTTTCCGCCACGGCTTACAAATCGAGGAGATTCTTTAATGACGAATTCGAGTGTATCTTCTACCAATTCTCCGGACGTCGCGAATCGTTGCCCGTCTTTTGCTGTAACTTGACCAGTCTGAATAAGTCCCTGGGCTTTCGAAAGGCTCACACCAGCCGTTTGTTGCACCAGATTGTCCAACCGAACCTTAGCCATTGGCAGGGTTCAACAACGCGACTGCCTGAACACTAATCGCTTCGAGACGGCCTTCCGGTCCGACGGTTTCATTTGTCTTGGGCTTGATCGAGATTTGATTGTTCGATATCCCGAGGACGCCCGAGAGGGTCGTGCGCATCTCGTCTACGAAAGGGTTCAGTTTGGGCTGTTGAGCAATGATGTTGACGTCGATGTTACCAATTTCATAGCCCTCGTCTTGAATGCGTTTGTTGGCTTCTTCCAACAACAATAGACTGTTGACCCCCTTGTATTCGGGGTCAGTATCCGGAAATAGTTTGCCGATATTTCCGAGGGCCAACGCGCCGAGTAAGGCGTCCGTAATCGCGTGGGCCACGGCGTCCCCATCTGAATGTCCTGCCAGTCTCGCTGAATGAGGGATTGTGACTCCGCCAAGTAACAAAGGTCCACCGGATTCCAATTGATGGATGTCGTAACCAACCCCTATTCTCATTATTTTTTTTCCTTTGTAAGCAGGTATTCAGCGTATTCTAAATCTTCTGGCGTCGTAATTTTGATGTTATGTGGTGAACCGCGAACCAACTGAACGTTACCACCAGTCCGGTTTACCAGACTGGCATCATCGGTGCCCAGGTATCCTTCGGCGGATGCCTTTCGAAGGGCTTCTTTGATTACGGCCACACTGAAAACCTGGGGGGTCTGGCATGCCCAAAGGTCTTTCCTGTCCGGCGTGTTCGCCAATAGATTCTCTTCAGTGGCTACCAGGATGGTATCTGTGCAAGGAACAGCCACCGTTGCCGCACCGGATTTTTGGGCAGCATTTATGGCGTTTGAAATTATGCTCTCCGTTACGAACGGTCGCGCTGCATCGTGGATGACCACGATTTTGGTTGAAGGGGAGAGATGGTTCAATCCGGCGTTCACCGAATCCTGACGCTCACGCCCACCTGGAATTACGGTTATCGAACTGGCGTCGAATTCATGGTCCACCAGATCCTGAAACACGCTAACGTGAGCTTCGGGTGCGACGACGACCGCTTCACTCAATAAACCCAACGCATGAAACGGGCGTAACGTGTGAACAAAAAGAGGGGTGCCACCAATCGTTACAAGGGCTTTCGGTTCACTCGTACCCAATCGGACACCCATGCCGCCTGCGACCAACAATAACTGGACAGAATCAGTATTCATAGGGATAGTGTAACAAAATGGAGAGCAGTAATGCGTCAGACGGGATTAGGCTGTTTCAGCTTGTTCCGGCTCCGCGATCTTCGTAAATATCATTCGGCCTGCAGCGGTTTGGAGAACGCTAGTCACAAGTACGTCAACTGTTTTGCCAATCGAGCCGCGACCACCGTCTACAACGATCATGGTACCGTCTTCCAAATAACCAACCCCTTGAAAAGGTTCTTTCCCTTCCTTGACGATCTTGACTTCCATGTGTTCGTCGGGAAGAGCCGCAGGTTTTAATGCATTGGCCAAATCATTGATATTGAGGACAGCCAATCCTTCGATCTGCGCGACTTTGTTCAGATTATAATCGGTCGTTATCACTTTGGCCTTAAACTGCTGTGCGAGTGAAACGATTTTGGAATCGACTTCCTCAGATGGGTCCGGGTCATCATCAATAATCACAACCTGGATACCCTGGGTCATTTCTTGAATTTCTTTGAGAACATCCAAGCCGCGGCGTCCTTTTGATCTACGTAATACGTCGGATGAATCGGCGATATGCTGTAGCTCGTGAAGAACAAAACGAGGAACGATGAGCGTTCCTTCAAGAAATCCAGCTTCCACGACTTCATTGAGCCGTCCATCTATCAGAGCACTCGTATCCACCAATTTTGGATTTCCATACGTTGTCATTTGACGCTGATTCACCGCGCTGACCAAAGATTCCCAATTAGATGCCCGCGTAAGCCCGAGCGAGATCCCGATAAATCCGAATATCAATACGAGTGAGCAGATAAGATACAGCTGAACACTACCGCTGTCATGATATTCCTCGGGGATAAAGAACAGGATGTATTTTGCAAGAAAATAGCCAGAAATCAGGGCCAGAATTATAGCGATCATGGCTGGAAACAAACGCTCGAACAACTCTTGTGTGACAAAACGCAGGCACAACAAAATTCCGCCGGCGACTCCGGCACCAACCCCAGCGCCAAAAAAGCGATAAAGGTTTCGCGTCGATTCTGAATAAGCGAATACTTCATCTCCTTCAGACACGGCAGATCTGACGTCCTGGAGATCGATCAAGTAAGTAGCCCAAATTAGCCCCATCACAAGACTTGAGAGGACGAACATCGCTCTAGCTATTTTAAGTGCCATATATATGTCCGGTTTACTGCGCTACTAAGGCCTAGAAAAAGCCTACTATGTATTATATACCCGAGTTTGTCAAATGGTTTCGTCCGTAAAAACTTATTTTATATTTTTTAGACATTCCATAACAATCTTTGCTAATTTCGGCTCGGCTTCATTGGCTGTGGCAATGATCTTATCGATATCAACCGGTTCTAAGGCTTCTGGGAAGCATTCGTCCGTAATCGCTGAGAAACCAAGGACTTTCAGCCCACAATGAACTGCCACGATCACCTCAGGCACTGTACTCATTCCCACTACATCCGCCCCCATTATGCGCATCATGCGGTACTCGGCACGGGTTTCCAGATTCGGTCCAGTACAGGCCAAATAAACCCCCTTCTGGAGCTTAATATTGAGTTTTAGTGCCGCATTTTCAGCAACTTCAATCAGTTTTTGCGAATAAGGCTCGATCATGTCCGGAAAACGGGGCCCCAGACTATCATCATTTGGCCCAATTAAGGGATTATCGCCCATCATGTTGATCTGATCTTCAATCACCATCAGGTCGCCGGATTTAAACTGCGGGTTCATCCCTCCGCACGCATTGGAAACGATAAGCGTTCTGACCCCCATCGCTTTAGCCACACGAACCGGAAAGGTCACTTCCTGCATGGAATAGCCTTCGTAATAATGGAAACGCCCGGACATCGCGACCACTGGCTTTCCAGAAAGGGTACCAATTAGCAATTCACCGGCATGGGTCTCCACCGTGGACGTTGGAAAATGGGGGACATCCTCATAAAAAATCCGCGTCTTTACTTTGATTTTATCGGCCAACCCGCCAAGCCCCGTGCCCAGGATAATTCCGATGGTCGGTTTGGATTTATCTAATTTTCGAATCGCCTTAACGGCTTCTTGAATGTGTTTCTTGAGGTCGGTCACTTTGAATTCCTTATGATTAAATGGTGATGCCCGTTTATACGCTCAGGCGTTCGCGAATGTTTTTTTCGCTTAAGCCTTCAATACTCACTATCTTATCACGAGACTTTTCACCCGTTACAATAGAAATTCGTCGTTTCGGTATCTGAAGTGCCTTAGACAAAAATTTTATGAGTGCCTGGTTCGCTTTTCCATCGATGGGGGGAGAGGTGAGCGCAATGCGTACGCGATTTTCAGAATCGAAGGTAACGGCGTTTCGTGATGCCCCCGGCTGAACGCGGAGCGAGATTTTGGTGAGTGAATCTGATTGCGAGGTCATGAGTTCCGGTCGTGCGACAAAGAACACTTGAGAGAATGCATAACGGGCATCATGGATTGAGAATCGCATTGTTTCTGCGATGGCTTCCATCCCAGGTGACGTTTCTGGTTTTCATGTCGTACGTATCGCCCTTCCGCAGTAAAAAGAACGGCTGAAACGTCTTCTTGTGTTGGTTGGTTTTCCAAAGTTTATGGTCGTAGACTGCAACGTAGTTGGGGCCAATAACTTCAAACTCGTTGCCGGTAACTACGATCGCCGTGTTCTCATCGAGTCCCACGCCCAAAAGTTGTGGTTTCGCCTTAACAATCTCTACCAAATCAAACTGACGATTCCGTTGGAGCAGGTGTTGGTCGATAGCAATGTTTTTGATGAACGAAAAACCCTCCGTGTGGTCGCCCATCATGATCGCATTGGTTTTTGTGTCACCGCGGGCTAAGTAGGAGCCTTGGATGGTGGCTCCGGCGCTACTGCCGCCGATTACGCCTCCGCGTGCCAGGAGTTTATGGAATTCTTCTTCGGTTTTTGTGCCCAAATAGGAATCCGCAAGTCTCCATTGACGTCCACCGCCGAACCAAACGCCTCGTGCCGCTTTCAGGGGACGGACGAATTGTTCAGTGTCTGCTTCGTCGCGGTCTTTCGTATGGAGTACGGTCACATTCGTGGCCCCCGCTCGAGTCAGGAATGACGCCGCTCTATTCAGAGCAAGTTCATTGATGTTGTCCGCACCTGCAGTAGGGATCACAACATAGGGTTGTTCGCCGCCGCCGCCCAGTTCAAAGAATTTTTTCAGAATCGCCGGATCCCTCATCGCGCCGCCTACGATTAATAACGACCCGTTTTCAGGACCAGTTGTAGCGTAAGTGGGCTCTGGCTGGGACGAGGCGCTCGGAGCGAGCACGGAGATTGCGATGATGGCGATTAACGACTTGAATCTGGCTGCGATCATCGGCTAATCCTTCCAAAAGGTTCTAACTAACGAGGTCACGTTACCGAAACGAAGCCCGAAACCTCAAACTGTGTGGAGTTCGCTTCAGTTGAGAATGCATTTAGGCGCCAAAGAGACAGGAGCATCGCGATAAACGAGCAAAATGCTTCGGTGATACGGAAAAGTTAGTAGAACTATTTCATAAGGAGATGTCAGCGCTGAAGGGGAGGCCAAAGGCCAACCCCTTGGAAGGATTATTCAGCCGCTTGCTGGATAGGGGGTTCTTCGATTACCTCCTCGAAGAAAGTTCCCATATTTTGAAACTTTTGTTGCCGTTTCTCGGCCGTGTACATACCCTGTTTGCAGCGACCAAGGAATCGTTCGATTTCTTCTGACAAAACTTGTGCCGCCTTATCGGGGGAACGGTGGGCGCCGCCGCCAGGCTCGGGTAAAATCTTATCGATGACGCCCAGATTTTTCAAATCAGTTGCTGTCAAACGGAGTGCGGATGAAGCCAACTCTTTTTGTTCAACGTCGCGCCACAAGATCTCGGCACAACGTTCCGGAGGACAGATAACGTAAAATGCATTTTCGAACATTGCCACTTCATCACCGACCGCGATAGCCAGCGCGCCGCCGCTTCCGCCTTCAGAAAGAACAATTGAGAATATGGGGGTTTTCAAATTCAAACTATGGAGGATACTCTGAGCGATAGCAGACCCCTGTCCAAATTGTTCCGCTTCCACTCCAGGGTGTGCGGCAGGAGTATCAACAAAACTGATGACAGGTAAACTGAAACGCTCGGCCATCGAATAAAGCCGCATGGCTTTTCGATATCCGTAGGGATGTGCCATACCGAAATTGCGCTCAACTTTTTCTTCGGTGGTGACACCCTTTTGTTGTCCCACTACGACGACTGTTTGTCCATTGATTTGTGCCAATCCGCCAATCATAGCCGGATCGTCGCCCATGGAGCGGTCGCCATGTAATTCAAAAAAATCGTCGAAGATACGAGTGGTGTAGTCGAGCATCCGGGGGCGCTTAGGGTGGCGGGCTAATTGGACTCTTTCCCAAGCGGACAGATTCTCGTATATTTCTTTTTCTTCTTTTTCAAGAAGTTCAATCAAGCCTTTGCGTTCTTCGTCGTTCTGGGCATCGCGAATACGCGATTCCAATTCGATAATCACCTGTTCGAACGGTAAAACGACTTCTTTGGAGGCGGCAGCTTTTTTCTTTCTACGATTGGGCAATTTAACCTCGTTTCGTTCTTTTTTATTTAGTGCTGCAGGCACGAAAAAATCTCCCGATTTCCCGACTGGGAAAAGGACACTCAATACCTATGGACACAGCCTATTACCCCCAAGGCAATAATCGTGAGATTACTGTAATGTTCAGTATACTCTATACGCCAAAAAGGCACAAGGTTCCATCGGAATATCGGCAAAATTGAGATATAATTCGCCGTATAGAGAAAAGTGGGGGTAAGTTGTTGTCTGGAGCAGAGTTAGGAAGGGAAATGACCCGGGCGGCTTACGGGCGCGCCCATGACAATAAAGTCATAGATTCATTTATTGGGCCATTTCTAACGCGGCTTCGCCGAAGTATTCGGCATAACATTCCGCATGCCAGTACTCTTCTTCGATAGTGATGATTTCACCGAAGTCCAAATCGACTTGTTCGAAGTTCTCGTTACATAAAGTACACTGTTTCATTATCTATACACCTCCTTTCAAAAATATAGTGGGGGCCATCGCAAGATGTGGTGTGCTCCCCCGAGCTTAATCGGACACAGCTTATATCATAACGAAAAACGCCGTGTCAAGTCCTGATTTATGTCAACTATACAATACTGTTTTTAAAAAATCAAGCAAAAATGTTTTTCAGTCTATTTTTACGGGGTAAAAGGGGTGTCATTCGATTAACAGTTTTTCGTATACGGGATAATGATCGGATGGGTACTGGCCGTTTTTGTTATACAAAACAGTCTCGTTGTAAAGAGATTTTATCGGACCGCGGTACATGATCCAATCGATTCGTCTGCTTCTGTCCTCATTCGGAGCCTTAAACCCCCCAAACGTGAGTTCTGAGCCTTTTTTCTCCGCTGCAGTTAAACGGGAGTCTGTAAATAGTTTACTTGTTAGCTCCTTCCACGGAGCACTTGTCTGGGCGGACGCGTTGAAGTCCCCGGTGAGGATAATGGGTATGTCTTTGTCTAGTTTGCGTGCGAACTTTGTCAATAGTTTCGCTGATTCCAGTCGGGCAACCTTTCCACGATGATCAAAATGCGTGTTGATGAAGTAGAAAAACGTTTTGGATTTGATATGCCATATCTTGGCCCATGTTGCGGCGCGGGGCAACGAGGAGTCCCAGCTTTTCGTGCCGGGGATATTCGGAGTTTCGGAATACCAGAACTGGCCTGTTTCGACCGGCATTACCTCGGACGCCTTGTAGAACACCCGCATACTCTCACCGCCGCCGTCGTGATTTCTCCCGATTCCGAAAGATTCAAAGTCGTCCAGTTGTTGATCGATATATTCCGCTTGAAACTTCAGCGTTTCCTGGGTGCCAACGAGTACAGGGTCATATTCACGAATCGTTTCGACGACCAGTTCTTTTCGGAACTCCCATGAGTTTTTCCCATCATCGGCCGAGCCGTATCGAATATTGAAACTCATAACGCCCAGTTCGACAGGTTCGGCGTTCGTGATACCTGATACGGCGATTAAGAAAAAGATAGAAATGGTTTGCAAAGTTTTCATGTCAACACCCCTTATGGTCGGAAACGGAAGCATAGTACCGATCTATAAATGGTATATGCAACGAAGGTATAGTAAAATATTCCAAATTCGCAGTTTGTCTTCAATAAATCGGGGGAATGAATGTCCAAACGCGGTAAAATCATTAATGTGGCCAATCGCCTGCCTATTACCATTGGCGATACCATCGAAAAATCTTCCGGGGGCTTGGTTTCCGCCCTGGACGGCGCAGCAACGGACCAACATGAATTAATGTGGGTCGGGTGGCCGGGCAATAGCGATCTGAATAACGACGACCAACTTGCCCTGACACAACAATTGAAGTTTCAATTCAATTTCGCGCCCGTGTTTCTTTCTTCAAGCGAAGTCGACGATTTTTACCACGGATTCAGCAATTCCAGCCTTTGGCCCATTTTGCATACCATGTCTACTTTCATGCGCTATACGGACGAAGAATGGCACACGTATGTCGATGTCAATGAACGGTTCGCCGATGTGGTGGGGGAATACATTCACGAGGGAGATCGCGTTTGGATACACGATTATCATCTGATGCTGCTTCCTCAGATTCTGCGTGACCGGTTTCCACAAATAAAGATCGGTTTTTTCTTCCACACACCTTTTCCATCTTCCGAGGTATTTCGATGTCATCCGCGTCGGGAAGAACTCATTGGCGGAATCCTGGGTGCGGATCTGGTTGGATTTCATACCTTCGGGTATCTGCGACATTTCAGAAGCGTCGCTCTCCGCCTAATGGGGCTCGAATCGGATGTGGACCATATTCTTCATGACAACAGCATTACCCGCTTGGGCGTGTACCCCATTGGCATCAATTCCGGAAAATTCGAAGAGGAACTTCAATCCGAGGATTGGAAAACAACCTACGATAGCTATAGGGAAAATTGGAAAAACCGGCAGATGATTTTGAGTGTCGAACGCTTGGATTATACCAAGGGGTTACTTCATCGTTTGGATGCCGTGGATCAATTTCTGAACGCCAATGCCGACAAAGCAAACGAGTTGGTCTTTATTTTTGTCAGTGTCCCGACCCGCGGCGCGGTGGAAGAGTATCAATCATTGAGGGAACGATTGGAACGAAAAGTGGGAGAGATTAATGGTCGTCATGCCACCGTGGAAAACAGTCCGATTCATTTTATTCATAATCCCGTTGGCTTCACTGAATTGTGTGCCTTGTATGCGTTAGCGGACGTCGCGTTAGTGACTCCTTTGGTGGATGGAATGAATCTCGTCGCGAAAGAATATGTGGCGTGTCAGGAAACGGAATCTGCCGGGGTCTTGGTGCTCAGCGAATTCGCAGGAGCCGCCAATGAACTGGTGAATGCCGTAACGGTGAATCCGTATGACATCCAACAGGTGAGCGCCAGTATCAAAGGTGCATTGGAAATGCCGCTCGAAGAACGGCAAAAGCGAATGAAGTACATGCGGCAACGTGTCATGCAGTACAACGCGGATTATTGGGCCGGTTCTTTTCTCGATGCCCTGGAGACCGTGGAGAAGCAGCCGGATCAGCCGATCGAAATGGCGGACGCGAAACACGATTTGGCAGAGCGAATCGAAGAAGCCAAAAAAGTAGCATTTTTTCTCGATTATGACGGCACATTACGCGAATTCGAAGATCAACCTCACAAAGCCTACCCGCATGACGAGTTGTTAGCCCTTCTGAAAAAACTGGGCGACCAAACCGATATCGACGTTTCAGTGATCAGTGGTCGCAAACAAGAGGACCTTGAAAAATGGATGGGCGGTTACCCTTTCTCTCTCATCGCAGAGCATGGCAACACCTATCGTATGAAGGGGACCTTTGATTGGAAGAATCTCAGCACTTCAAATGATATGCGGTGGAAGACCCGGGTGAATGAAGTCCTCGAGCATTACGTCGGGTCGACGCCGGGGAGTTTTGTCGAAGAGAAGGCATCCGCGTTGGTATGGCATTATCGCCGTTCCGATCCGGAATTCGGCCAATGGAAAGCTCAACAGCTCATGAGCGAAGTGTACGACATGGTTTCGAATTTACCGGTAGAAATCCATCTGGGAAAAAAAATCGTCGAGGTCAGTTCCATTCATGTAAATAAGAAAGCGGCCGTTCAGCATTGTATTCACGGGAAATCCTATGATTTGATACTCTGCGCCGGTGACGACCAGACGGACGAAGGGATGTTTCAGATTGAACACAAGAATCTGTTTAGCATCAAAGTGGGGGAAGGAGATACCCACGCAAATTACCGAATCAAGGGTCCTTCCGAAATGCGTGCATTGTTGAGTAAATTAATTTAGTTCGATAATTAAGGAAAGTTTTTTGAAAAGTTTGCACTACGGCGTCATTGGGAACGGAAAAAGCGCCGCATTGATTACTACAAGAGGCGAAATGGAATGGTGTTGTCTGCCTATCTTTGATTCGCCGTCAGTCTTCGCCCGAATTCTGGATTGGGACAAAGGCGGCTATTGGAGTGTTGAAGGGGATTACGAGACCTACCAGCAATACATGCCGAAGACGAATATTCTCGTAACGCGTTTCGAAAATCCCGACAGCGCCTTTGAATTGGTCGATTTCATGCCGCGACACAAGGATGGTGAACGATATTTCACGCCACCCGATGTGGTTCGGATTTTGCGCCCTTTAAAGGGAAAGCCGGTAGTCACGATTCACTATCATCCTCGACTACGTTACGCTGAAGACGGGATGGATTCACAGATTCAGGACGGCGTGATCAAAAGTTTCACGACGGATAAGCCCTACGAGTCCGTCTATCTGTATACGAATCTGGACCAGGAGAAGGTCATCAATCAGGAGCCGATCGAATTGAATAAGGAACGGTTCATGTTGTTGAGTTACAATCAGAAACTCAACAAGCCTACCATTCATTCCCTCAATCTCGAATTGGAACGGACCAAAGTCTATTGGATGAATTGGGCCGCCGAATCCCCATTCCTGGGCGAGTACCATGCCATCATTGAACGTAGTGCATTGGCCATGAAGTTGTTGGCCTACCAGAAGACAGGCGCCGTTCTCGCCGCGATTACGACGAGTATCCCGGAAGAAGTCGGGTCTGTCCGAAATTGGGATTATCGATTTTGCTGGCTCCGCGATGCCTCGATGACGATTAAGGTGTTCACCGATCTCGGGCATTACAACGTAGGGAGGCGCTACCTCCAGTTTATTCTCGACATGCTGCCCTACAAAGATGAACCCATTCAGATCATGTACGGGATTAACGGCGAGAAAAAACTAACGGAAGAAGAACTGAATTGGCTAGACGGCTACAAGGGGTCGAAGCCGGTCCGAATCGGCAACGCCGCGTACAAGCAGGTGCAGAACGACATTTATGGTCTCGTCATGGACACGATCTACCAAAGTATTTCGAAGGCCGGTGATACGCTGGAAGAAGATTACATGGAAGACCTGTGGACGGTTGTACGGTCGCTCGTGCGATATGTGGAAAGTGATTGGCAAAAGCCTGATTCCGGTATCTGGGAAATTCGTGGCGAAAAACGTCATTTCGTATTCTCGAAGGTGATGTGTTGGGTCGCTATTGATCGCGCATTGAATATTGCCTCGGTTCTGGGCAAGTTGGAATACCGCGAACCCTGGCTCAAGCTCAAAGGCGAAATCATGGACGACGTCATGGAGAACGGGTGGAGTGAGTCTGCGCAGGCATTTACCCAGTCATACGGCGATGACAGTCTCGACGCGTCCAATCTGCTGATGGAACATTATGGCTTCGTCTCTCCCGATGATGCGAAATACGTGAGCACCGTACAAAAGACCCATGAGAATCTATGCCGCGATGGGTTGATGTATCGCTATCGAAATCAGGACGATTTCGGCGAGCCAACTTCGTCGTTCACCGTGTGTACTTTCTGGATGGTAAAAAGCCTCCATCGCATCGGAGAAAAAGAAAAGGCGCGCTCCATGTTCGAGCAGCTCCTGCTCTACAGCAATCATTTGGGTTTATACAGTGAAGATATTCATTTCGAGACGAAAGAGTTGTTGGGCAATTTTCCGCAGGGCTATTCGCATTTAGCGTTGATCGATACGGCATTGACCTTGATGGATGAATAATCTCTCGGTTATTTCCACCCCAACGCATCGAACATCCGAAGATCAATCAATTCGAACGGATCGCCATTATCGTTCAGTCCTGAAAACTCCTTGCCGAATTGCTTTTTCAGTTTTGTGTCCGCGTCGTCTGTGAAACCCGCAACATATTCATACGTCCCAGTCTCCACTTTGAAATCTATCTTGTGAACCGCATACCGCATGTCGCGGGCTCTCGCAATCTCGTAAAATCCCCGAGTAATGAACATGGAGGTCGGCACCGATTTCCCTTCCTTAATGGTGACTCTGACTCTCGAAATGTTTCCCTGCCTCGAGATTTCTTCGAAACGAACATCCATATCAGTCGCGCCCATATCGACGGTGCCGAGAACGACAAGGTCTTCGAGCGGATGGTTCGCAGGTCCGCCCGTTCCGCTTGTGGAACATCCACCAAAGAAACAAATTCCGATCAAACAAATTCCAAAAATTCTTATCACCGTTTTTCTCCTCATTCATCATCTCAACAAAAGGTGTAACACGTTCTCGCGCCTGACTTATGCCAATTTTGCAAAATGGGTTTCAGGTTCCATAATTCGCATTAGAGTCAATCGACCTAATCGTCCAGGAAAAAGATAAACTTTTTTCCTCGTTCCCAATCAGGCTTTTTTATCGCTTCGACATATTCTTGTGATGCGAAGCCCATTCCGGTGTGGGCTCCGATGAGCAGGATTCGGTCCTCCTTCCGGAGGACTTTCGGAGGGAGGCCGCTCATGATGTCCAATGGGGCCTGAACGTTCAGGGCGTCGGCGGCTTCCTCGATGGTCGTCGGGTATTCGCCGAATTCCAACAAGTGTAGCTTCGCTACGCATGCCGCCCGGAGAAGTCGTAATTGATTGATCACCGTGTATTTGATATCAAAAATTCGGTGCACGAACGGAAAAGCCTGGTGAGCGCGCCACCGGTATTTCTCACTGATTGTTGTTGCTTTGCGCCAAGTTTTTGCATCGAGAATGCCGCTTTCGATCGGCATTATATCTGCCGCTTCAAAGATGTTTGAAGCTTCACACGATGCCATCGCCCGTGCGTACCACGACATGACGCGCGTTTGGAGAAAATAACATTCCCCGGACATCAGAAAACGTTGGTGGTTGTACTTCATCGTGGATTCTTTAATTTCGTATTTTCTGCGCGTTTCTTTGAACATGTACACCAATTCGTCGGTAACGGAGGAGGATGGAGTCAGGTTTTTTGCTTTGCCGGGTTTGGCGAAGCCTGCGTATCCACGCACATGGCTCTGTTGGACCTGAATCTGGGACCCCGCGAATTTTGGGCGGTTGTCGAAACGGGTTTCCATCATGTTGGCCCAATCCATTACCCGATGGATTTGAGCTTTGGAAAGATCGTATCGATTGACGAGGTATTCAAATACGGTGAAACCGAATCGACTATTCTGGTAGTAGGGGCCCGCATCGTAGCAATACCACGTGGCCATCATATGTTCTGTCAAGCGAAACAGGAGCAAGATGTTAGTGATTGAGGCGTCAAGATCTTCTTTTTCCGCGAAATAAATCGACTCAAGAAACAACGCCCGCCCGATGTTGTCAGTATCGATTCTCAGTTTACCGTCCAATTCCTGTCGAGTCGCTTCGCCGAAGTCCTGCGCACCGAAGATTGGGTCCACAAAGATTCCATTAATATCCACGTATTCGTGAAGACGCGTCAATGATTTTCGATGACGTTCAACATATTGATTGATTAGTCGGATCGCCTCGCTGCTCAAAGGGCGATAGCGCAACTCGCCTTGTTCATCGTCTTGGTGCATGTCGTGGAGAGTTCCATAATCCAATTGAAGGTCTTGAAGGAACGGGTAGAGATTATTTGGCGAACCATTTAGTCTCATTACGCGGGAGCTCATCGGCCCAGGCACGCTATCAAACCTCACATGAAGGCGAGCCAATTCATCGAGTGAGCCTCCGTAACGGCTTGGTGTACCAACCCACGAAATGAGCTCCGACCAGTTGGTCGGGTAGGGAGCAGCTAGGGGCTGCGGCGGGAAATCGAGTTTCGCGGTAGATTTTTGAGTAGAGGCTGTGTTTTCGATCGGAACGTCGTTATTGACGGCCTGTAAATCCGAATCGTCCGAAACAATGTCAATTTTGTCGACAGGGGGCGGCACGACGGACATCTGCTGTTCGTAGTTCTGTTTTTCTTTTCGAAACTCTGAACGTTCCTTGAATGGAAAGAGAAATGGAACCGCCAGCAGCGGAAGGAAGAGCAAAAGAATCAATCGATTTCGCGTGAGTTTTTTCATCGAGATTGCTTCTCAACATCGCTCAGGAACACCCGATTGAATCTGAACTTACTATAATCCCTGTTTTGCTGTCGGAGCGAGTGTTCTTCTGGATCCAGATAGGGGAGGAGGTTTGCTGATTCTGTCGTAATCGTGTAGCTTTTTTTATAAAGTTTGATTCTGAGACGTTTGCCATCGGTGGCGCTCAATGGAGCGTGCGTATTCAATTCACTCGCCGCCTCTTCCAACGATTCCGGGTAGCGGCCTGTTTTTAGATTGTACAATTCCGCCAGGCACGCCGCGCGAATGAGTCTCAGATTCGTAATCGTGTTGAACTTCATCGTCACAATATCCCATACGCATCGATGGACATCGGCCGCGCGTTCTTTGTATTGGTTTTTGACTAGATGCCATTTTTCGGGTTCGAATTCCAAACCGCTTTTGAGTGGCAAGTAGTCGATAGCTTCATGGAACGTGCGGCCTTTCCGTGATTCAAGACCGGACATGCACCAGGACATGATGAGCGATTGGAAATGGTATCGTTCGCCCGATACCAGGAACTTTTTACGGTTCCAATTCATGTTGGCTTCCGAACGGGAGGTGTCCAGCTGCATGCTCTGGAAAAAATAGGTTAGATCATCGATGGCGGACGATTCGTTCGTGAGTTCCACCCGATTGTCCCCTCTCCCCATGGGTTCGTCGGTGAGGACATTGGTCTGCTGCGCGATAATTTGCGTTGCGGCCATCACATTGCCGTAGTCGAACCAGGTTTCCATCTGGGTTATCCAATCGGCGACTCGTTCGTATTGTTCTACCGTGAGTGAGGAATTGTTGATCAGGTATTCCGTGGTCAGAACTGCATATCGAACGAAATCGAGGGACGTGAGATATACGTAAAGCCGCCAATTGGCGCTGAGGTGCTCGCTCAACCGGATGAGAGTCAGGACATTGTGCAAGGCTCGATCCACATCGCCGTTGTTGGCGTGATGAATTGCGTCCAGGTAAAGGTACGCATCAATCGCGGGCAACTGCTGGCGTGCATGCCGAAGTTGCCATTGATCCCATTCGACGAATTCGTTCAAGGGTGGAGGTTGAAAATGGGCATGGTCGAGGTCTTGAAGGCCTTGTAGTCTTTCGTCGTGTAGAGTACTGAATGGTTCGATAAGTCTTTTCAAAATTCTCGGGTCGAGGGTGTAAAATTCTCGGGGGTCACGGGCATACCGCGAACTGCCGATTCCCCACCCATACTCGGTTTTCTCAATCCATTCCCGTACGTCCGCCGCTAGTCTTTCGGCAGCAATATCCCCGCCATCGAGCGCATTGATGATTTGTAGTGAGCTGTTCGCGTATCCATCCGGTTGCCCCACCCATTCGATGAGGTGTTCCCAGGTGGTGGGGTAGGGTGGCCCGAGCGGTTGAGGTGGATAGGCGAGGCGATTGGCTTCGTTGAATACCGGCGAGGATGGTTTGTGCTGTATCGGTTCAGCTTGGATGGTTGGAGCGGGAGACGCGTGGCGAGGAGGAGCCTCTATGGAAGGCGCGATCGTCTGTATCTTTTTCGCGTATTCGACGATGTCCCGTTCCAATTGCGCTTTTTCGCGAAATGGAAATACAAAAGGAAGGGAGATTAGGGGGAGGAAAAGCAGAAGAATTAGTCGTCGCCTGGTGATGATTTTCATTGAATCGTATGCCCCGGACACCGACCTATATTATAAGGGATTGGGCTTGTTGTCAACCGCTCCTATTTGACACGCGGCGGACTCCAATGCGACACTGATCGGTCTATGGAGGTGTTTGTATGCCTGGTGGCTGCCCTGGTCTTCAAAACCAGCGGGCCGTGTGAGAGCGCGGCCGGTGGGTTCGATTCCCATCCATCTCCGCCATTTTTTCCATATTGCCTCGCGGCCGAAGGGTGGGTATTGGAATGTTTCTGAGAAGCATCGTGGTAGTATGCGGACTTGCTGTTGCAGGAGTTGCCGCAGGTGAAACCGAAATGATTAATGCCAAAACTCGCGATGTTGAGCTGACCTATACGGCGACTGTTACGCTTCCGCCCGAAGGTGCCAAATCCATTGAGCTGTGGCTGCCGATTGCCCAGGATACGGACGCGCAGACCGTTTCACGAGTGAATGTCAATTATCCGGAAGGTGGTAGCGTAGCGACCGAGAAGCAATTCGGAAACAAAATCTGGTACAAAAAATTCGAGGCACCGTTTGCCGAATCCCTTGGTGCGGAAATTGTCTTCGATATTCATCGCACCGAGATTGTGATTCCTGAAGCCAAGACATTGACAGACGTGGCGAAGGCGAAAACATCCTTCTCGGAATATTTGAAACCAAACAGCATGATTCCCATAAAGATAGATCCGGTAAACAAAATCGCAAATGATTTAGAACTGCAGAATGACGGACCGATCGTTGCAGGGCGAAAAATCTACGATTGGCTAATCGACGAATTTACCTACAATTGGCAAGCGCCGGGAGCGGGGCAGGGAGACGTACGTTGGGCGTGCGATTCGAAGACCGGGGATTGCAATGATTACCATTCGATGTTTCTGGCGTTGTGTCGAAATCAGGAAATTCCGGCTGATCATGAATTCGGATTTCCAATTCGTTCCAAACGAGACAAAGGCATTATTCCGTCCTATCACTGCTGGGCGCGTTTTTATGTGGAAGGTATTGGCTGGATTCCCATCGATGCGTCTGAAGCCGATAAACATCCTGAATTACGCGAGTACAATTTCGGATCCCAATCGGTTAATCTGATGAAGTTTACGCATGGTCGGGATGTAACACTCGAACCGCCGCAGGCTGGGCCGCCACTCAATAAATTCATCCATCCCTACGTCGAGGTTGACGGAAAGCCGTATTATGAATTGAAGTACACGGTTCGTTTTAAAGATATTGAATCTACCGGGAAATAGGACTGACTTAGGTCGTGAACCCAAGCTTGCTCAATTGTTCTCGAAGCTTGATGCCTTCAATTGGTTTCTTGAGATACCCGTCACAGGCAAGATTGAAGCTTTTCAGGATACTCTTCGAATCTTCATTGCCCGTCAACATGACAATCTTGACGCCGTCCGGAATGAAGATACCTTCCACTTCCTCGCTCCTACGAATTTCAGCGAGTGCCTCATGACCGTCCATCACCGGCATTTTGATATCCAAAAAGATAATTTCGTATGGTTCGCCGGCTTTTCGTGCTTCTTCGACCGCGACTACGGCTTCCTGGCCGTTCACCGCAACATGGGCCTCGCCCTTTTCTTTCCAGAGACGTTGCAATACAAGCCGGCTGGTAAAATCATCATCGACGATGAGTGTCTTCATCATGTTTCCCCCTGAAAACGAAGTGAACTAGTAGCACAATTTTATTACGCAGTGTGAATTCTGGCCACGAGATTAGTTGGAAAAATGGATTTAAATGTCTGCGCTTGAAGAGCATTCTAGATAGGAGGGAGAGACTACTCCAGATCAGCAGCGATCAGCGCGTTTTCCGATTGATAGATCTCTTCCAATGATTTCCCACGCGCTTTTTCGATTCGGGCCATCCGTTTTTGATATTGGCCGAGGCCGAAGTTATTGACGTCTTCGTAGTCGAACGAGAAGGGGATTGGTCCCACGAGGGCTTCGGTTTGGGCGCTGCTTTCGTTGAGGTACTCGAGCATCTCATCCATGATTTCCTGAATGATTTCGAAAAGCGAATCGTCTTCCGAGATGAGGCGCGAAAGCAGGAACACGCCGTAAGCGATGTGGCGGGATTCGTCGAGTTGCAGGTTCCGTACACCTTGCTTCATACCCGGGAGAATATTGTTCTCGTCCATAATGCTGTACCATGCGAAGTATCCCGACTCCGCGAGAATGCCTTCGATGCCCAGATTGTAGGTCGTTGATGCACGGACCAAATTAGCAGGGCTCGGGTCGTCGATCAGTGCGTTCATCCTGTTTGGCAAGGTTTCGTAAAATAGTTTCTTGTATACTTCCGGATGGTACTGGTCGAGGTTTGAAAAGTCGCCTTCCCATGAGGCCATGGCACGGTCGAAAAAGTCGATGTGTTTCGCCTCTTCCCACAAGAAAGTCGTGAGAAACATTTCTTCTTCCAAATGTCCGCCGCGAGACACGGCCTGAATTAGCGGCAGCAGATCCAGCGTGACGGCTTCCTCTCCCGAAATAAATTGCGAGAGGAGCTGCAATACATACTGGTGTTGATTCTCGTTCAACCTTTTCCAGTCGTTCGCATCTTTCGAGAAATCAAGGTCGGCCGGATTCCAAACACCCAATTTTTTCGCCTTTTCGAACAGACGCATTGGGGGGATATCGCGCCGTAAACCGCGAGTAGTTGTAACAAAAGATTCATGGGTAAAGGGTGCAACAGCCATATTGAAAATACCTTTCCGGTCGATCATGTGCATTAGTTTACACGTAAATCCAAAATATTCCAATCGATTCCGTTTGTATGCATGAACAAAAGTGATTATGAGAATCGGGAGTCCCTTTGACTCAAATTCAAATGATTTGCTATACTCCGGTTGTTAAGTACATAGAGTTAACTTTCGGGGCAGGGTGCAACTCCCTACCGGCGGTGAAAGCCCGCGACCCTGATTCCTCTTTGAGGATGATGGCTGACTTCGGTGTAATTCCGAGGCCGACGGTGATAGTCCGGATGGTAGAAGGTTAACGCCTGACCGGGTCGATCTGTTTTAGATGACCGGTTTGGGTTTCTGCACATGCATTCATTTGCGTGGTGTGTCGTCATAGATATACCAGCGAACGGATCGTGGGTTAGGCACTGTCCCGAAGGTAAATGACCTTACGGGATTTTTTTATGCCGACAGATCGCGATTATATGGAACGGGCCCTCGCGCTGGCCTCCCAGGGACGTGGACGAACGAGCCCCAACCCCATGGTGGGTTGTGTGGTGGTTCGCAACGACGAAATCATCGGAGAAGGTTTCCATGAGAAGTCGGGCGATCCGCACGCCGAAGTCAATGCGCTGCAACATGCTGGCGATGTTTCGGACGCCACGCTGTATGTCACTCTCGAACCTTGCTGTATCGAAGGCAAGACGCCGCCGTGCGTTGATCTACTCACAGAACGGAAGCCACGGCGTGTTGTGATTGCCATGGAAGATCCCAATCCTCGCGTTGCGGGCCGGGGGATAGAAGCCTTACGGGAAGCCGATGTTGATGTGGAGCTCGGTTTGTTGGAAGGTCGGGCGCGGCAACTCAATGAAGTATTTACAAAATTCATCACCACGGGCATGCCATTCGTGATCGCAAAATGCGGTATGTCACTCGATGGGAAAATTGCGACCCGTACCGGCGACTCACGCTGGGTGACCGGCGAGGAATCACGCGAAATCGTTCATCAGATTCGTAACGAAGTCGATGCTATCCTTGTCGGGAGTCGTACGGTCATGATGGACGATCCAAGTTTGACCACGCGCTTACGAAATGCCGACGTAAAAGATCCGATTCGAATTATTCTGGATGCTCAAGAATATTTGGATAAGGGTCGTAAAGTTTTTTCGGTGGACAGCACTTCACCAACCTGGGTGGCCGTCACGGATGACCGGGAATATCCTACAGCTGATGAAATCCTCAAGGTTCCGAACGGTAACGGCGGTGTGGACATGACCGCGCTCATGAAAGAATTGGGTAAGCGGGGAATTACGTCGGTATTGATTGAAGGCGGGGGTACCACCCATGCCTCAGCATTCGATGCCGGTCTCGTGGACAAAGTCATGTTTTTTGTCGCACCCAAAATTATCGGAGGTAAAGAAGCGGTATCTGCGGTAGAAGGCCACGGAAGCGAAAAAATGGCCGATGCCGTAATGCTGAGAGATATGAAAGCGACGGCGGTTGGGCCCGATATTTTAGTCGAAGCATATGTGGAGCATACAAACTGATGTTTACTGGAATCATTGAAGAAGTGGGCGCGGTGACAAGACGTTCAGGCGCGGATCTGGCCATTTTGTGCAAGACCGTCCTTGAAGGCGTATCCCTCGGGGACAGTATTGCAATCGACGGCGCCTGCATGACCGTCGTGGATTTCACTGAAGATACCTTTATCGTTCAGGTATCTCCGGAATCATTTAACAAAACGACATTGGGTAATTTAAAGGCAGGCGATGCGGTTAACCTGGAACGGGCAATGGCGGCGGGAGACCGGTTCGGCGGCCATTTCGTGCAGGGGCACGTCGATGGCGTCGGACGAGTCATCGACGTGAAAAACGAAGGCAATTTCCAATTCTGGACGTTTCAGGCACCGGTCGAAGTGGCTCAGTATTTGATACCCAAAGGCTCAGTCACGATTGACGGCATAAGCTTGACGGTGGTGAATCCGTCCGGCGACACCTTTGGAGTCGCCGCGATACCTACGACCCTCCAGGAAACGAAATTACACACGAAAGGCCCCGGCGATTCCGTGAATATGGAAGCGGACATGCTGGGAAAACACATTATGCATTACATGCAGGGCGCGAATGGCGGCTCTGGATCGATCACAAAAGAAACATTAAATCGACACGGGTTCGCTTGAGTCGAAGGAGGATAACAAAATGCCAGAAACAATTCCGGCAATATTAGAAGACATGCGTCAGGGTAAGATGATTATCCTGGTAGACGACGAAGATCGGGAAAACGAAGGCGATTTGGTAGTCGCTGGCGAATTGGCAACTGCCGAGACCGTTAATTTTATGGCCACTCATGGTCGCGGACTCATCTGCCTCACAATGACGGGCGAACGAATCAACCAATTGCAATTGCCCCCGATGGCCAAAGAGAATACTTCGCCGTTTGGTACCGCGTTTCACGTTTCGATTGAAGCGAAAACGGGTGTCACGACGGGAATTAGCGCCGCGGACCGAGCAACGACAATTCTGGCTGCCGTGGCGGAAGACGCAAAACCTTCGGACCTTGTAAGTCCAGGCCATATCTTTCCCTTGCGCGCGCGCGATGGCGGAGTATTAGTACGAACTGGCCAAACCGAAGGTTCCGTCGATTTAGCACGCCTTGCAGGATTACGACCGACGGGCGTCATCTGCGAAATCATGAACGAAGATGGAACGATGTCGCGAATGCCTCAACTCAAAGAGTTTGCCGCGAAACACGGCATTAAAATCTGCACGATTGAAGCGTTAATCAAATATCGTCGTATACATGAACAGCTGGTTGAACGCGCTGTAGAAACGGTATTACCTACAGAGTACGGGGAATTTCGTTTGGTCGTTTACAAAACAGAAGTGGACGAGCAGAATCATCTTGCATTAGTGATGGGCGATGTCGCGGGTGAGGACGACGTGATGGTGCGAGTTCATTCCGAATGCATGACAGGAGACGTATTCCATTCAATGCGATGCGATTGCGGAAGCCAGTTGCATGAAGCGATGCGAATGATTGGTGAAAAAGGAAGCGGCGTCTTGGTCTACATGCGTCAAGAAGGCCGCGGTATCGGGCTGGTCAACAAGATCAGAGCGTACCAGTTGCAGGACCAGGGAATGGATACGCACGAAGCAAATATACACTTGGGATTTGACCCGGATCCTCGTGAATACGGTCTTGGAGCGCAAATTCTTAAAGATTTGGGTGTCACGACGATGCAATTGATTTCCAATAATCCGGTGAAACGAAAAGGTCTCCAAGGGTACGGATTGGAAATCACTGGCCGAGTGCCTATCGAGATTCCCTCCACCGAACACAATGAAAAATACTTGAAAACAAAGAAAGATAAGTTCGGACATATCTTGTCAGAATTTGGCGCGGAAAAAGACCAGGCCCATTTTGAAACTTCTACGTCCGATACGAAAGGGAGCACAGAATAATGCCAAAAGTGATCGAAGGAAACCTGATAGCGGGTAAACACAAATTTGCTATTGTCGTGACGCGATTCAATGAATTCATTACGTCGAAATTATTGGAAGGTGCGTTGGATGCGTTGAAGCGTCATGGCGCGGATATGGACAAAGTCACGATTGTGTGGGTGCCGGGAGCGGTCGAAGTCCCTGTCGCTGCGCAAAAGCTGGCTGAATCAGGCAGATACTGCAGCGTGATCGCGTTGGGGTGTGTCATTCGAGGTGCCACGACCCATTACGAGTATGTGTGCGGTGAAGCGGCCAAAGGGATTGGACAAGTCTCGTTGCAGACGGGAGTTCCGGTGATTTTCGGCGTATTGACGACGGAATCTATTGAGCAAGCCATCGAACGCGCTGGTACGAAAGCCGGTAACAAGGGTGGCGAATCAGCAGTCACTGCCATTGAAATGGCCAACCTGTTGGAGCAACTGTAAGTGATCAGTCCGCAACAACGCAGAAAATCCCGGGGGCGCGCCGTAGAATTCCTTTTTAGTTTGGATTTCACTCAGTACGATTGGAAGGAAACACTGGAAGAATTTTGGGAAACGTTTGCGACTAAACCCGGCGTGAGGAACTACGCCGAGGAACTCATTGGTGGCGTTCAAATTAGAATGGCCGAATTGGATGAACATATTGACAGCGCGCTGACTTCCTGGGCGCCGGATCGTGTGGGACGGATCGAACGGAATATATTACGCATTGCGTTGTTCGAATTGTTGTACCGTGACGATGTTCCAACGCCAGTGGCTATCAATGAAGCAATTGAAGTTTCCAAATTGTACGGTTCGGAAGAAACGCCCGGATTCGTGAATGCTGTTTTGGATCGTTTGAAAGATACCCTTTTACCCAACAAGTCGGATTCATGAGAAGGGGATAATTTTTTGCCCGAGTACGTAGATTTTCATTTGCACACCAACCATTCGGATGGATCCGATTCGCCCACTCGTGTTGTAGAACGAGCCCAAGAGGCCAAACTGAAAGCGATCGCCATAACAGATCACGACACCGTGAGCGGCATTGCTGAAGCGATTGAAGTCGGTGAGCAATTGGGTATTCAAATTCTTTCCGGAGTTGAGGTCAGTTCGATATGGAATGGTCGCGAACTCCACATTTTGGGTCTGGGAGTTGACATTGATTCCGTAGAGTTTCTATCACATATGCAAGAGCAAACGGACCACCGAAACAGTCGGGCGGAAAAGATAATAAAAAAATTGAATGGATTGGGCGTACCGGCCGAGAGAGAAAAGATTGCTGCACGGACGGCCGACGGCGTTATTGGCCGAATGCACATTGCCCAGGAGATTGTGGCATTGGGCCACGCTTCGACCGTTCAGGGTGCTTTTGATAAGTTCATCAAAAAGGGGAAACGGGCCTTCATTCCCAAAAAGGCGGCATCACCAAAAACGGCGGTAGAATGGATTCATGCGGCAGGTGGTTTGGCATTCATCGCGCATCCGGGTCTGGGTAATGTGCACGCCAGCCTCGACAAATTGCTTACGATTCCATTCGACGGAATCGAGGTCTATCATTCTCGCCATTCGGCCGGGATGTCGGACGCGCTTTCGCAAATCGTCGAAGATAAAGGCTTGTTGGCTACCGGAGGCTCAGATTGCCATGGAGACGTGAAAGGCGAGGCGCCGTTGATGGGGAAAGTGCAGGTGCCTTATCGCATTATGGAAGCGATTAGTGATCGTCTTTCAGCTTGAAAATCGTTTTCCGAACCCGTCAATCTCAAATCCTATACACAGCAATGGTTCGTGTGGGTGTTCAGTGAGAATGTCGTATTCTACCTTAATAGCTGGCCATTCTTCGGGTGTACAGACCGCGTAAATATATTCCACGCCCATGGGGTGGGCCTTTAGAGTTTCATTGATCGCGTCGGTAACTTTATAGCGAAACCGATAGTGTCGCCCCAGTTCGGGCAGACCGAGTTTTCGGTAGAAGCGTTGAGCGTTTCTGTCCTGCGACCAATATTCCAAGCGACCGATCCCGCGCGCAGCAGCTGCGTCCATCGCGGCATCAATCAGACGAGGACCAATCGCATACCCAGGATATTCGGGCAACCTGCCAAGAATTGGAACGTACCCGCCTCTCGTTCTGTTGTTAAAACAGACGTCGCCTTCCTGATTGTCATACATGATGTCCGTAATGCCCGCGATCTTTCCGTCGACCACAGCGACGAGGCAGTCGCATTCTCTTCCAGCGTAGTCGGGGCGAATTTGAATACAGTCATTCCACGCGTGGGATTGCGTCATGATGATCGCGTAGACGCGCATCCATTCATCTTCGTCGGAATCCTGATAAGGTCGAATTTCAATATCCATGAGGGCCTTTTCGTTCTTCAATATTTCCATAATAGCAAAAGTACTTGGGAATCATTCGATTCGTTCTCCACGCTTGAGTTGACGGAACATGGAAGGCCATCTCGTCGAGTGATTGGACCCGTAGAAGGTCGATACCATAGCCAATGCATCGATACCGCACGCGATGGAGATTGGCGGTTTTTCATCGATCAAAATCCCTGGTTCCACGTTGTTTTCATTGGGCACGACGGTGGCCTTTGTAAGGTGGATCTTTTTTTTCTTGTCGTAAAACCAGGTGTGGTGATAGGCGAGGGCCCCACGTGTGAGGCGTTCTATTTCATCAGCCGGTCGCGACCAATCGATCCGAGCCCTTTCCACCGTCATACGCGGATCATAGGTCGCTTCCGCTTCGTTTTGGGCGATTCCGGTGAGTCCATTTTTTTCAATTGACTCTAACGCTCTTACGGCCATGAGTCGTGTGGTTTCGCAGGACTTCATGTAAACTGATAAACCAGTTTCTTCGGAATGGAGCGAAAAGGATTCCTGGGCTAAAATGGGGCCATCATCAATCCCGGGCGTAGTGACGTGCCAGGTCACTCCGGATTCAGTGTCGCCATCCATAATCACATGCGCGAAAGGGCTCGCCCCACGATGTTTCGGAAGCAGTGAAGAATGAACGTTGATACAACCCATGGAAGGGATGGCTAAGACGACTTCTTTCAATATGAGGCTGAATCCGCACGTAATTATGAGATCTGGTTTCAGCGTCTTTATCTGTTCAATTTCCTCGTCGTTCTGATTGTCCAACCAAACGACAGGCAATTTCGTTTTGACCGCGATCGAAAGCGGCGAGAGGTTTTCACCCAAAAATTTCTGCTGAAGACTGAGGGTTTGTCTTTGGATTCGAGACTTGCCGCGTCCGTTGACGATAACGCCGACGATTTGGTGATGGGTACCCAGAAGAGGCGTCATCACAGCGACGCCCAAACGGCCAGTACCGGCGATTAGAATACGCATTTCTACAGCTGCTTCCTGGAGTCTAAAAGTAATGTGACCGGACCGTCGTTTTGGATGGAAACATTCATATGGGCGCCAAAGATGCCGGTTTCGACAGGGATTTTCATTTCTTTGAACAACGCGATCGTTTTTTCGTACAACGGGACGGCTAAATCCGGATGCGCGGCCTTTACAAAAGACGGGCGTCGTCCTTTCCTGCAATCGCCATGGAGCGTGAATTGAGAAATGAGAAGGATGGACCCACTGACATCTCTGAGGGATAGATTGAATTTACCTTCGTCGTCGTTGAAAATTCGTAGATCGGGAATTTTCTGCGCGATCCACTTCGCGTCTTCTTCGGTGTCTTGATCTTCGATGCCTAATAGAACAGTGAGACCCTTGCCGATTTCGCCAACGACTTCATTTTCAACCGTCACCGACGATTCTGTTACTCGTTGTAGTACTGCGCGCATACAATATTCCTTGAAGGGTTATTCTGCTGCATTGTACTGACTCAATTGAGTGCAATCCAATCGTTCTACTGGTCAAACGGTCTTAATCCTCCAAACACCGCTAACTCCCACACACGAAAAAAACAGTCTACTTCCGTGTAGCCTAATTCGGTGAGCCATTCACATTGTGTATCAATCGGCGCCAGAATATTCGCCTGGCTGTCTTCGTTGTTTTTCATGACGTCCAATAGTTGGTCTCTATTTCTCGGTGATTTTTTCCCTTCTTCCTGCGCCGAAAGATTATCCACAAGATGGTTCAAAAAATGTTCGGAACAAGATTTTGATGAAGGTGCTATATGCTCCATGTTGATGAATATTCCACCGGGTTCCAAGCGTTGGAATATCTCATTGTAGACTTCCTTTTTACGATTGTCCGGTTGGTGGTGTATGGAGTATCCGGAAACGACCACATCAAAACTCTTTTCCGAACCCAAAAGGTCAACCCAATCAGGAGTGCCATAGTCGGCCTGCAGGTACTCGACGTTGTCGCCTTCTTCCAAAGATTCTCGCGCGGCATCCAACATCGGCCTGGAAAAGTCCACCAATGTCAGGTGTATGTCTGGATACCGGTGTAGAATATGGGCTCCGAGAATACCATTTCCACACCCTAGATCAAGGACGTTTTTTACAGGAGAGCGTGACCCGACGAGGCGCATCATCACTTCGATTTGTTGTTCCGCGAACGGTACCGCTCCCCGGATTCCGTCCAGGTATCGCTCAACGACTTCGCTGGATTGCCAAACTTTGTCGTCTATTTCTTTCATCAGATCACCTCGTCAAACGTCGGTATGTGAAATTCGAGTGTTTTTAATCACTTCACCCGGAAGAGTATACTGGTTTCAATTTGGAAGACCAATCTAGGAAGTGGTATTGAGTATTCAACGAATCCGGGAAGACATTCTTTTTTTGGCGGGGCGGATTCCTCATCGTAGAGCGGCTTCAGAGGAAGAAGAAGTCGCCGCTAGCTACGTACTTGAACAATTTCAATCGACGAACCCGATGGCGCGTGTCGAACCATTCGCAACTGTGGAATCGTTTGGTCTGGTCTTCGCTCTCTATTGCGCCGAATTCTTTCTCGTTTTCTTGTTGGGTACCTGGTTCCCGGGCACTAGTGCAGGCTACGGTACGGTAGTATTTATTCTCTTCTTGTTGGAACTCGCCGGCAAGAATCCCTTGAGCCGCATAATCCCGTTGTATGAATCGCAAAACATCGTGGCCCCTATCAATAGTGTGGAACGCAAAAAGCTCGTAATCATTACGGCGAACTACGACACTCCCCTTTGTAATTCAATTCGCGGTTGGATTGGCGCGAAGGCGTACAATCTTTTCAATTGTGCGACATTGCTTGCCATGATGATGATTATCGTCGGTAGTGTGGGGGTTTCAATGGGAGATCAGGCGCTTGCAATTCCCTTCGAAATCGCACGTTGGAGCGGATTCGTATTCCTGGTGCTTGCAACCATGACTTGGCTTTTGTTCGGGAAAATGGGCGAAGATACTCGCGGGGCTGTCCAAAGTGCGTCGGGAATTGCCGTTGAACTGGAGATCGCACGTCGTTTGCGGGAAAAAAAGATGCAAAATACCGACGTTTGGTTGGTTGCGATCGGATCGGGTGAGGCGAGTCGCGCAGGCATTCAACGTGCTTTGCGCCCTGGAGACGACATTAACCCTAAAGACACGATGCTCATTAATCTGGTTTCGGTGGGGAGTGGGGAACTGAACTACACCGTGAAGGAGAAATCGCTGACGTCATATGGGATGGAGAACGCTTTCTCGAAAGTAGTGTCGAGCGCAGGTTCGCTGTTTGGAATCCAATCATTGACGTATGGGGGGATTCCGACGAATGCGTTTTGGGCAATGTCACAAGGCATCGAAGCCACATCAATAATTGGGTGGGACAATAACACCGCCGCATTCTTCAATCAGTCGAAAGACACCGTCGAATCTGTGAATGTTGAGCAGGTCGAAAAAACCGCTGACTTCATTCAGGAAATCATTCAAAAATTGGATAATTCCTGATTTTCGGGTAAAATAGGGCATCTTAAATCGTTGACTCAGGAGTTATGAATGAAAATCCCTCAAAATATTTTTCGCGAATATGATGTTCGCGGTATTGCTGGAAAAGACTTGACAGAAGAAATCGTGGAGTTACTCGGAAAATCACTGGCCGTCTACCTGAAAGGTAAGAAAAAACATAATCGTGTGGCAGTTGGACGAGACGGTCGATTGACTTCGAAAGGGTTCGCCAATGCACTAATAGATGGCTTGACATCTTGTGGCGTGAACGTCATTGATATTGGCGAAGTTGGTACTGGTGTCACGTATTTCGGATTGTTTTCATTGCCGGTTGACGGCGGCGTCATGATCACGGGATCCCACAATCCGAAAGAGTACAACGGATTGAAGATCGGGGTCGGTAAATCCACCATTCACGGTGAAGAAATTCAAAAGTTAAAACGGATTGCAGAAAAAGGGGTATTTCCCACTACGAAAAAAGCAGTCACAATCACGCGAATGGATATCCTTCCCAAGTACATCAATCGTATCGCCCGTGACGTTAAATTGAAGCGGAAGTTGAAGGTAGTCGTAGATGCTGGAAACGGCGTCGGCGGCGCATTCGGCCCCGATTTATTTCGGAAAATGGGTTGTGAAGTCGTCGAGCTATATTGTGATGTAGACGGAAACTTTCCCAATCACCATCCGGATCCAACGTTACCGGAAACACTCAAAGATTTGGTGAAGAAGGTCAAAAAAGAGAAGGCCGATCTGGGGATCGCATTTGATGGTGACGCTGACAGGATTGGCGCCGTGGACGAGAAGGGGACCATCATCGCGGGCGATATGCTACTCATCTTGTTTGCTCGTTCCGTGCTTAAAGACAAACCGGGAGCGGCTGTAGTGGGCGAAGTGAAATGTTCCCGTTCCATGTACGAGGACATAGAAAAACATGGCGGGCGTGCCATCATGCATAAATGTGGCCACTCTCTAATCAAAGACTGCATGAACGACGAAAAAGCCCTGTTGGGTGGTGAGATGTCTGGCCACATGTTTTTCAAGCATCGTTGGTATGGCTTCGACTGCGCCATTTACGCCGGAGCCCGACTCTTGGAATATTTGGCGGCCGGTCGGAGACCTTTGAGCGCCCACCTGGCAAAATTGCCCAAGACGTTTGCGACGGACGAAATCAGAATCGAAGCGACCGACACGAAAAAATTCGAAATCGTAAAAAAGGCGAGAGACTTTTTTGTGGAGCAGGGGTTGGAAGTCAACACGATCGACGGGGCACGCATCGAATTCCCGGACGGTTGGGGACTATTGAGAGTATCGAACACGTCGCCAATGTTGGTGATGCGGTGTGAAGCGGATTCGAAAAAGCGTCTGAAAGAAATCTCTGCCATGATCGAAGCGAAGATCAAAGAATTCGGCTGATTGAAAGAAAAAAAGATAAAGTGGGCTGCTCTTCAGGAGGGCAGCCCACTTTTTTTGTTTAGAATTTGGACAATGCCACGAATGCGTCGAAGCGCGTGATGATTGAATCAGGAGTGACTTCCTTAAGTCGTTCCGGCCCGAAATCTTCGCACGTGTAAGAAGCAGTCACGCTTCCGTAAATGACGGCTTTCTTCAGGGTTTCGAATTCTACGGAATCCTGTTGTGCAATGTATCCCATGAAGCCGCCTGCGAAGGTATCGCCCGCGCCGGTCGGGTCTACAACTTCAGCCATTGGAAAGGCGGGCGCCGAGAACAACTGGTTTCCTGCAAAAAGTACACAGCCGTGTTCACCTTTCTTCGCCGCAACGATAGAAGGGCCCATATCTTGAATCTTTCGGGCGCCGCGTACGATATTCTTTTCGCCTGTAAGATCAAAAATCTCTTCGTCGTTGATGATCAAACAGTCGATCTTGGCCAACACTTTTTCCAAATCTTCCCGCGTCTCATTGATCCACAGGTTCATCGTGTCCAGTGCAACAAAATCGGCATTGGCTTGGCTGAGGACATCCAATTGCAATGCCGGATGAATGTTTCCGAGGAAAAGATACTTGGCATCTTTTGCGGCAGCAGTCAATTTAGGCTGAAATGTTTCGAATACGCCGAGCTGAGTGTCTAGCGTATCTCTCAGATTAATGTCGTCGTGATATTTTCCGGTCCAACGGAAGGATTTCCCTTCGGCGTGTTCCAATCCCTCCAGGTCGATGTCGCGACTGGCCAGCAGGTCGACATGTTCTTTAGGGAAATCATCGCCAACGACTCCAATCAAATTCACGCGGGTAAAATTTGCAGCGGCTAAAGAGAAAAACATCGCGGCTCCGCCCAACCCCTCCGTATTTGTTCCAGAGGGGGTTTCAACGGTATCCAATGCAACAGATCCAACAACAGTAACGCTCATCAGGGTTCCTTTCAAGAGACTAAACGGTATTAGGAAGTTTGACTAATCAGGTTTCTCACAGAGAATACCTAATTGATCGATCTTGTATTTTAAAATTCGGCGAGTGGTGCCGAGAATTTCGGCCGCTTTCGATTGAACGTAATCGGTACGTTCCAATGCGTGCATAATCAGGTGCGTTTCCATTTTTCGGGTGGCTTCCTCAAGCGGAAGACCTTCGTATTCATCGAACACGTTTGATTTTAGTTCTTGAGCACCGTCGGGCAGCAATGTCGCCACGTGGTCGGGCGTGATGATTTTTTCCTGACCGTAATAGACGAGGAGGCGCTCCACCGAGTTCTCCAGCTCACGGACATTTCCGGGCCACGAATAGGCGGCCATTTTACTGATCGCTTTCGGAGCGAAATCGGCTCCTTTCGCTCCTACTTTAGGGGCATGTTTAGCCACAAAATGCGCGATTAACATTGGGATATCTTCGCGGCGTTGGCGAATCGGAGGCATTTCTATATTCAACACATTGATGCGGAAAAACAGATCTTGTCGGAAAGCTTGTTCGTCAATGGCTTCCAGCAGATTTCGGTTCGTGGCACACACGATTCGAATATCCACCTCGATTTCTTTCGTGCTACCAACCGGATAAAAACGATTGTCTTGTAATACGCGAAGTAATTTCGCCTGTGCATCCAAAGGCATTTCGCCGATTTCGTCCAGAAACAACGTCCCGCCATCGGCGACCTTCATTTTTCCGACACGCGCTTTATCCGCACCTGTAAAAGCACCGCGTTCGTGCCCGAAGAGTTCGCTTTCTACCAATTGCTGCGGAATCGCACAACAGGAAAGGGCGACGAATGCTTTCTTCGCGCGATTCCCACCATAATGTATGGATCGTGCAATCAGGTCTTTCCCAGTCCCACTTTCCCCAGTAATCAGCACGGCAGAATTCACGTTCATCGCATGTTTTGCTTTGGCTAGTGCTTCTGTAAACCTGGGACTAGAACCGGTCATCGATTCGAAGCCTTTGAAATCCTGTTCGCGAAGGGCAGTTAATTCCTGACGTTCACGTTCTTCCGCCAAGGTGGTACGGATATTAATCTGGAGTTCTTCTACATCGAACGGCTTCTGGATGTAATCGCGTGCGCCCAACTTGATGGCACCCACAGCAGTGTTAATTGAATTGAGCGCCGTAACCACAAGGATCGGTGTTTGGTTGCCGCGTTCGCGTAACTCGTGCAACACTTCTTCACCGGACATGCCGGGCATCGTCAAATCTAGCAACACCAAATCAACGTGGTGCTTTTCTAAATATTCAATCCCTTCGGCGCCACCGGGGGCAAGTTCAACGTGGTAATCCTTGGAAAGGATCATCCGGTAAGACTGGCGTATGCTCTCTTCGTCGTCTATTGCTAGAATTGTTTGCATAGGTCTATTATAGACTGCTTTCTAGGGTAACTGGAAGGGAAAAATTACTATTAATTGCTTTGCGGGTGCGGAAACCGAACCGCCAAAGGAGCTTCGGTTGCTGCAGTGTTAGAATGTTTAGATTTTGATTTGGGCAAGCTCAGGACGAAGGTCGACCCCCCTGATTCATTACTTTTCAATTCGAGGTCGCCGCTGTGCTCTTTCAAGATTCGGTAAGCCATCGTGAGCCCCAACCCCATACCGTTTTCCCGCGTGCTGAAAAAAGGCATGAAAATACGACTGGCGTCTTTCTCCGAAATTCCTTTTCCCGTGTCGGCAATGATAATTTGGTGGAAACGATCATTGGTCTCGGTAGCAATAGTCAATGTGCCTTCGCTACTCATCGATTCGATCGCGTTAGTGATGATGTTTTGTATGGCCCTTTCGAGCATTCCTTGGTCGACTTCCGCGGTGATCGGTTCGAGTGTAAAAACCGTTTCAAGACGAATATTATTGTCGGTGAGAGAAGAGGCACATTCCTGCAGGACCGTTTGCACGCAATCGTGAACGTCCGTACTCTTTAAATTAAGTCTTGGATGACGAGAGAAATCATAAATCGCTTCTACAACGTCATTGATTCGGCCGATAGATTGCAGAACGACATCGGAAAAGTCGTTCCTGAATTCAGTGGATTCATATTTCGTCGGCAGTAATTGCGCATACGTATTAATAGGCACCATCGGGTTTTTGATCTCCTGAGCAATACGGTCAGACAAATACTCCCATAGCGGACTGTATACCGGCACACTTTCTTCTTTTCCATTTTCTTCGGGAATGAGCGAAAAAATCACAACGACGCCCTCGGTCCCCAAAGGCGTAACGCTCAAACCCAGTTTCGCGTTGATTGAACGATCGTGAATAACTTGCCGCAAACGGGGTTTCCCCTCGGCAAACGTCCGCAGTACGACGTCGGCGAATGCAGATCCCAATTTCAGGATTCCTTGGCCCAATACATTTTTCGCCTTAATCTGCAAAATGTCTTCCGCGCTGTCGTTCATCATCGAGATAGTTTTGTCCGGACGAACAGTTACCACGCCTGCGGTGATGTTGGAGAGAACTGCATTAAGCCGGTGTTGCTGCTTGGCGACGTCAACGTGCTTCTTCGAACGTTCGAGAAACGAGGAAGTGCATTGTGCCAACATCGTAATGAGTTCGCGTTCTTCGAGAGAATAATTCAAGCCGGAGCTTTTCTCGCCCAGAACAATAGCCCCGCAAACCTGCCCTTCGTTGAGCAGCGGCATCGCCAGTTGAGCCCCGAGGGCGGCCATTTCTTTTTCCGAATGTACATCCAGGTTGGTCGTCAACCGGTCAATCAGACTCGATTGAGCTTCCATCCGCCGCATCAAGCCACTCGCAAAGTTCAGCGAAAGGGAATTCACGACGTTTTCTTGAACCCCATGGCTTTTTGATATGCGAACCACACCGTCTGACAAAATCAAAATACTCGCACGTGCAGGGGTGAAAATATCTATCAATGTTTCCAGAAGGCTTTGTAACAACCGGTTCGAATCGCCCAAGTACGCCATTGTTCGGCTCATCCAGCGGAGCGCGAGCTGGTGTTGTGCCAACGCCGCATGATGCCTGGGTTCGTGTTGTAGTGAAGTCTTCGGCTTTTCGATTTTTTCAATGGTAGCCGCTGCGCATCGTGATACGGCATTTTCCAATTCGTCGCAATCGAAGGGCTTTGTGATGCATTCAGTTACGCCAGCCTGTAAAAAGGCCGCCATCGATTCCGCGTTATTTTGCACCGCTAAGAGAATGACGGGAGTGCCGGGCGATGACTGTTTTATTTCCTGAATGGCTTCCAAAGAAAGGTTAGGGCTTTCGTCAATCAGGATAACATCGGCGACGATCGATATTAATCGTCTGAGTCCATCTTCGATGGAAGGCTCAATCAAAACTAAATCGGTATTCGGCATCGTGGCACGAATAGATTCACAAATGAGGCGATTGTTCGATAAAGCTAAAATGATCTTCATGAAAATTGAACTGCCCGTTGCATTAAATCACCGGTCTTTCGCTTGAAGTTGAGTATAAGGTTTCGGCCATCGGGATTGCCAACGAAAATGTGGTTCCTTCCGACGGGATGCTTTGTACGTCGATCTCACCGCCGTGCTCGCTGATGATGCCGTGCACGACGGAGAGTCCCAACCCACACCCTTCGTCTTTGGTTGTGAAGAAGGGTGTGAATAAATTCGAAAGGGCTTTTTCAGATATACCGCACCCGGTATCCTTGATAATTATTTTGATGCACCGTTTCGTATCCGGAATTCCTGAGCCGTCCGCGGATTGAGTCGTGATTACGCTATAGCTCGTCGAGATTGTCAACGTACCTTCTCGTTTGTTGTCCATCGCGTCGACGGCATTCAGCACCAAATTTAAGAACACTTGATGAAGTTGTTGTTCGTCGCCGTAAATGAGGAGGTCTTCAGATGGATATTCGCGGACAACCTTGATGAAACCCTTTCTAGTCTGGTTTTCAACCAGGGCCAAAACTTCATCAATGAGTCGGTGAATGTTTTGAGCTTGGAATTTGATGGGTCGTGGACGCGCAAAATCCAACAAGCGCGAAACGATCGTATCGATTCGATTTACCTCGTGTGGTACAACGTCGCGGAAAGTTTGTTGGAAATCGGGGTCGCCATAACGATCCATTAGCAATTGCGTAAACGTCTTTATGGATACGAGCGGGTTTTTGATTTCGTGAGCCATACCGGCGGCGAGCGTACCGATGGAAGAAAGCCGATCGGCACGTTGTACGTTTTTCTCCAAACGTTTGATTTGTGATAGATCATAGATTAACGCGAGCGCGCCGGTATTGTCGCCGGCGGGCGTTTTCAGTGGGCTAGAGGACATGATTACCGAAAGACTTTCGCCATCGGGATCGACCAGGTTCGTTTCGAAATCGCTAATGGGAATTCCTAAATCCAGCGTCCGAATCAGCAATTCGGCGATTTCTGGTTTGAGAAGATCGATACTCTGCCCTTTGGTTGTTTTACCAATCATACCTATGGCGGCGTCATTGACCATCGTAACGATACCCTGGTAATTCACCGCGACCACACCTTCCCGCATTTGACTCATCACGTTGGCTTGGTGAAGGCTCAATTCTTCTACCGTTTGGTAGAGCCGCGCGTTCGCGATTGCGGTTCCCAATGGGCCGGCAAAGGCTCGAAAGGCCAACTCCTCTTCGTTGGAATAAATGTCATGCGTGTTTTTCTGGCCCAACGTCAGAATTCCTACGAGCCCTGAATTGGTAAGAAGCGGCAAACAAAAATAGGCGTCTAGGTTTGCAAGATGTCTCGCGATTCGTACCATTCGCTCGTCCGGGTGTCGGTGAAGAATTTTTTCCAACAATAGAGGTTTCGGATGCTCGCGGAGGAAATCCAGAAGAATGTTATGTTCCCGCGTATGAATCGGTTCTTCATTTTCTAAAGTCGTAAAAGCGGTGGTGAGAAGTTTCGGGTCATCTTGGGAATTCAACAACACGCGGATCGTACGGACACCAATGGTTTCTTGGATATCCTCGGCGATACTTTGAAGGAGATTGTCGATACCTTCTATTTCCGCCGCTTTCGATGAAACACGTCGATACAAGCGGTCCACGTCGTACCGCTGGCTCAACATCGTAATTTCGATGAAGTGTTCAACTTTACTTTTGATGGTCTGGAACGCAAGCGAAATAGTCAACCCTGAGATGACCGTGCTCAATACAAACGTCATGTCGGGATTATTCGGGAGCACCGAATAAACCATTTGATGGACCACGAACAATGTAATGATGATAAACCCGGATGCTCCCAGAAAAATAGAGAGTTTTGATAGGAACGCCCTCGTTTCCAGCAAGTGGTAACGAACCATGGCGTAGGAAAAACAGCCCATGAAGAGCATCACCCATATTGGTCCATACGCTCGAAAAGCGACGATTCCCAGTAAAGGTTCCACTATAGTAGCGAGGGTTCCGAAAACGGCGATACAATAACTTCCGGTCATTACGAATTGGACTTGTCGTCGACCGAAACCGTGCGTTTCTTTGGTCTTCCGCCGTAAATTGCTGTGGATCGCATACAGCGTCGCAATCGCGACGATTCCTACCAAAACTAAAAGACCATTGTGTTCTACCGTTGGAGGAGCAGGCGGGGACGTTTTCAATTGGACGTTGGAAATATAGCCAGGGGTAAATGTTAATCCCGTTTGCAGGAAACCGAAAGCGAATAAGACGTACAGAAACCTTCTGTCACCATCGAAATGCCCCCTTGGAAAATATCCAATGAATTGGTACAGAAGTGCCGGAATGAAACACACCGTGATTTCCGCCACGTGGATCCAGAAAGTGGCAGATTCAACAGTTCTCGAATGGATCACACAAAAAACGGAGAGAGCCCAAAGCATGAGCACGAAAGCCAAAACGGCGAAGGTCTGGTGAGTAATCTTGCGGTAATTACGTGCAAGGACGAGTATGCCTAAACTCAAGCATACCAACCCTGTAAGAACGTTTACTATGGACGGAATAATGATTTCCATCTAGATTCCCAAAATTTGGCTAATTGTTGTGTTCCATTCTAAATATGCCACATTTTCTGTTTTTTTGCTTGGTTTTAGGTCTAATTAGGGCATTTAAGGATAGATGCACCGTGGGTACCGCCGAAGCTCATGGCCGTAACCATCGCATTATTGGGGTTATTTAGGCGTGCGGTATTGGGTACGAAGTCCAGATCGCACTCCGGCGCTGGTACTTCCAAATTGATGGTGGGAGGAATAATCCCCGTATTTAAGGACATTGTGGCGCTTGCAACGTTGATTAACCCCCCGACGGCGTACGCTTGCCCGACCATGGATTTTGGCGCCGTAATGGGGATTCGATAAGCATGTTTTCCGAAACTGCGTTTGTAGGCATTCACTTCTGATTTGTCGTACATAGGCAATGCGACGCCGTGGCAATGGATACAATCCAATTCATTCGGCATCAATCCGGCATCGTCCAATGCTTCATCAATAGCCCGAGATATAGCCAGACCGTCTCGTTGTAGAACCAAAGGATTCGTACCTTCGGCAGATGAACCATTCCCAGCGATTTCGGCGAGGATTCTAGCACCTCTTGCCTTGGCTCTATCAGCCCGTTCCAATACCAGAGTCACTGCGGCTTCACTCAGGACCAGGCCATCGCCCGTTTCATCGAAGGGCCGCATCGCATGTTCCGGATCGTCATTGTGTTGGCTCAAAATACCGAGCGCCGAACTGACACCGAAAATGGGGGCATTAATTGGAGCTTCGGTAGCACCGACGATGGCGGCATCGGCATTTCCGCCTCGTATTTGGTGAACGCCCCAAGACATAACGTCCAGACCCGTCGCGCATCCACTTGCAATGGTGACCGTGGGGCCTTGAAATTTATATTTCGCCGTAACCGTTGCGGTGGATGAATGACCTGAACTGGCGCTCGAGGAAAATTTGTCCAATGCTTGCCAGCCTTCGTTGTTGATAGTCGTGCAATATTGGTCATAGTCCTCGTCGGGAGAACCGACACTGGTTCCCATTGCCACAGCGATTTTTTCCTGTCGATAACCTGCGGTCAAAAATTCGGCGTCGTCGATGGCCAGTTGCGTCGCGGCCAACGTCTGGTGAACCGTACGATGCCACCGACGAATATCCGCCTTCAAAACGAAGTCGTTTGGGTCAAAGTCCCACAACTGGCCGGCGATGTGGCAGGGGAAAGGAGTCGGATCGAATCGATCTACACGGCCAATTCCTGATCGTCCATGTTCCAACGCGTCCCAAAATGCCTCGCGTCCAATACCATTACAGGAAAGTACTCCTATTCCGGTGATAACGACTGGGTGATGACTATACTGCTTCATACATCAATTACCTACTACGTGTTGATATACCTGAAATGGTTTGAAATGAAGTACGTTTGGGGTCCGGCAGGCGGCACGGTTCATTGTCTCAACGAGTTGCATCACCGCTTCCACATCTCCCGATAAAAATTGGAAACTGGCTTCTTCCATAAATTGGATTTCATTTCCTTTTTGACCGACGAGGTCGAGCAACAGATTGATCTGCGGAGAAAGGCCAATGGAAATATTGTTGTCTTTCAACATGCTCACAAATTGAGATTCTTGAGATTTCTTGTTTTCCGAACGTTTACGGTAGGTTCTGTCTGTCTCTTTCGATTCTGATTTCGCCGGGAAGAAAACACTACTGGGTCGTGCGCGTTCCAGCAGGCGTAAGCTTTCGGCTTCCGTGTGATAATCATCCTGGGTGCCGGGATAGGCCATGTTGATGATGGTATGGATGTTCGAGAATTTACACGTTCGTACGGCTTGTTCAGCTTGTGTGATTGTAAAGTCGCAATGATATAAATCTTCCAACAACCGTTGGCTTCCGGTCGGCACGAAAAGGGACAGCGAATGACAGCCCGACGCGTTCATGGCGGTCACTGCCGCGGTGCCGGTTGTTTTAATGTGAGATTCACGCGTGTAGCGGATGTTAAGCTTACGTTTCAAAAATTCGTACGCCAATGACTTGGGGTGGGGGATGTCTTTATCTGCGCCTGAAATATGAAAACATTGAGCGCCGAAAGTGTCTTGAAGTGAACGAATTTCGTCGATGACGAACGAAGGTTTTTTTATGTCCGAAGTTTCCGTTTGACCTTCAACTCGATTCGATAGCTCGCGAATCGTAAAAAGGTTTATTTTCGAATTCTGATCGATGCCCTGATACACGTCAGGTGAATAATCGGCTGCTATAGCGGGGAGAAAATCTGTCTTCACCGTAGTGAGATTCAGACGAGTTCCGTCTTGGTAGGCTGCATTGGGTACTGCTTGCCAGGTTTCTTTGGGACAGGAGCGAAGGTCGATCCATTCGAGAATGCCAGATTGAGAATTGTCCATGATGACACAATCGAATCGTTGCGTTGCCTCAGGAATGTGGGCAGACTGACGGGCAAAAAAAGGCCCCCAGGCACAAGTAGAAATACTCGGACGGGTCTTTCTGATTTCCTCGGAAATATACGCGGCACCTTCGTAACTCGACGGGCCGGAAGCACGGAATACGATGGTTTTTAAATCGGTGTGCTTGGAAATTGTAGAGAAACACGAACGACAAAAATTTCTCCATTGTTCTTGAATTGATTCTGGAGCGGACGTAAGTTCAATGTGGTCGAGAATCAAGGGTGAATCAGTAAATAGGTCTTCCGCCCATTCTTGGCTTTCGGGACGCAATGAATCCGGATTTAATTGAATGAATGAATTGAGATTCGCAAAATCCAAAATGGAGATTTCGGGATTGGCTGCTTTCAATCGCGCAGCCAATTCGGCAAGTTCCAATGAAGGTAATAACTGTTCAATGGTAAATGGAAATTCTGGTAATTGAATCACGAGGATTCGATTTTTCATTCCACGGCTCCCAGTGTGTGGACAAAATGTGAGTTAACAAAAATAAAAGTACAAAATATTTTACATACAATATATTGTATACAAAATATTATATACCCCAATTTGTGTATCAATGTATCAGATCACGTCTATATATGCAAAAAAAAAATCCCCTAATACACTATATGGTAGTAACGCTGAATTAAGGAATCGGTTACATCGTTTGATTGTGGACGAAAAAACGTGGAAATAAATTACTGAATTGATGAAATTGATAATAATGTTGTGGAAAAGTTGTTAGTTATGTGGATAAAATGAATTTTTCAGACAGTTTGAAACCTGCTCAAGGGAAAATCATCAAAAAAGTGAACCATTACCCCGCAAATGCCGATAAAAACATACAATATCTCTGGTTTTGTCCGGAAAATGGTGCAATTGGTGAAAATGAGCAAGAATTGATTGTGAATAAGGTGTGCCATGGACGGCAATAATACTCCCAAAGTAGCGGTTATTATCCCCTCATTTGATGGATTTAGGGATGGCTGTGTGCCGAAACTTCTTCAGAGCATCGAGTCGCAGACATTTAAAAATTACGAAATCCACCAGGTGATTGGTGTTTCCCCACAAGGGAAGGCTATAAATCAAGGGGTGAACGAATCTATTGGTGACATTCTGATTATTTTGGATGATGACAGTCGATTGACACACGACCGCGTATTCGAGCATTTGGTGGCCGTAATTGACAACGATCCGAGCATCGGGATGGCAGGGGCAAGTATCATCACGCCGCCGGAATCGTCAGCATTTCAAAAGAAAGCATCGACGCAATTTCCGCGATTCAATACGCCGGTCGTCGAAAAAATCACTGACAGCGATTTCGCCTGTCATGGTTGCTGCGCCATCCCGCGCTCAGTATTCGAAGATATCGGAGGCGAACGCGAGGATATTTTAAGAGGATTGGATCCCGATCTTCGCGTGCGTTTGCGAGAAAAAGGACTTCGTGTCGTCTTAGTACCCGACGCGAGCATCTATCACCCGCTGCCCGACGGATGGAAAAAACTACTCCGCATATTTTTCCGAAATGGCTACGGCTCTGCATACGCTCAAAAATTCCAGCCTGAAACAGTCTACGAAACCCATGAGACGCTTCATTCCGATTCGTTCAAAGAAAAACGGAGTTTTGGATACCGAATCGCTCGATATCCCGTCCGACTCCTGAAGGCTTGCGTCACGTTTCAATGGATGAGATTCAGCGCATACATTTCCTACGCGATCGGGTATGGATGGGGAATGATGACTGCACGTGAAATGATCCTCGTGCCAAAATCTGGCGGCGTGAATGAGTAGCCGTGGACAAATCATCAAAGATAGAATCAAGAAGCTGTCGAAGAAAATGGTGCTTACAGTTGGGCGATTGGGAACGGGAGAATCTTGCGGACGGATATTGACGTATCACAGCATTGGAATCCGAGAGCATGAGATGAACGTAACCCCATCCGATTTCGAGGCACAAATGAACTGGCTGAAGGAAAAGCAGATTTCAGTCCGGTCCGTGGAAGAGATTTTGAGCGGAGAGGTAGGTATTGCACTTACCTTCGATGACGGATACGTGGATAACCTGACTCATGCGTTACCCATATTAAAAATGTACAATTTTCCAGCGACCGTTTTCGTCGTCGCGGGAAAATTAGGTGAGACGCTCGAGCATGACGAACCAAACGAGGCGAGCCGCTTGATGCAGGCGGATGAATTGGTGAGACTCTCGGACGCGGGGATTGAGATCGGGGCGCACACGTTGACACATCCACGTCTGGCGAAATTGAAACACGAGGAACAACGAAGAGAAATCGTGGAAAGTGTCGACAAGTTGGCTGGAATACTCGGCAAAAAAATCAAAGGGTTCGCGTATCCCTACGGCTCGATATTGGATTACGACGTTTGGTCGAAAGAGTGCGTGGCGGAAAGCGGATGTACGTATGCCGTGTCTAATCGATTTGGACCGGTTCAGGCAAATTCCGATCCTTGGGCTGCCCGACGGATTTGGATCGATGCCAGTGATTCATTGACGAATTTTCAATGTAAGGTACTGGGGAAACTGGACGGACTCTGGGTCCTCGATTCCAAACCGGCGATGTTCAGTCGGCGAATTTTGAATTCCATTTTGGGTACTTAGGAAAAGTCGTATGTACTTTATACATTACAATTTACGTGACTTGAAGTGTTGTCAAGGGTTTATGCCTGTGCTATACTGATTCCCATTGGATTTGAAGGTGAGGACCTGTCTTTAGATCCACCCCGGGGGTGCGGAAGGAATACAATGGCGGATATACTGAGTCAAGATGAAGTCGATATGCTCTTATCGGCGGTGTCCGAAGGAGATGTGGATGTAGACATGCCTCCTGGTCAGTCCGCTGACCAACCGCTCATGTCCACCTACGATTTCCGTCGTCCTGAACGGGTATCCAAAGAACAACTAAAAGGACTCCAAAGTCTCTTCGAAGCGTTCGCCCGCGAACTTGGAATCCTGCTCCCTCCATTCTTGAGAACCGTTGTTCGTGTAGATCTCGTTTCAATTGACCAATTAACGTACGACGAATTTATCCTATCGGTCGCACGTCCTACTTCGATGTCCATCATCGACATGACTCCTTTGGAAGGCCGTTCCGTACTGGAAATGAGCCCCTCCATGGTGTTCCCAATCGTAGACCGGGTTTTGGGCGGCAAGGGAGCGGCCCTGGCGACGCCACGAGAGTTGACGGAAATCGAAAACCGAATCGTATACCGAATCGTCCACATGATTTTGGATAGTTGGAAACGTGCATGGGAACAACTCATCGAATTAAAGATGGGGGTGATCAACCAGGAGAGCGACCCGCTTATTGTTCAAATCGTAGCCGGTAGTGAAATGGTTATCCTTGTCGGGTATGAAGTGTACATCGGGGAATCCGTTGGGTCGATGAACATGTGTATTCCTTTGTTGGTGCTGAATCCAATCTTGGACCAAATTTCCTCTCAAGCACATTTCCAGCGGCAAATGACGCCCGAAATCGCTGAAATGACAAAGACCACGATCACCGAGTTGGTGATGCGTTCGGAAGTCAGTGTCGAACCAATTTTGGGAACGACCGATGTCTCCCTGGATGATCTGGCTCGTTTAAAAGTTGGAGATGTGCTTACGTTAGACTCTAATCACGATGAACCCATCTCAGTCGAGGTAGGCGGATTACCTCGCTTTCTCGGAAAGCCGGGCAAGAAAGGTGAACAGAGTTCGGTTCAGATCGTCTCCGTCACAAATGATATGTATGGAAGGATTTCCTGATGAATTCAGATGCTGCGAACGTGTTGGTGCAGGGCTTTCTGAAAGGCGGATTTGACGTCTTCAATGCCCTCCTGGGGATAACGTTTGATTATTCAACCATGGACTCGGAAGACAGTGACGAAGCCGCCATCGGTGATGTGCTCGGTTCCCACCCGGTCGTTTTTCGTGGTGACATAATTGGCGCAGGAGCCTTCGCCATGCTATTCACGATGGAAGATGCCACCAAAATAGTTTCTTTGACCGAAGGTGGTGATGGTCAGCCTGCAGATGCCATGGACGACGGACAAATGGGCACGCTGAAGGAAATCGCAGACGGCGTTCTCGGCGGCGGAGTCGCGAATTTATCAGAGTCATTCGGCGAAGACGTCGAAACTGAAACAATCGAAGTTCTTGCCCAGGGCGACGCGGCGGACATGGCTGCATTTCTTGGTGCTGGAATTACCATGACACGGTATTCGTTTACGGGAGAACCCAGTTTTCAAAGTGAAGGCATCATCCTGCATTCCCACGAATTCGAAGAGCGCGTACCAGGTGGGGCCGGTGGCGAAGAGCCGCTGGTCAGCGATGATGAGATGAAAGATATCTTGAGCGGCTTCAGTCCGGATGATGAAGCAGACCATGGGGGAATGCCTGCGGCGGAAGTTCCAGAGAATCTGGACGTCATCCTCGGAATCGAGTTGAACGCCGTCGCTCGATTGGGGAAAATGGAATTGCCTATTTCAGAAGTGTTGGGACTGGGGCCAGGTGCTATACTGGACGTCGGGCATCTTGTAGATGAACCCGTTGAACTTCTGGTAAATAATAAACTGATCGCTCGGGGGGATGTTGTAGTGGTCGACGAAAAATTTGGTTTGCGCATCACTGAAATCGTCAGTCAAAAAGAACGAATCGAGAGTTTTCGTTGACGACGGCGGAAGCTGAAGCAACACTTTGGGCCCAATTCAAGGAAGAGGGTGACCAAGGTGCGCGCGACGAACTATTGATCCAATACATGCGTGTCGTGAAATATGTCGCTGGACGCATGGCGATTCATGTGCCTTCCAGCGTGGAGCTGGATGATCTCGTGGGCTGGGGCGTTTTGGGTCTGATGGATGCCGTGGAAAAATTTGACCACACCCAAAACATCAAATTCTCAACCTACGCAACGATCCGCATTCGCGGTTCAATCATTGATCAAATACGTACCTTGGATTGGGCTCCACGATCCTTACGGGCTATGGCCCGGAAAGTCGGGAGTGCTCGCGATAAACTTCGACATGAAAAGGGTAGTGAGCCAACTTACGAAGAAATTGGTGAAGAAATCGACGCTTCCGAGGATCAGGTCGAGGATTGCTTGAGCCAGGTCCAAACCGCTCAAGTATTGTCATTAGACGATTATTTACCCGGTGAGGATCGGGAAGATTCACGAAAAGTCGATATTACCCCTGATACCCAGTCTAAAAGCCCCGAATCCGCCATGGAAGAGCAAGAACGACAGGCAAAATTGGTGGAATGTATCCTGAATTTACCCGAACAACAGCAAAAGGTGTTAAACTTATATTACTACGAAGAACTGACTTTAAAGGAAATCGGCATGGTTTTGGAAGTGTCCGAATCCAGGGTCAGTCAAATTCACAGTGCGGCCATCAAGAAACTGCGGAAGGCGGTACGAAGTGAATTGTAACCATCGTAGCGTAGAAGAGGGGCAATTTGCCGCAACCTGTCGACATGTTGAGCGAAATAGTCAGGACGACTATGGCCGAGCGTTTTCAAGACGCCGCGGCACGAGCGTCCGTGGCTGGGCTTCAGCGTGCTCAGGACGAGCTTGAACTTCAGAAACGTGTTCAGGAAACCGACGTTACTGAGACCCCTGAGGCGCAAAACGAGCATGTAGATGAAGAGGCAAAGCGCCGTAACCCCTACGCGGGGAAGCGGAAGAAAAAGTCGAAGTCACCTGAGGATGTAGAAGAGAAGCTTTTTTACACCGAAAAGTCAACGGAAATGCTCCCGGATGATCCGGATGCACATTCGTTGGATGTGACGACATGAATAATGAGGGCAATGTAGGAATTCTCGTCGATGTATGAAGCGTTTATAGGATATTTCGCAGGCCTTAGCCTGGTTATTGTTATCTGTTTCCTTTCCCTGTTGTATTACCTGCTTAGGAGCTTTCGATTCAGCGGATCGTCATCTCACCATGATTCAGACCTGACGAACATGATGCTTTTGTTCCAGACGATGCGCGATACTCTCGAGCAACAAAAACAACTGGCTCAGGATTTCAACGCCAGCGTCGACCAAAAAGTGGGCGAAATCAAGAAGCACATCGAATCTACAGAGAACATGTCGGATACGGTTCAGAAAGCGGAAAAAGAATTGGACACGATCCTGACGCAAGCGCGCGAAGAACTCGATAGTCTGCGCCGACGGATGGACTATCTGGCAGAACAGACATCAGGCGGCGCGTTGCCTCAGCCCGAGAAAAAGGCATCACCTGAAAACGGCGCAACGAACGGACACAATGCCGATACGAAGAATGGTGATAAAGGACCCCTTCGTTCCATTGCCGAGCCCAAAGAAGAACCAAAAAAGAATCTGATTGACCAATGGGTCGGCTTGGACATTGGCGCGCAAGAAGATGACGAATGGGAAGAGGAGGTTGCGTCTCCGGAAGAAGACTCCGAATCTGGTCGGGAAGCGTTTCGCTCTCTACTCAATATGCAAAGCACGGAGCCGGTGGACGAAGAATCACAGTCCACGGTGCCCCCGATTCAACAACGCGTCTACGAATACGCGGACGCTGGAATGCGCGTCCCGGAAATCTCTCGTGAATTAGGAATTGGAAAAGGTGAAGTCAGACTTATCCTGAGTTTGAGACAAAGTAATCTCGGATAAGTCTCCTGGACCCATGGAGGGGGAAAGGAAGCCATAGGCATGATGCCGATTACGTTACCCACTACCGAATCGCTGTTCAATCTGTTGAAACCCGCATTGGGAAACGTACCTGTTCGTGGCGTTGTCGTTTCAGCACCTACCGGCCAGGCTGTCCTCGTGAGCGGTCAAAAGATTCCGTTGCCCAACAAGACGGCTCTCTCCCTCGGGCAGGCTGTTGAAGTACTGATTCAATCTCAAGGCACGTCTGAGCGAACGATCTCAATTCGCCCATTGCCTTCTACGGCCAACCACGTGGCCAACGAATCCAAACCAGCGAATCCGCTTCTCCAAACGATAACCCGTTTGTTGCCGGAGATATCACCCGGAAACCTCACGTCACCGACTCGAATTCAACACCTGATTCCGTCGGCCATACCGGTCCACGACTCAGCCGTTCGAGTATTACTGGCTCTATTTCATCAACAGGATTCCATCGGCACCATTGGCTCAGTGATTTTGCAGTTGCTCGGAAAAGCCGAAGAAGAAGGCGTATTGGAATCGGGGAAATGGGGGAGTATCCGTCGTGGAATGCCCCAACTCGAAATAAAAAGTACCGGCGATTTTACACAGCTGATAAAACAAGCCATCTCCAATTCGAATAAGACGCCCGAGCACATCCTGGCGCAGGTGCTTCAACAAAAGGGAGCTGTTGATGTCTCGCGAGAATCATTGACATCCCAAATCCGAGGGCTTCTAAAACTCCCCGAATTGAAACAATTCTTGAAAAAAACCGGTGAATGGAAAACCTTTGTCCAACAATCCCAGGGATTGCTTGATATTTTGGACGGTACTCAATTGGCGAACGTAAGAGGGATGAACTATCCATACATTTTTATGGAGTTACCAATGCCGGGAGATTCAGTTATTCAGCGTGCACAACTTCACGTCCTGAACCATTCGAAAGGTAGCGGTGATGAAGAAGAAAATAAAGTCGATTCGATCGTGTTGGATTTGAATACAACCATGCTTGGCGAAATGTGGGTTCGTCTACAACGCGTCGGCGAAACCTGCCAATGTCAGATCCAACTCACACGCTCCGAAGCGATTTCCGTCGTTTCGAAAGGACGCGAAAAATTGCAGGTAGCCTTGCAGCAACATGGATATTCTGAAGTGTCCGTATCAGTAGAACCCATGAAGAAAAGTCGTATTGAAAACTTGATTCAATTGTTGGGTCAATCAACTCAGTTGGATTTGCAGGTGTAAACATGGAAGAACACGAAAACGCCCGCAATATTCGAAAAAAGGCTGTCGCGCTTCGATACATAGCTGAAAACGACCAAGCCCCAACCATTGTCGCCAAAGGACAAGGAATTATCGCCGAACAAATATTGGAATTGGCTTTGGAGCATGACATCCATGTCCATGAGGACCCTGATATGGTCGAGATACTCGCCAAACTTGACTTGAATATGGAAATCCCTGAATCGTTGTTCAAAGCGGTCGCAGAGGTGTTGGCATTCGTATATGAAATGAATCAATCCATGTCGTAGCACGGGTTCGAATTTTTTCGCCATGGCTTGAGTATTTAACAAAGTACGTCAGTTGGCGTACACCCTAATTTCGAGGTATAATTGATTACAGTAGACCGATTCAAAGGGGATTTGGGGAAAAATGGCTAACTTTGCGTTTACGTCGACAAAGTGGGCCCTCCGTTTAGCGTCAAAACTAACGAAGGCCGATGTGCGACTGCACAACCTCGAGCTAATCGAGGACGATATGGCCATCATTTTCGCAGTCAATCACTTCACACGCCTTGAAACACTGCTATTGCCGTACCAATTCAACAAGCATACAGGTCTGGAAGTTTGGTCCCTTGCCGCCGCCGAGTTATTTGTCGGCCGTTTAGGTGAACATCTGAAGAAATTGGGTACCGTCTCCACGAAGGACCCAGATCGAGACAAGATGATCGTTCATTCTCTACTCAAAGGCGATCACCCGTGGGTCATTTTTCCAGAAGGACAAATGATCAAGGACAAGAAAGTGGTCGGCCCGACGGGAGCCTTCCAAGTCTATAACAGTAACAGTGGCCGCCGGACTCCCCATAAAGGCGTCGCCAATCTTGCGCTAAGAGCGGAATTTTATCGGTATAAATTAGAGTGCATCTACAACAATCCCAATCAAGAAGGCTTGGAGGAGACCAAAGAACTTTTTGGGATTGAAAACGACGACGAAGTCGATTCTATCCTGAAAAAACGAACGGTCATCATTCCAGTCAATATCACCTACTATCCAATCCGTGCTCGCGATAACGTGTTGCTCCGAATGGCCTCGACGTTTGCCAAAGATCTAAGCACTCGCTCGTTGGAGGAACTCTCAGTCGAAGGTACACTGCTATCCAGTGATACCGATATCGATATTTCCCTGGGGAATCCAATCGAAGCGCAGGATTACCTTCACGATCCACTGTACGCCGAACTGATGGCGTGTGGGGACGACTTAAACAAGCTCGAAGCCGATCCCAAATCCCTATTCAACGAAGCCGCTTCGAAACTGATGCCCCGTTATATGGAAGATATTTACAAACGGACCCGCATCAATTACGATCACATTTTTTCTACAATTGTTCGATACCAGGGAAGTAGGGCATTCACCGAACGTAGATATCGCAATCGAATTTTTCTCGCCGTTCATCAATTGCTCGAAGAAGATCATCATGATCTACACGGTTTGTTGAAAGATACATACCGAAGCATTATTTACGAAGATCCCAGCCCTAAATTCAATGATTTCGTAAACCTGTGTACCGAAGAAGGCGTTCTCGAACGAGAGGGCGACTCCTACAAGAAGATCGTTCGCGAGACCAGCGATAACGTCGATTTTCACCAATCGCGGGCATACGAGATGTCCAAAGTAATTGCGAACGAAGTCGAGCCGCTTGAAGGATTCTCTGATTTGGTGCGAGAAGTCGCCAAAATGACTAAATCGAAATTGTCAGAATCGGTGCGAGAACTGTTCATGGAAGAAGACAGGGACATATTCGAGACCGACTACCACACGTTCAAATCAAAAGAATCGCGCCATATGGATATCGGGCGTCCGTTCTTGATGGTACCCGAAAGGTATAAGGCAGGCGTCGTACTGACGCATGGTTACTTGGCCGCGCCCAAAGAAATCAAAATGCTCGCCAACTTCTTATACGACCAGGGGTATGTCGTGTACGGAGTGCGTCTCCGCGGCCATGGAACCTCGCCTGAAGACCTCGCTCGAACCCATTGGCAGGATTGGTACGAATCCCTGAATCGTGGATACGCCATTATAAAAACCTACACGGATAAGATCATATTAGGTGGGTTCTCCACCGGAGGGTGTCTGGCCCTCATGGGAGCCGGCCTCAAGCGCGAAAATATCCATGCCGTTTTCTCTATCAATGCTCCTCTTCGGCTGACCAAATTCTCTGCCAGACTTGCACCTTCAATCGCCGGGGTGAACGCCCTAATCAGTCGCCTCAAAGGATCGCCGACCGGCTGGGAGTACGTTCAGAACGAACCGGAAAATGCCCATATCAATTACAAAAAAAATCCACTTGTCGGTTTGAAACAGTTGTACGATGTGATGGATGCAATGGAAGAACAACTCCCCAACATCGCCGTGCCAACGTTGGTCCTTCAAGGCTCAAAAGATCCGACGGTCGACCCGACCAGCGCGTTGGATATCTTCAATAAGGTGGGAACGCCCTTGAAAGAACTCATCATGTTGGAACGGGAGAACCATGGTATCGTCAATGGAGCCGGAGCCGACGATGTGTATCAACGCGTCCGTCAATTCCTGGATTGGGCGCAAGAACAATCGCCCGTCGAAGTCGAAGAAGAACCACAGGAAGTGATGAACAATGCCCGCTTTCTGATTCGGGAAGAACAGCCCGAATCGGCCTGATTAGGCTATGGAATGAGGCAACGTCCTCATGACCCCGCCCAATAGAACAACGGCGAGAGCCAACACGACCAGCAATAGCCACATTCCTTTTTTATCACGGATATTCACCGACCATTTCATCGTCGAGGTCAGAATAATGAATAGTGCGAACACAACGATGGCCAACAAAAATTTTACTCCGAATAACGCGTGGTACAGCGGTTGTTCATCGTGGAGATCTTTCGTGACTTTTAGGTATGTGTAAAACCCGGTGGCAAGAAAAATGATGATAGTCGGGTGAAGAAAAGGTTTCCATCTCTTCATTAAGGCGGAACGCAACGTAGTCGCAACCTCTTCGGACAACGCTTTTGCTGATACCGCCATGAAAATGAAATAGTAAAAAAGAACGCCTCCAACTGCAAACACGGCCGAAACGATGTGTAACCATCTCACAATTAACGGCAAGAGCATCTCGCTGTCCATATTGAATCCCCTCCATAAATTTGGAAAAGTATATCAGACGTGTTTACTGGACTTCATGAAAACTACAGGTCATTTACGAAATTATAGTATTATGATTATTATTTCCTAGAGAGTATTGATGAAGTATGAGTCATTCTGACCCCATAACCGACCAATTAAACCGTCCCATCCACGATTTACGTGTATCGGTCACCGATAAGTGTAATTTGCGGTGCACCTATTGTATGCCCAAAGAGGTGTTTCATGACGGTTACCCATTCCTTCGGCGCAGCGAACTGTTGAGTTACGAGGAAATCGAACGGTTGGTCCGTAGTTTCGTCGGCGTGGGCGTTCGAAAAATTAGGATTACGGGCGGCGAACCTTTATTGCGTCGCGATCTGCCGGTTCTTGTAAAAAAGATTGCCGATATCGACGGCATTGAAGACATCGCCTTGACGACAAACGGATTGTTGCTGGATAAATTTGCACATACGCTGAAGGATTCAGGATTACGCCGGATCACAGTGAGCCTCGAC
>Ga0315336_1001247_pt1 | contig 52643 bp, 48 predicted proteins | sample ASW5metaG_FD_204512 | JGI IMG/M metagenome (GOLD analysis project Ga0315336, IMG submission 204512) | Ammonia-oxidizing marine archaeal communities from Monterey Bay, California, United States - ASW #5 | ecosystem: Environmental > Aquatic > Marine > Intertidal zone | place: USA: California...
GTGTCGGTTGATATTTCCTGGCCGAAGGTATTCATATCATTAACCTGTATGATCTCGATGTATTTATAGGGTGGTTCATCATCACCGATCAGTAGGCCAGTGGCCTTGTATACATCAAAACTATCAATGGCCTTAAGACCGCGCACTGTTGGTAGGTCAGTCTCTCTAGCCCATTCCTCGTATTCTCCGGTGGTTACTCCGTTCTTAAGATTGAAAAGCACGATAATGGTGGCCACAGTCCACCTCCTCTTTTTAGTTTACTAATGTGTATTAAGTAATCCCAAGGGCATATGCCGAAGGGTAGGGTAAGATCAACAGGAAACATTTGTTGAGCAGTCCTGTTATCCACAAAATGTTCTTTCACATCAACAACCCTTTGTTCCGTAATGTGCTGCAAATAGGATGTTAATGAGAGTCAGAGATTACTGTATCGCAGTTCCGTATCGCGGCCTTAACAAATAGAGCTACGGTGCTGGAGAAGCATGGCTGTTAATTATTGGGACGTTTATTCTGGTCTAACGAGCGAACAGCAATTCCCTCGAAATATAAATGTGGGAATAATTCCCACATTTATATTGACAATTAACGATAGGACGAATAATTATTGTCACTAATACAGGTCTCCCCGCGCTTAGGCCCCCTCCCCTATCTTTCCTCTACCCAGACGCGGGGGGACCGAACATCGCCTTGTTTTGGCAACAGTGTTTATTTAACTAGCTGTCGCTTGGCCAATGCTCTGGCTAAATGTCAATTTGCTTCCAGACCCATTTTCAGACGCCGCCATTGAGCAACATTACGGTTATGTTCTGTTAGTGTCTCGGCAAACACATGGCCTCCGGTGCCGTCAGCGACAAAATATAAATCTAAGGTATTAATAGGGTTAAAAACTGCACGCAGAGCGGCGCTGCCAGGGGTACAGATGGGGGATGGGGGCAGGCCATAGTTCAAGTATGTATTGAAAGGCGTTGCCTTCTCCAGTTCCGAACGACGTAAAGAACGGCCTAACCCTTCACCAGAGGGATTGAGTCCATATATGACTGTCGGATCTGACTGTAGCTTCATGCCCCGTTTGAGTCGGTTTATGAACACAGAAGCTACGTGTTGCCGCTCTTCCCGAATGGAAGTTTCTTTCTCTACAATGGAGGCCAGTACTACAGCTTCATCTATATTTAAAAATGGCAAATCGTTTTTTCGGGTATGCCAAAGCTCTGCCATCAACTGGTCTCTATCCCTAGTCATTTGAGAAAGGAGAGCTGCACGAGACTGGCCACGCTCATATCCGTATGTTTCGGGCAATAGGCTGCCTTCTGGCATGTAAGCTGGAGGAGCCCCGATCAGCCCTTCGGCGGACATAATAAGTTCTATGATCTTATCAGTTGTCAGCCCTTCCGGAATGGTAATGAATCTAATTATAACGTCATGTGCTATAAGCTTTGCCAGAATGTCGGCAACATTTGTGCCAGGAACGAATCTGTATTCACCTGCTTTTAAGGATCTAGATTGGCCCGTCAGTCTTGCTGCAAAATGAAAAATCCAGGGGTTGGTGATCACGTTTTCTGAGACTAGTTTCTTAGAAATACTGGTGAGCCCCATGCCGGGTTCGATCACGACAACAACTGGGGAGGTTAGGGGGACAGTGTCCTTCACTTCGTGCTGGAACCAAATGAAAAGACTCGTGATCCCTATGCTAGCCAAACCTACAACCAATATTATAACTCTAATGAGGCGCTTCAAGGTCCCCCTACTCCAACATTAGGGCGGGTGTCCGATCACGAGTGAGGCATTGGTGCCGCCAAAACCGAATGAGTTAGACAATACATGACGAATTTTTCTTGGTTTTGCCTCATGGGGAACTAAGTCGATGTCGCAACCTTCCGATGGTTTGTCCAGATTGAGCGTAGGTGGCGCGGTTTGGTGCATGAGCGCTAGAATTGAATATATGGCTTCGACGCTGCCAGCAGCACCCAGAAGGTGGCCAATAGCGGACTTCGTAGATGACATAGACAATTTGTGGGCGTGATCGCCGAACAAGCGCTTTACAGATGCTAATTCAATGGCATCGCCTTTTTGTGTGGACGTGCCGTGAGCGTTGATGTAGTCGATGCTTTCAAGGCACAAGCTTGCATCTTCAAGCGCAAATTTCATCGCCCGGTATCCACCATCTCCGTCATCCGCAGGCGCTGTAATATGATAAGCATCGCCAGATAGGCCGTAGCCGAGAATTTCCGCATAAATGTTTGCACCACGGGCCTTAGCGTGTTCATACTCCTCTAACACAAGAATGCCGGATCCTTCTCCCATAACGAACCCGTCGCGACCCATGTCCCAAGGGCGGGAGGCTTGAGCCGGCGTTTCATTGTAACCGGTTGATAAAGCTTTTGCGGCGGCAAATCCTGCAACGCCTAAACGGCAGAGCGCAGCTTCGGCGCCACCGGCAACCATAACGTCCGCATTTCCGTATTTGATCATGCGCGATGCGTCGCCGATAGCATGCGCGCCAGTGGCGCACGCGGTCACAATAGAATGGTTAGGACCCTTGAAACCATATTTAATCGAAACCTGTCCCGATATGAGATTAATCAAACTGGCGGGGATAAAAAAAGGACTGACGCGACGCGGGCCTTGGGAATTGAGGACCGTAGCCGTATCATGAATAGTTTGTAGGCCGCCGATACCTGAGCCAATTATGACTCCTGTTCGTTCTCTAGAAGACTCATCTTTCGGCATCCAACCACTATCTTCAATCGCTTCGGTCGCTGCGGCCAAACCATAAAGAATGAAGTCGTCCATACGGCGACGTTCTTTTGGCGTGACTATCTCATCGGCAATAAACTTGAATTGATGTTTATCCTCAACAGGAACCTCACCACCAATACGGCACGGCAGGTCATCCACCTTAAACTTAGTTATAGCTGTGATACCGGACTTGCCGGAGGCAAGCTCGTTCCAATTGGCCTCCACGCCCTTTGCCAAGGGGGTTAGTAAGCCTGTACCCGATACGACGACCCGTCTCATAGCATGAGTCCCTAACTTGCACTTGCTAGGCAACAAACAACAAAGGCTACATCGGCAATTTTAGCTGCCGAAGCTGTTCTTGTCAGGAAGCGTTGGACTGGATGAAATCGATGGCGTCTTTGACTGTTAGAATCTTTTCCGCAGCATCATCAGGAATTTCGCAGCTAAACTCTTCCTCGAAAGCCATAACCAGTTCGACAGTATCTAAACTATCAGCGCCCAGGTCGTCTATAAAACTGGCATTGTCGGTAACTTTGGAGTCTTCGACGCCTAGGTGCTCCACCACGATCTTCTTTACGCGTTCAGAGACGTCACTCATATCAATTTTCCTCGAGAACCCTACAGGTTGTGTTTATGTGAAATATTAGCCACTAAATCGCCCTATATCCCCCCGGGCGACGGTTAGGTAGCACACTTCATCGACCTTGACTAGGGTTGCAAACAAGCTTGAAAAGGGCTTCTAAACCATAGTCAGGCCGCCGTTCACGTGGAGTGTTTGACCAGTTATGTACGCGGCTTCGTCACTAGCAAGGTAAACAACGGCGGCAGCAACGTCTTCACCATTACCTAATCGACCTGTGGGAATGTGGCTGAGTAAGGCTTCTTTTTGGCCTTCGGACAAAGCATTTGTCATGGGTGTTTCAATAAAACCGGGTGCGATACAGTTGGCCGTAATGCTGCGGGAGGCGATTTCTTGGGCTAGTGACTTAGTTAATCCAATAAGGCCAGCTTTTGAGGCAGCATAGTTAACTTGCCCCGGATTTCCTGTTACGCCGACGACAGAGGTAATGTTTATTATGCGTCCGAAACGGCGCTTCATCATCCCCTTTGTAGCGGCACGGGCGAGACGAAATGCTGCCTCGAGGTTCAGAGACAAAACATCCAAGAAATCTTTGTCTTTCATTCTCAATATTAGGCTATCGCGAGCAATACCAGCATTATTGACTAATATGTCCAGCGATCCCATCGTGGCCTCAGCATTGGGCACAAGTTCTTCCACGGCATTCTCGTCTGCTAGATTACAAGGAATTACATTGGTACAGGTCCCCAGATCCGCAGCTAAATTGTCTAGAATTTCTTGACGTGTGCCACTGAGAGTCAAATTTGCTCCTTTTTGGTGTAAGGACCGAGCAATGGCTGATCCTATTCCACCTGTAGCTCCCGTTACTAAAGCATTTTTTCCTGCCAGATCGAACATTAGAGCAACCTCCGTATTTCTTCCTATTGAGTGGACTGGCAAACAGCCTGAACCAGTGAGTAAGCTCTCAGTGAATTAGTTTTGTGCTCAAGATAACTACAAAGTGTGATCAAGGAATATCTCAATGTCGATTGGATCCTCAAGATTAATCGTTTCTAACTCCCGATTAATTCGCCTTGTCAAACCAGACAACACTTTGCCAGTGCCTACTTCCACGACGGTCTTCACACCACTCTCTCCCATCAAGCACACACTCTCGCGCCACCGTACCATGCTTGTTACCTGGGACACCAATAACCCGCGAATTTTCTCTGGATCAGAAACACTGGAGGCTGACACATTGGCTATAACCGGTACATCCGGAAGGGATATATTTATATCTTCGAGTGCAGCAGCTACCGCATCGGCTGCCGGCTGCATAAGTGAGCAATGAAATGGGGCGCTAACGGAAAGCATGATGGCCCGTTTTGCACCTCTTTCTTTAGCTAGCTCAATGGCTTTGGTTACTGCTTCTTTGTGGCCGGAAACCACTATTTGGCCTGGCGCATTATCGTTTGCCGTTGAACATACTCTGCTGTCTCCAGCAGCTGCAGCGGCAACCTCAACTGCGTCATCGAGTCCCAAACCAATCAAAGCCGCCATCGCCCCAATTCCGACAGGCACCGCCTTTTGCATTTCTTGACCCCGAATTTTCAGAAGACGAGCTGCATCAGAAAGCTTTAGAGACTCAGTCGCTGCAAGCGCAGAATATTCTCCTAAAGAATGACCAGCAACGTAGCGAGCGGTGTCGCGCATCGTAACACCGCCCTGTTTTTCCAGTATACGGATGATGGCCATGCTAACGGCCATCAGCGCGGGTTGAGCGTTCTCTGTAAGAGTAAGTTCTTCCTCAGGGCCATCAAACATCAAGCGACTCAGGTTCTGTTTTAGGGCTTCGTCCACCTCGCCAAAAATTTCACGTGCTTCCGGAAATGCCAGTTGAAGTGATTTCCCCATACCAACCGCTTGGGAACCCTGCCCTGGAAAAACGTATGCCCTACGCATGTTGCCTCCATAGCTTTAAACTGCTGCAGAAAAGAGCCATTCTGCTGTTCCTGTCAAGGAGTTGATAAAGTTGTGTTTACATTTTTGTATTACATGGTTGGCTGCGCGGAACAGACAGTGCCAATAAACTTGAACATTTGAACTGCTGCGCCACACAGCCTTGCGGCGAAGTTTAAAATCTGTATAGTGCGCCGCCTCACACCTCCTTGTCGGATTGTCCGGCTATGCCTGCTTGCGAGCGGGAAGAGAAAAGCCAGAAGGAGTAACTCTGACCATGCCTCTATATGAAAGCGTGGTGATAGCACGTCAGGACCTTTCATCGGTCCAAGCAGAATTGTTGGCGGACGAACTCACCAAGATTATTGAAGAAGGGGACGGCAAAGTCTCCAAGCGCGAAAATTGGGGTCTTCGTACCCTTTCCTACCGAATGAAAAAGAATAGAAAAGGGCACTACATATTCTTTAATGTTGATGCTTCCGCACCGACTATAAATGAATACGAGAGGCGCATGCGGATCAATGAAGATGTCCTTCGGTATCTTACGGTTGGTGTTGCCAAACATGAAGACGGACCATCAGTTATGGTTCAGAGTAGAGGTCGCACCGGACGGCGGGAGGGTGGACATTTTGATTCAGGCCGGAAGGCTGGGGATTCTCGACATGCCTCTGAGAATGCCAAACCAGAAGATGGAAGAAAACCGGACGCTGATACCCAGCCCGCTGCTGCCCGGAAGGCTGGAGATTCTCAACCTGCCTCTGAGAATGACAAACTAGAAGACGGAAAAAAACCGGACGCTGATACCCAGCCCGCTGCTGCCCGGAAGGCTGGAGATTCTCAACCTGCCTCTGAGAATGACAAACTAGAAGACGGAAGAAAACCGGACGCTGATACCCAGCCCGCTGCTGTAGAAGATCCAGTAAGCGAGATAGCGGGAGAGGAGACATGAATCAAGGACGCAAACCCTTCTTTCGCCGCAGGAAAACCTGTCCATTTTCGGGGCCCAATGCTCCCAAGATCGATTACAAAGATACAAAGTTATTACAGCGGTACATTTCAGAGCGGGGCAAGATAGTGCCCAGCCGCATCACGGCCGTTTCTGCGAAGAAGCAGAGAGAGTTGGCGCGTGCTATTAAACGCGCCCGCTACTTGGCTTTGTTGCCTTACGTAGTTAGTAGCTGACGACGCGTTATGGCACGAATTGATTGTAAACTTGTACGACAAACACAGAAATGAATATGACTCGATCCAGTATTTTGGCCGTGGCAGCCGGTGTTTTTGGAGGGTTACTCCTTCTTGCGGCGACTAAAGCAAGCCTATTCGGGACGCTGTTCGGACTGCTATTTTCACCGTTGCCGTTGCTTATGACGGGCCTAGCATTAGGGACAAGCTACTTGCCTCTAGCGGTTGTTGGTGGAACTTTGGCGGTGGCTATTATGAGCGGTTCTATTGCTCTTGGTTTTGTCTATCTGGTTGTCGATGCCGCACCAGCCGCTGTTATAACAAAATTGGCGCTGACCAATGGTATTGGCCCCCATGCAAAGGGGGGCTGGTCAGGGTCGGGGCCTATACCGGCTTGGCTCGCTATTGCAGCTGTTGTGCTGATGGGGGCAGGATTAGCCACTATGCCTGCGGCTAACGGCCTGGAAAGTACTATCCGATCCCGCCTTGAGGAAATCCTACAAGGAACTGGGACTTTAGTAGACTCCTCCCAACGGGATCAGTTGATGCAATCGATGGCGGCAATGTTGCCGGGTGCCGCGATGTGGAATTGGTCAGGACGCGCGTTGATCAGCGCAGTGTTAGCACAATGGGCTGTTACGCGTCTCAATCACAACATGCGTCCAGCCCCCTCATATAGATGTATGGAGCTTCCGGGGTGGTACATGGTTGGCTTCTGGCTGGCAGCGATCGCCGCCTGGGTATTGCCAGGTGACACCGGGTACATGGCGACAAACATGGCTGTAGCTCTTTCTCTGCCAGTTCTTTTGCAGGGTTTGGCCGTTATTCACACTGGGACAAGTCGGTTTGAATCAGGAGGATTATGGTTGGCTCTCTTTTACATACTTTTTCTATTGACCTTCGGACTTTCATTTTTGGTTGTGGTCAGTTTGGGCGTAATGGACCACCTCTTAAGAATACGTCGGAGGATTGACCCTCAATCGTGGGAGAACGAGTGATGGAAGTCATTCTATTGGAACGAGTCGAAAAACTAGGGCAAATGGGCGAAATAGTCAGGGTTAAATCCGGCTATGCCCGGAATTTTCTGTTGCCTAAGAAGAAGGCATTACGAGCAACCCAGGATAATATTGGATACTTTGAGTCGCAAAAAACAGAACTCGAAGTTTCTAACCTGAGGAAGAAAGAAGAGGCAGAGGGAATTGCAAAAAAGCTCAAGGGTACCAGCGTTGTTATGGTGCGCCAGGCAGGAGAAAGCGGGCAACTATATGGTTCGGTTAATGCCCGTGATATTGCAGACGGACTCCGGGCCGAGGGCATGAAAGTTGATCGTACCCAGGTTGAGTTAGGTGCGGTGATAAAGGAACTTGGTCACGTTATTGTTCAGGTTAGACTTCACCCGGAGGTGGTTCTTCCTATCAAGGTAAACGTGGCTCGTTCTAAGGAGGAGGCCAGCATTCAAGCAGCAGCCGCCTCCGATCTGATGGAACGCGCTGAGGACGCGGAAAAGGCTGTGGAGCAAGAGACAGAGGCGGAAAAGGCCCTTGCGGGTGAGGAGAAAACAGATGATGCATCCCCCGCGGTGACTATTGATAACACTGATGAGGACGAACAAACGATGGTTGAAGCGGCTGACCATGATGCCTCTAAATAGCTGTCAGTTGGGGTGCTGCAACTAACAACATTGTTATTTATGCGAGGGTGGCGTCACTATTCAACGCTGTAGAGAGTATTTTTGTCGACTTATCCCCGTGTTCCTTGCACTTCACAAGACCTTTGCGGTCGAGATGGTCGCAGAGATTTGATACAATACATGGATGACATCAGCTGCTCCCCAACCCATAGATTCAGGCGACCAACTAAACGCGGCCTTTAGAGCACCGCCCCACAACTATGAAGCGGAGCGGGCGTTGTTAGGAGCAATACTTCTTAACAATCGGGCATTTGAGCGAGTTTCGGAATTTTTAAGGCCTGAACATTTCACGGATCCAGTAAATAGCCATATTTTTGATGCCAGCGGTAGGCTTATCGATCAAGGCCATCAGGCGAATCCTGTAACTCTCAAAACTTACTTGGAGCAAGACCCGCTTGTAAATGCGGCGGGAGGCTTCAGCTATCTTACCGGTTTGACTAGTTCAGTTGTTACTGTGATTAATGCAGGCGACTACGGCCGCCTTATCTACGATCTTTATCTCCGTCGCGAACTCATTGCGGTTGGCAATGACATGGTTAACGACGCGTACGATTCTGATTTTGACGATCCTGCGCTCACGCAAATTGAAACATCTGAACAGAAATTATTTGATCTCGCTTCTACGGGGGCAATTGAAGGAGGTTTCCAAAGCTTCGACAGGGCACTGATAAACGCCATTGACCTAGCCGAGGCGGCTCATAGGCGCGATAGTGCTCTGGCCGGGGTTACGACAGGCCTCAGGGATATGGATTCAAAACTAGGTGGATTGCACTCCTCTGATCTTATTATTCTAGCGGGCCGACCATCTATGGGTAAGACATCACTTGCGACTAATATTGCATTCAATGCGGCCCAATACTTTAATGCTTCAGAGAATGCAGATGATCGCGGTAAGTTGGTGGCATTCTTTTCATTAGAAATGAGCTCCGAGCAGCTTGCCACCCGAATTTTAGCCGAGCGGTCCCGAATTAACTCCCACGATATTCGCACTGGCCGGTTATCAAATAGTGATTTTGAACGGCTCGTAGCTGCTAGTCATGAACTGCACGATTTATCTTTGTTTATAGACGATACGCCAGCAATAACGATTTCGACAATGCGGACACGATGTCGACGTTTAGCTCGGCAGCGCAGCACAGAGCATCACGGCGGCCTTGGACTTGTCGTGGTTGACTATCTGCAATTGCTCTCACCTGGGCGTCGAGATCGTAACGACAATCGTGTTCAGGAAATATCGAGTATTACACGTGGTCTTAAAGCATTGTCCAAGGAATTGGATGTTCCGGTTCTGGCTTTGTCACAATTGTCTCGTGCTGTTGAACAGCGGGAGGACAAACGACCTCAGTTGGCTGACTTGAGGGAGTCTGGTTCGATCGAGCAAGACTCGGATGTGGTTATGTTTATTTACCGGGAGCAATATTATCACGCTAGGCGGCAGCCGGCCCAAAGGGAAGACGAGGCAGATGAAAGGTTCGTTGACCGCATGAAACGGTGGCAAGAACGCGGGCAGGAAATACATAATAAGGCAGACATTATTATCGCCAAACAACGTCACGGTCCTATTGGGTCAGTGACCTTGTTTTTCGATGAAAACTTTACACTATTTGACAATTTAATCTCAGATGACCAGATCCCTGAAACCCGTGATAACACTCCCGTTTAGTGCGCGGCATTAAGCATGGACGCGCGTCCGCCGTCTCCTGAAAGTCGGACTGGTGCGACCCTGACCGTCGACCTTGCTGCCATTGCAGAAAACTGGTTGCAGTTAGATTCGCAGACGGGGGACAGTTGTGACTGCGGAGCAGTGATAAAGGCCAATGCCTACGGACTTGGTATGGACCAAGTTGCACCTGCTTTGCTGGCTGCCGGCTGCAATACTTTTTTCGTAGCCTATTTGGACGAGGGCATACAATTGCGAGGTGCAATCGGTAACGAGGCCCGCATCATTGTTATGCACGGGCCGCACCAAGGAACGGAGCGCGAATTTTCAAGTCACAGCCTAATTCCGGTTCTTAATACAGTTGACCAAATCGACGTTTGGAAACGCTATGCTGCGGCTAGCAACGTATCGAAGGACGCAGTTGTTCAAATTGATACAGGAATGAATAGGCTTGGTCTGACGCCACAAGAATTCGATATGGAGATGAAGAGTTCAGATTCGTTTCATGGTGTTATACCGTTGGCCTTGATGTCGCATCTCGCTTGTGCGGATACACCAGCCGATGATCGAAACCGGCAGCAACGAGAAGCTTTTGAAGCGGCATTGTCTTTGTTTCGGAAACGGTTTCCTTTCGTTAACGGAAGCCTAGCCAACTCGTCAGGCATATTTCTTGGTAGTTCATGGCATTACGATCTCGTACGACCAGGTGCCGCACTTTTCGGAATTAATCCTCAGCTAGCTGAGCCTAATCCGATGAAGCCAGTAGTGCGTTTGCACGCAAAAATAGTTCAGGTGCGGCGCGTTGACTTGGCCGGGACCGTTGGTTATGGTGCTACTTATCCGATCCGTGATGGTGGAAAGTTAGCAACTGTTTCAATAGGTTATGCAGACGGCTTCTTGAGTTCGCTTAGTAGTTCTGGGACCGCGCGGCTTTGTGGATACATTGTGCCGGTCGCCGGCAGGGTTTCCATGGACTTATTAACTTTCGACGTTAGCGATGTTCCTGATCACATGGTTTCGCCTGGAACTTCTATTGAAATTATTGACGCTTGGCATACGGTCGATGACCTTGCGAGAGAAGCAAATACAATCGGTTATGAAGTTCTAACCGCGCTCGGCACAAGGTACGAAAGGCGTTATATTCCTTACAAAGGGCATAACGCAAAAGCATGAATTTCTTGGCACCCATTGGTCGCGTTGTATTGAGTTTTACCGGTCACATCGGTCGACTAACTCTGTTCGCTATAACTGCAGTATCCCATTGTGTGCGTCCTCCTTTTTATCCCCGGCTTATCGCCCGACAGATGGTAGACATAGGATACTACTCTCTACCGGTTGTTGGTCTTACAGCGATTTTTACCGGCATGGTATTGGCACTGCAGAGTTATACGGGGTTTGCTCGTTTCTCAGCGGAAAGTGCCGTTGCGAATATTGTTGTTCTTTCGATGACGCGTGAACTTGGACCAGTTCTGGCTGGGCTTATGGTAGCAGGCCGCATTGGAGCTTCGATGGCAGCTGAAATTGGAACTATGCGTGTAACCGAACAAATTGATGCTTTGACTACTTTATCCACCAACCCCTTTAAGTACCTAGTCGCGCCGCGTCTTCTCGCTGGCGTTCTAATGTTGCCAATCTTAGTTGCCGTCGCAGATATCATCGGCGTATTCGGTGGATATTTAGTTGGGGTATATAAACTCGGCTTTAATCCCGCTACCTATGTCACAAATTCAGTGGATTTTCTCGAAGCCGTGGATGTGATTTCAGGGTTAGTTAAGGCTGCGGTATTTGGTTTTATTATTGCTCTAATGGGATGTTACAACGGATACCAATCGCGCGGCGGTGCAGAGGGCGTCGGGGCGGCTACTACTAACGCAGTTGTATCTTCCTCCATCTTGATACTGACGTTCAATTACATCATCACAGAGTTCTTTTTTGTAACATGACGCATGTGAAAACAGACCAAGCGCAGTTACCCAAGATTCGTCTTGAAGGGGTTCGTAAGAACTTCGGAGACAAGAAAGTGCTCACCGGCGTTTCTCTAGATGTAAATGAAGGCGAGTCGGTAGTGATTATCGGTGGATCCGGTACCGGCAAATCCGTGCTAATTAAATGCGTCTTAGGAATTATGCTAGCAGACTCTGGCACAATTGAAGTGGATGGAGTGGATGTTGCAGGTGTATCTGTACAAGATAGGGAGAGAATAAATCGCAAGTTTGGCATGCTTTTTCAGGGATCAGCCTTGTTCGATAGCTTGCCGGTATGGGAAAACGTCGCCTTTGGCCTGATGCAAGGGCTCCGTATGGGTCGGATCGAGGCGAAAGAGCAAGCGCTTGAAAGCATGGCGCAAGTGGGGCTAACCGCTGCTGTAGGTGAGTTATCACCAGCGGAATTGTCGGGAGGGATGCAAAAGCGAGTTGGTCTTGCTCGGGCTATTGCAGGATCACCTGAAATCGTTTTCTTCGATGAACCTACAACTGGGCTAGATCCTATCATGGCAGATGTAATTAATGATCTAATAGTAACCTGTGTTAAGGATCGGGGAATTACTGCTTTGTCTATCACCCATGATATGTCCTCAGCCCGCAAGATAGGTGACCGCATTGCTATGCTCTATGGTGGTAAGTTGATATGGATCGGAGCGGCGGAAGATGTGGATGTATCAGACAATGAATACGTTGATCAGTTTGTTAATGGCCGTGCCGTCGGCCCGATCCAAATGGAATTGCGCCGCTAGCAAGCGGTAGCTTGACCGGGCTAATTTTGGGAAAATCCATAAAATCGTTCATATGTCAGAGCTGCGGAGCAGCCCATGTGAAATGGACTGGTAGGTGTGATTCTTGCGGTGAGTGGAACACTCTTATGGAGGAAATTTCAACGAAATCGCTACCCAAGGGACTGAGTGGCGGTAAGGGGGGAAAGAAACTTAAATTCGTCAATCTACAAGGTGAGGCAAAAATAGCGGCGCGTCAGGAAACCGGACTTTTGGAGCTAGATCGTGTTTCTGGAGGAGGTCTGGTGCCTGGCTCTGTTATTCTTGTTGGGGGCGATCCGGGCATCGGTAAATCAACTCTGTTGCTACAAGTTTGCGGCTCATTATCTAAGAAGCTGCATTGCATCTACATAACGGGAGAGGAATCAATTGACCAAATCCGACTTCGTTCGAACCGGCTAGGATTGGCAGATGCCTCGGTGGAACTGGCAGCCGCAACAGCAGTGCGGGACATAGCCGCCAGCCTCAGTAGCGAGAGAAAACCCGACATAGTTGTTATTGATTCAATTCAGACCATGTATGCAGATACTGTAGATTCTGCGCCCGGCACGGTCACACAGGTTCGAACGTCAGCGTTTGAGCTAATAAGACTAGCCAAGGCGGCCGGTTTTATATTGTTTCTTGTAGGCCACGTGACCAAGGAGGGAACGCTGGCGGGTCCTCGTGTTCTTGAACATATGGTTGACACGGTTCTATATTTCGAGGGAGATCGCGGTCACCAATTTCGTATTTTGCGCGCCGTGAAAAATCGTTTCGGCGCTACAGATGAAATCGGTGTATTTGAGATGACGCAGGCTGGATTAAACGAGGTTGAGAATCCATCGGCGCTTTTTCTGGCGGAACGCCGAGGAAATGTTAGCGGATCTTGTGTATTTTCTGGGCTTGAGGGAAGTCGAACTGTCCTGTTGGAAATACAAGCACTGATGGCACCCACTAACCTCGGTACACCGCGTCGCGCTGTTGTGGGTTGGGACATGGCCCGTCTTTCAATGATTTTAGCGGTATTGGAAGCGCGTTGCGGTCTTGGGATTGGAGGTAATGATATTTATTTGAACGTCGCGGGCGGCCTACGAATAAATGAACCCGCAGCAGACTTAGCAGTTGCTGTGGCACTAATTTCATCCCTTCAGAATGTGCCAGTGCCTGCTCAAGCGGTAGTGTTTGGGGAAATAGGTTTATCTGGAGAAGTGCGCGCAGTTGCCCAGGGAGAACAGCGGCTCAAGGAGGCTGCAAAACTAGGTTTTGACGAAGCATGGATTCCCCGCCATATGAAAAAGACAACCGACAATACGGGCCTAGAAACCCAATTGGAGATCCACGAGATTGGACATGTTCAAGATATACTCAACTTGTTTTCTACTTCTGGGGGCGGTGTTTAAATGGACACCTTTCCTATCAATGGTTTAGACGCAATCGTCGGCATCGTGATACTGGTCTCCGGTGTTTTAGCCTTTCTCCGGGGGTTTATCCACGAGATATTGTCTGTTGCGGCATGGATAGGTGCCGTTTTGGCTGCTCTTTATGGATTACCCTACGCCCGACCCATCTCCCGTGACATCATCCCAATCAATTTGGTGGCTGATTCGGTTGCTGCGCTAGCGATATTTATTGTTGTTCTTGTACTATTATCCATTCTGACAAAAATGCTGGCCAACTCTGTGCAGGCTAGCGCCCTGAATAATCTTGATCGCTCCCTTGGGTTTGTATACGGATTAGCCCGTGCAGCCGTAATAATTGCAGTTGGAATGATAACTCTTGATTGGTTTGTGGCCAAACAAGACCGTCCAGAGTGGATGCGGGCCGCCAAGAGCTTGTCGCTGATGGAATTCAGCGCAGAATTAGTCCGGAACCTTGTACCGGAAACCTTTATGACGGCGGAAGATACTGCTAAGAATGCAAGCGAAGCGGCCAAAGATACACTTGAAGTACAGCGGACCCTTGAGAGGTTGACGCAGCCTCGACCAGGTCCCGCCTCGAACGGGTTGGCCGACCAGGACGGAGCATATGATAAGGAGGAGCGGGAGGATATGGATCGCCTGTTCCAAAGTAATCAGGACCAGCGGTAGAGGCCGAAGAGGACGTGGACAAACTAACAAATACTAGTCCTTTTGATGATGACCATCTCCACGAAGAATGTGGTGTTTATGGCATATTTGGCGATCACGATGCTTCCGCTCACACAGCGCTTGGCCTGCATGCCCTTCAGCACAGGGGTCAGGAAGCAGCGGGTATCGTGACATTTGATGGTAACCACTTTCATAGTCACCGAGGGCTAGGTCACGTTTCCGATAATTTTAGTTCAGATGTTGTTATGTCACGTTTGCAAGGTAACATGGCTATTGGCCATGTCCGCTATTCTACCACAGGCGAGACTATTCTCCGGAATGTACAGCCTCTCTTTGCGGATTTTGAATTTGGTGGATGCGCCGTTGGCCACAACGGTAATTTAACTAATGCACTTACACTTCGTCGCGAACTAGTTAAGCGCGGATGTTTGTTTCAGTCGACATCGGACACGGAAGTGGTGGTGCATTTGATCGCCATCAGTAAACAAAGCACTGTTGAAGATAGGCTGATCGATGCGCTGCGCCAGGTGGAGGGAGCCTATTCATTGGTTGCCATGACCAACACTGCATTAATTGGTGTTCGCGATCCACTAGGCGTGCGCCCCTTGCTGCTGGGAAAACTCGATGGAGCATACATATTAGCATCAGAGACATGTGCTTTAGATATTATCGGCGCGGAATTCGTGAGGGATATAGAACCGGGAGAAGTTGTAATAGTAGATGTAGGCGGGCTTAGATCTTTGAAGCCGTTTCCCGCTCAAGAATCAAGATTTTGTATTTTTGAATATATATATTTTACTCGTCCAGACAGTATTGCGGAAGGTAAAAGCGTATATGAAGTCCGCAAACGGATCGGAGCTGAACTTGCCAGAGAGAGTTCAGTGGATGCCGACGTAGTAGTACCTGTTCCGGATTCTGGCGTGCCAGCTGCTATGGGATACGCAGCGGAAGCGAGTATTCCTTTCGAGTATGGTATTATCCGCAATCACTACGTGGGACGGACTTTTATACAACCTACGCAGAAGACCCGCCATTTGGGTGTAAAACGCAAGCACAACATTAATCGGTCTCAACTTGAGGGCAAGCGTGTAATTCTGGTAGACGACTCAATTGTCCGTGGCACTACATCAACTAAGATAGTGGAAATGGTGCGACAAGCTGGAGCGATTGAGGTGCACCTTCGTATTTCTTCTCCGCCCACCGTTCATCCCTGTTATTTTGGCATTGACACCCCAGAACGACGAGAACTGTTCGCTGCTCAACATGACGTGGATGGTATGGCTAAACTACTGGGTGTTGATAGCTTAGCTTACATTTCTATCGACGGGCTGTACCGAGCCGTTGGCGAAAAAAATCGAAATGCGGGACAACCGCAATATTGTGATGCCTGCTTTACAGGCGACTATCCTTTGCCATTGACCGATCAGCACGCAGAAGCCTTGCCTGAACAACTATCACTTCTAACCGAAGCAAACGCTTAGATAGCTGATATGTCTACTTATGAAGCCGGTCGTTTGTCGGGACGCATTGCTTTGGTTACCGGGGCATCGCGGGGTATAGGCCGAGCTGTAGCGCTTCGTTTCGCTCTGGAGGGAGCTAAGATAGTAGCCTTCGCTAGAACTCAGGGTGCTTTAGAGGAGCTGGATGATGAAATGCGCCGACTAGGTTGTTCGGAAGCAACCCTTATAGCGGAGGATCTGACTGATTTTGAAAAAATTGATAGAGTTGGAGCAGCGCTTTACGAGAGATTTGGAAAGCTTGATATTCTGGTCGGGGCAGCCGGCATCCTAGGCCAGTTGGCTCCGATTGGACACATCTCACCTGAGCTTTGGGAAAATGTTTTTGCGATAAACACTGTGGCCAATTGGCGCCTAATAAGGAGTTTTGATCCGCTACTTCGGCAATCGGATGCGGGTCGCGCAATTTTTGTTTCTTCTGGTGTGGCTCGAACTTACAAGTCGTTCTGGGGTGCGTACGCCGCCTCTAAGGCCGCGCTTGAATGTCTAGTAAGAGTATATGCTGCTGAAATGTCAAACACACCGCTTCGTGTAAATCTAGTCGATCCCGGTGCTGTGCGTACTAGTATGCGTGCCCAGGCATTTCCCGGGGAGGATCCGACAGTGCTAAAGGTCCCAGAGGAGATTACCGATGTATTTGTGGATCTAGCTACGCCGGAATGTAAAAGAAATGGAGAGGTCGTTTTGGCTCAAGAGCGATGATTTTATGAAATACCGTGGAGCCGGGGTGTGAGGGTTTTCTGACAAAGTTATGCATAGGTGAATTTAGTTCTAGGCATCATTAGGTCTTTTGCTCTACCGCCTAGGTTTGGTTTAACTCCGACGAGCTGGATCGTATGGATTGTCGGGTTTTCGCCACACTATACGTATAGGTACGCCGCCGAGACTAAAATCATTCCGCAGGTTATTAACTAAGTATCGAACATAAGAATCTGGGATATCTTCGGGCCGAGTGGTAAAGACGGCATATGTAGGGGGGCGGGACTTAATCTGTGTTATGTAGCGCAATTTGATTCGTCTTTTCTGCTTAGAGAGAGGTGGGGGATGCCTCTGCGTGACAATGTCAAGCCATTGGTTTAGGGCCGCCGTCTGTATTCGTTTGTTCCAAAGCTCATAGATATCAAACACCGCGCCCATGAGAGCGCCCACACGTAGGCCTGTCTTTGCTGATATTGTAACTGTCGGTAATTCGCGGACTTGCGGTAGCGAGTCCTCGAGCCTATCCCTAAGACGACTTAGGATAGCTTTCTTGCTTTCAGCCATATCCCATTTGTTTACTGCAACGACTAAAGCACGACCTTCCTCTATAACCTTCCGGGCTATAGTTAGCTCTTGCTTGTCTAGAATAGCCGCTGCATCCATGACGAGGACAACAACCTCAGCTAGCTTAATAGCTCGATAGGTATCGGCGACCGAAAGTTTTTCGACGGCATCTTTGATCTTTGATCTGCGACGGATACCAGCGGTGTCAACAAGTCGGATGGCGCGGCCCTCATAATTCCAATCTAGTTGGATGGCGTCTCGCGTAACCCCGGGCTCTGGACCGGTAAGGAGTCTCTGTTCGCCAATCAGACGATTGACTAGGGTAGATTTTCCAGTATTTGGTCGACCTACGATAGCAAGCTGTAATGGGCGTTGTTGCTCGTCAACCGTTTCGTGCGTACTATCAATATTGGCTGTCAGATTGTTAGTTGCAGGTAAGAGGTGGCTTTCTAGGGCATCGTACAGACCGTCGAGTCCGAGGCCATGATCGGCGGATACATCGATAGGATCTCCAAATCCGAGAGCGTATGCCTCAAGGCGCCCGGATTCGCCAGCATTTCCCTCGCATTTGTTGGCAACAATTATCACAGGTGTTTTCTGACGCCTCAATAGATCAACAAAATGATGATCAAGAGGCGTGATCCCTGCTCTAGCATCGATCACGAACAAAATAGCATCAGCTTGAGCGATGGCTTTTTCCGTCTGATATTGAATATTTTCCGCAAGGGAGTGGGGTGTGGCTTCTTCGAGCCCTGCTGTGTCAATGATCTGGAAACTCAAATCACCCAAAGCTGCGTTACCGAGTCGTATGTCTCTGGTTACGCCCGGCTGGTCATGAACCAGAGCAAGACGACTACCTACTAATCTGTTAAACAGAGTGGATTTTCCGACGTTAGGCCGGCCGACAATGGCAATAGTGAAAGGCATGACCCATAATCCAGTGACTGATGACTAACGATACGCGCTGAGCTCGCCGTCGTCGTCGAGCAGATAAAGGGTGGCGTTGGCAATTACGGGCCCAATTGTCACTGGTTCCCTAAGTTTCAGTTGTCCAAGAACTTCACCATTATAAGGAGATATTGCCAGAGCGCGTTCGTTAGATCCGGTCACGATAAGGCGATCACTGCCCAAAACGGGACCAGCCCAAACAATACGATCATCTTCATCTTCCTCGTCTTCATATTTCTGCAACTGAGTGACCCACAATATCTGCCCCGTGCGCACATCTACGCACACTACTTCGGCGTCGATGGAAATAGCATAAAGGTAATCCCCCGCGATCCATGGCTGATAAACTCCAGCTACTGGAACGTCCCATATTCTTTGTCCAGTGCGAAGATCAATAGAAACAAGTAAACCAGAATGGCCTACAGCATATACCCGGCCCCGATCTATCACCGGACGACCTTTTAGGTCTGTTAGACTGGCCGCAGCTTCTGTGCGACGGATGGCAATCACAGAGTCACTCCATAGGACGGCACCGTTATCCACCCTTAGCGCCGCTATTTCACCGTTGGAGAAAGGAGCAATTACGACCCCACCATCAACTGCCGGTGCTACGGAGCCCATCAGGATTGTTGAAGCGCCAACACCTGAGTAATTCCAAAGTCTCTGGCCATCTGTCGCGGCGAGCGCGACAACCTTATTTTCTATCGAAATTGCAAATACACGACCGCCATTGGCCGCGGGAGCGGCTCTGACAGGAGCTTCGAGATCTGCGCGCCAAATAACGATGCCGCGTGTAGCATCCATGGCAACAACTTGCCCAAAGCCTGTTGATGCAAATAGGCGTCCATTTTCATAAGCAAGACCACCGCCTAGAAAAGCTCCATCGTCTTCATCTTTGGGGGCAAGTCGGGTCCGCCACAGCGGCGACCCTGTATTTGCATTAAATGCCGTAACGTTAGCTTTGGCATCCATAGCGAAGATACGCCCTCCTGCAACAACTGGCTCTGCCAACAAGCGGTTCCTTCTGCTCGACCCGGTACCAACGTCAGAACGCCATACCCGTTGTGGCACCGACGGCAAGACCATGTGGTGCATAGCGTGATGGGAAAACCCCCCTGCCTGCGGCCATGTTTTGCTATCAAGGGGACGCGGAAGAAGGATCGATGTATCGATAGCCTCAAGATCAGGCCTGAGTGCTCGTTCTAACGCGAGCACAGATATACGTCGACCCGGAAGTCGCTCCTCATTGTCATCATTACTGTCAAAGGGATTTAGGTCCAATCCGCATCCAGATAATAAGACAATTAGCGCTGCAGCGAAGACAGAACTCAACACTCGACTGAAAATAGTTAGATGTGTTGCGATGTATGACATGTGGCTTCCTATGATGTCACATGTCATCAGCGGTTGAGGAATCATCTACTGGGGTTCTAGTCCCTACATTATTTCTTGTGTTGCCGACCTCCTCCTGACCAGCAGTTTTGCGCCCTCCGCTATAAACGGCTGCCAGCTCTATTGCCCTTTGGCGCATGCTCGCCGGGGTTAAGGGGTCGGCTAGAAGTTCGTCAAGCAACCTCTCTGCTCTATCGGTCTCGCCGCGTTGATGCGCGAGAAGGGCGGATAGTTCTATTGCCGAATGATTAAACGGATTATTCGGACTTGTGAGAGGTGTCAGTGTGTCTTCCAACACGTCCGGACTTTCATATCCAATTCCATGAAGAGCCCGTAAGATAATCGCAAGGTCGCGGAGTAAAGGATCTACTCCTGTATCATCCGATAACATCCGGTAAAGGCTTAGTGCTCTTTCTAAGTCGCCTTTTTCGACATAGAGAGCGGCCTCATTGAGTTGTGCAAGAACAGCATAACCATCCTTGGAATTGTCACCTAAATATGAGAATTTTTCCAGAGCACCTTCCAGATCACCTTCTGCAAGTAGATTGGAAGCAATTTGATAGTCTCTCGTGTACGACACGCGTTGCTCGCGATCTTTTGTTTCATAGAATTGAAAACCAGCAACAATAGCCACCATAGCTATAGCCCCGCCAACCAGAAATGCCGAATATCTATTCCATAGCCTGAGCAAACGCTCATGCCGCACTTCGGTTTCGATTTCCGACATAAGACCCTCAAGAACTTCGTCTTTCTCAGCCTTATTGGAATTCGATTCTGAACTTTTCTTAGATTGAGCTTGCTTCCCAGAACTTTTTTTCTTGCTCACCCTAACTTCCCTCTTTTCGCCAGCGCTGCCGCGCACAACCCCAGAATAGGGATTGTCCGCCAAGAAAATTTACCAGACCATACTGTTTGCCTGTGACCAAGGCAATTGGAAGTGCTATCTAAGCGTCGATCATAGGTGTTCAAGAGAATCTCCCTTCTTTAGGCCTTGCTCGTTGATGGTAATTGATGAAAGAATGCGCAAGTTGTTGTTTATCCTTTTTAGGGGCGTTGGCCGCCGATGGGTCAGTTGGTTAGCCTAGTCGACCATAGGCGTCGACTATTATTACTTCATTTCTCCCGCAGCGAGCTCAATAGCTTATTGGGTCTGTATTCAAGCCGTGTCATAAAAGGCGAGTGGCGGGATTATGCTATAAGCCACGGGCCCAATATGGCTCGTTTTAGCATTTACCGGAATAGCCAAGATCGTCCTCTATTCACGATTACAAAAATCGCATCAGATAACAAGGTGTTGCCACACCGAGTCGGCCAGAGTCGGTTTGTTCTTGCGAATGGTCACAAATGTTTGCGCCAGGGCAACTCTCTCCGAGATGTTCTCTCGGTTTTTGAGCAACCCTTACGACTTATTTCAAGATAAGGTGTGATGAGTGCGATGTGGCCACTGTCCGGGATGGCTTGCCATGCGCATTTAGCAAGTCAGCTATGCGTAACCGTGTCTTCATATCAGTAAATCCATTCACTATTTTGTACATACACCTTCGCGCACGTTCGCGAGAAATGGCGCACTAATAACACCGGAAAAACAATGATGGAATCCGTTAGTTTATATTTGGATAGTACAGTTAGAATAGCTACGCTAATAGCCGCTGGCATTGTCTACTTTTTTAGCGCGGGCCAAATCTTATAATAATTGTATTAGTCAATCTGCTTCATTAGCTCCTACCATACTTTCGTCCAAACTCGCTTCTAGAAGCTCCGCGGTATCAGACTTTATCTGCCAACCAAGTGCGCTGAACTCTTTCTCAGCTCGATCGCTGACGGACCCTGTCAGCCAAAGCTCATGAGGGGAGGACGGATTTACGGGATATTGGTCAGCAATTGTGCTTGCGCCAAGGGTCCAGATGAGGTGGTCAGTAGGCAGAATACATATAATTACACCATTGCTTGATTTTATAAAAAGTTCACGGTTGCGGCGCAGCATCTCTTGAATCTGACTGACGTTTTGGTGATAGCCAAGTGCTGCTTCAGCCAGCCGCATGATAAAAACGGACTGCTGTTCGCTTTGGGAAAACATGGCTTGTTTAATGAGAGCTTCGCGGTTTTTTACGCCCACCATAGCCTCTAAAGCTGCCGTGATTATGCTTTTATGACGCGGTGAATACCATGGGTGGTTTACGAATTCGTCGATCGTATCCTTCTCAATGTACATTGCCTCGAGTTTGTCGCGATTTATCTTGCGAATGGCTTCGGGTGATTGTGAAGTAAGGAGGGAATTCAACGTTTGACTGTTTTGGATTCCTGAAACAGCGGTACTTACTCCACCAGGAATCTGGGCGGTGAGTGGTAATAGGCTAAAGCCGCCAGCAAAGCCTGCCCATGCTACTTCTCCCAATCTTTCCTGCAGAACCAAGTTGGTAGAATAAGGATCCACTTCAAGTTTTCCCGCAACATCACGTTTGATTTCGCTATATCCAATGAGCTCACGAGCTACCGAATCCTCAAGTTCACCACGCGATCCTGTTACCATTTCTCCGGCCTGGACGAATAACGCCCCAACACCTTTGATAGCTCCGGTTACAGTACCTAGCGGTTCGGTAGCCAAGGATTTTAGCGCGCGAAAAGGGCTCTTTGCTGCTTCAGCAACGCCGCTGGCAAAGGCGTCAGTGCGGCTTATCCGATTTAGTTCAGTAATAGCGTAAACCTCTCGGAGACGTTCGTCGACGAAATCGGTACGATGAGCGATAAAAACCCCATAGTCCGAGCGAATGGTGTATCGGTTTTCATAGCCGTCATTTTCAACGACAGAATCAATAACGTGATGTTTGCCACTCAAGCTTTCAGAGGACAATAAATCTGCTGCAGTGAAGGTCGGCCGAGTCTCATATGCCGTATCGGCTGTATTGGGATTGTCGGCTTCTGCCGAAGGCAATGTCGAAGATCCACAGGCAGATAGAATTAAAGTCAATGCTATTATGCCACAGGTAGTGGCCACCCTATTGCTAAAATTACGCAAAACATCTTGCGTTTCAGGGCACATAGAACTTTCCTTATTTATGATCGTAAACAAGGTGTAAACGCTATCTCGTTCCCGACTTATAAACAATGTGTATAGCTTCTATTTGGCGGCGCCAAAAATACACCAGCTAGTGTGGTTACCGTGGGCTGGTTGCCCCTTAGTTCCGAGCGCGACGGCGGCAAATTCATCATCCGAAACACCACCTATGTCGGGAATGGTAGCCTTGAAATAGTTGTCGGGATTAAATCCAGCTTCAGCACACTCCTTCCGGAAGTCCATATTACGAAATAATTCATACCATGGTTCGGCATTATGCTTTTGATCCCAATCCAAGATAAAGTTGTAGTAAGCATCCACATCTGCCGCGGCAGGCAGTTCCATGTGAACCATCCGACCACCTGGCTTAAGAACACGGAATATCTCGCGGAATATTTGCCGCGTTGCTTCCGGAGTTAGTTCGTGTAAGAAGAAAGATGATACCACCAGATCAAAAGTGTTTTCTTCGAACTCTAGGTGTTCCGCGTCCTGCTGAAAGTAATGTGTTCTAATTCCCCGGGCTTCATCACGGGCGTGAGCGTATCTTAGACATGGTGCGGCTACGTCTACCCCATACAATTCCGCTTCAGGGAAAATATCATGGTATGGAGTCAGGTTTGATCCGATAGTGCATCCGGTTTCGAGAATGTGTTGAGGTTTGAAATAGGGATACTTGACTTTCAAGTATGTGGAGACAGACGCGCCAACACCTCCTTTAGTTCGGCTAGGCCGCAAACATCCCCTAAATACGGCACCTCCATGTGCATATATGGCACCCTGGGAGACATCATCCTTGGTGTGTTCTGATTGCCAGCAACCGGGCATTAAATGAACATCCGTTGCAGACACATAATGTGGTGGCTTGATACTTGGGTTAAGCGCCAAAGTACCGCCTGCGGGATTTGTAGAGGCCGCCTCACGGGCAGTCTTAATCAAATCAGGTAGTGCTCGCTCCACTTCCTCTCGAACCGACTCCCAAGTCATCTCTTGTGCATTGTATCGCATGCTGCTGTATAACTTGTACGGCAAGGTATCTTTCATCACTTTTCTAATTTCGCGCCCATCAGCAGGTGGTCGGCCGTGGAACCGTCTAAATGTTGGCGCTACCTCGGTATCGTAACATTCTCGCATGGACTGTGCCATGTTGGTAAGAACGTGGCGTCGAAGAATTGATACATACTCCTGTCTGCACTTCTCGTTATGGTGAGGTTTAATTAGTTTGTCGATGTTAGGAAGGGGTGTCATGCGAGGTTCTCCAAACACAAATGGCTTGCCATTCATCACAGCAAGCGCGGTATCGTGTATTCCACAACCTTAGTCAATAGTATCCAACGTCACTGTTTATTCAAACTTCCATAGGCCATTATGATGGCTACAACTCTTGCTGATTTTGATGTCAGTAAATGACACTGTGCAACAGTCTACTCCGACTGGACGGACAGCAAAGCCCGTGTTAGTCGCCGTCAAGGTAGGTGCTAATTAAACCTTTCTTGCAGGTTTCCAGCGATGAAGTGGGCCATCAACCTGACCCCCCAATCCAATCCTAGATTAATAGAGATACTTTCTAGTGTTGGGTATATCTCAAGGAGGTCAGGCCGTCAGGCCGAGTTTTATCAATTACCGGGTGAGCATCTACTGTTACTCGGAAGCCGAGGGCAAAAGCCTGTCCTTGACCGCCATTACAAAGTTAGCAATCGCGACACCAGCAATAACAGCTGCAAGGTTATCGATGATGCTACCTAACTCTGCACCCACCGCCGGAATAGCGCCTAAGTTACCCGATATCATTGGCAACCCTATCGCAGCCACTAAGTATGCCGCTCTTTTAAGAGTATCTGTTTCAGGATTGAGGAAGCCTATTACCAAACCAAGAACTAATAAAATCAGCGCCCAATATTCTAACGCTACAAAAACTGCTATAACAGCAACCGCTACAGAGACGATTGACAAAATTCTATTCGTATCCATTTTATCTAACTCCCCTAAAAATTTTGTTTCCGCACTACAATTAGTTTGTGCACTAATCATGTGAGGTTCTAAATACAATCATAATCCGAGATAAAATGGAACTGTTTTCCAGGCGCATAAGCTAAACAAAATCAATTGATTAGAAGTGATCAGATCTTAGCTTGTAATATATCATCGAGTTCTCAAGGCAGCGCAACACATCGTCAGACTTTGGTTATGCGGTGCAGTAAGATTTCCTGGATCGGCTTTAAGTTCTACCGACCGATAAGTCTTAGCCGTGCGGTCGCCGTCATTAAGTTGTGAATTTCTAACAGCTTGGTCGTAGTTCTCTGTGCAACCTCTGCACCTAAGATATTAATTTAATTGGATAATTTATAATAGCTTTGAGAAAATTCACCTAATTTATCGCGAAGGTATTTTTTTTATTCAATACTTGCTGATAAAAAAAAGTAGCTATTTTTATTTCCTTTATAATCAATACCTTGACTGATTTTTGTTTTAAGCGGTCAGCCACATTATTGTGTAAAATATGCAAGGAAAAAACCTATTATTATTTATTATCAATGTGTTAATGAAAATTAGAAAGCGATCACTGTGTTGCCTCGTTAGGGTGTGGAACTGCTATTGCAATGAATCGTTTCTTCTGATTGGATGGCGGGGTTAACACTAGTACTTGGAGGGTACCCATACATGTTAAATCAAGCAAAAGCGTTTCTAGGTCAGGTTCTGGATGTGGGTCTGGCCCTAATTGGGGTTGCTGTAGTTCTGCAAGTTATTTTCGGCGAAGTAGTTCCATTCGTCGGCGGTGACATAGTAGCGAATATCATAGCTATTATTTCTCAACTTGGTGACGGCGGCCTAATCGGCTTAATCGCAGCTGGTCTATTGCTGCATCTAATTAACAAAAACTAAAGAGTGCACAAAAACTTTTAGCGCTTTTTTCAAAGCTTTAAGATCGGGCGGGAGAGAGATCACCCGCCCGTTTTTTTGATGTGACTAAGAGAAGAGTTCTTCACTCAATTTGAAATACAAAAGATAAAGGTTCTAAGGGTTGCAAATTCTTGGAGGACTTACGCTTGGTGCGCTAACCTTGTGTAGCTGGTTTTTCGAGATTTTTCTGTTCCGCCAAACAATAACGGGGACTATGTCCGCTATTCGCAGTAATCAAGCTAGCCATAAATCATGATACTTACTAAACCATCAAGCGCTCGTGGTCGTCGTCTTTGCGGATTCCCTTATCATTCATGCTGTAGCATCACGGATAGTTGAAGTTAGCAGCATGCAAGGAACATCAATGCGTCTATCGGCAAAAATGGGTCGTCTTGGCACTGAGACGGCTTTCGAGGTGCTTGCACGGGCAGAAGCGCTCAAAGCTGCAGGCCGCAATATCATCAACCTTGGAATTGGACAGCCTGACTTCAAGACGCCGGCACACATTGTTGACGCAGCTGTGAAGGCACTGCGAGACGGACACCACGGTTACACACCTGCCCCAGGTATTCCGCGACTAAGGGAAGCTGTTGCCGCCGATATATCTAAGCGTCGCGGGGTCGAGATTGATCCAAACCATGTGCTTGTGGTGCCTGGCGGGAAAGTAACGATGTTCTTCGCAATCCTTATGTTTGGCGAGGAGGGGGCAGAAATCCTATATCCAAACCCCGGCTTTCCTATCTACGAATCGGTAATCGAATTTTCTGGGGCTAAGGCGGTACCTATCCCGCTGATGGAGGAAAAAGACTTTTCATTCAGTGCGGATAGCGTTCTTAATCAAATCACGCCCAGAACAAGACTTGTGATTATCAACTCACCTGCGAATCCAACGGGTGGGGCGGTGCCTCAAGAGGAAGTTGATAAATTAGTTGTTGGACTCGCTAAACGGCCCTCGATCGCTGTAATGAGCGACGAAATTTATTCGAGGATGTGCTACGACGGTCGGGAGCACGTTTCACTACTGCAATATCCGGAAATCCGAGACCAACTCATTCTTCTTGACGGGTGGAGCAAAACCTACGCCATGACCGGTTGGCGCATGGGTTATTCAGTCTGGCCGGAAAGTATCATCGAAAAAGCTACGCGACTCGCGGTGAATTGTCACTCCTGCGTCAATGCAAGCGCGCAACATGCTGGTATCGCTGCCCTCGAGGGACCACAAGACAGTGTTGCCGAAATGGTGAGCGCATTCGACGAAAGGCGCCGAGTCATTGTCGACGGCTTGAATGCTCTGCCCGGATTCCGCTGCCGCAAACCAGGCGGTGCTTTTTACGCGTTTCCCAACGTTGAAGAAACTGGAATGAATGCAAAGACGCTACAGAACCGTTTACTTGAAGATGTCGGCGTGGCTACCGTCGCAGGAACTAGTTTTGGTGCCTTCGGCGAAGGATTCATTCGTTTTTCCTACGCAAGTTCCATCGCAAGCATCACCCAGGCCGTTGATCGAATAGAAAATTTTCTCAAGAGCGAAACTTAGGCCTTACCTCTACTATTCCTAGTCAGTAAAAAGCAGACAAAAGGCAATAAAATTGAAAACAGACCGATACATTAGTACGGCAAACGAGCCGACCTTACCTTCATAAAATCTCTAGTTTTAGATACCGAAAACCAACCGTGCACGAACTGCGCAATTTCTTATTCAAATATTATGGTTTTCTCGCCATTCAATAGAACTCTTTTTTCTGCGTGCCATTTAACGGACCGTGCCAAAACCCTTGCTTCAATATCATTCCCTTTCTGTACCAATTCATCCCGGGAACTTTTGTGAGAGACGCGTTCAACGTCCTGGTCAATAATAGGCCCTGCGTCAAGATCAGGAGTTACATAATGAGTTGTTGCACCAATAATCTTAACACCTCTTTTATGTGCCTGATGATATGCTTTTGCTCCCTTGAAGCTAGGCAAGAAACTATGATGAATGTTTATGCATTTCCCAAACCACTTGATGCTGAGTTCCTCGGAAAGGATATGCATGTATCTTGCGAGAACAATTAACTCTGCTCCCGCATCTTGGGCAATTGCGTTGAATTTTTCTTCTTGACTGGCCTTGTTGCTCTTATCTGAAGAAACAGGAAGATAGTGAAATTTTATACCGCTGAACTCTACGATATCTCTAAAATCCTGATGATTTGAGACTATTCCAACGATGTTTATCGGTATTTTTCTGTATTTTGCCCTGTAAAGAAGGTCATTTAAACAATGACCTTGTTTTGAAACCGCAATAATTGTCCTAATTTTCTTGCCTTCTTCACTAATTTCCCATTTCATTGATAGCTCTTTTGAAACCTGCTGCAGAGACTTTGTAAAAGATTCGGTGCAGGGTCTGTCGTCCTTGAAGAAAAAAACTATCCTTGAAAAAAACATTCCTGTGTCTTCATCTGAGAAAGACTGCACATCAGTTAGAAAGGCCTCTGCACGAAAAAGAAGACCTGTGATTTTTGCTTGAATACCGAATTGGTCAGGGCACGAAAAAATTAAGATATAATTTTTGGACATTATTCCCACTCAATAGCTAGATTCACTAAGAGTCTTGTAAACATAGGGCCTGCAAGGGATAAATTTGAGTTTACAGGATCTTTGCAATCTCTACGATTTATTTTGCTTTCTGCTACTTTCCAAAGTTCCAGGTGTTTACAGTATTTTAGCATTGCTGTTGATGTAAACATTGCAACTGCTAATGCACTTCGCCAAAACTGTCTAAAGCAGACTTAAGAGCGCTTTTTTTCTATCACAAATGTTCGTTGTATCTCTAAGCCGCCAATTTTTCTCACTTCATTTGCTATGAAATCATCCATAGTAGGGACATTAATAATGAAGTTTTCATTACGCACTGATGGGATTGGTGGTAATGGTGAAAACTGCTGAATCACTTCCTTTAACACAGCACTAGTTAAAAACTCAAAATCAATAATTAAATTCAAACCAATCGAGTTATCTTTATGTATATAAACGGTGCCAACGTTCTTGCCTTCATATTCAATTAAGAACCAATATCGATAAGGATGGTTTGAAACAAAATCTATATGATTTTCAAAAGAAGTTTGATTTTGTCGACTTACTGCGAACCTTCTACTATTGAGCAATGCAAAGGTTTCGTTAAGATGTTCTTCGCAAGAAGAGATATTTACGAGAGAAATCATATTTAAAAGCCGCACTAACTTTAGAGTTCGAATTTAAAAAAGCCGACTTCATCATCAACCTTTACTAAATCAAATCCAACACCTTCAAATGCTTTACGACTAGCAACATTGTTAGTCTTTATCTCTGCATTTATTTGGCGAACATCCTTAAAAAGTGAAGCAAAATAAATAATCGATTTGTTTAGACAAATTTTTGACATACCCTTTCCTCGCATTGAAGGGGAAGTGTTAATGGAAACCAATGCTTTTTCTCTCTCAACGTCAAATCTTACTATTGCAACTTTGATATTTTCTTGCTTAAGGAAACAAATGAGCAAACAACGATTGGGGTTGTTCAACGCAGCATCAAACCATTTAACGTGGCCATCCCATTTCACTAATTTCGATGTGTGTGACATTAGACGAGTTCGCTCATCATTACGCCATTCATAAATTTCTTTGCTATCTTCAGCGTTAGCAAGGCGAGTCTCCAAACCCATAAAACATTCCTTCACAACAATTAGCTAATCATAATTGTGATTCATACCAAGTTGACTTTTTTACTCCCACTCAATAGTTCCGGGGGGTTTCGAAGTAACATCATAGGTGACGCGATTAATTCCTCGCACCTCGTTTATCATGCGATTAGCTACGCGGCCGAGGAATGCCGGTTCAAATTGATAGTAGTCTGCGGTCATGCCATCGGTTGATGTTACCGCTCTAAGCGCTACAGCGTAGTCATAGGATCGCGCGTCACCCATTACTCCAACGGTTCGTACCGGCAAAAGTACGGCGAATGCCTGCCATATTGAATTGTATAGACCTGCATTGCGGATTTCTTCCAAGTATATTGCATCTGCTTTGCGTAGTATATCCAACTTTTTCCGAGTAATATCTTGACCCGGGATACGTATGGCTAGGCCAGGGCCTGGAAATGGGTGGCGCCCAACCATTTCATCAGGCAAACCTAGCTCGCGTCCTAGAATTCGAACTTCGTCCTTAAACAGTTCTCTTAGCGGCTCTACCAACGACAGATTCATCCTTTTTGGTAATCCACCAACGTTGTGATGGGACTTGATCGTGACACTTGGGCCACCGTGAAATGATACAGATTCAATAACGTCCGGATAAAGCGTCCCCTGAGCGAGAAAATCTACACCACCAATTTTCTTAGCCTCTTGCTCAAAGACTTCAATGAATGTTGTGCCGATGATTTTACGTTTCGTCTCGGGATCAATTTGGCCAGAAAGTTTCTTGAGAAATAGCTCAGATGCGTCCCGATGCACAAGATCGATTTTAAAGCGATCACGAAATACTGATATAACGCGCTCTATTTCGCCGAGCCGCATCAAACCATGGTCAACTAAAACGCAGCTAAGCTGATCACCGACCGCTTCATGCACCAGGGCGGCAACCACAGAAGAATCTACCCCCCCGGATAGTCCGCAGACGACCTTCCCAGTTCCCACTTGATTGCGTATGTCTGTAATAGCTTGCGTTCTGAAGGATGCCATGGACCAATCTCCGACGATGGCACAGATCCGGTGTGTAAAGTTTCGCAACAGGTCCACACCACGAGGTGTGTGGACAACCTCTGGATGAAATTGCACCCCATAAAATTGCTGCTTATCATCGGCAATAGCTGCAAAGGGTGCATCCTCAGTTTCCGCCACAGCCTTAAATCCGGGGGGAATTTTGTTGACGCGGTCACCGTGGCTCATCCACACCTGTTCCTTATCTCCCACTGTCCACAGGTCCTCAAACAGTTGGCAAGAACTGGTAATTTTCACAGAAGCTCGGCCGAATTCACGATGGTCGGCATCCTCCACCTGACCGCCTAATTGGGCTACCATCACCTGTTGGCCGTAACAAATGCCTAATATTGGAACGCCAATATGAAATAAGTCTGGGGGTAACCTGGGCGTGTCGGTTCTAATCACAGAGGCAGGACCGCCGGAGAGAATTATTCCTTTCGGTTTATAAATTCCAACAAATTTTTTCGTGACTTTATTAAATGGGTGAATTTCACAATAAACGCCGCTTTCTCTGACGCGGCGTGCTATCAGCTGAGTCACCTGAGACCCGAAATCAATTATAAGAATACGTTCAGTCATATGAATCACAACTCAAGTGCAATTGCCGTAAGATAAAATCTGTTTTACAGCAATAAACGCAGTGTTCAAGGTAACGACATTTGTCAGTCATTTCCGCGCTCTAATATGGCTACAAAAAATCCGTCTGTTCCATGAAGTCTAGGAGATAAACGCAGAAAACTATCCTGGGTTGGGCAGTGCGTTCCAAAAACAGAATGCCATATCTTTTTCACTGGCAGAATTCTAAAATTCTTATACTTCTCGAGAAAAGCCTCGATTCTATCTTCATTTTCTTCTCGTAGCAAAGAACAGGTAACGTAGACGATCCGTCCACCTGGTTTAACAAGCGGGGCGGCTTTTGCAACGAGCTTGTCCTGTTGCTTCATTTGCTCAAGCATCTCGGACGGGAGAAGTCGCCATCTCTGGTAGGGGTTGCGACGCCAGGTCCCAGTGCTGCTGCAAGGAGCATCAATTAAAACACGATCGAAGCTTCTGGCTCTGCGTCTTAGCCAATTGCCGCTGTTTGGATCAAGAATTCGAGTAGTTGTATTGAAAACTCCGGCCCGTTTAAGTCTTTTGCGCGCGCGTGAAAGTCGTTCCTTAGATGAGTCGCACGCGATGATGCGGCCTCGATTTGCCATAGATGCTGCAAGCGCGAGTGTTTTGCCACCACCACCCGCGCATAAGTCACAAACAACATGGTTCCGCTGAGCGTCGGTGAGGAGTGCTGCAATTTGTGATCCTTCGTCTTGAACTTCCACCAGACCGGCTGAAAAGGCTTCAGTTCGGCCAAGCGGTGTGCGCGTTTCTAAACGGAGACCGAAAGGTGCCAGGGAAGTATTGGTGGCGATCGTGCCATCCTTTGCGAGAAGAATTCGGGCGGCGGCACGGTTGCTTTTTAAAGTGTTAACGCGAAGGTGGACAGGCGCTTCGACTGATAGCGCGGAAACCTCTGTTTTTGCAATTTGACCAAAGGACCTCGTGAAATATGGCCATAGCCACGCTGGACACTCAGCAGCTACATATGCTGGAAGATCTGATTTTCTCAAGTCAAGCTTCGTCATTCTTTCAACGAGCCCAATTTCCCTGGACGTTAGGGGGTGGGGGGCATACTGCTCGCCGTTGAAAAGTGCCTGAAGCTCGATGACTTCAAGACCTTCTAGGATGGTAAGGTTAGCTAACACGAGATTCCGGGAGTTTGGTTCCGTTCCATCAGCTGTTTGGATGCACCAGGATAGACGGGCCCAGTATCGAATTATTTGCCAAGTTTGATCACCTATCTGACGCCGGTCTTGGCTTCCCATATAACGACGATTACGGAAAAATTTGGTGGTTGTAAGGTCGGCGGGGGTGTTCGAGTTTCTAATCGCACCAATCAAATCAATGGCCGCCTGTATGCGCGCCTGCGGTTTCATGATTTAAGCAAGTCCCGACCGAAGGTATCAGTCAACATCCACCCGGTAATTCGGAGGCTCACGTGTAACGGCAACGTCGTGAACATGGCTTTCCCTAAACCCAGATGCGGTTACCCGCCGGAACGTAGAGTTTTTCTGCATTTCTGGAATGGTGGCATTACCTGTGTAGCCCATAGCAGCTCTTAGGCCACCTATAAGTTGGTGTAAAACCGGTTCAACAGGGCCTCTGTAGGGAACCCTCCCCTCTACACCTTCAGGCACTAGTTCCATTTTGTTTGCAACATCTTCTTGAAAGTAGCGGTCGGCGGACCCTCGTTCCATAGCACCGAGGGAGCCCATTCCCCTGTATCCCTTATAAGTCCGCCCCTGATATAGAATAACTTCGCCCGGGCTTTCTTCAGTACCGGCAAGGAGAGACCCGATCATTATGCAGTCAGCTCCAGCAGCAATAGCTTTGGCAATATCACCGGACTGTCTAATCCCACCGTCAGCAATAATAGGAACGCCAGATCTCTGGGCTTCTTCTGCGACTTCTATGATTGCTGACAGCTGAGGCACACCAACCCCGGCGACAATACGTGTGGTACATATTGAACCGGGACCTATACCTACCTTTACAGCATCAGCACCCGCGTCAATAAGTGCCTTGGCTCCTTCAGGGGTCGCCACATTTCCAGCAACTACCTGAGTGTAATTCGACAGTCTCTTGATACTATTAACCGTCTCGATGACTCCGGTGGAATGGCCGTGGGCTGTATCAACAACGATTAGGTCAACTCCAGAATTCAACAAAGCCTCAGCTCGTGCGACACCATCGACGCCGACGCCCGTTGCTGCCGCGACTCTGAGACGGCCCTGTGCGTCTTTGCAGGCGTCCGGATGAGCTTGGGCCTTTTCGATATCCTTGACGGTTATAAGTCCTATGCAACGATACTCTTCGTCCACTACCAGGAGTTTTTCAATGCGATGTTGATGAAGAAGTTTCTTCGCGTCCTCTCTGTTAACTGATTCCGGTACTGTCACGAGGCCACTATCGGTCATAAGCTGGCTGACAGGTTGATCCGGGTCCGATGCAAATCGAACATCGCGATTGGTGAGGATGCCTGCGAGTTTACCGGTTTTTTTCTCAACCACTGGAATTCCGGAAATCTTGTGTTTCCGCATTAGTCCGAGGGCGTCGTTAAGGTTTTGGTCTGGGTATATTGTGACGGGGTTAACTACCATGCCAGATTCAAATTTCTTGACGGCCTGGACTTCACCCGCCTGTTTGTCAACCGTCAGGTTTTTATGAATAACTCCAAGACCACCGTTTTGAGCCATGGCAATAGCTAGGTTGCTCTCAGTAACTGTATCCATTGCCGAGGAAATAAGCGGAATGCGCAGCTCAATTTCTTTAGTCAAGCGGGTGGACGTATCGGCATGTGCTGGAAGCACACTTGAGGCGCCGGGAACCAAAAGAACGTCATCAAACGTCAGAGCCTCGGCGATGGCCATGACACCTCCGAAAAAAGTTGGCGGGTTATGACACAGATCACTCAGAGGAACAAGGCGGGTAACACAAATTTTATTTATAAATTTCTTCAGCTAGAATCACGGAAACCCGACGCTAAGACGTACATTTCTGTAGAGTCTTTGCGGGATGCTGCTGGCTTGATGTGCAATACTTTGAAAAATGAAGCCTTTAGCTGTGCAAGTAGGCTCCTTTCCGTGCCTCCTTGATAAACCTTGCACAGAAACGTGCCGTCAGGTGCTAGAGTCGAGGCCGCAAAATCCCAAGCGGCCTCTGCTAGGGCTATTATTCGAAGATGATCTGTCTTAGCATGACCAGTTGCCGGTGCGGCCATGTCGCTAAGAATCACGTCTGCGAGCCCATCAATACTGCTTCGAATATGGTCGTGCGCGGCCGGCTCGAGAAAATCTAACATCAAACTACTAACACCGGGAACCGGGTCCCAAGGATTTAAATCGACAGCTACAACCCGCCCGGTTATGCCAACTCTTTCCATCGCAACCTGAGACCAACCACCTGGCGCTGCCCCGAGATCCAAGATTTTCTTGCCGGGTTTTAATATTCGATAACGATCATCAATTTGAAGCAGCTTGTACGCTGCTCGTGATCTATATCCTTCAGACGCCGCTTGCCGAACATATGGATCGTTTAGCTGACGTTTGAGCCAGCGTGTAGATGAAGTCTTGCGTCCTTTCGCAGTCTTAACGCGTGTTTTTAATCCCCGACCCGATGTGTCAGAAGACGACCTTTTTTTTAGCTTTCCCGATTGTTCTGTATGCTTCGTCACACAAGCCGCACTGCAGTTTCTTTGTATGTGACAGCCTGCATCATCTCCAGTAACATCCCTTCGCGAAGACTCCGGTCAGCCACCCGCAACCTTCCGACGGGCCAAAGACGACAGATGGCCTCAAGGATCGCACAGCCTGCAAGCATAAGGTCAGCGCGCTGCCAGCCTATACACGGCTCTACCGCTCTTTCCTGTGGACTCATTCGACATAATCTCCGGCTCATTGCACGTAGTGCTTTGAAATCGAGTGATAACCCATCCACGGTGTTGCGGTCATAACGAGAAAGACCCAAATACAGCCCACCCAGCGTTGTTACTGTCCCCGACGTACCAATCATTTGTGCGCTTCCGCTCGATACTACTGTGCTGATGTCATATGCATCCTCAAAGGGTTGCAGCAGACGCTCAACGTGTTCAGTTACCTCCGTATATGTACGTTCACACAAATCACCACCACCGCAGTCTTCCATAACAGTTATAACACCAAGCGGCAGTGACACAGAACCCACCACAGCCATTCCAACCTGCTTATCAAGTTTTGCATATAGAACTTCTGTGCTACCTCCACCGATATCAAAAATAAGCGCGTGTGGAACGCTTTGATCTAGTAGTGACTCACACCCCTTTAGGGCAAGCTCCGCTTCCTCGTCCGCTGAAATAATTTCTAATGTGATGCCGGTATCTTCGATAACACGTTCGAGAAACTCCTGGCAGTTCTGGGCACGGCGACACGCTTCAGTTGCAACGTTGCGATATGCCGTGACCTTTCTTTGCTGCATTTTCAACGCACATCTCTTAAGCGCTTCCACGGTCCGTTCCATAGCGCCGGGCGAAAGGTAACCACTTGAACTGAGACCCTCCCCGAGGCGTGTAATGCGGGAGAAAGAATCAATTACTTTAAAGGAATTTTTTTCAGGTTTGGCGACGAGCATCCTGCAATTGTTACTACCTAGGTCCAGAGCCGAAAAAACAGCTTCGTCCTCATAATTTTTGTTTCTTATAGGATGCCCTGACGATCTACCTGTCTGGTTTGTTTGAAGGTCATTCCAGCCCCCAATATCGCTATATGTCTTCAATGAATAACCTCATTTCTCTTATCCACACATACCTGGACCGTACACGGCGATTCTTCTTATAAGCAATACTTTATCGGTTCAAGCATCGAAGCAGCAAGTGTTTCAACACCCAGAAATAAATATTGATTGTCAAATATTTTGTCAGTCAATGGTCACTTCTTCGTAGGCATAATGCCTATTAACGTTTTTTAGATTTCTTATGTTTTGTCTAAGACCAGTTACGTCCATTAGCGTAAACAAATAAATGGCCGAAGGATTTTGGTGGTACTTTTCCATAATTTCATGCAATAGGTTTCGCCTCCGATCTGGATCAAACTCCTGGCGTGATTGTCGTATCAGAGGCATGGCAGAGGGATCACAATGGAAGCCAGGATATCCGTTTATTTTCTTTTCGCAGGAATGGGTACGAAAAATACGGCCGACGTCTAATTGGGGTGCGAGAATTATATTAAGGGAAAACATGTCGGGAAAATCAACCGAGGTGGAGCGGGGGCTGCCATACCATTTCCGCAACCAGGTTGCGAACTGTATAGGAATGACATCGAGGCGAATTCCCACTCTGGACAAATCCGCTGCAACCTGGAGCTGTGTTTCGAGTGAAGCAGGAATTGTTGCTTCAATCACCACCTCCATTCGGCCATCGAAGCCATTTGGATATCCGGCCTCCAACAGTAGTTGACGGGCACGATCGGGATCATAGGGATACTTTGGTATGCGAGGGTTGTATCCGTTCGCATGTTGCGCTGCTGGCTGGTTGGCGGGCTGGGCCATGTTTCTGAGGAGTGTGGTGGCAATTGCCTCCCGATTCACTGCAAGGTTGGCGGCAAGCCTTACCCTGCGGTCCGCGAAAGGTCTATCCGGTCGAACACTGACGATCTGAAGACCCGACACCAAAGGGGCGGGTTCAGTCATCACGTAATGGCCCGCGTTTTCTACAGTGTCAATATTATCGTAGGATAGACCTATCGAAATGTCGGCTTGCCCGGCTAGCAGCGCCTGCACTCTACCAATACGCTCGGGGGCTTCAAAAATTCTCAGTTTTTGTACCTGACGAGAACGTCTCCATGAGTTGTGATCAGCTTCCATATAAGCGCCATTCTCTGTCCAGCGTACTAATTGAAAGGGACCAGTGCCCGAAGGTGCTTGAGAAAATTTTGAGGGGCCCAATTCAGACCATGCTCGAGGTGCTGGTATATGCATTTCACTGATGTTGGCTGGAAAAATGGCATCGGGTTTGTGTGTTATGAAGTCCACTGTTAGCGGATCGATTATACTTATAGTATTAACGATGGCGTCGATATCTTTGCCGGTTGTTGTGATACGGCCCTGTTCACCTTTTAACCATGTAGTAGCCGTTGCAACGGCATGTGCGTCAAAGGGCTCGTCGTTGTGAAATTTGATGTCAGGCCGAAGGTAAAATCGCCAGATATGAGGCTCTCGGTTTTCCCATTTAATAGCGAGAGAGGGTTCTACAACTCCCTTTTGGTTCACCCTGGTGAGGGTATCGAACAGCGCTGACCAGGTGTAGATTGTTGGTGAGTTAAGACCGGTGAAGGGGTTCCCTCGGTAGACAGGCATATCCGGAACGACAACCTTGAGTTCAATGTCGGCTCGCAGAGACGTGACAAAACATCCTGCTGCGACAATTCCCAAAAGAATGGACCTTGCTTTAAGCATCCGCGGTCTGGTCTAGAAATTTGCGCAGATGGGCCACCACCTCATCTGTCTGAAGATCCATTAGTCCCTGACTGGCATAGGGTAGATCAATGAATGTTGCTCTGTTAACAAATTTCTTGGCGCGATGAGATTTTTGTCCTTGAGGGTCATCGGTGCATAACACTAAAACTGGTATGTCCAGCTTGGGAAGGTGTTTGGCTGCATCATAGTTGAAGGCAGCTCGGTGCCCCCACCACGAATCGGGGCCACCGCGCTGAATTTCTGCAAAGTGTTGCACGAATAGGTTTATTGGATAGCTTTCCGGCGCGCTCTGTCGCAGATGTTTCCACCATTTCGTTAGATATGCACCATCCCAGGAGTATAGATCCTGGGAGTATTTAGGCTGTTCGGAACCAAGCTCTTCTGGGCTGTAGATGGGTATGCCAAGAAGTATCAGGCGCCGGACTTGATGGGGGCGCTGTAACGCCAAGTCAATCGCAATTCTTGAGCCAGTAAAATACCCCATCACGTCAACTGGTCCATTGAAGCTGACAGCATCTAACACCGCGCCGTGGGCATTGGCATAATCGGTAATTTCAGGTTGATATGATGGTGGGTCAGACTCCCCGAAACCCGGAGTGTCACCTGCCGCGGATCTGCGATCGGTTCCCATGGACTTAAGTATTGGAATATATACGACGCTCGAAGATGGGCTTTGATGAATACAATAAAGAGGTGGCTTTGCCGTGTTCTTACCGGGGTCCACTATCCGAACGTGCATTTGGCCGTGAGGCCCGTCTATGAATGTCCGGCGCAAAGACACTAATTCCTCCCTCGGTCTTGCAACAAAATACAGAATTTCAAGATCTAATCGGACTCATGCGGTACGTCGAGTCTTGAGAACAAAAAGTCTGGCCTGAGTTACAACAAACACGATCAACAGCGTCATTAGCACATATGCGCCGAAAAAACCGTACTGTTCCATCGCTAGGCCGGCTAGAAGAGTACCTATAATGCGGCCGGTTAATTGTATGCTGGTGGCAGCACCTTGAATGGTGCCCTGTAAGCCATCAGGTGCGTGCCGTGATAAAACGCTGATAAGCACTGTGCCCCATAAGGGACTCGAGATAGAGAGAATAATCAGCCAGAGGAAGGCTAATGCCATATGAGATGTGGATAGAAAACCAACTAAAGCTGCTAGATCAACAATGCAGGCCCAAAGTAGTATGCGTTCCTCGTCAAAGCGCTTTGTGATGGGCCCTATCAAGAATAAACTAGTCACCAACAAACCAAGACACAGTACCGCAAATCCCCAACTAACAAATTGAGGTGTCCATTCAACCGATATTGCCCAGAATGGATATGCCAACTGTTCAGCATTCATTTTCGCGCCGCTGATAAGAATCATTAATGCTAATATCCATAATGCTGAATTGGTTAGAATCGGTTTGAGGCTGGTTGATGTCCGCTTGTAATCAGGAGGCATTTTGGCTTTATTCTCCACAGAGTCTTTTGGTTCTGTTAAGAAAAAAAATATTGCAAGGGAGGCTGCTACCGATAGGGTGGCGGCAGCAAGACAGGGTAGAGTCTGACTGAACATGTCGGCGTTGTCACCCATGAGGAAACCACCCAAAGTAGGACCTATCGCTAACCCCACACCCATTGCTCCGAAAACACGGCCCAGACCTTTCGCCCGGTCGGCTTTTCCCGTTATGTCAGAAATGTGAGCTATAGCGATTGCATTGCTGCCGTGGAATGCACCTTGCAAGGCGCGAGCGCCATACAGGGCCCACAAGCTATTGGCGAAAGCTAGAGCAACAAAAGCTATGGCTGTTCCGGCCAATGTGCACGTCATGGCGCCTCGTCGACCGATTTTATCACTTAAGCGCCCCCATATGGGGTTTCCAATAATCCCAACTAACGGCATCAGGGTAAACAGTAACGCGATCTCGAAAGCTGATGCGCCGTAGCGTTGACCTAGAAACGGTAGCATCGGGATAACAAGGCTAACCGGTATGGCGTTGACCATCACGGCACCAAAAATAACGGGCATCTATGTGCTCCTATATTGCTGGCACTCTTATTCCGAGCCTGCAGTCGGACTACATGGAAATTAAATACCTCTGTCAAGTAGATGACGGTAGAAGATTTCTTATTAAAAAGGGATTTGACGGCCGGTCGACTTATATTTAGGTATTCAGTGGCTGAACGAACTGTGATGGGGGATGGTTTAACGGTAGAACGACTGGCTCTGACCCAGTTAGTCCTGGTTCGAATCCAGGTCCCCCAGCCAATTTACTATGCCTAGCAATAGCTGAGAGATTCTCTTACTCTAAATTATATCAATGCCGATGCTGTTGGTATCTATCCCACAACTTGTGACGAGGCCAACGTCAGATGAATTGTAGGGCTCTTGAAGCAACAACGCCAAATCGAACCGATTTCGATAGTCAGATGTAGGTCCACCCTCTATATCGACTGCCAGCAACGCGGTTAGCTAACAAAGAGGTCAGTTCTGTCTCTTTTGCGATTTCGACTAGAACCCGCTCAGCGTCACGGATCACCTCTTCCTCGTTCCAAACAGTAGAACGGCCGCCTTCGAGAAGCTTTCTTCCTTCAACAAACACCGTATCGATCGCATCTGCCGCGCCTGCCCATACAAGAATACCGAGGGTACGGCGGTCTTGCTGGGTTGGGCGCAAAGCTGCGCGATTGAGATTAGCAATGACGCAGTCCGCCGCCTTACCTACTTCGAGACTGCCCGTGACGTCATCCATAAACAAGGTGCGCGCGCTGCCGCGCGACGCCATCTCGATTACAGTTTCGCTCGTCGCCCAATGTTCGGCCTCGGGCATGGGTAGACCCTCCCGCCGTTCCCTCAGAATGGCAAGATTTTGGGCAAGAATGATATGGCGCATGACTTCAAAGACGTTCTGGCTATCCGAGACCATTGGCCCGTCAGTACCAATGCCGGGGGTAACACCACGAGCGAGAAAGTGATGCACCGGTAGACCCACGGCATCAAATTGGCGCAGCATGGGAACTAAACTTACACGGCCGTCCTGTGCGGCAAGGATGTCAATTTCATCAACGCGGACGTTGACTGCTTTTCCGGCATACATGGGTCGGTCCAGCACACCGAAGTCTCGGTAGTACTCAACCTGACCGCCTTTATACCCGCGGGCGCACAGGGCTTTACCCGCAGAGTTGTCAGTCATGTCCACATCCAAGCGGATGTTCATGCCTGCACAAGCTTCTGCGATGCGGCGCATATCCTCAGGATTGGCGAGGAATTGGAAGTTCAGAAATCCCGTAGCAACTTCAATCCGCGAAGACTTAAACTTTGCTTTGAGCCGGTCAACTTCCTTTAAACCGTCATCTACGGACTCTCGGTCGGCTTCAGGTACTCTGTCGCTGTTGACGATGCAACGGCATAGAAAGCCACGCAGCCCGGACTCATCGAGCGCACGCCAAACCCCATCGACGGTATCCAGCCGAGCGTTAGTAAAGTGTTCATCGTGGGTGCCGATGTAACCGGCTTGAGTCAGCTCCAAGGCATGAAGGCGCGAGAGGATGTAACTGCGCTCTTCATCGAGGCGGTCGGTAACCATCGTTTGTCGCTTGATAAGAGCAGCAACCGCAGCCGGAAAGTCGAGCACCGGCCAACGGTCATCGTTATAGCCGCGAAAAAAAACTTGGATCAGATGATTGTGAGCATTCGTGAATCCAGGAAGGACAATTTTGCCTCTACAGTCGAGCGTTTCATTGGCCTCGACTGTGCAGTCTGACATCGGTCCGATAGCTGCCACCCAACCGTCGTGAAAGGCTACGTATCCGTTGGTGAACACCCGACGCTCGTTATCGACGGTCACCACATAGGCGTTCTTTAGAAGAGTATCTGCGATCAGTGCTTCAGACATTGTAGAAATTTAGCTAATTTCGAAGCGTTGGGCACACTTTGTACCTAAGTTCTGTAGTACATGTTTACACCGTCCTTATTGGACTTTACCGCAATTCGTCCCTCCGCAAGTAGGTAGTGGAGATGGGCCAAGCTTTCTCCCACCGCTATAATGAGATTGTTTTCGTTGATTTCACCTTTGAAGAGGGCGGAAAATGTATCGACCGCCTTCTTTGGCTCTTTGCACATTTCGTAAAGTTTCTCGAGTCCTTTTTCATGCTCATCGATCAACTGCTGAAGGCGGACATGCGCCCCATGAAAAGGCTGACCATGGGACGGCAAGACGAGAACATCCGCGGGCAATTTGGTTGTGAGCATGCGGCATGAATTGATCCAATCTAATAGTGGGTTTTCATCTGGCTCTATCGGCCTCACACTTACGTTTGAGGAGATATGCGGTAGTATCTGATCACCAGCGATGACCAAATTGAGTTTTGGGCAATGCAGACATGCATGTTCCGGTGAATGGCCATTACCGACCACTACATTCCATTCATTATTCCCGATAGTGATTATTTGACCATCGACAATCCGGTGAATGGCATTCGGTAGTGGCACAATACGCGAACTATAAAAACCAAAACGCCTGCGATAAATATTCAACTCGTCTTCGCTAAAACCGGCGGCACGATAAAACCTGATTCCTTCTTCTGGCGCGTCCTTGTCATTGTCCGCTACAAGGTTGCGGCACATGAGGTATTCCATCCGGGTCATCCACAACTCGATATCCCACCTGTTAACAAGCCAACCGGCGAGTCCGATATGGTCCGGATGCATGTGCGTTACGATGATCCTCCTAACGGGTTTGTCATGGAGTTTTTTATCGAAGATCTGTTCCCATAGATCTTTGGTCTCTTGGGTTGCAATGCCGGTATCTACAATCGTCCATCCATCGTTGTCCGCGAGCAGCCAAAGATTGATGTGGTTCAACGAATTTGATAGCGGCATACGAAGCCAGAATACATCGGGCGCCACATCAATGAGCTGGCCAGGTTCGGGCTGTTCTTCGAGTGGGTAAGTCAGTTCATTCGACATGCAGACGGTTGTATCCATAAGTGTTTGTACCGATTCTAAGACTTTGGGTTTAGATCAAAGGTCCGGTGCTTCTTTCAATTCTGGCAATCCCCATGGGGTCAACCATGGTGCTCGCACGAATTTCCTATCATCTAGATTTTGTACTAGGTCGAGTGCCTGAACTTGGGGATGGTCCATCAGTTCTTTAAGCTCGGAGAATTCGACAGCCCAAATGTCGTAGTGCTCGAGAATGTCTAATATCTCCTTGCTGGACAACGAAGTGAGATGCTTGTCCCAAAGCGGTTTTGCCGTGCCAGCCAGATAACCGAGGCCTAACGTATGCCACCAGTTTTCTTTGAATGTCGGATTTTTCTCGAAGTCCTCACACATGCGGAAATCTTTAAGCAGACTAAAAAACTCTTTCTGGCTGATGCCTGTCGCCGGCGTCATAAAAATGGGTTTGTCTTTTGTCTGATAGCCATAGTGAGGGCCATCGGTCTCATTGGTACAATAAGAGTCGCCGATCCATTCATCGGGATTGGTCCGTGCTGCCCATTGATGGGTTCTTATGCACATCATGGATCCCAACAGGCTGGTTGCCACACGTTGACCCTGACCGGTGCGTTCGCGTTGATACAGGGCGGCAAGAACACCGACTAGGGCCATCGCGCCTGTGCAGGTCGTGACAATGTCGGCGCCAGCGCGCACAGGTGGCTCATTCAATTTGCCGAGTAGACGTAGGTACCCAGTCATCGCCTGAATGACCAATTCACTGGCTGGCAGATCCCGCAAGGGCCCCTTTTCTCCGAAAGCGGTCAGCGAAAGGAAGATAAGCCCTGGGTTGTTCTTCGCCAAGGCCTCATAGGAAAGTCCCCTTTTTTCCGCAACACCAACTCCCCAGTCCTCCAACACGACGGTTGCTTCGTTCGTAATGGTCTTGAATTCCGCCTGGCCATCTGCTGATTCCAGATCAAGAACAACGCTTTCCTTGTTCCTGTTGAAAGCTTCAAATAAAGCGCTGTTACCGGATGGTGTAGAGGGAGCGAGCGCACGGCCCCAATCGCCTCCAGGTGGTTCAACCTTAATGACTTCAGCACCCGCTTCGGCAAGCAGCAGTCCTAAGAAAGGACCCGCAAACCCTTGCGTGGCATCAACGACGCGCAATCCTTCAAGCGGAAAACGGATTTCCGAAATTTCTATTGGTTTGTGTTCCTGCTCCGGACCTTCGCCGAAACCATTAGCAACAACCTCTTCAGTATGCTCCCCAGGAACAGCAACACGAGGATCAATGTATGCAGGGGTTTGGCTGAAAGACCATGGCAATCCGCCAACATACATCGGACCCGTATGAGGGGGACAAACAGTCGTTAGGAAATCATTTTCAGCAATTTGAAGATGATGCTGGATGCTTTCGAAATCTAAGCTGAAACCATGTGGAACTTTTTTGTTTCTGAACTGTAAGGCCCACCATCTCGACGGTTTGGTTTCGAGCACTTTTGAAATGATTTCAGCCAACTCTTCCCGATTTTGCACCCGGTCAGCATTGGTCAGAAAACGCGAGTCAGACAGAAGATCTTCTTGATCAATCGCATGGCAAAGCCCTTCCCATTGCTCCTGATTGTCACAGGTCACGGCAATGAACACGCCGTCTAAAGTCACAAAGCACTGGTTAGGGGCGCTAGAAGACGATGCACTTCCCATGGGTTCTAAGGGCGCATCAGCCAACAACCCCTCTGCGACACGATTCATCTGTTGAGCTATACCCATCGCCAAGTGACTCGTTCGAACCCAACACGCCTGGCCAAACCGCTCTCTCTCGATGAGAGCCAGCAAATTGAGCCCTGCGAAAAACGTTGCGGCACTCGGATCCATATGTACAAAGCGGAGCATTTCGGGTTGTCCGCCCGGCGTTCCATTCAGACTGCCGATGCCCGTGAAGGCTTGAAGGTGAGGATCCAGTGCCGCACGGTCCCGCATCGGGCCAACGTCTCCCCAGCCCGTGCTGGATCCGTAGATTAGACTTGGGTTGCTTTGACGCAGTTGCTCATAGCCGAGACCAATACGGTCACCTACACCGGGGCGAAAATTCTCGATCAGAATATCGGCTTGCTTTGTGAGGTTCTGAACGACCTTCAAATCATGCGGCTGCTTAACATCAAGCTCTGCGATACGCTGATTAACGTTCGTCGAGGTGTAGGTTGTCGACATCCCTTTTTGTAGGGGATAGAGAAGGCGGATGTATTCGCCGGTGGGCCGCTCGATTTTGATAACATTGGCACCGAGATAGCCAAGCAGTGTCGCGGCCCAAGGTCCCACGATGGAACTCCCGATGCTCAATACTTTTATGTCCGAAAGAGGTCCGGAATGCCTGCGCTTTTTGTTTCTGCTATTCATCAATACGTTCATCTTTTTGATGCGAATTTGTGGAGTAATACACCATCTTTACATTATCGATGCTTAACTAATAATGCAAGCGTATACATAATTAGAAGTAACTCAATTTAATAGTATATTACAACTAGTTACGTCTGAAAGTGCTCAACACTATATGCAAGCGTATACATAATTAGAATAACGCTATTCATTATTGTATTACAAATAGTAATATGAAATTTCTTTATTCCCTTATTCTGATCTAAAAAGGTAGCAATAGCAGTTTGACGGTGGTGGGTATGCTTTGAGTTTCGAGGTCAGGTTAGCTAGTCAGTGACGGGGTAGCGTCCAGCTTTTCCTCCGTCAAATCATACATAGCGATAAAGACACAGCTAAATGCAATCAACCCGGCCGGTATAAGTGAGAAGCACAAATAAATACCGGTGATGGCACTGGGTGGCTGGACCACTTGCTGCCCACTTGTTGATGCAATGTATCCCATAGCGCCAAGAACGGCACCCGTAAGTGCGATGCCAACTGCACTGGCGAATTTTTCAACGGTTGTGTATACGCCGGCGAAAACGCCTTCGCGAGTCAGGCCTGTACGTCGGTGGTCATATTCGATGACGTCGGGCAGCATAGACTGGCTGGCTAACAAAATTGCACCCGTCATGGCACCAATCATCACAACACGGAATATGAAGAACACCAAGTGCTCAGACGAATCGGCCAACATCCAACTGGCTGAAACAGGCGCATAAATAAGCGCAGTGATGATGAAAGTTTTTCGTTTGCCGATCATCCCAATGACCTTCAACCATAGTGGTTGGGATATCAGCACTGCTGCTCCATAACAGAGGAAATAAAGACCCAACCAACGATCTGAGAGCTGAAGGACGCGACTGGTAAAAAAAGCAACCGTGCCTGAGTTCATCGCAGACGTCATCAAAACAAACATCTTTGCTGAAAGAAGATAAAGATACGGGCGATTTGCGGTCGCCGACTTCAGTTTTTCGGAGAATGAGTGTTTGACCGATGTTTGCTGGTGTCTAAACGGTGCGAAGCGAGTCAACCAGAAGCAACTCAACATGGTGATGAGAATGAGTGAGCCCAAGAACCAAGACATGACTTCGTGGCCTTCCCGTCCACCGCCATAGGCATCAATGATGATAGGCCCTAAAAAGCCGCCAAGTATCGTTCCTAATCCGATAGCTCCAGCTCGGTAAGAAAACAGTTGCGACCGTTCTTGATGACTGCTGGTCATCTCGACTGGCATTGCCAAGTGTGCTACATTAAAAAGCGTGTAAGCGGTCGCAAAGAGAATCAGCAAGGCACCCATGTAGACGACCACGACGGCGGTAGAGTCGAAAGCGGGAACGGTGAACAGAAGTATGAACGTTACGGCACAAAGAATAGAGCCGGCCAACAGATAAGGGCGGCGGCGGCCCCAACGACTTCTTGTTTGATCACTGATGGCGCCCATAACGGGGTCAGTTACTGCGTCATACACTTTTGAAATTGCAAACAGGAAGGCCGCTGTTGCGGCTGCAACACCCAAGTGATCCGTCATAAAACGAAGAATGAGGGATTTCGAAAAAAGAAAAATAGTCGTTCCGACACCACCCAAGCCCCAGCCCAAGCGAATCATTAACGGCAAACTGGGACTGTATTCAGTCACCTGGGATACATGTTCACCGCTATGTTCTGAGTGGGACTCTCGTTCCATTATGCCGGTGTCCTTTTAACGACCCTGCCATTGGGGTTTGCGTTTCTTTGCGAAAGCACGCCGGCCTTCCTTAGAATCTTCAGAGGCGCGAACACGCTCAATTGAAGGGTAATTTTGCCTCATGGCTGTCTCAAGAGGCACATCGTTACCCAGAAACGCCACCTCTTTGATTGCTTGCACACCCAGGGGGGCACTTTGCGTAATTTCAAAGGCCCACTCTTTTGCTCTCGCCAATAGTTGGTCTGGCGCAGTTACTTCATTCACCAACCCAGCACGAAAGGCCTCATGCGCATCAATGGATTGACCCGTAATCATCATGGCCATAGCTGTCTTAGTTGGAATCTGGCGGAGCAAGCGATGAATCGCACCCGTGGGAACACCTCCAATCCGAACCTCGGGACAGCCAAAGCTGGCGTTTTCCGACGCGATGACGATGTCGCAAGCCAGGCAAATCTCAAGGCCGCCGCCCAAAGCATGACCATTGACCGCTGCGATTACTGGTTTCCAAAGGTCAAACCGGGTAACCAATCCGCCCCATCCAGATGGTCCCCGTTTGGGTGGCCAAGACTTATTTGAGCGGTCTTTCAAGTCATTGCCAACCGTAAAAGCCCGATCACCTGTTCCGGTGAGAATGGCGACCCATAAGTCCGGATCTGTTGCAAAATCGTCCCAAATCTCAGTTAATTCCCCCGTTGCTTCCGGATTTAGGGCGTTAAGAACGTCCGGCCGATTTATGGTTACCAGCGCCATGTGATCGTCAGGGCGCTTATCGTAAATGACAAACTTATAGGTCACTGGGGTTTTCCGGCTTTACTGATTTTCAGTCGGTAAATTCACTCTCTCTTACTGCAATAATCCTCGCGCCACCATGCTGCGCATCGCTTCAGACGTTCCTTCATAGATTCGCATGGGTCGGACATCTCTATAACAGAGTTCCAAAATCGTTTCGTCGGAAAGACCGGACGCGCCGTGAATTTGTACAGCCCGATCGACAACGCGTCCAGCCATCTCCGAAGAGTATACTTTGATCATGGCGGTCTGTTTTTGTACGTCTTCTCCCTGCGATGCCCGCCAAGCTGCGTCATAGACCATCAGGCGTGTTGCGTGCATCTCCATCGCAGAATCAGCGATCATCCATTGAATCGCTTGCCGGTTCGACAGCGGCTTACCGAAGGTGTGCCGGTGTTTCGCGTATTCTATAGCCATTTCCTGGCATCGTTCCGCGACACCGAGCCCACGCGCCGCAATTTCCATACGGCCGGTGTATAGAAAGGTGTTTCCTGCCCCCCATCCCTGACCCGGCTCACCCAATACCTGTTCTCGCGAAACTGTGCAGTTATCGAGGAAGAGCTCATAAGTCGAAAGCCCGTGAATCATTTTCTGTTCACGTCCTATGGTAAGACCCGGCGTAAACTTATCCAGCACCACCCATGTCATGCCTTGATGGCGTTCGGTGCCCTTAACCCGCGTTAGGACGAGAATAAAATCTGCCGCTTGCGCAAAGGTGATCCAGCACTTGTTGCCATTGATCACCCAGCCTTCGCTAGTTTCCTCAAGAGTAGTTTTAATACCCGCCAAATCTCCAGCGGCTTGAGGTTCACTGAAAGCTGTAGCCGCGTTGAGATCTCCTTTCACAAAAGGAAGCAGATACTTTTCCTTTTGGTCTTGGGTGCCCAACTCATAAAGTACTGGCGCGAACCGTGGCGCGAAAACACTCCGGCCAACAGTCGACCGGTAGACTTCTTCAATTAATGCGCAGCCATCAAGCGGACTTAGCCCGGCGCCGCCTACATCTTCAGGAGCACCCCACGCCCACAACCCAAGGTCTTTCACTTTTGCCGACAGGTCTTGATAAACGTCATCGGGAAGTTCGAAGGCGTTGGGCCGGTCCAATAACTGCCGTTCCAGTGGAATGAGTTCATTGTCCACAAACCGTCGAATTGTGTCCTTCAGCATTCGCGTTTCTTCTGGAAGATTGAAGTCCATTTAAAGTGACTCGAATTGAACACAGGAATGGATAGTTGAGAAAAACATTACAAGTCCTATTTCCAGTTTTTCAGAGTGGATGACCATTTTTTGTCTACGCGATCGAAAATATCTACCTGATCTTCAACAAGGCATTCGCGATTCATTTTTCCGTATGTTTCCGGACCACCCTCTTCGGGCAATTGCCGCGTTGCATCGATCACAACCCGGCTGCCAATGCCGCGTTTGGGTGAACTGGGGTCTCCGGACATGCCGGGAGCTTCTTCGGTAACGTGAGTGGCCGGTGCCGGTTGCCAGCGCGCTCCGATGGTGTGAAGAACCTCGGTGAGATTGTGAATGTCGACATCTTTATCGACCACGATGGTGATCTTGGAAATTTTTAAAAGTTTTGATACTTCGCGCCCGACTGCCAATCCATCCCCAGGCTCTTTCTTATCAATGCTGACAAAACACCAACCGGGGATGTGAAGTGCGATGTGTACATTGGTAACGTTCGGAAACGACTTTCTTATGTTGTCACGCGCCGTCACTTCCAAAGGCGCTGTCATGAAATGACGTGTGATACCGGTAAATTGGTTGATGAATATGGGATTGCGGCGATGGGTGATCGCCGTGATGTTCATATAGAAGTTTTCGGGCTTATAGGCACCAATGTAACCATACATTTCTCCGAAGGGTCCTTCGGGCTCCAGGTCAAAGGGGATTTCCCCTTCGATTACCATTTCCACATTTGCGGGAACGAGAATATCGCTGGTCTCGCACTTAACCACATCAACAGACCTACCCATGAGTCCACCGGCAATGGCCAGCTCGTCTTGCCCGAACCCAGCTGCCTTTGAGCTGCCGATCGCATAAACCACGGGATCTGCGCCGAGCACGACGGCCGCTTTGGCGAACGGCTCACCACGCTCCTTCATTTCCATGAGAAATTTCCAGCCGTGTTGGTTCGGTTCAGGATTGATACCAATCTTGTTGGGTCCTTTCACCTGACACCTATACGTCCCCACATTGCGGCCGTGGGTTGGGTCTTCGAGCACGACATTGCCGGTATTGATATAACGCCCACCATCCGCGGGATTTGTCTGAAGGAACGGGAAAGAGGTGACATCAATGTCATTGCCAGTGCCAGTGCCAGTGAGTTTGACCTCCTTGCACGGCGCTTCATCGCCGGAAACTTCGGAAGGGAGAATGGTCGGCCACTCACCGCTGTCCCCCATCAGATCAGTCAGTTTGGACAGAACGGCGCGATACATCTGGCGCTGATCAAGTCCTTCCGGATTAATGCCAAAAGCGAGCGCATCGAATTCCCATCTGCCGAATTGGTTGCCAATCACGGGGTTGTCGATCCAGTTTCCGTCCACTTTAATCCGGTCGAAGACAACCACTGGCCCGCCGAGCCAGCCATATTCATCGATCAACCGGTACATCAGACCGGTCGCCTCATAGGCGTCCTGATCAGCTTCCTCAATGTGGCGTACACAACCGCGTGCCTCGAGCGCGGCCATGTAGTCCCGGAAGGAATCAAAGGGCCCAATCATTTTGGATTTGTTAGATGTCGCAGACGAGTCCGTCATGAGATTTGCCACCCGACCCTAAAACGGTTTGGTTTGACCCAGGAAGGCCATCACCACGACGAGGACCCAGATCGAAAACGCCGCCCGGTTAGACGCGAATTGAATTTCCTTCATCCGCAATTCCCCTTGAATTCTATCGTCACCGCCGGCACGCACTAGATCGTGTGCTCCCTGCCAACGGGCGATGATTATGCGAATCCAAATTCCGTTCAGAATAACCACGCCATAAAGAATGATCTTGCTTGCAAGCCAAACTCCCAAAATCGGGCCGCCGGTGAAAATGCAATAGGCTCCAAAACCAATCATGCCAGCAGCAACGGCATAGCGAATCCATATATCAATGTCTTTCAAGGTATTGCCGAGCGGTGTGCCTCTGTTGATATGAATGCTCCACACCAGCCAAAGCCAGGCCAAGTCGGCGATCCAAAAGGAAATCAACCACGGTCCCGTCAAGGGAGAATTGTAAATCGTGGCTACGGTAAACCCGACGGGGAGCAACAGAACTAGGCATGTGCGTGCGGACATATCTACCATGAGACGGATGTCACGGACACGAAGCCGCTCGTCGAGGCTTAGATCTTCACGGGTGAGGTACTTACCAATGTAAAAAACAGCGATGTCGCCACCGATGGAGTACACGAACAAAACAACGTGGACGAAAACCATGATGCTGTGGAAATCGAGATACACTTAGAGTCTCTCAAATCTCAGGGTTTGCAGGGTTATTTTGATGAATGGCACGCTAATCACCCGCTTTCACGAAATCGATCATGGCTTCTACCCAACGCTTCGGCTCATCGTAAATGATGTAGACGCAGCCGCCGACCAACTCCCGAAAGGTGAAGTCTGGCCGCAAGTCCTTGAGACGCTCGAAAATGTAATGAATCAGATCCCCCGAATTGGAGAGCACCAGGGTCGGTTGCTGGATCGCCTTGAGGGCGCGTGTCATGTCGTATTGAAAAGCCGCCTGATGGCAATACCACTCAGATTCGCCTGCCCAGAATGCGTGAACCGCATTCATTTGACAGGCTTCCAAACTAGCCACATCGCCAACCCGGCTGAATATCCAGTTCCATCGGTCCATCAGATGTGACCCGTCGGCTTTTAGAGCAGTACCCACATGCAAACGTGCGAGACGCTCCTCCCTTTCTTTCTCGGTGTACCAAGGCACACCGTGCAGAACCACGCGGCTGACACGGTCTGGATGGGCGGTTGCTAACGCACAAGCTAACGACGCACCTGTATGGTGACCGGCGACAACAGCCTGATCAACACCGTTACTGTCGAGCACATACGGTAAAACTGATGCGTAATGTTCGATAGACGGCGGTTCACCGGGCGTGTCAGACATGCCGTAGCCCAGCGCATCCGGGGCGATGACACGAACACCCGCTTCTAAAAGAAAGGGAAACGCGTTTTCGAACTGTAGGGAGGATTGGGGCGTTTGATGCAACAATAGCAACGGCACACCATCACCACCGGTTCGATAATGAACCTGCCCCATGGGTGTTTCGGCGTAAACTTTTCGCATCCATGTACTCCCAACTCGACGCGTGTCAAATTAAGACGACCGACCGACGTAATTCATTTTGAAACATTGAGCAAGAGGTGTTTAGGAACAGTTTATTTTGAACGTTGAATATTATTCATTCAGTTCCTCAATCGGCACATCACGCTGAATCAAATTGATGCCTATGCCGTCTGCATCGAAGAAAATCATTTCTACGTTTTGAGTTGGCTGGCCTTCCTTTGGATACAAGGCCACGGGCCGCGCAATAATTGTATATCCCGCCGCCTCTACAGCGTCATGAATGCCGGAAATATCATTGGTGTAAAAAATTACCGCAACATCGCCTGTACGCAACTCAGGAATAATTTCAGGAGCCGGTGTTTTGTCATCTAAGTATTGAAAAAGACCGATGTTTCCTACAACGACGTTCCCAGATTGCAGAATGACATTGCGAAGGGACCGACCTTGATTGCCGACTAGCGTGTCCAACGCCTCACCCTCCAAAACACCTTCAAACCAGGGTCGCAAACCCAAAATATCTCTGTAAAGTTTAAGCGACTCTTCCAAGTCTCTGACAATGAAGGATGTCCGTATCACGGGAGTCAGTTTGAAACCGTCGACGATTGGCGGTATCGTCGCAGGCTGTGCGGAGGCAGGCATGGAAAAAGTGAAAAAGAAAAGTATGAAAATGAGTTTGCAAAAAGGACGGCCCATGACGATGCTCCAAATAGGTGAGATCAATAACGATTGGGTATAGGTCACTATCGAATTGCTGATGATGAAAGAATGCCAATGTTTAAGAGTCAATGGGAATCGCCTCTCATGCCGTGCGTCCAGAGGTTGATGCGTTCTACCTTAACGGTTTTGTTCTCGATCACGCTGTCCGCATGCTCGGTGGTGAAGCCAAATCCAGCGAAACCGGTCATTTTTGAAGATATTCATTATTTTTTGACTGATCCAGCAGCAGCGGGTGAGTTTTACCAAAAACATTTCGGCGCACGTTTGATGGCACATCCGGGCCGCCCTCAAAGTTATGTGGATTTTTGGGCATTGCGGTCCGGAGAAGTGCCCATAACCATTTCGCCGATTGG
>Ga0315336_1001248_pt1 | contig 52628 bp, 48 predicted proteins | sample ASW5metaG_FD_204512 | JGI IMG/M metagenome (GOLD analysis project Ga0315336, IMG submission 204512) | Ammonia-oxidizing marine archaeal communities from Monterey Bay, California, United States - ASW #5 | ecosystem: Environmental > Aquatic > Marine > Intertidal zone | place: USA: California...
GACGACGCATACCCTTTGCGTGCTGCGTCAACTTTCACCACAACTGGGTTTGGCGACGGCTTCTAGATATTCACTTCGGTAGCTCGTTCCAACCTGCCCAATTCGGTTTCAATCTTGCTCAGAAGCGTGTCAAAATCATCGTCCCAGTCGATTTGGCTGACATTGGTATTCGTCGATTCCGCTTGAGTGATGCATTGTTCGAGTTGCGCTATTCGCTGTTCATTTTCGTTGAGAGAACTGGCCTGTTCCCATTCCTTCGTCCAGTCTGACACTTGATTGCTCAGCGCTGTTGAGAGCTGTTCTGCTGCGCACTGTGCGAGATTACGATCCGGATGGCTACGCAGGTACTGCAGGCGTTCCTCAACACTACGCAATTCATTGTCAAACGTGGGGCGAGACTCGGATGGGGGTGCAGGTCGTGTGTGCACCGATTCATTAGCATTTGGGTCCACCTCAGAAGAGATATCTGAAACGCCCTGAGCAGCCGATTCGTCGTCATTGATGGTGGGCGCTGCCACAGGCGAGCCCTCAGAGTGATCGGACGATTGGTGCTCTGTGGATTCCTCTACGTCTGCCATACCATCGTCGGGATGCAATTCTGCAGCATGCGTCACCTTGGGAGCCAACTGGTCCTGGCGTGAAGAGTTAGACTCGGCTAGATCATGCTGCGATGCGGATGCACGTGCGCCGAATCGAATGATTGACCAGTCGATCTGCATCTTACCCAGCAGAACCGCGCAGACGAATCCACAAACGAAATTCGCTGTTGCGATGAAAACGAGTAAGAAGAAGGTCATCGTCTCAGGTCTCGGCGTAAGATGCGATGTGGTCACAGTGCTTGTGAGTCATTTCGCTAACGATTCCGGTTGTCTCTGTTCGATCGAGTCGAGTCGATCACCGAGCCGTTGCCGTACTTCATGGATGAATCGTATGAAATCACGACGCGCGAGAATCCCGACAACGACATTGTGTTCGTCCACAACTGGCATGCGGCGGTAGCCGCGTTGTTCGAACTGGTCCAATGCAACTAGCACACTGTCCGTAGGTTGCAATGTATTGACATCGCGAGTGACATACACATCCACACAGCTATGACTGCAGTCGGGTTCTCTTAGCAGGCCGATCAGATCTCGCTCTGTAAGCATTCCGACCAGATGGTTCTGATGATCGACAACCGGAAGTCCGCCAATGTGATGCCGGAGCAGCAACTTGCAGGCGTCGTCAATGGTGGCCGTTTGGTTGATAGTTACCAAACGTTCTGTCATCAACTTTTGCACGGTCATGCTCATGACTGCCCCTTTCTTTTTGTATTAATGGACATTGCCGACTAAGGCGTCCCAGCACTGACCGGGCTTGTCGGTACGTGTTGCGCGAACTGCGAAATCGTGTCGGCGGCATCGCTCAATGAAAACTGCTCGTCGACGTGACCGCGATCAAAGGGAACCCGATTCATGCCGTAGACGGCCGAGGACTCTTCATCCTGCCCGATGACAAACCCGCCGCAGTCCTTGATCGCCGCGCAGCCGCCGGCTCCGTCGCTGCCCATTCCCGTCATAATGACGCCGAGGCAGCGGTGACCGAACACTTCTACGACCGATCGCATCATGACGTCGACCGATGGCATGTGTCCGCTGACGGGATCACCGTCGCGAACGAATGCGGTAAGCCGAGCGCCGCGGCGGCGAATCTCCAAGTGTTTTCCACCAGGGGCGATGAGAACCGAGTTGGCCTCGACCAAGTCGCCCGTCTGGGCCTCCTTTATCGACAACTGCGAAATCCCATCGAGCCGGCTTGCGAAAGGGCCCGTGAACTGCGCGGGCATATGCTGCACGACGATAATCGGCGGCAGCGGCGGCTCGAGCTTTTCGAACGTTGACGTCAAGGCGGGCGGACCACCGGTCGAGATGCCGATGGCGATACATCCGACGGCTTTGCCGTTCGGCTTCCGCCCGGCGCCATCGTTCGTTGAGCGTCGGCGCGGTTTCGAACGCAATGTGCGAAGCGCGTTAAGATCGACGTTCGACGCGAATCGTATCTTGGAGATCAGCTTCTGTTCGAGAACAGTCTTGATTTCTGCGACGCTCGCCGGCTTCGCGATGTAGTCGACGGCGCCTTCGTCCAGCGCGTCCAACGTGATATTGGCAGCGCTCTCTGTCAGTGCGCTCACCATGAAGACGGGGACGGGGTACCGCCGCATGATCTCGGTGAGTGCCTCGAGCCCATTCTTACGCGGCATCTCGACGTCCATCGTGACTACGTCTGGCCGCAGTTTGCGAACAAGTTCGACAGCTTCGACTCCGTCACGTGCGGATCCAGCGAGTTCCATACCGCGAGCCGCGTTGATCTGGTCGCCGATCATGGTTCGCATGAGCCGTGAGTCGTCCACGACCAATACACGAATGCTCCGTGAACTCATAGACTGTTACCTCCGCGTACGTACGTCAAACTTTTTACTTTGGATGAGAATAACCGCTCGCGTGCAGTGGCCGCGTCCAGCATTCGGTGCGCGTCACAACGTGTTAGGGCGTTAAGCGCAGGCACCGCAGCCGTGCTTTTCTAGCTTCTCGCGAAGGGTCTCGGTATCGAACGGCTTCACGATGTAATCGGAGACACCCGCCTCGATGGCTTCCATGACACGCGAGCGGTCCGCCTCGGTCGTGATGAGGATGACGGGAACCTTGGAATCTTGGGCACGGATTTCCCGCAACACCTCGATTCCCGTTTTGTTCGGCATGTTCCAATCAGAAAGGACAAGATCCACGTCGGTATTGTCTTGGTACAGCGTGACGGCTTCTGCGCCATCAGCCGCTTCGAGAATAGTGTCAACCTTGAGGGTTTCGAGCGATCGACGGATAACGGTGCGCATCATGCGTGAATCGTCGGCAACCAGTACTTTCATGTCTTGGCCCTTATGTGTGCGGAATGGTGTCTTTGGTAAGCCTGTTTCGGGATGTACTCGGGAAAGAGTAGGGTGAGACTCGCCGGAGTCAAACCGCTCGTAGAGTTCAAGCGATTCTGAGATGTCCGGTCGTAAGACTTGGCGCGATGATGCACCGAATGGCGGTGACCCAACGGCTTATCGTGGGTCGCACACCGGAGGGCCTGCCCTAAGCCAAGGCGGAGATTTGCTTTCTCCGTTTTGCGTCGTATTCTTACGCGATTCAAAACTCACGCGCCCGCACGCCGACAAATGGTTCGCTTGGCAGTCGCCTGCCTGTGAGCAGGCGCGGAACGACACATACCTTTCGGGCCGTCGATTGCAGGAGACACATCACATGTCACTCAACGTTGAACTGTTAGAGCAGAGCTTCGCCCTCGTAGCCCCTCAGGGAGACGAGCTAGTCGACGCATTTTATCGCAATCTGTTCTCGGACTTCCCCCAGGTCAAACCGATGTTTGAGAATGTCGACGTCACCGAGCAGAAACAAAAGCTGCTCGCGTCGCTCAAGCTGGTCGTCGAGAATCTTCGTCGCCCCGACACCCTGATACCGGCGCTGGAAGGGCTTGGCTCGCGACACGTCGAGTACGGTGCTCAGGAAGCGCATTACCCGGCCGTCGGCCAAACTTTATTGAAAAGCCTGGCTGAAATTGCCGGCGATGCCTGGAATGACGAACTCAACGAAGCCTGGTCCGACGCCTACGGAGAAATTTCGAAGATCATGTTTGCCGGCGCCTGCGCTCCGATTGCGTGAACAGATTTTCAATGCGCACGAAGCGCGTGAGACCTGAAGAGAATTGCACTTGCACGCTATCGTCCAACGGCCCTATAACCGGCCGCGGTTTGTGAACGGCGGGTTTACAATTTCGATACTTTGAGATAGGGAGATTTCAAGCAGATGAACAAAATCGAATTGCGGGACACGGCCGGGCTGTCGCATGCATACCAAATCGCTGAGACGCTGATCCTCAGAACAAACGAGGGCAGTGTTTACTCGATCGAAGTCGGCGAGACGTTGTTGGGCAGTGCGCAGTCGGCGTTTGGCGGGAAAGTCACGCTCCAAGCCAATCCGCCGATCAGCATTGGTTTCTGTGAAGGGGCAAGTGCGCAAGAAGTGATCCAGGCGGCTGAAGGCCTGATCGCGAATACGCCCATCGAGCAGAAATCAAGCGGACCGATTCCCAAGCCTCACATCAAGGCGGGCAGTCGAGTCAACGCGTAATGCGCGCTGCTGACGATTTGAGGCCGGATTCCAACGAAGCGAACGACTGAATCAGGTCGTTTCCGCTCAGCCCGAAGCATGTCGAGAGGGCGAACAGCGCGTCGTTCCGGTGCGCTCGTCGAACGGCGTCGATGAGCGCCTGGGTCTTGTCTAGCGTGTCCGACTCCGCCGAACAACGTTCGAAGAAAAACTCCGCACAGCGAATCGCGCTGGCGCTGTCGATCGAAAACAGTCTCGACAGAAATTCAGCCGCTTCCTGCCGGTTCCCCGCCTTCACATGGTGGCGGAGAGTCTCAGCGGCCAACAGCGGCTCGTCGTAAATGTCCATCGTGGGCGTGGCGGGCGCTTCGGGTTGTTGATATCCGTCCGCATCGTCGGCGCTTTCGACGAGCGCAGCTCGATCTTCGGGCATGTTCGCCAGCATCTGGTTCACTTGTGAAAGCCGGCCGGCGATTTGCTCGAAGATCGAGTTGATCTCGCTTTCATACACGCCCCCGATCGCGTCTTCCAGCACCTGATCACGGCTCTCGACGAGCCTTTCGACAAGTCGCTCGCCGAGAATGTCCCGTGCCTGAACGAGCGTCTGGATGGCGATCTCTCTGTCGGTCATCAGGATTCTCCGCGCGCCTTCGTAACAGCACCACGTAAAGTCTATCAGTGGCCGAGGCCGGCACAATCTGAACAGCCGTTGTGCGGGCCACGCACGCACGATCAAACCACGCGAAGGCGTTGTGGCGCCGATTATGACGAATATGCCACGCGCGACGTTCGGCGTGGCCGCGTTGATCGCACCGCTAAAGACATTTGCCTGCCGTGAACTCACGTTCCCAGCGAGAATCACCGAAACGGATACGTGTAGGGGTTCGGGTTTGAAGTATCTGAGTAGGTGTCGTCGCGTTTTCGGTGTCCGTCTCCATCGGGAACGCTGTAGCAAAACAAATTCCATTTCGGGAGAATTCCCGAGGAGCCGGATCATGTGGATTGCCTGTTATCTGTTAAAGACTGGACTAGTCAGTGTCGATGAATTTGCTGACGCGATTCAGCGACAGTCCGAGACGCGCCCACCGCTTGGTCGGCTCGCCCTCGAAGCGCGCAAACTGACCGCGCGTCAAGTGAAAGAAGTTTTGTTGGCACAGGCGAAGAATCCTACGAAGCCATTTGGGAAGCTGGCCCGCGAAATGGAGTTCCTGACCGAAGAAGAACTCGCCGTCCTCTTAGTCCGTCAACAGGATCTCACCCAGCCGCTGCCTGAGATCCTGGTCGAGTTGGGTGCAATCGACAGAACCCAGCTTCAGCAAGAACTACAGCGGGCGCGAATCACGCAATGTGACGGTTCGGACCTCGAAGTACGGGCCGCCGTCGGACGAACGTGACTTCATCGGTGCCGGTGCTGGTTTCGTGCAGACGAGCCAACAATCGCCGTTCGACGTCCCTGATCAGAGGCGCAGATTCTCGTGGCACAAACCGTTCAGCGACTAGGCCACTATGCCGCCATGGCGAAGGACGGTTGGCGCATCCGTCACGGGCGCACCGACGACGTGCAGAGTCGCGCCAGGAAGCACCTTGCCGAGCGGATGGGACGGCTGCGAGGCCTGCCACAAAAGCTCGGTCAGATGATCAGCTTTTCCAGTGGTGACGCTGAGTCAACGCAAGACTATGCCGCGCTCCAGGAAAATGCGGAGCCGTTGCCACTATCGACGGTCCGGCCGATCCTTGAATCGGAATGGGGCAGGCCCGTCGATCAAGTTGTGCAAGAGATCGCCGCCGGCGCCAACGCCGCATCCCTGGGGCAGGTCCATCGGGCAACACTCAACGATGGCCGTGAAGTTGCCGTCAAGGTGCAATACCCGGGAATCCGCGAGGCCATTCAACTCGACCTGAAGATGCTCGGATGGTTGAGCCTGCCCGTGGGCAACCTGCGTCGTGGCTTCGACCTGGCCGGCTACGCCGACGTCATCCTGAACGACATCGACAAAGAACTCAACTACGCCCAGGAAGCCGAGTTCCAGCGGGCCTTTTCTAGCTGGGCGCAGGAGGATTCGTTCCTCGCCGTGCCGAACGTCGTTGACGAGCTCAGCACGTCGAAGGTCCTTGTGACCGAGTGGCAAGAGGGCGACCATTGGAACGAAGTCCAAACGGCGTGGACCGAACAAGAAAAGAACGAGCTGGGCGGAGCGCTCGTGCGGTTCTTTCACGAAGGTCTGTTTCAGCGCGCGTTGCTGCATGCCGACTGGCATCCGGGAAACCTGCGGTTTCGGCGAAGCGATACGGGCGTCGAGCTGCTGTTGTACGACTTCGGTTGCGTCTACCGGCCCAGCGACGAAGAGCGGCTGACGTTACTTCGGCTCATTCGCGCGACGCACCAAGAAGACGAACCGCCCTATCCGCTGTTTGCGAAGCTTGGATTTCAAGAAGACTATCTCGAGCCGCTCGCATCAAAACTGCCGGCTCTCTGCAAGGTTCTGTTCGAACCTTACGCAGTCGAGTATCCATACAACCTGGACGACTGGCGACTCGGCGAACGATTCAGTGACATCTTGGGTGACGATCGGTGGAACTTTCGCATTGCCGGCCCCCCATCGCTCATCTTCCTGCTGCGGGCCTTTCACGGACTTCTCTTCTACACCAGTGGTCTCGAAGCACGCGTGCCGTGGAATCGCGTTGTTCGCCCGCTTTTCAAACGATTCGCAGAGGATATGCGAGGCTTGCAACTTCCAGCCATCAACGATGCCACAAACGACTTCGGCAGCCTTGCCAAGCACTTGAAGATCCGTGTGGTTGATGACGGCCGGACGAAGGTGCAGTTGACCCACCGTGCCTCGGCGATCGACAACCTGGACGATTTGCTGGATGAGCCGCTGAAAAAGCGAATCGACGATCAGGGGATCAACTTAAGCGAAGTCGTCGCCAGCGTGCGCCGCGGTGGCTACCGCCCCGGCAACGTCTTCGACCTCGACGATGACAAGAAGCAGATTCTCGTCTGGCTCGAGTAGAAGCCGTCCCACAATTCCGTTGTGGTGGAATGCGACCCCACTAACGGCGTTGATCGCCGTCCGTCAAAGCGTGTAGGGCCGCGACAGAATTCGCATCATTTCTCTCGTGTGACGGTCTCGGTCGCGCCTCGCAGCACCGCTCAGCTCCTCCCGAGATTCCCGTCTCGGCATCCGGCGATGAATTGCGCGCCTCTCACCGGCCTGTCAGCGGCTGGACGCTCCATCAGTCGGCATCCGTGCAACGATGCGTCAGAATGGCCGCCTATTCGTGCATTGGTGTACTCCGGCACTAGTCTATTTGTGCACCGCTGTCTCAGGGCATCATGAACCCTCTCACACACGTCTATCGGTACGATCGCTTCCGTCACACGAGTGGGCCCGTGATGCGGGGCTCTGCGCAAAGTTTTCGTTGCTGCGCGGCGTCTGTGAGCAATAGTCACTTCGACCTTCATCCAACTTAGGTCAATCGCGACGTGGCTAACCGGTGAATCTGTAATCACTTATAGCAAACGATCACTGCCAAGCCAAAAAGCCCTCCGAGCGATTTTCCGCCTGCCTGAAACGACACCGCCTGCCTGAAACAGCACCCCCCTGATACAGCACCCGCCTGATACACCACCCGCCTGATACACCGCCTGCCTCAGACACGACCACCCACCTGAACCACCGCGACCAACCAAAAAACCTTCCGCTACACGCGACAGCTCCACAAAGCGCTGTGCACCAATACGACCTCTGAAAGGAGAGCCCACGTGTCAAGTACCGCTCAAGACAGCTCCGGCACCACCGACGCCATTCGCGGCAACGGATCGGGGACGATGCAGTTGGTGAGCTTCCAGCTCGCGCAGGAAGAGTACGGCATCGAGATCACCAAGGTACAGGAAATCATCCTCGTCGGTGACATCACCCGCATGCCGCAAACGCCCGACTACATCAAGGGCCTCATCAACCTGCGGAGCATGGTGATTCCGATCGTCGACCTGCGGTCGCGGTTCGGCATGCAGCCGCAAGAGGCGACCGACGACACTCGCATCATGGTCGTCAACGTCGCCGGAAAGACGATCGGCATCGTCGTGGACGCGGTGAGCAAAGTGCTTCGCATCAACGACGACCAGATTTCACCGCCGCCGCCCACCGTTGCCGGTCTCGGACAAGAGTATCTGACCGGACTTGTCAAATTGGATGACCGCCTGCTGATCATGCTTGATATCGACCGGATCTTGTCGGACGAAGAAGCCGCGCAACTGACCAAGGTGTCCGCTGCGTAATGACTTTCCAGAGCCGGACCCTCGGGGACGGCGCTCGCTTTTGCGAAAAACCGTTCACGAACCAAACCAACTTACCCTCACAATAAAACATTCTTCTCTGGGAGCCAGACTATGCCATCTCCAACGAAAGACTCGTCCAAAGTATCCTCGAACGACAACGCCGCTCAAGAAGCCGCCGCCAACGTCGAGCATCTCCAACAGGACCTCGCCATCGCCAACGCCATGAGCGACAACTCGCCGATTAACATTTTGCGGGCGAACACCGATCTCGTTATCGAGTACGCCAACGAATCGAGCGTCAACACACTTCGCGGCCTTGAGCACTTGCTGCCTTGCAAGGTCGAAGAAATCGTCGGTCAGAGCGTCGACATCTTCCACAAGGATCCCGAATATCAGCGAAAGATTCTTTCTGATGATCGAAATCTGCCGCACCGCGCGGAGATTCAGTTGGGCGATGAATTGCTCGATCTGCTGGTCACCGCGACGTATGACGAGGACCGGAACTATCTGGGCCCCATGGTCACCTGGGAAGTCGTGACCGAAAAGTCGGCTATGGAAGCGAGAAATAGGGACTTCAACAATCAAATCGATGCGATCAGCGAAGCGCAAGCTGTGATCGAGTTCGAATTGGATGGCACGATCGTTACCGCGAACGACAACTTCCTCAACACGCTCGGCTACAGGCTGGATGAGGTCGTAGGCAATCATCACTCGATGTTCGTCGACCCGGATTTCGCCCGTAGCCCCGAATACAAAGAGTTTTGGGCAAAACTGAATCGCGGTGAGTCGGACGCCGGCGAGTATCTGCGATTCGGCAAGGGTAGCAAGGAAGTCTGGATCCAGGCCCGTTACAGCTCGCTGTTGGACGAAGACGGCAAACCATACAAGGTCGTCAAATACGCCTCGGACATCACTGAAAAGCGGCGGTCCGAAGCCGCAGCGGCCGAGCAATCGGCGATCGTCCAGAACGCGCCGATCAACATTATGCTGGCCAATACGGACGGTATCGTGACCTACATGAATCCGTCTTCGGAAAAGACGTTGCGTTCGATCCAGCATTTGCTGCCGGTTCAAGTCGACGAAATCGTCGGCGGCAGCTACGACGTATTCCACAAGAACCCCGCCCATCAGCGGAGATTGCTGAGCGACCCCAAGAACCTGCCGCATGAAGCGCAGATCGGCGTCGGGGACGAAATTCTGCAGCTTACGGCGAGCGCGATCTTTGATGCCGACGGCGCTTTCATGGGCCCGATGATCGCCTGGAGCGTGATCACCGAACAAGTGAAATCGGAAGCCGCCGCGGCGGAGCAATCGGCGATCGTCACCAACGCACCGATTAACATCATACTGGCCAATACGGACGGTGTGGTGACCTACATGAACCCGTCGTCGGATAAGACGCTGCGTTCGATCCAGCATTTGCTGCCGGTTCAAGTCGACGAAATCGTCGGCGGCAGCTACGACGTGTTCCACAAGAACCCGTCGCATCAGCGGACTCTGCTGGCCGACCCCAAGAACCTGCCGCATGAAGCGCAGATCAGCATCGGGGAAGAAGTTCTGCAGCTCACAGCGAGCGCGATCTTCGACCTCAAGGGCGATTACATGGGCCCGATGATCGCCTGGAGCGTCATCACGGAGCGAGTCCGGATGGAAGAGCGTGAGAAGGAAGGCAAGCGCAAGACGACGGAACTGATCGAGCAGGTTGTCGAAAACTCGAACCAGTTTGTCGAAAGTTCCGGCGTCGTCGCTCAGACCTCGCAGTCGCTGGCCTCCGGTGCACAAACTCAAAGTGCATCAGTCGAAGAAATGAGTGCCTCGATTGAAGAGTTGGCTCGCTCGATCGAGTCTGTCCGGGAGAGTGCCGGCGACGCCGACACCGTGGCCAAGGACACGAATGATTTGGCCGAACAGGGCGGTGCCGCCGTCCAGAAGTCCGTCGAAGCGATGGACCTCATCAAGAACTCGTCGGCTCAGATCAGCGAGATCATTCAAGTGATCTCCGAGATCGCCAGTCAGACGAACCTGTTGGCCTTGAACGCGGCGATCGAAGCCGCTCGGGCCGGCGAGCACGGTCTTGGTTTTGCCGTCGTCGCAGACGAAGTTCGCAAATTGGCCGAACGCTCGAGCGAAGCGGCCAAGGAAATCTCGACGTTGATTAAGGAATCGACGCAGCGAGTCGAAGATGGTGTGACGCTCAGTGAGCAAACGGGCGCCGCCTTGGAGAAAATCGTCGAGGGCGTCGAAGCCACTTCGGTGAAAATCTCCGAGATCGCGACGGCCACGGTTCAGCAGGCCAGCAACGCGACTGAGGTGTCCAACGCCATTCAGTCCGTCTCGCAGGTCACCGAGCAGTCGGCTGCGTCCAGCGAAGAGATGGCCTCCAGTGCCGAAGAGCTTGGTGCTCAAGCCGGATCACTCCGCGACCTCGTGTCGAAGTTTGATCTGACCGAGTAATCGTTTGATCTCGCGACGCGCACGTTCTCCAGGCTTGCCGACTTCGGTGTCTTGGAGAGCGTGCGCTGCGGGCACCAAGAGAATCTTTGCAAGCACTCGATGGGGCAAGCTCATGGTTCAGTCAACAGTTGCCGTACCGGTCACCACTCAGGTGACCGAGACGCAAATGACGGCGTATACCGACTTGATCTACAAGACGACCGGCATCCGCATTCCGCAACAGAAAACGACGCTGATGTCAAATCGCATCCGTCGTCGATTGCGGGCGACGGGCATTGCCGACTTCGACGCGTATCTCAAGCACCTTCGCCAGATTTCACGCGATGACTCTGAGTGGGATGCCTTCCTGCAGGAGATCACGACCCACGAAACGTACCTGTTTCGGGACGAAGTGCAGTGGAAGTGGTTTCAGGAGGAATTCCTCGCAGGCGTCACGCTGGAAGCACGACAAGGCAAACGTCCGCGAACGCTACGGGTTTGGTCGGCTGCCGCCAGTACCGGCGACGAAGCGTTCACCATCGCCAGCTGCATTGCCACACGCATCACCGATCTTTCCGAGTGGAAGATCAATATTCTCGGTACTGATATCGGAATTTCAACAATCGAAGAAGCACGCGAAGCGACGTTCGGCGAGCGGGCGATGAGGCTCGTGCCCGACAACATGCAGCGCAGGTTTTTTACAAAGTTGGACGAACAGCGATGGCAAGCCAAAGACATCTTGCGTGACATGGTCGAATTCCGGCAGCACAACTTGCTCGACGCGCTCTCAGAGCAGCCGTTCGACGTCGTGTTTCTCAAGAACGTCTTGATTTACTTCGACAAGGAATCAAAACGCCCGGTCATTCGTAATGTTCTCAATTTGTTGCGACCGAACGGCTACCTGGTGTCGGGGCCGGCTGAAGGCGTTTCCGATTACCTTTCAGACATGCAGCGACCAGAGACGTGGCTTTATCAACCGCCCACGAATCAGCCAACGAAGAAATAGATGGGGTGACATCGATGTCCGATGAATTTTGTCAAGACATGCTTGGCGAGTTCCTCGACGAATCTGAGGAATTGCTGACCAGCTTGAACGACAATCTGCTCAAGCTCGACGATTGGGTCCATGAGCTCGCTGAAGATGAGTCCAAGCGGTGCGATGATGAGCTGATGAACGAAATGTTCCGCTCGGCTCACAGCTTCAAGGGCCTGTCGGCGATGATGGGGCTGACCGACATCAACGGTCTCACCCACAAGGTCGAGAACGTCTTCGACGCCGCGCGGAACGACCAGCTCAACCTCACGCCCGAGATTGTTGAACTCGTGTTTCAAGCCGCCGACAGGCTGGGCCAGATGGTCGAAGCACTAAAAGACCCCAATCATCCGCCGATTGAATCCGAAGACGTCATCGCCTCGATCGCGACGACTCTGAAAGCGGCCGGCGTCGACAAAGAACAAGGGTCGCAGTCCGACATCGAACACACGTTCGACGGAACGGGGCCGTCCGCCGAAGAAACAGTCGATCCCACCGCCGACGAACCGGGACAGAACGACGAAGCCGTTTCGTCAACAGAAACCGAAGCTGTGACGGCCGATGACGATCCGTTCGCAGGCATCGAAGACGACTTCAGCGCACCGGCGGAATACATCGAAATCTTTATCGACGAAACGACGTCGGCGCTTGATCGGCTGGCCGACATTCTGTCGGATGCCATCGAGCCGCTTGCCGGCGCTCACGTCGACGAGTTATTGGTCGCCACGCATCGCGTCAAAGGAGGCGCCGCGTCGGTCGGCATGCAACACGCCGCAAAGCTCGCTCACTACATCGAAGACATTCTTCAGGAACTGCGGAACGACCACAAGCCGGTCGTGCCCGTGGTCGCTGAGTCGATGTTGGCGTGCATTGACGGTCTTCGCGCCTACGTCGACGGACTGAAGAACCAGGAATCCAACTCAGACAATTTTGGCCAATTGCTCGCCGGCTTACGATCGAGTTACGCCCAGGCGTCGTCCGATAGCGAAGCAGACGGTGAGAGCGAAGCAGACGGTCAAGATGTTCCCGTGGCCGATGCTCCCCCGTCGGCCGCCGAAGAAAACGAGTGGTCGGCAGAAGCGCGTGAGACAATTCTCGCGGCCGCACCGGCCGGGACGAGTGGAATTATTGGCCGCGTTCAATTGGAAGCAGGCCAGCCGCTTCCCGGCCTGAAGGGTTGCTTGATCTACGAACGCGTCTCGCAGTCCGGCGAGACGTTTCATCTCGATCCGGAACAGTCGACGATCGCCGATCTGGAAGAGCTCACGAGCCTGACGTTTGGCGTCTGTACAGAAGACGGCGTCGACGCGCTGCGAAAAGCGATCGACGTGTCGGGAGTCAGCCGGATCGAACTTCAAGAATTCGGCGAGGCCCGAGACCAAGCCGAGGAAGCCATTGGGGCATCGGCGAACGAATCGGCAACAGAACCCGAGCCACCAGCGACCGCGACGAATAGCGACGTGGCTGCAACGAATAACGAGCCGGCTGCGACGAATAGCGACGTGGCCGCCGACTCGGCTCCGGTAGCACCGACACCGAGTCCCTCCACAGCGGAGACTTCAAAGACGGTCACGACTTCAAAGTCCGCCGAAGACTCAGCGTCGCCGGCCGATCGAAACAAGCCGGCCGAGACGATTCGCGTCGACATCGATCGGCTCGATCATCTGATGAACCTGGCCGGCCAGCTCGTCATCAACAAGGCTCGCTTTGCTCAGATCGCAGACTCGCTCAAGTACCTTGCCGCTCGAAAGCAGTCAGCCCACTCGGTCGATGAGATTTTCGGGACGCTGCGGAAGCTCGATGCGGCCGTCGCCGAACCACACAGTGGTTCGCACCTGGATACCGATACCATTCGCAGCCATGTCCGCAGGATGCAGGCCGGTCTCGAAACGGTCCAGCGCGACGTCGGTCAACTGACGGAAGCGCGCGCGCGAGTCAGCGACTTGTTGGAAGCCGTGCACCAATTGGACCGCGTTTCTGACAGCATGCAAAAGAGCGTGATGGACACTCGCATGGTGCCGGTTGGCCCGTTGTTTAACCGCTTCAAGCGCGTGATCCGCGACATCTCGCGGAACAACGGCAAGGACATTCGCCTGAAGGTACACGGCGAAAAGACAGAACTCGATAAACGTATGATTGACGAATTGGGCGACCCCCTCGTCCACATGATTCGAAACTCCGCCGACCACGGCATTGAATCGCCCGAAGAGCGTGAAGCCGCCGGGAAACCACGCCAAGGTACGGTCAATCTGAACGCGTATCACAGCGGTAATTCGATCGTGGTGCAGGTCAAGGACGACGGGGCGGGAATCGACGCTGAAAAATTGCTGGCGAAGGCGATCGAGAAGGGAGTCGTATCCCGCGCCGATGCCGAGAAGTTGTCGCCGCAACAAATCTACCAGTTGATCTGGGAGCCGGGTTTCAGTACGGCAAAAAAAGTGACTGATGTCTCAGGGCGCGGCATGGGAATGGACATCGTGCGTTCGGCCATCGAAGACCTGAACGGTCAAGTTGACACCGACAGCGTTCCGGGCGAAGGCACGACGTTTACCGTCAAGCTGCCGTTGACGCTGGCTATTTTGCCGAGTCTGCTCTCAAAGGTCGGCGACAATGTATTCGCCATGCCGATCGAAACGGTCGTTGAGATCGTCAGCGTTCCGAACGACGGCTTCTCAACAGTCCAAGGAAAGCGGACCGCCACAGTTCGTGGGCGGGTTGTGTCAATCGTTGACTTGTTCGAGACATTTCGCTGGCAGATGTCGGAACAGACGAGCGCGAACCGAACTGAAACGACACTCGTGATCGTCCGAGCCGAAGGCCGCGAGCTGGCACTGATTGTGGACGAATTGCTCGGCGAAGAAGACATCGTGATCAAATCGATCTCCGAGAACTATCGCAACGTACTCGGCATCGCGGGAGCCAGCATCCTTGGCGACGGGCGCGTATCGCTTATTCTTGACGTCCCCACAATCATCGAATTGGCTGCTTCACCCGCGCAGCAACTGACCGTCTAGCACATACACCCCTTGATCCGGAGAACGTTCATGAGCCCCGCTTCGACAACGAACGATCTGACTTCACTTAGCATGATTTTTGGATTGGCGACGGACAACGCGTCGAAGGCCATCACGCAGTGGACGAGTGGATCGATTTCGCTCGCGCTTGATGATGTGTGCGAGGTGGCGCTGGAAGAGGCCGTCCCTCGGCTGGGCATCGGCGACGAACCGGCGGCGATGATCGTGCTGGGAATCGAAGGCGATTTGACAGGCGATATCGTCTTGATCTTCGATGAGTCCGACGCACGAGAGATGTGTGCCGAACTGACGGGTCAACAGCCCGACTTCGACTCGCCCTGGTCCGAGCTCGAACAATCGGCGCTCATGGAGACCGGAAACATTTTGGGCAGCGCTTACTTGAACATCTTGACCCGTTACCTCGGACAACAACTCACGCCGACCCCGCCCTACTTCGTACAGGACTTCGGCCCGAGCGTGCTGGATCAAGTACTGATGCCGCATGCGATGACATCGGAGACCGTTTTTGTGTCGCGAACGACATTTCTCCGCCGCGACGGCAAAGTTCTCAACGGGAACGTTTTCGTGATCCCCACCACGGACCTCAAAGACGCGATGCAGACCGTCATCGACGGCTAATACACTGAATGAGCATCATTAGATTGGAATGTGCCATGTCGTCGGCATTGGCTGTCGAACAACAGAAAATATCGGTCGGGATGGGCGAGATTAAATTGGCTCGCCATCCGGATTGTCTCTACTCGGTGCTCGGGTCGTGCATTGGGCTGGCGATCGTTCACGTGCGACTCAAAGTCGGCGTCTTCGCCCACGTTGTGTTGCCCGATTCGAGCGGCCGCGCCGGTCCACCCGGAAAATACGCCGACACGGCGATCCCGCACATGCTCGAAATGCTGCGAGAACAAAAAATCTCACGTAGCGGCTTGGTGGTCAAGATGACCGGTGGATCTCAGATGTTCAAGACATCCGGTCCCATGCAAATCGGTCAAACAAACGCTGACGCGGTTCAAGCTGCACTAAAGGAGGTGGGCATCGCCGTTCAAGTGCAGGAGATCGGCGGGACAGACGGACGCCGTGTATCCATCGATTGCAGCACGGGCCTGTTAACAATTTCACGGGTAGGACACCCCGACCAAGTCATTTGAAGAGCACAGAAACTAATTAGTCGGAGTGATTACGTGATGAAGAAAACTCTACTCGTCACCGACGATTCAATGTTGATTCGGACGATGATCAAAGACGCAGCGACCAAGGGCGGCTGGGAAGTCGTCGCCGAAGCGGCCAACGGCCAAGAGGCGATCGATCAGTACGAGCGTACGAACCCGACCGCCGTGACGCTCGATCTCGTGATGCCCGAGTTCGATGGGCTACATGGCCTGCGCGGCATCAAGGATCTCGATCCGTCGGCAAACGTCGTGATCGTCAGTGCTTTGAATCAGCAGTCGCTGCTTAAAGAGGCAGTCGCCGAAGGAGCCTCGGACTTCGTTTGCAAACCGTTCGACCGCGAAGATCTGGTTGCCACGCTCGACAAACTCGTTCAAGAGAACGCCCCAACAGAGAAGGAGGTCCACGATCATGCCAGCCACGTGTAATCCATCCCCATCGGATACGGGCAACAGCGAAGTCGCGCAGGACACATCAGCGGTCAAGGCAACCATGAAAGCCGAATGGATCAACCCATTCATAACGGCCACCAAGTCCGTGTTCAAGACGATGCTTGGTTGCGACATTCAGCGTGGGAATCCGTCGGCGAAGTCCGGATTTCAACCCGAATTTGACGTCACCGGCATCATCAGTTTGACGGGCATGGCGTGCGGCACAGTCGTCGTCAGCCTTAGTCGGGAGACGGCGATTGCCGCAACCGAGGCGATGATGGGCCAAGCGCCGGCGTCAATCGACGAAGACGTCGTGGACGTTATCGGCGAAATCGCCAACATGATCGCCGGTGCTGCCAAGGGCGAATTGGAAGAACTCTCGATGAGCATCGGCTTGCCGACAGTCATCGTAGGCAAGAACCGTCTCATCAGTTTTCCGACCCACGTCAACATCATCAGCATACCCTTCAACTCACCGTTGGGGGCGTTGTGTGTCGACGTCGGACTGAAGAAGGAGTGACTCCGAACGAGTGTCACACATATCGCCGCGCATCTTCCGCCACGTCCCGCTGACAACAAGACGGTTTGTATAACGTCTTGTGAAACTCGGACATGTCCCACTTCTCGTACAATTAACCATTTGCGCCTCCCGGCGAACCCAAGCAGCGACCGCCGTTGATGTGCGGAAACCCGCAGATGGAAGCACCGTGAGAGCGACTCAGAACGCGACTCGCACGATTCTCGCAGATGCCGGCGCCATCAATGCCGCCAGATAGGGCGACAGCTCCGGCAGTAATCTCGGAAGCTCCGTTCGGTGAGTTCACCGCTTTTCAGCTTGTTTCGCTTGCTCGTCAGGAACGAGTTGCACAACATCTTCAACGTGCAGCCATCGCCGGTGTCGGGTGGAGGGGCGTCTTACGCTGTGACAAGTAGGGCCACTCACGTTTGAACCTCTCGAGCGCTCTCTGCGCATCATCCCAGCCAGCGAAGTAGCATGTCTCGCCGCGAGCGCCGTTTCGTCCAGCGGCGGGTGCTACGGGCAAATAGGGGGCAGCCTGCGTAGGGTTTGGCTGGCTTGTACTTTGTGTTCGTGCGGTTAGAATTCGCCAATGTTCCGCCTCAATTCGCTTGTTTGGCATCCCGCAACGGAAAACGCATGCGTATCTAGTCATTTGTTCATATGCGCAGGCTATGAAGTGTCACTTCAGGTGTCAAGAAACCAGAACCACTGAAAGGCGAAACACATAAAGTCCTTGGATACAAGCGTTTGGGGGCGTAGCTCAGTTGGCAGAGCAACGGACTTTTAATCCGTAGGTCGTGCGTTCGAGTCGCACCGCCCTCACTTTTTAAGACCTTTTACCAAAAAGTCTTACGATGGATTCTGCTGCCCAGCACGACCCGGTAATTCGTCGCGTTTAGCAGAATGTTTAGCTACGGCGGACCACGCCTCTTCGGCCGTCGTCTCTGCGTTCCGGCCTACGTAATACTCCATCGTCGTCTGGATGCTCTCGTGCCGCATTAGCTGCTGGAGCAATGCCGGCATCACTCGCATCGACCAGCGGAATCCTTACGCCCGTCGTAGGCCATGGGCGCTGGCCCATTATTACTTTGCCGTTGGCCGTATCGGCCACCTTCACGCCGGCGGCCTCTCCAATCCTGGCGACCGTCTTGGAGACGGTGTCGGGACGCAACCGCTCGCCTGGTAATCGTTTCGATTGAGAGTGGAACACAAATCCGCCTTGGGCTTCGTCGACTTTTGACGACAGGCACTCCGCGAATTCGGGAGCCATCGTCAATAGTCGCTCCTTATTACCCTTTTCGGCTTCCGCGCGGGTTCGCATCATCGGCCGTCGACCGCTGAAATCGACGCATAGGGAATCGTCATTTTGCCAATGCAGATTCAACGCCTCGCCAAGCCGGAGGCCGGACCACGACAAACCCTTGAGGAAGTATTGCCGCGACGACGACGTGTCAGTCCCGACGATTTCGGGCACCTTGTCCAATATCCGCTCAAACTCTTCAGTAGTGAAAGGCCGGCCCTTCATGCCCCGTACGCGCTTGGGCATGTCAGGCGGACTGAAGAAAGTGTGGCACAATGGGTTCTTGAGACATTTCGAACCGTTGCCAATGGAGCAGCGAATCCGATCACTTCAGTTCGAACAAGTAAGCGGCCCAAAAACTCTCCCAGTCGAACTCAGAGACGTTTTCGCAACGTTGCATGTGCACGAGGCGGATCAGCCAGAGGCCAGACCGATCGAGCGTGAACTCGACTTGGCCCTGGTCGTCTGTTCTTGCTTCTTGCGTCTTCGTGTCGTCGCCGATGCGATTGTAGGCTGAGATACGTGCACCGCAAAGCGGATTGCCTTCGAAAAAAATCGACACGGTCATGCGGTCGCCCTTGATGGATGCACACGGATTGGCGTGCGGCAGGATCTCCAAACGATGCCCGACTTTCCGCTTGTAGGTTTCGTCGAACTCATCTCCAACCTGGACCAGCGCTTTCAGATACCGGCGATAGCGCTCCCGGCCGGTGGCCTTGTCTTCGCCTGCCTTGCGCCGCAACTCGAGGACGTTGGACAGCCCTTCATGCTCCAAGTATTTGTTGAACTTTGCTGCTTCCATCTCGATGTGGCTCCAGTCGCGTTCCATCACAACCAAGTGGCTACCGAACTGCTTGGGTGCAATCGTCGCGACCGGTCGCTTGCCGTCCTTCGCCGCTGTCTTGAGGTTGGTTTCCCCATTCCGGAAGATGAGCCGGAAATCGACTGTTTTTTTTGCCCGATACGGCCGCTCGGCCTCGCTGACGAAATGGTCACCGACAAACAGCCGCACGTGCGTCGTTTCTCCGTTCGGTAGAAAGAAGTGATTCGGCTGCAGCCAGTAATCGTGCGCTCGAGCGGACAAGGTCGTCGCCAGCACAACAATCACTCCAGCCACCGCGCGCTTCAACATCGTCAACTCCAATCGCCGAATGGAGGATCCGTTTGAACTTCGCTCCGACTCGATGATTCTAATGGACAAATCCAGCGAAAAGAGGCTGGTCATCAGTGTCGTATCTGCCGCCTATGGCGTCAGTATTGGGTCGAATTACGCGACAGCCGGCAATTACCCATGAGTGCGTGACACTCTGACGCCATTTCCGCTCTGGTCGCATCCAGCCGAATGGCGTCGGACACATCAAAAATCGATGGATCAGATCCCAAACAGCGTTCGCAGTACGATTAGAAGTATACCAGCAAGTGCTAATATGCATGGAACGAGGCCGATTATTCCCAAGACCGTGCCCCACTTCGTTATTCTGCGTCCACTCGTATCCATTGTACCAGCGCGCATTCTTTTCAAGTCTTCCGATCCCCACAGGCAGGCTGTCAGGGCAGCCGGCAAACAGAGGCACAATCCGAACAGCGCGAGAGTCAGGATCGTGCCGCCGCGGTGCGGTTCGCAGATGATCTCAACATTCAAGCGGTCTTGAAATCGAGGATCGGGAACGGATTGCTGGAACGGGTGAGATTGAGCGGCAGCAGGCTCTGCCGCGGAAAATGGAAAGACCTCGATGGCAGGCCTCCAGTCGGGAAATCCCTCTTTCCAAACCAAGTCACCCTCACGGACATGCCCTTGCGCAATCACGCTTCGTATGACGGACTCTGAAAATGGGCCGTGTTGTTCTCTCTGACGTCTGTAATACCATTCCACGTCTGCAGCCGCCACCGTCGACGGGGGTTGTGCCTCTCTGCTCTGGTTGGCTGGCCTTTCGCGACTCTCACCTTCGGAGTACGCGTGATCGCCATTGTGCTCCAGTTTTTCTGGTTGGTCGAGCGCTGCCAGCCTCTCAAATTGCTCACTCAAACGCGACAGGATCTGGTCCACTTCGTCTTTGAGGATCGCGCCGAACATGATTTCAGTAAAATTTCCAATGAGACGCGTGCGATGCACAAACAACAGTGCGGTCACGCCGTCAGCCTCTTTGAAAACGATGCTCAGGCGACTTGCCGTTTGACGATCTGTAAAGCCGAACCCCTGCCCTGGATAAGCGGCGAGAATCGTTCCGTCGATCTCATGATAGATTTTGAACTTGCTCTCCTGCAATAAAGCCCTCACCGCCGACTGCGCATCGGATTTTTGTGCTCGATACAAGACCAGGTTAGAATGCAGATCGTTCATCGTTGCGAGTGTTCGATTTGGTCACCCATCGGGTTTCCGGTTAAAAAGGGGTTCTGGTTCAAAATGTGACGTGAAACTCGTGCATGGACTTCGTTCGCGACAAACGTCTTTTCGACGTATCCCAACGTCTCACACACCTAAGATCACGCCACCCTACGGCCGGTGTCTTGTTAGCCGACCCTCTCAAAACGCTCGCTCAAATGCGATATTAATTGCTCCACATCGTCGGTAAGCATCGAGCCGAACATGAGCCCAACGACGACGAGGTGGCGACGCGTGCGATGCACGAACGACAGTGCTGTCACGCCGTCAGACTCCTTGAAAACGATGCTCAGATAACACCCCGTGTGAAGGTCCTTAAATCGATCCGATTTGCCCCGAATATTGACTTGCATCCCGCGAAAATCGGCGAGAATCGTTCCGTCGTCATCATGTTCGATCGTAAACCTGGTTTCTTGCAGTGCAGCCCTCACCGCAGACTGCACATCGGACTTTGGCGCTCGAAGGAAGATGAGATCGTAATGCAGATCGTTCATCGTCATTGACGGTCGATTTGGTTATCCAGCGGAGTTCTGGCCGGCAGATTGTCGCGAAGCAAGAATCACAGCCTCGATTTGGGACAAGCCGCTGCTCTAATTCTCTGCTCTTGCGGCTAAGCGGGCAAGATGATCGTCGGCGAGCGCGCGGATGCCATCGGACGGCTCGCAAGCGTAATGATCGATCACGCGGTCACAGGTTTGAGACCCATTCAGGGAGCCGTTGATTGTCCGAGACGGAATCAGGGGCGTTTGCGAACACGGATCGGACCAGTGGGGTCAGACAAAGAGACCCTCGACGGGCGTGCCCATCGAAAGCTGCATGGGGCGATTTTCCTGGTCGTGAATCTCAAGATGCGGATCGACGCCCAGACAGTGGTAAATCGTCGCAGTCAGATCGGCGGGACTCACGGGAAAGGTGGCGGGATAGGCGCCGATCTTGTCCGTCGAACCGTAAACTTGCCCACCGCGAATTCCAGCACCGGCAAGCAGAATGGAAAACCCTCCGGGCCAGTGGTCGCGTCCGGCATTGTCGAGGTTGATTTTGGGCGTGCGGCCGAACTCTCCCGCGACGACCACCAGCGTTTCGTCCAATTGCCCGCTCTGTTCCAAGTCGGTCATCAGCGCGGCGAACGCCTGATCAAAGGGCGGGATCAAGTCTTCGCGCATGGCGAGAAAGTTTTCACGGTGGCTGTCCCACGCGTAACCCTGTTTGCCCTGCGATCGCAACCATGTCACCTGCACCAGCCGCGTCCCGGCTTCTAACAATCGCCGACCGAGTAGAACCGATTGCCCGAACAGATTGCGGCCGTATTTGGCGCGGATCTTGGGGTCGGTAATCGACAGATCGACGCTGCGGCGGACCACGTCGGAGTTGATCACGTCGATCGCTTTTTCTTGATTGCCTTTGAGCGTTTTGGCCAGCGCGGTGCGTTCCAGATAGCTCAGTTGCGCATTGACCTGCCCTAATAGCGTTCGTCGTCGCTTGAAGACCTCTTGCTCCATATTTGCCACGAGCGGCAGATGATCGAGCCGAAAGTCGTCGTCATTGGGATTTCCACCGGTTTGCAGCGGATCGTACTTTCCGCCCAGTCGCCCTCCCCATTGGCCGGCGCGGCGACCGCTGCCGGCGTCAAGTCTGCGGGGCACCATCGCAAAGGGCATCATCGGTCCGCCACCGGGTGCTACTTTGGAAAGCGCGGCGCCGACGTGCGGATGGTCGTCCCGGCTCATAAAGTTGGCCTGGCTTTCCGACTTCTCATACTTGTAGCCGGTAAACATAATGTAACCGCCGCCCGCGTGACCGGAACTTGTGTGGGTCATTGAACGAACCAGCGCGACCTTGTCCATCAAGCCGGCGGTGAGCGGCAAGTGTTCGCTGAAGCGAACGCCGGGAAGTTTCGTTTCGATCGTTCCGAACTCACCACGGATTTCCGCGGGCGCTTCCGGCTTCGGATCGAACGTGTCATGTTGTGGCGGGCCGCCGGAGAGGAACAGCACGATGCAGTTTTTCGCTCGGCCGAAACTCGTCGACCGCGCCGGTTGTGGTGACGCCGACGAATCATTCGCCGAAGTGGTCTGGCCGAGGAGATACGGCAGGCTCAAGCCGGTCATCCCCAGTGAGCCGATGCGGAGCATTTCACGACGATCGATTCCATCACACAAGCGGGCAGGCGGACCCAACAATCGGATCATGAATTCTCCCCTGGTCGGGTTGACCGAGTGCGATCGGCCCCAGATCACTCCTGAAGAGCGGACGACCGTTTAACGCATCAGTAAATTATGATATATTGCCAGGCGTGATCTGTAAACATCGGCGCTGTGTTGAATGGATTCTTGTCATCGGAGAGAGACGAACTCGACCACAAACGAAGTTCGACGCATTCGTCTGAATCAGCGTTTTCCGCGAACATGTCAGACGCATCTTATCCGTGGCTGCCCGGAGGACCGTGTCATGCGATTGTTGCCCGTTCGGTCAGTTATCTTGACGCTCGCCTTGTTGACCTGGATTGAGGCGGAATGTTTCGGTCAAGCGTTCATCGAGAGCCTTTTTCCGCCCGCGGTCCAGCGCGGAGCAGTCACGCGCATCACGTTAAACGGCTCGCGGATGGGTCAGGCAACCGCTCTATGGACGACGTTGTCGAACAACGCCGTGCATGCGGTTCGCGTTGGTGAGAGCGACGATGAGTCTGCCGTTTACGATGTCAAAGTGGCCGATGACGCCCCTGTGGGATTCTACGGATTGAGGCTGGCGACGACTGACGGACTCAGCAACGCCCACATCTTTCTGATTGATGAATTGCCGGCGACAATAGAAGCCGAGGTCGCGTCGAAAGCCGGTAACAACGGCAGCGTCAAGAAGGCCCAACCCGTCGAACTTCCCGCCGTGGTCGCGGGGACGTGCCGTGATGCCGATGTTGATTTTTTCACCATCGAGGTCGCCGCCGATCAGAGGGTGACGTTCGAAGTCGTCGGCAGCCGTTTGGGCAAAGGGCTCGATCCGTTGTTGACGATTCGCGACATGCGCGGTCGCGAAGTAACTTCTGCCGACAGTCACGCGGGATTGTTTTTCGATCTCCGATTTGCACACACGTTCGCGGAGGCCGGTCGATATGCGATCGAGGTTCGAGACGCTCGATTTCACGGCTCGGAGCATTGGGCCTATTTGTTGCGTATGGGAAAATTCGCCGAAGTGCGCGCAGCGATCCCGTCCACAGTGCAAGTCGGTTCGGAGGTGTCTCTCACCTATCCGCAGTTGGGTCCAGAGCCGCTGCTTCCGATGATCGTGTCGCAAAGTCCGCCACATTTTTTTCACGTCTTGCGACGCGCACAAGACGAGATGCCGGCTTGGATGCCGATGTCGTTATCCGAGTTTCCCAATACGATTGAATCCGAGCCGAATGATTCGCACGATCGGGCGAATGAGACAGCGGTACCGGCGAACCTGCACGGTGTGATCAATCAACCGAGCGACCGCGATTATTTCGGCATCGAATTAAAGCAAGGACAACGGGTTCGCTTTCGGACGGAGACGCGCGTGATCGGCTCTCCCGCGGACCTGCAACTTTCGCTGAACGATCCCGGCGGTGAATTGGCCGGCCAAGCCGACGACTCGGGCTTCGACGACGCATTATTTGACTTCACGGCGAAGAAAGAAGGGCGGCATGTATTAACGGTCAGCGACGTTATCGGACGAGGCGGAACGGACTTCGTGTATCGAATCGAAGTCACCGCTCCGCAACCTCAAATTAAGTTAGTCTCTGAAGCGAGGCGCCCCGCGATTCCAAGGGCGACGTGGCAGCCGCTGCCGATGAAGTTGACCCGCACCGATTTCGCCGGTCCGGTCGATTTGTCGCTGATTGGTGGGCCGCCGGGAGCAACATTAAAACTCAATCGCATTGAGGCGGGTGTCAGCGAAATCGTCAACGCACTGCACGTGCCCCACGATGCGCCCCTGGGAGTTTACACTCTGCAAATCGTGGGCCGCGCGGAGTCAGACGGACGGACGTTCGAAGCGGTTGCCCGCACGCATCCGCTCATCGATCGAAAACCGACGGGAGTCGGCCCGCATGGTGAGCCGTTTGAGTTGCGCGAGGACCAATTGCGGCTCCCCTATACACTGACTGATCGGATGGCGGTATTGGTGACGCCACAATCTCCGTTCGATTTTGAATTGCCGACCGAGCCTGTGACGGTTCCTCGCTATCAATCAGCCGAACTCCCCATCCAGACCTCGCGCGACGCCGAATTCGACGGACCGATTTCATTTGTCGCCATGGGCGGCACTTTGCAACGGGAGCGTCTGCAAAAACCGACACTAACGGCGTCCATTCCAAACGCAACGCAGGAAAGCACCACGGTGAACGCCACATTGACGTCCGGCGTGAACACTCCGTTGACTCAGCATCGGGTCACGCTCACCGGCACTGCCGTGCATAAGGGCCGAACGATCTCGTTGACGCGGATGTTTGAGCTACGAACCCAGGTCGCCTTTCGCCCGGCCGCCGACCAAAAACAGATCACGGTGCAACCCGGTACCGCACGGTCTTTCAAATTGTCCGCCAACCGTCTGGCGCCGTTTGCTGGGTCGGTGACCGTCAATTTCGACGCCCCCGAACAGTTAGGTCTGCCGACAAGTGTGACGATTCCCGCTGGCGAAGAGACCGTGGAAGTCAAAATCGAACCGACATCGGCAACCAAGCCAGGAAAGCATGAGGTCAAACTCGCCGCGACGGCGCGGGTTGCGAAGTATCGAGAAAGTGGTAAAGGCGAAGCGTTTGAAGTTGTGGTCGCGTCGAGTGCAAAATAAGGACGTTCGCTTTCTAGAACCTGCCCCAAAACCCGGTCGTGCTGGAGTTTTTGTCTACAGATCGAGGGCAAGCGTTGTCCACCCGAAGGTTTTGAGGCCGATTCGAGTTTGAACAGCCGATTCGAGATTGAACAGTGAGGAGCGATAACAGATGCGAATCGCAATCTTGTTGACTCTAATCGTTGCCTTTAGCGGTCTCACGCGGGGCGCTATGGCGGAGGAATTATCTCCCTCGCCCGTCAATCTCATCGTCGAACCGACCGAAGTCGCCCTCGTCGGCTCTCGCGATTATCAGCAGCTGCTTGTCAGTGGACTATTGCCGGATCAAGTGGCGACTGATCTGACGCGGACCGCCTCGTACGAAAGCTTGAATCCACAGGTCGCCGTCGTCGATCAGCGAGGGATCGTCCACGCGCGCGGCGACGGCAGCGCTGAGATTGCCGTTGATCACGATGGCCAACGCGTGAAGATCACGGTGACCGTTTCGGGCGGCGATCGACCGCGACCGCGTGATTTTCGCACCGACGTGATCGCCGCACTCAGTAAGGGGGGCTGCAATCAGGGCGCCTGTCACGGATCGCCGCAGGGCAAGAACGGATTTCGGCTCAGCTTGCGGGGTTTCGACCCCACTCTCGACATTCAAACATTAACACGAGAATTCTACGGGCGCCGCATCAATCTCAGCCAAGCCGACGCGAGTCTCGTACTACTCAAGGCAACTGCCAAAGTCGCCCACGAGGGGGGTCGCCGTTTTCATTCGGGGGACGCGGGCCTTCAAGTGCTCCGCGATTGGATTCACGAAGGAGGCCGCGATTCTGAAATCGCACCGAGTCTGTCTCGATTGGAAGTTCTGCCGAAACACCGCCAACTGGCCTCAACAAGTAACTCGCAACAAATCGTCGTCCGCGCACATTTTTCTGACGGATCAGTCCGCGATGTCACCGATTTGACGGTCTTTTCATCGAGCAATGAGGAACAGGCTCCCGTTGACCCGCTCGGACTGGTCAATTTTCAGCAAACGGCCGAGACGGCGATATTGGCGCGTTATCGAAGCAACGTTTCCAGCGCGAGACTGTCATATGTCCGTAGCGATCCCGGTTTCGCGTCAACGGCTCCAGCGGAAGTCAACGACGTCGATCGACATACTTTCGAAAAGCACCGCACGTTGCAATTGCATACCGCGGCGATTGCATCCGACGCGGTGTTCCTCAGACGAGTGTATCTCGATCTGCTGGGCGTGCTGCCGCAGCCTGACGAGGCCCGCGCGTTTCTGGATTCGACCGACGAACGGAAACGGTCGCAGTTGATTGACGCCTTATTGGAACGCCAGGAATTCGCCGGCTTCTGGGCGATGAAATGGGCCGATCTGATGCGAGGCAGCCGTGACGTGATCTCCGAACGAGGCACGCACAAGCTTCATCGCCACCTGGTGCGGATGTTTGCCGAGGATAAGCCTTTTTCCGATTTCGCCCGCGACTCGCTCACAGGCCTGGGCAACACGATTGACGTGCCCGCGGCCAATTTCTTTCGCATATCACGAACGCCGGATGCCGCCGCCGAGTCGATGTCACAACTGTTCCTCGGCGTCCGCATCCAATGTGCCAAGTGTCACAACCATCCCTTCGAGGCAATCACACAGGACAACTACTACGAATTTGCCGCGTACTTCGCCAAGGTGAAGCTCAAGGGAATTCGTTTCGGCCGCGATGAAACGATCGTCTATTTGGGCAACTCCGGCGCCGTCAAACATCCGGGGACGGGTAAGACCGTCATTCCGGCGGCGTTCGGCACTCGAGCGCCGGACAGCGCAATCCAATCCGATCCACGCACGCATTTGGCCGACTGGTTGACCGACCCCGCCAACCCTTATTTCGCCCGCTCGACCGTCAATCGGATCTGGAAGCACCTGCTGGGCAAGGGGCTGTTCGAGCCGGTGGACGATCTGCGTACGACCAATCCGGCGGCTAATGAGGAATTGTTACAGTCGCTCTCTGACGATTTTGTCGACGGTGGCTATCGCTTCAAACCGATCATTCGGAAAGTCCTCAACTCAAATACCTATCAACTGAGTTCCAAGCCTCCGGAGCGGACGTCGCCGCACGCCGCCGATGCCAAGCGCTACTTTACGCGGGCACACGTGCGAATGCTGGCGGCCGAGCAAATTATCGACGCCATTTCTTCGGCGACGGGAATCAGCGAACCGTTCCCCGGCTATCCCGTCGGAACCCGGGCGATGGAGTTGGCCGAGGGCGAGGTCGATCACGATTTTCTCAAGGCGTTCGACAAGCCGGTGCGGGACACGGCCTGCGAATGTGCGCGGAACAGCGATCTTTCGTTGAACCAGGTGCTACACCTGCTGAACAACCCCGGGATTCTTCGAAAACTGGACAATGAAAACAATCGTTTTCGACAGGCCATCGCCTCCGGTGGAGACAACGCGGCAGTGATCGAGTCGATGTACCTGGCGACGCTCTCCCGCCGCCCAACACAGCGGGAAATGGAGTTGGCGCGAGAGCACGTCGAAGCCTCCGACGATCGCGGCGGCAGGCTGAGCGACATCCAGTACGCGTTGATCAATTCCAACGAGTTTCTGTTCCGGCACTAGGCGGACCGATGCCCGGCCTGATGTTCGGGGACCGTTGATATCGCACTGCCGCCGTCGGCGCACATCATTACGCCAGATGATTCTGGATAGGGTAGATCACGATTGTGAGTCAAACGTAGGGACTCTTGCACACGGCGGTAGTTCTATGGCATTCTATGGATTCTCGCGTGAGCGTTATCTAAGTGGACCGTAGGATTATCAGGATCCAGGATGGACATCTAGTTCGACAGACAAGATGCGACCATGACGTATCACCGCCACACAGACTTCAAGTTTCCAGACAATGAGAAGGCGAAGATTTGGCGTTATATAGACTTGAACAAGTTGATCTCGCTGTTCGAATCGACGGCTCTCTTTTTTGCAAGAGGCGACATATTCGATGACCCATACGAAGGTCAATTCGCGGACGGCGACATCGAGCAGCAGACCCATCGTTACGCCCATGTCGACCTTGAACAACACGCGTATTCTTGCCGTCGAGAAGTTGGCATCAACTGCTGGCATGTCAATGAGCACGAATCAGATGCGATGTGGAAGCTTTATCTTACGAACCACGAAGGCGTTGCTCTTCAATCAACGGTAAAACGACTAATCAGTGCTTTTGCCGAAGACGAGACTCAAGATGTTTGCATTGGGGTCGTCGAGTACATAGATCATGATTCCGCGGAGATCGGCATGGGAAATGAGTTCATGCCGCTTTTTCGAAAACGTAAGGCGTTTGAACACGAACGCGAATTGAGAGCAATGGTCATTCGCCGTACCGTGGATGATCGGGGAAACGCCCGCCTAGTCCGGGGTCCTATTCCGGGCAAAGGCATGTTGGTGCCTGTGGACGTCCAGAGGCTGATTCAAGAAATAGTCGTAGCCCCAACAGCACCACATTCGTTCGTGGACCTCGTCAGCTCGGTGACCAAGCAATGCGACTTTGACGCTATTTCCGTTAGGCACTCTACGCTCTACCGGCCGCAGCAGTATTGAAGTCGGGAGCAATGACCCCTAACGAGGCGATCCACCAGCGGGGGCTACGTTCCCGGTATTCAATGTCGTTCGCTTCGTCAAAGGTTATTGGCTTGTCCGGAATTGCCCGTGATGGTCGGTCCGCCCGGTGAATTTGGTCGTTCGGCTAGACTGGAAACGTGATCGTGAAGCCAAAACTCGTCATGCTCCAGTATTACAACACGTACTACTTCGCCAACCTGATTCACAATCTCCTCCTGGCTCCGTTTGACTACCTGCGGTCCCTCGACGAGTTTTTCGGTGATCTCCAGTACGAAAAGTTTCTTCCCAACTTTCCCAAATTCAGCTCGCTTCACCTCTTCATCGAATTCGCTCTCGACGCAGTCATCTATGACGATGTTGACGACATCGCCGTTGATACGGCGGTGAATGTTCCCGAGCGGGAGCCGCTGTGGGTGAACTCGGCACTGGAATTCCACAATATAGAACATCCAACGTTTCGCGAATGGTCAGCGAATGCCGGGTATGACCTCGAAAAAACGAAAGACGATACCCTGCATGAATACCTGCATGCCCTTTACGACAACGGACCACTTGAGAAACTACAAGAGCAAATGGTCGATGAGATATTCTTCCTGATGTTCTTAAATCGCGAGTTCCTTCGGAAATTTCACGAAATGGTTTCTTTCCACATCGCTGACGTCGATGTGGACTCGCTTCGCGCTGAACAACGCGAGCTATTCAAGTCGAATGGCGTGTTGGAACGATGCCATATTCCTGCGTGGGCGCAACGGGCGGTTTTCTTCCGTGACCGAGGGGGCTGTGCACTGTGCAATCAAGATATTTCTGGCCTCGTAAATATTGGAAACACGAAACACTTTGACCACATCGTCGCATTGGCTAACGGTGGTATTAACTGCGTCACAAATCTGCAGCTACTTTGCGACGCATGCAATCTCAAGAAAGGCGCACGAGACAGTTCTACGTCGATGCAATACGAATCGTGGTACTGACAAACGATTTCATGCGGAGCCGTCGATCGCGCGTTTACAGACGGTAGATCACTTGCCCCCGCCCAGTGATCACTTACGTCATACGGCAAGGAGCGTTCACGATGAGCATTACGCCGGACGAAGCGATCATCGCCCTTGGGCCATGGATCAACAAGCACAAGCGGCCTGCTTGGCGTCCGCGCGTTTGTGCTGACGATCCCGCGCGCAGCGCCTCGGCGTTTAGCGGCATCCCCATGTTGCTGCCGGGCGAAGACTGGCCCTTGTGTCAGTGCTGCCATGCGGCGACGGAGTTGATCGTCCAGTTGGATCTTGAGACTCTTCCCCGCGATGGGCATGGCCCCGGAATTCTTCAGCTCTTCTACTGCGTCGCTGGCGACGCCTGCGAGGGTGGCTGGGAACCTTTTTCGAATTGCGTTTCCCTATGTCGCGTGGTGCTGCCGTCGGAATGTCAACTGGCGGCAACCAATTTGAACAGCTTTCCGGCCAAGGCAATTGAAGGCTGGGATGAAATCGAAGATCTGCCCAACGGCGCAGAACACGATCGCCTCGGGATCAAGTTCGACTACCATTTTGATGATGTGCCGTTTCAGCCAATGGAGCTGTGGTGCCCCGAACTGGACCTTCACTTCGTCGGTGCAGAATTCTTGGAGATTCTCGAAGAATCCGTAGCCAGTGCGGGCGGCGACAAGTTCGGTGGCTGGCCGAACTGGGTTCAAGATGTCGAATACCCCGCCTGTCCAGAATGCGGCGCTGAAATGTCACTGGTCATGCAGATTGACTCTGAAGATCATGTTCCGTACATGTTCGGTGATTGCGGCGTCGGGCACATTACGCAATGCCCCCAGCACCTGGATGTCGTCGCGTTTGGCTGGGCATGTAGTTGACGGCCGCACAACGCATCGCTCAACCGGAACGGCGGGGCGAGCCGCGAATGAACCGGCGGCCGGCAAAGCCGTCGCTAATTTTTCTTCACTCAACCGCACAAACCAGATGTTTGACGTCCAACACGAAATCGAACAAATCGCCGGGTTGGCTGTCCACGGAGACATCGGGTCTCGCGTTGTCGAATTCACGTCTCTGATTGTTTTCGATGATGTGCTCCGTCTCATCCAGATCTTGCGCCGGGCAAACGCAACGATCACGCTGCACGACCGACGATATCCGTCGCCGCCGGGCGCGTTCATGGACTATTCTCAGGAAAAGGCGGCGCCCGAACGATGGAGCATGACACTGGGAAACCATGGCTGGACCGGCGGAATCTATCAAATCGACGATGAGACGATTGCTCTACAAATTCACGATGTGTTCAATAGAGGGCGACGGCCGAAATTGCAAATTGAAGGGGGAACAATCTTCTCCCATTACGACCAAGAGAATGCGACGAGGAACAAAAAGATGATCCAAGCGCTGCGGGAACTGCATAAGAAAGAGGCATGACAAGCCGTTGCACCGATGTGGTGGCCTCGGCGTCATCTAGAGCAACTCACGAAGAATCGTGCCCGGTTCTGCCTCGTGGGAATCGGTTATTGAAGTCCGAAACGCGCTCTTCGCGGGCACGAAATAGAGCACTCTGCTCAAACGTCAATTTCATTGGTTCATTGGCCGGCCAATCGACGATCGTGGTCGTTAGCCGCCCAAGGAGAGTTCCGTGACAGACAGCGAGACATCAGAATCCGGAAGCCCGATCTACCGACACAAGGCGAAAGATCGAGAGTGGATTGCTCCGGAAAACGAGGGACTCCACCTCGAAGAGATCCAAACCCATTTGGACGAGCATCTTGGGACGGTCGAGACGGTCTTTCACGAGCTTGTCTCTGATGTGATCCACCTGGACGTCTTGTTCCTGCCGGCACATCCCGACAAGCCGTACCATTCGCTGGTGACGAGCGGCGTGAGCGACAGGCCGATGGCGGTTCCTGACGACATGGAGGATTTCAGCCGCGTCGAACTCATGGTTCATCTGCCGGCCGACTGGCCACTCGATCAACAGTCGCTCAAGAATGACGAAAACTATTGGCCGATTCGATGGCTCAAGATGATCGGCCGCCTACCACACGATTTCGACACCTGGATTGGCTACGGCCATACGATTCCAAACGGTAATCCCGCAGAACCAATAGCGAATACGCCATTCACGAGTGTGATGCTTATGCCACCGTATTGGCATGATCCCGACTTCTACCAGCTTCAAACCAAAAGTGGGGCCAAAATTTTCTTCTTCATCCTGATGCCGCTGTATCAAACCGAATTGGACCTCAAGCTGAAAAAGGGCGTCGACGACCTGGAAGCGCTCTTCGAAAAGAACGAGATTGGCCCAGTTGTTGATCTAGGCAGAAAGAATGTCGCCAAGAAGAAAGGTTGGTTTCGCTGAGACGGCGGCTAACCAGACGTTAGACGGGCCGTCGATTGATGCCGATACCGTTACCGGCGCTCTGCGTGCCGCCGCTGAACTTGAACGATACCTGCAAGGAGACCGCGGATGGGTAGTTCTGCGTGGCAACTCACTGGTCGATACCACGCTGATCCGAACCAATCTTTGCGCGACGTGCAACACACTTATTTCGCGGAGCATTATAACCTTGGCGAGCTGATCCCCGACGTGCTCGCCGATTCCAGGCAGTGCGTTGCGGCTGTCCAAGATGATGATGAATACGGATTGCTCGAAACGTACACCAGAACACTGGAGGCGGTCGAGCGGCTCGCAAGTTTGCCGATACCACCAGATATCGATTCACAGATTCAGATGCTACGTGATTTTGTATACGCGACCGGCGAACCGCTCGAAAACATCCTAGACTTCATAGGCGTCGCGACGGCATCTGGTATCAAATTCGTAGCGCCGCTCACTGACGACCAGCTCATGCACCTTTTCGGAACGTCCCGGCCAACCGCCGAAACGGTCGGCGACTTTGACTCACAGGAGGCGTACACCATGATCGGCAGAGGGCATGCCGTCTGCTTTTCCCTGTTCAGTGACTCCGAACCAAAGGAGCCTGTCGGGATCATATTCGCCGGGTACACCGTGGATTGATTTGCAAATAATAGAACCCATCCTGAAACCCGGTTGTGGGCGAAATCGACACTTCAAAACAAGGGTGCTCTTGAGCCAACAGAGGGATTCAGGACTAATTCTAGTACAATTCACCGGAACTGTGCTCCGGCCGCAGTTTTCATGGACAGTCACTCGGCACGGTTCCGCGATATTGATGCTACGCGCCACTAAGCTATCATCCACAAATGGGCGACGACTTCACAAATCATCAAGTTTTTGCGAATGACGACGACCGTCCGTCGTTGATTCAGGTCATTCGCAGCCACTTCGAACAATCCGGATATGCGCCGTCGGCCGAATCAGAATTCGGCCGAAGCGTTGCAGTCGGCCCGGCGACCGACTGGATTCCCATTCTCGATTCGGCCGGAACCGAGTGGGAAGACAATGAAGCCTTTACCGATTTAAGCGTTGAGCTGTCCCGTGTATGGCCAGTCGTCGATATCGCAACGAGCGATAGTGCAGCGATAAGCCTTGCGCTTTACAGCGATGGCAAGTTAGTTGATCAATTCCGAAATCTTGATCCACCGTTCTACGCATTCCCATCTGAAGAAAAGGCTTTGAAATACCGCGGCGACACGCAGACGTGGATACAGTTAGTGGCAAACTCACTCCACGCAGGTGAACTTCGAACGGCATGGCCGCAGGGCCTCGGCTCTTGGGCTGATCAAATTCTTGACCAGACAGCAGAACTTCTCGGATGGCATCCGCATCTCTGCCAAGTCAAATATGATGAGCACTACAAAAGTGAGCGGCACGTTTTGACCGGGATTGAGGAATTTCACTTCACGCCAAAGAATATGTAATGCCAAGCCGCAAGCACTCCTATGCCCCGTATCGTTTACTCTCGCCACTACAACATCGGTTTCTACGGTCTCGAACGGCTTCACCCATTTGACGCCGGTAAATATGGTCGTGCGTGGAAACAGCTTTGCCGTCACTTCGGTGCATCGTTGCGACGTTTCCACGTTCGTCCTACCCGCCCCGCCGATCGCGAAGAATTGGTGTTGGTCCACACTGAAGCCTACCTGAAGCAACTGGGCAGTTCAGAGTATGTCGCGGGGGCCCTCGAAGTCCCACTGGTTCGGTATTTGCCGTCCTGGGCAATCGACCTTCACGTTCTACGGCCCATGCGGTGGGCGACGCGTGGCACAATCGTCGCCGCACAAGAGGCTCTCCAGCACGGTCTTGCCGTTAACTTGAGTGGTGGTTATCACCATGCCAAACCCGATCGCGGCGGGGGATTCTCGATCTATTCTGATGCCGGCATTGCTGCGGCGTCACTCCGCAACCAGAATCTGATTTCGAAAACGGAGCGAATTGTGTATGTCGATACCGATGCGCACCAAGGCAACGGCGTGTGCCACACATTCATGGACGACAATCGCGTTTTCATTTTCGACATCTTCAATCATGCTATTTATCCGATGTTCGACGTTGATGCGCGAAAACGCGTTGATTGTGACATTGGCATCACAGGCGCCTGCACCGATTCTGAGTACATTGGCGAACTCAGAAGCCGCTTGCCCGGTTTTCTCGATTCTGCCTGCAATTCGCCTGTTGGCTTGGCCATTTACAATGCGGGCACAGACGTAATTGCCGGTGACCCCCTTGGTGGTCTCAACATTTCGGCTGCGACGATTCGTGAACGCGATTTGTACGTCGTTGCCGAGTTGCGCAAACGCAACATTCCCACTGTCATGGTGCTCAGCGGCGGATATACTCAGCAGAGCTTCCGACTCGTTGCCGATTCTGTGATCGGAATACTCGAATCAGAGCCGTAGGCGTCGGCGCAATCACGGAATCATTGACGGATCAGGCAGAGCCGAGACAGAGTCGCGCGTTCGCTTCGCTCAACAAGGTAAATGCCCGGCCCAGTCATCCTGAACTTTGTCTGACGCACTCAGCCATGTTTGAACTTTATGATGCCATCGCTGCTCATCGACGCGGCAACCGGGAATCCTTGGAGTTAGAACGTCAGATCATATCTTGGGGAGGCAATGTACTCGAACGTCGACGCATTAGCCGGTTGGTTCCGTCTCCGTTTCCTGGATACAGATTACATCTGAACCTTCACGAGTTCCATGTGGCGCACCGCCTACGTCGCCGTCGCTGGTTCGTACGGACCTCATCTGATGATGACCCAGAAGAGCGGGCATGGTGCGACGACGATCGCGACACGACGCTTCCGATCAGCGACGATTACGCGACCGTGGCGAACGACGTTCATGTTGTCGGCTGGACTGAGGACGCATTGCTTATTGGATTCATTCTCATTGTTGGTGTCGGAGCGAGCCTTTCTGTCGCGCTGTTGCTAACCTGACGGACGATTGGGCTAGCAAGTGCAAGACGCGTTTCGTGAAGAAACGAAACGGCGGATCACCGACGGTTGTAGCGGAGCGGGCGAGCAACGATACTTGGTTGTGGTTGAGGTTCTCCGCCCGTACGGCGAACTCAAAAATTATGTTGCCAAGACTCCAACAACGATAAATGGTGTCAAGCATGATTCTATCCGCATTGCTCACTCTGACGCTCCTTGGCACAGACGACGCGAAGCAAGTTGAGCGGCCAATTCAACCGGTGCCCAATCAGCACGAACTCATCGAGCGGATTGTCGCGACGGGCGGCGACGCGGAGCGTGTCGGCAAGTACATTATCCTCGTTGCCCTACGTGACGCGACGGACAAGGACTTCGAATTGCTCAAAGATCTGAAGGCCGTCAAATACCTCGACTGCGCCCATTGCAAGACGGACGGCACTGGCCTGGCGAATATCGCGCAGATGAAACGGCTTGAAAAGCTATGGCTCCATGACAACAAGTTCGTTGAAAAACATCTGCGGCACATTCGTGACCTTCCTCGCCTGCGGGTGCTGTGGCTCGAAAACACAAACGTAACGGATTGTGGATTGCACAACGTCCGAAAACTGGAGTCACTCCAAGAACTCTATCTTGCAAACACCATGGTCACTGATAAGTCGCTACACATTCTTGTTCGCCTGAAGAAACTACGACGGATTGACATCAGAAACACCAAGTTCACCGCTGTCGGGATCGAAGAACTGAAAGAGAGACTTCCAAGGGTCGAAGTATGGCATTGACCCCCAAGGGCAATGTCACGAATCGTTGAACTGGCTTTGGCTTGCCTACTCATTTTTCAACGACGTTTCCTTTGTTTACGCTTTTTGATTTTTCGACGTTTGCTCGTGTTTGTCCGCCAGCCCGGTTGTCTTTAGCGTTATCCTCGCCACAACCATGCTTGGCGAACAGCTCAAACGAATGCTGAATAATTCCACCGGCGAACGCGCCGCGCTTATCTCAATGTGAACGCTGAGATCGTCCTGTAGTCACGGTATCGTGGCCGGGGCCATTCACAGTGCGTGCTTCATGAATCCCCATCGTTACCCCGTAAGCCGAGATTCTCGGCGGCTACCGAACGCTAGAGGTATGCGTTCGCGTTTCACACTCATCAGCGACGCGTGAGTTCTGGCCCCTATGTGACTTAACTCCGGACGACGGCCGAATCTCCGTCACCGATGAAACGTTACCCGTCCCACTTTCCCCCGAGGGCGCGTCTGACCACGCCGCCACTTCCGACAGGCCCTCGACGCTGGCTGCAATCTCAACGACGAGTTGTTCGGCGCGTGAGGCCGGGGCACCGGTGAATTTGGCAAGGTGAATCAGCGAAACCAATTCGAGAACGCGGGCCAACGTCGTCGTCAAATCTTTGTAGGCCCGGTCTCGGACCTGATGAAGACGTTCGAAGTTATCGCGTCGCGCCCGCTCGCTTTGATGAATTGGGTCGCGGGGCTGATCTTGCCTGTCATCGAGCCGATCTTGCTCGTCGCCCGGTTGCGTGGAAGCGTCCGAGTCTCGTAGTAGGTCGTCCATCGCGCGGATGCGGTCTGCTTGCGAATTCCAGGCGCAACGCAATTCGACGATCCGGTCCCGCTCGCGGGACAAAGCATCTTCGGCCCACCCATCGAGACTGGAAAACGCGGTATCGAGTTCTCGTTCGACTTCGGCGATCTTCCCCGATATCTCGTCCACCGGCGGCGCTAGAGCCTCGCGCGGCGCTTCGGTATGTTCGGGCGTTAACAGCATCGGCACGTAGAGCGGCCAAAACAACATGGCGGTCGCAGCGCGAAACACCCGCTGATTCAGACGGTCGGCATCGGCGATCCACACGGTGACCGCTACGGCCAGGCCGACCAGCAGATAGAACAATATTGTCTCGCTGAATCCCATTATTCACCCGCGTGCTCTTTCAGCGCTGCCAGCTCTTGTTCGACGATGGCAGCATCGTCGTTCTCGAACGCTTCCTCATCGTCCGCCGTGCTGAGTTCACAAAACGCATCGGCCTCGGCTTCGGCTAATTCAACCTGTTCGAAGAGTCGGTCGAATCTGTGATATGCCGTGTGGGCACCGTTCGGAGACACGACGCAAAGAAGTTGTCGTCTTGCCTCTGCGGCTCGCTTTCGAGCGATGAACTCGGCGCAGATCCTCTTTGCTTCGGACAGCTTGGCCCGCATCCCTTCAATCTGACGGCGCAGTTTCGCGCTGGTCTCGGCGGCCGCCGAATGCTGGTCTTCAAGTGCCACCACCAACTTTTCGTGCTGAAGTTTTCGAGTGATCGCCCGGCGGGCAAGATCGTCGTCGCCAGCCGCAACGGCCTTGCCGGCGCGATCCTGCCAGCGTTCGGCTTGACGCCGATTCTCTGCTAACTGCTTGGACAAAAGCTTTTCGTTCGCCACCACTTTCACGGCGCTGTCCAGTGCCGCCGCCACGGCGTGCTCCATCTCTCGTACGGCCTGCTTGAGCATCTTCTCCGGGTCTTCGAAATGGTCGACCATTTCGTTCAAGTTGGCCGAGATGATGTCACCGATTCTTCGAAACAGTCGCATTTCGCTTCTCCCAAAAATCCATTTGTTTGTGATTTCGGAACTTACCGACTCATGTATTCCCACAAAGTAAAAATCATCACGGGCGTGACGAGCGTGAAACAGGCGCTCCAAGAAAACAGCAGCCGCCGGAGGAAACATTCGCGCCGGCAGCGTCGGTCCGCCGCCAGAGTGTCGGTCAGGGCGACGAAGCCGATGTACAGGGATCGAGTTCCGTATATGCCGGCAATGAATGGCAAGACCAGGCCCAGAAAACAGACCGCTGAAATGATCCAACTCGGCGCATGTAACACCAGCAGACCCAACACCGCGGCGAAGTAGATCGGCAACGCCCCTACCAGCGCCACCGCACCGCTGGCCATCCCCTTAAGCGCGTTGGCCGTGACCTGCAACATCGTGGTGCGCACGCCTGCCAGCAAGCCGTAGAAATAAAAACTTGGCAGGCAGACACCGATCGCGCCGATCAATCCCAGCGCAAAGGCGGCGATCAATTTCAATGCGGACCCGTCGAACCAGCGAGCCCAATACGCGGCGCCCGCGTCCGGTACGAAGCGGATCAGCGGACCCCCGCCGTTGTCGAGCCACGCCGCTAGCGGCGTCAAATCGGGCCAGAAATGCGCCGAGTTGAACACGATGGCCAGCGCCACGCCGAAGATCGTGTAACCAATCAGCCCAATTGCCAACAGCCGCGGAATGAGTTCACGCTGCATCTGTGGAGAGCGTGCCAACCGGTCCAACCTGCGCTGGTTCTTCAATAGCAGCTCGATCAAACCAAGCGTGGTCGATTCGGCGGCGGACGGAGGTGCTTCCGGTTCTTGCGGAGCCTGGATCGGCTCGGCGTCGTCCAGCCAGATCCATTCGTCACACGCGTCTTGCGACTCCTCACTGCGCTTCATCGCATCAATGTATTCTGCACTCTTGTCTGGTGTTCTGGTAATAACCATTGTTTGGCGTCTCATTTCAATGTGAAGTTGAACAGACCGAAGAAGTAGAACAGTTCGGTGCCGATGACCGCGACCAGGATCAGCCACGTCGCCGGCAAGCGCCCCCTCACGGGTTCGAGCTTTTGCATCACGCGCCCGAACACGTCGATCATGGCCACACCGACGCCGGCGAACACCACCAGGTTCACTGCAAGAATGAACGGCGCGTAGGGCACAGCGACGGTGAAGAACCAGTTGATAGGAATCGACGCGATCATCGCCAAGCCGCCCCAGCTTGTCGTGACCAGCGCCGCAAGCACCGTCGAACTCACGGACAGACGCGAGCCGGACATGCTGTTCAGGATGTACAACGCCGGCAACGAAACGCCCCATGCCAAGCCGGCCGCCAACGTGCAACTTAGCCCCGCCAGTAGGATCCGCTCCACGCCACCGAGAATCCCCATGGTCATCCCGTACGTCGTCGTGCCGACGATCGCCGTCAACACCAGCGAGATCCACACCCACCACGGATATCGCTGTTCGCCCATTTGCCAACGCCGGGCAAACTCTTCCGGCTCATGCAACGCTTGATGAATGTGCGCCAGACTGGCGCGTAGCTCGACTGCCGTCATGCCATTTACTCCTTCGTGCGGGGCCTTCAAAGTTCGTCGGGATACGAACCGCAGACGCGCGCGGCGATTCACAGAAAAAACTCAAAACGAAGCCCTTTTCTGAAAATGGCGATCCTGGCGGGCGCCGGTCGTCGACTCGGCAGATCACGCACCGTCTTTGCCGACCGCAGGGGACTGTCGCAAGTGAAACTGAAATACGAGCACATGAGTCGCTACGGTTTCGTCAAAATCGCACTATTTCGCCCCGTGGCGACGTACGGCTTGATCTCGGCGGATGACTTGGCCACCTTGGTAGCAAGAGATCCTTCTTGGTCAATGGCGAGACACGTCAACGCAAGCTGCTTTAGAATCTTCGGAGTGTAATGCTCGCAACAATTCGGCCGTATGTTGAATGCGGAGGAAAAGGGAGTCGGACGATGCGCATGACCGGCGGCGAGGCAGTTGTCAGTAGCTTGGAAACGAACCGCGTCGAAGCCGTGTTTGGCATCCCGGGAGTGCATAATCTGGCGATCTATGATGCGCTTTTGGATTCGGGCATTCGGCACATCACCGCGCGCCACGAACAAGGCGCTGCGTTCATGGCCGACGGATATGCCCGAGCGAGCGGACGGATCGGCGTCTGTCTGTGCACATCAGGTCCAGGTCTCTTGAACGCCGTGACGCCACTGGGGACCGCCTACTGCGATTCGTCACCCGTGCTGTGCATCGCCAGCCAGATCCCGTCCGGCGCGATCGGGAGCGAAAAGGGTTACATTCACGAATGCCGCGATCAGCTAGCCTGCCTTCGCCCGGTGACCGGTTGGTGTGACCGTGCCACCACCTTGGAATCGATTCCCGATGTCCTCTCCGAGGCGTTCTCCCGCATCGGGACGGGTCGCCTGCGTCCGGTGGCCGTCGAGATTCCGTGCGACATCCTCGACGCCGTTGGCAAAACAACGATTCCCGCTCGCGCCGATGTCGACCGCGCGCGACCTGCGGCGGAACAGATCGAACGGGCGTTTCAATTGCTGGCGTCCGCCCGTCGTCCCCTGATCTGGGCAGGTGGGGGAGTCGTCACGAGCGGTGCGAGCGACGAACTGCGGAAACTGGCGGAACACCTTCGCGCGCCGCTTGCCACCACAGTCCTGGGCAAAGGCTCACTACCGGGCGATCACCCGCTGTCGGCAGGGGCGGCGATCATGCACCCGGCCGCGAGCGAATTCCTCGCGAGTTGCGACGTCATGCTCGCGGTCGGCTCGCGTTTCACTCAGGAGGACACAAACGACTGGAAGCTTCCTCTTCCAGAGTCGCTGATTCACATCGACGTTGATGCCGCGGAGCACGGCCGCAACTATCAGCCGACCGTTCCCGTGTTGGGCGATGCCCGTGAATCGTTGCGAGAATTGAACGCACTTTTTCAGACAGCCGAGCCGCGAGACTGGCCCGACCGAACTGGTGAAATTGCGGAACTGAAACAACGCATCATTGATGATTGCCGTGCGCTCGCGCCGGACGGTGTCGAATTGGTCGACGAGCTGCGAGCCGCGCTACCGCGCGACACGATCATCGTCAGCGATCTCACACTTGCCGCCTATTGGTGTCGTCGTCTGCTCGATGTGTATGAGCCACGGACGAGCATTTATCCGTGGGGTTTCTGCACGCTGGGTTTTGGAATTCCCGCCGCGATTGGTGCAAAGGTGGCGTGCCCGAGGCGGCCGGTTGTCGTTCTCTCAGGCGATGGAGGCTTCCTGTTTAACTGTCAAGAACTTGCGGTGTCGGTCGAGTACGATATTCCGATCGTAGTCCTGCTCTTTAACAACAACTCCTTTGGCGTGCTGAAGCCTCAACAACTCGCCCGTTATGGGCGGACGCTGGCAGCCGACCTCCAAAATCCCGAATTCGTCGCAGTCGCCCGCGCATTCGGTATGCAGAGTCAGAAAATCACGTCGATCGAAGAGATCGGTCCGGCGCTTGGTACGGCACTCGATTCCGGTCAGAGCTGGGTACTCGAGATTACAGCGGAGATCCCATTGCCGGTGATGGACCCCGGCCTGCGTGCGATACATAATGCCCTTTAACTTTCGCAGATCGGCGGCGTCAGACGCTGCACGATCATCGAGCAGGTCGCCTCTCAGCGGTACGGACCCAAGGTGACGGAACCGGGCGTGAATGGCGCGGTACAAATGATAGTCGATGTTCGGACGGCCGGCCAAGCTTGGTAATTCTGCGTCACTTTACTACACGTCACAATCGTTGCTCAACAAGGAGATCACATGGCAGAGATCACCACGTTCGTCGGCTATCAGGGCGACGAACCGCCGACGATTCCCAAGCCGGACACGCCGGTCGACCCCATGATCGTGACCGTCCAAGACGGCGTACCAGTCGTGTATCCCGGATGCCACGGCGTCGGTGTGCGGGTTGTCCATCCCGTTAATCCCAAGGCGCCGGCCAAGAACATGGGACTTGTCATGTTTTATGTCCCTCCGCATGTCGTTCTCACACCCGGTTCCCACGAGACCGAAGAAACTTACGTCATTCTCGAAGGGTCGGGCCGAATGACGTTCGCCAATTTCGAGCGCGACGTGAAGAAAGGAGATTTCGTCTACCTGCCCGCCTGGTGCGAGCACGGTATTGAGAATACAGGAACCGAGCCGCTGGTGATCCTCATCGCGACGTCGCCTCCCAACCCGTAGGAAATTGCGAATGGCGATTGTCCGGCCCGACAACACTGACCAGTCCGACAACGCGCTCGATTTGCCGCAAACGTGCCTGCCGGCATGGAACGTCGCGGAACTTCCCGAGCCGAAGCCGCTGGGCCTGCGCAATCTGTCCGGATTCATCGGTCCCGGCATCGTGATGTGTGGTATTCAGCTTGCCGGCGGCGAATGGTTGCTTGGAGCGGAAATCACGGCTCGTTACGGTGGCTCGTTGATGTGGATCGCCGCCGTCGCGATTATCGGCCAGGTGTTCTACAACATCGAATGCGGCCGATACGCGCTGTACTGCGGCGAGCCGGTGTTCACTGGTTTTATGCGGGCCAAACCGGGACCGCGATTTTGGATCGGCGTGTTTGTCCTGCTCAGCTTCGGTGCTTTCATACCCGCGCTGTCGACGCACGCAGCGGCTGTCGTCGCGGCCCTGTATTTGGACCGGCCGCCCGGCGAACAGGACCGTTGGTTGGTTGTCGCGTTGGCGTACGTTCTGCTTGCGTTGGTGTCGTTGCCGATTCTTGTGGGTGGCAAAATCTACAACATGATGCAGGCGGTGATGACGACGAAGGTCGTCGTAGTGCTCGGTTTTTGTCTGGTTATTGGAGTGCTATTCGTCAGTCCGTCCAATTGGGCGAATGTGTTTGGTGGTTTTTTCAAGGTGGGCAACGTGCCCGTAATGAGAGGAGAAGACCGCAACGGCAACGGCATGCTCGATCCGGGCGAGGATTTCGATCGGGACGGCCGATTGGACGACGTGGAAGTAATTGTCGAGCGCGACAGCTATGGCAACATCACAAAGTTTGAAGATGCCGACGGCGACGGAAAGTGGGACGGAGAAAACGTCGACAATCTGTTCGTTGCGTTTTTTCGCGACGGGCATTGGCCGACATTGTTGCTCACTCAGATTGCCCTGTTGGGAGCATTTGCCGGTTTCGCGGGAGGCGGCGGTCTGGGCAACTCCACCTATTCGAACTACGTACGCGACAAAGGTTGGGGCATGGGCAGCCAAGTCGGCGCGATCCCCAGCGCCGTGGGCGGACGGACCATTACGCTCAGCCACTTAGGCAAGGTCTTCACCCTCAACGACGAAAATCTACGACGGTGGAGGGCGTGGTGGAGGTACATCATCGCGGATCAGGTTTTCATCTGGGCTCCGGGATGCTTCATGGGGATGGCCTTGCCCGCGTTGCTTTCGATGCAATTCTCACCCCACTCGGAGATGTTTCATCAAGCCGAACGGATGGAATGGGCTCAAGCAATCATCTCGGCCGATGGGATGCGCAACGCTCCGCAATTTTCTGGGGGCGCGAGTCAACTGATGTGGGTTGCTACGCTGTTGATTGGGTTGCTGGTGTTATTGCCGAGTCAGATGTCGATCGTCGAAAACGTTTGCCGTCGTTGGACCGACATTATCTGGTCGGGCAGCCGTCGCGTACGAGAGACAATGCAGGCCGACCAGGTCAAACGAATCTACTACACAATTTTGGCTCTCTATGTGTTTTGGACATTTGTCTGCGCAACGTTGTTTTTGTTCTTCAGCAAACCCAAGACCATGGTGTTGGTGGTCGCTAACCTGAATAATATTGCGTTAGGATTCACAGCGTTTTTCATTCTCTGGAACAATCTCCGCTTGCTGCCCAAGCCCTTGCGGCCCGGCTGGACGAATTGCATCGGGATCGTTTTCTGCGGTGTATTTTACCTCGGCTTAGCCGCGCTCGTGTTTTGGCACAAGCAACTGCCCATGATTCAAGAACTATGGGGAGGCGGCTGAAGCTCCCTGTGAGCGCGTCGCACACGGCTGTTCCGCACCGGCCTTCAGCGCCCGCTCGATGGCGTCGACGTCGTACACGCATCCGGCCCAGGTGCCTCCGCCGGCCTGTTGTAGCAAAGCCCATAATCGCGTGTCGTCGGGCAGGTCGGCATCGGCTTCGAGCGTGACCGATGGCGAACGCCGGGCGAGCCGTTCGGCGCCCTTTTCGACTGTGAACGTTTCCGATCCTTCGCCGACGAAGTTGATGCTGCCGGTGAGCGCGTTGCAGTCGACGATGATTTCGATGAGATCACCGTCGCGCAGCTTTCCGATCGGGCCTCCCGCCAGTGCTTCGGGCCCGACGTGACCGATACAGGCTCCCGTCGAGACGCCGGAAAAGCGGGCGTCGGTGATGACCGCCACGTGCTTGCCGAATTCCAGATACCGCAGAGCCGACGTGATCTGATAGGTCTCCTCCATGCCGGCTCCCAACGGCCCACGGCAGATGAGCACAATCACATCACCGGGCTGGATCGATTTGTTTTTGATCGCCTCGACGGCGAGCCGCTCTGACGTGAAAACGCGAGCCGGACCCGTCTTTCGATACACACCGTCGTCATCGACGACACTCGGGTCGATCGCCGTGCTCTTGATGACCGATCCTTCAGGCGCAATGTTTCCAACCGGAAACGTGACCGTGCTCGTCAATCCCCGCTGTTTCGCGCCGCTTGGCGCGAAAATGACTTCGTCCGGGTCGATGCCGTCTTTCGATTGGAGCAGCTCTCTGAATCGGCTTCGGCGGTCAGATGTCTCCCACCACTCGAGAACATCGCCCAATGGTTTGCCGGTACAAGTCGTCGCGTCGAGTTCCAACAGACCCAGCGTCCGCAAGTGGAGCATGACTTCGGGAACGCCGCCGGCCAAATAGAAGCGAATTGTCGGATGGCCAACCGGGCCATTGGGTAAGACATCGACGAGCCTGGGCACCTTTCGATTGACGAGGCTCCAGTCGTCGACGCTCGGCCGCCCGAGCTTGGCTTCGAACGCAATCGCGGGAATGTGCAGAAGCAGGTTCGTCGATCCGCCGACCGCCGCGTGTACGACCATCGCATTGTGCAAGGACTTCTCGGTGAGGATATCGGCCAGCGTGATGCCCGCATCTTGAAGTGCAACGACCGCGCGGGCGGATTGCTGTGCCATGTCGAGCCAAACGGGCTGACCGGACGGAGCCAACGCACTATGCGGCAACGACAGGCCCCAAGCCTCGGCGACGACTTGCGACGTCGCCGCCGTTCCCAAAAACTGACAGCCACCCCCTGGGCTACCGCACGCGCGGCAACCCATGTCAGCCGCGTGCTCGAGAGTGATCTCGTTGTGCGAAAACCGGGCACCGATCGACTGCACCTTGCCTGTGTCTTCAGCATTTTCGGCCGGCAGGGTCACGCCGCCGGGGACGATGATTCCGGGATAGTCCCGCTGCGAAGCAACAGCGAGCATCATTGCCGGCAGACCTTTGTCGCAGGTGGCGACGCCGATCACACCCTTGCGCAGCGGCAACGAACGAATGAGCCTCTTGAGCACCACGGCCGCATCGTTTCGGTAGGCCAAGCTGTCCATCATGGCGGGCGTGCCCTGCGAGCGACCATCGCACGGATCACTTACGAATGCCGCAAACGGCAACCGCTTGAGCCGATCCAACTCTTGGGCGGCTTCCCGCATTAGCAAGCCGACCTCCCAGTGGCCCGTGTGGTAACCCAGAGCAACGGGGCGGCCGTCTTCGGCGCGAATTCCGCCTTGCGTACTCAGGATGAGAATCTGGTCGCGCAAAAGCTCCTGCGGATTCCAACCCATTCCCGCGCTCTGAGTCATGCCGAACAGATCACCGCTGGGACTCTGCCGCAGCAACTGTTCGGTGATCGGCAGGCTGCCCTCGGGCCCCGACGATATTGTTTGAACGTCGAAGACGTCGTCACGGCCGCCGCCGAGCAGTCCGTTTAGGCTGAAGTCGGCTTGTTGGCCAGCGGATTTGTTCATGTCAGACCTGTATCGAGTTAGGGGCAACTTCGTTCACGCATTGCGGCAAATCGCAGTTCGCCAAACGCAGCGTTCGAGCGAACTTCACTTCTGTTGTGCGCGGCGAAGATTTTCGCGGGCCGGCAGGAATTGGCCGTCGAGTTGAATCGCCCTTTCGAAGTGTGTGACTGCGTCCTGCGTGTTTCCTTGCTTCATACGGAGCTCGCCCAAACTGTTCTGCGCTGCTGCGCTCTTTGGATCAATGACGGTCGCGTCCACGAAGTGCTGTTCGCAGCGATCGAGGTTGCCCAGCGCGAAATAGACGGTTCCAATGCGTCGATGCTGTTCGGCGTCAACCGGCTGAAGTTTGACGGCGGCGTTGAAATGATCGGTGGCTTCTTCGATTCGGCCCACGTTGGCCAGCAATGCCCCTGCCCGCGCATGAATGTGCGCCAGTCCGTCGTTTTCCAAACCGGAGTCGTAATCGGGAGTGTACTTCAGCGCCAGTTCGTATTGCGTGAGCGAATTCCCGTAGTCACCGCGATCGAACAGCATGTCGGCGAGAAACACACGAGCCTTTTGGTGATTCTGCTTGATTTCGACGGTTTTGCGGGCGTGAACGACGGCCTTGTCGTATCGCTTATCACGGTAGAGCTTTCCAGCCCAATTGAAATGTGCCAACCACGACTGGGGGTTCTTCTCAATCGTGTCAGCCCAGAGCGTATCGAGGTCATGATAGATTTGTGTCTGTTGCCAGGTCAAAACCGCCAGCAGACCGAGAATGAGCGCAGAGATGCCGGTTCTTATTTTTTGAGTATTCGCCTTGAGTCCATCGAGCGCCGATGCGACTCCAGAAACAAATATCGCAATCAGGCCGATGCTCGCCAGGTATTGAAAGTGGTCCGCCACGAACGAAAACTTCATGGGGTACACGTCAAAGAATCCCAGAGCGGGGACGAGTGTTCCCGCAAATATTAAGACAGCAACGAGCGGACCACGTCCCCAAACGGCGCGACGGAACCACAACATCAACACGACCGCAACGATACCCAGCGGATACACCCATTGCCACCAGACGCCGGAATCAATGACCCACCTCGGATAGCTAAAGCACAGCTCAGTGGGCCAAAACAACTTTCCGGCATAAAACCAGATTGCCCTGCCCGCGATGAGACATCGATCGATGCCGGACAAGTTCCAGTCGACACCGATCGCGCCGACGAATAGTTTTTCGAGCCAAACGGTCATCAGCGCCAGTGGAATACCAATGGCAAACATGGGAACCAGCGGTAAGAAGTCTCTGAGCGTCACACGGCCGCGCTTCCACCAACAGATCAGCAGCAATACAGCCGGCAAGCTAACGGTCACCGTCTTGCTCAACAACGCAAACAGAAACAAGACCAGCGAAATCAGATAACGGCAGCGGTTGACCGGTTTGGTCCTGTCGATCTCATCTGCCAGCATGAACGACAAATAGGCCCATGCCGATGCCAAGTAGAAAAATCCTGATAGGATGTTTTTCCGCTCGGTGACCCAGGCCACCGACTCCACGTGAACCGGGTGCAGCGCAAAAATTGACGCCGCCAGCCAAGCCATGGGCAATTCCAAGCGTTTCAGAATCCGCCACAGCAGGACGCTACTGACGGCGTGCAACAGGATATTCGTCGCATGGTATCCGAGCGGGTTGAGTTTCCACAGCCGATACTCGATCCAGAAACTGGTGTGAACCAACGGATAGTATTGAGGCGTGCGAACGGGATCCAGCCAGATCTCTGTGAGTCCGGTCGATGATGTCAGCGTGCGATTGCCGGTGACGTACGATTCATCGTCCCAGATGAAGCCGGCGTCAAATGCGGGCAGATAGGCGAATATGGTGAGCCCGATGATGAGAGCGGCCGACAAGAATGGTTTTTCACGCATATGACGTCGTTCCAGCCGCTCTCGTTCATCCGTCGATTCGTCGATCAACGCGCCAAAGCGAGTGAGCTGGCAATCAGCCCGAAAATTGAGTGGCGACGACGGAACAGTTGTGCAACCATTCCGTTTTAGCCGCTGGCCATAAGAATGACCACGTTGCAAACGAAGAAACTCGGTCCACAAATCGACGGCGTGCGACTAGAATGGATATCATTCGATCATTGATGGTGCCTTGCGCACGCTAATACTGCTGGAGCAACGTAAATGCCCTCGACTGCTGAAGACACAACACCTGACGTTTACGAAGATCCCCTGGATCTAATGGACGAGATCGATACGCTCAAACGGGAGAAAGATGCGACGATTCTCGCGCACTACTACGTCGATGGCGAGATCCAGGACATCGCCGACTACGCAGGTGACAGCCTGCAATTGGCCCGCGATGCGACGAAGGTGACGACGTCGACGATCGTTTTTAGCGGCGTGCATTTCATGGCCGAGTCGGCCAAAATTCTCAACCCTGAGAAAAAGGTGCTCATTCCTGATCTGTTGGCCGGGTGCTCGCTGGCGGAAAGTTGTCCGCCGGAGGAGCTCGCAACGTTTCAGCAACAGTTGCGAGCGGAAGGCCGCGATATCGTGACCGTTGCGTATATCAATACGTCCGCGGCAGTGAAAAGCCTTTGCGATTGGATTGTCACCAGCGGTAATGCGCGCGAGATCATCGACCGGGTTCCGAGCGATAAAGAGATTCTCTTCGTGCCCGATCAACATCTCGGACGTTATTTGATGGAGGTCAGCGGGCGCGAGATGATCCTTTGGCCCGGGTCGTGCATGGTTCATGAGATGTTCAGCCTTCAGGATCTCTTGCGTGCCAAACGCAAGAACCCCGAAAGCGTCGTGATCGCCCATCCCGAATGTCCGCACAACATTCTCGAAGTCAGTGACTTCATCGGCGGCACCGAAAAAATGCGTCGACACGTTAGTTCCATTCGTGAGCCGACGACGTTTCTGGTTGCCACTGAGGCGATGATGATTCATCCGTTGGAGAAGGCCGCCTCTCAGCACACGTTCATTCCCGTACCCGGCATTATGACGTCTTCGGGCGAAACGTGTGCGTGTAATCGATGCCCACACATGGCACTCAACACGCTTGCAAAGGTCCGCGACTGTCTGAAGAACGGTAAGCCGGAAATTGCGTGGCAGCCCTATTTCGAAGATGCGCAGAGTGTGCTTCGAAAGAGCTTGATCGACTAAATAAAGTGAGATCGAGCGAATGACCTTGCACAGTGCCCATTCTGTACAACCCGTACTGTTCGCCCAATCCTCGGCGTGCTGATTCGAATAACGCCTACATCCGGCGGCTACATTCTGGTTTCAACTGGCCCCTCCCGGCTTTTCGCGATTCGCTTGTCTCGGATTGCATAAACTATCGCTGAGCCATTTTGTAACGCGTGCGCCCCTCGTGATCGGAGGCTGGCTCTCATGTCGCGCATTCATTGTAGGCGTCTGGGCCATTCTTTTGCCGTGAACGTCTCCGTGTGATTGGATTGGTTAAAGACCGGCGATGCCCGTCCCGTAGCGACGGTGATTGTCGCGACCGCGAATGAAATTGAAACGCCCCATGTTCGTGGACGGAATGAAAAACGCTGTACATTATTCGGCAACCGCAGGAATCGCCGCCGTCGGCTGTCTGCTGTTGATGACGATGATGTCGCCCTTGCACGCGCAAGAGGCCGCCGATTCGCCGTCTGACGTTCTCGTTAATTCTCAAGTGCAAACGCCGCCTCGAGCGGAGCTCCGTGTCACCTTGCCCGACAATGGGCCGCTGCTGATCCACGAGACGCTCGTCCCTGAGTCGGTGACGTCCGAACCGGTGACCACGGAAGCCGTAATATCAGAGTCGGTGACCCCAGACCCGACGTTTCTACCGATACCAGCTGACCGCAGTTCCACAGGCGAGTGGCAGGCGGGTGACCAGCCCGATTATTGGATCGTCAGCAGCCGACAATGCCGCGAATACGGAAGCGGTTATCTGCCCGAGTGCCGTTTGCAGTTTTACCGCGGAGCCGGGACACATCTACGCTGTGGAACGATCCACGAACTGATCGCATCGCTCGAGCCGAGTGTTCCCGTGTGCCTGGTCGTTCACGGAAGCCTGACGACCTGGAGCGACGCCCGCAAAGCGAGCCCCCAGGTTCATGATTGGTTTCGTAATGCAGCCGGGAATCGGAGGGCGACTTTTATTTTCTTCACCTGGCCCAGCGAGAGTCCCGCGACGTTCATTCCCACAATCGACGTCGGCATTCTCGGTCGACGGGCGGCATACCACGGATATTTTCTCGCACAGTTCCTATCTCAGCTTCCCGCCGATCGTCCGCTGAGCCTTGTCGGTCACAGCCACGGTGCTCGAACCGTTGCTTCGGCCATGCATTTGCTGGGTGGTGGTCAGGTCCAAGGACTGTGTCTGCATGGGATGTGCCCACGAGGCTGTGACGGTCGCCGACGGATTCGCGTCGTTCTCGCGGCTGCCGCGATCGACAACAACTGGCTGAATCCGGGCGAGCGTTATGGTCGAGCCTTGAGCCAAGTCGAGCTGCTCGTCAATCTGATCAATCGCGACGACTTCGCTCTTGCGTTCTATCCGTGGCGACGTCTGTTTTCGAGGGCCGCGTTGGCTCGCACGGGGTTCACACCTTCGATCCGCTCGTCGATGGGCGCGTACAACTGCAAGCTTTCGGAATTCGACGTCACTTGCATTGTCGGCACGGGGCACTTTTGGCAACACTACCAGAAGCATCCGCTGATTGCCCGCGCAATCGCGCCTACGGTCTTCTATGCTGATGAACGAAATGTGTCCGCCCCCAGCACTTCCCGAGTGGCGGCACCGGCCCGGCGACGCATCAACGGCCATTCCGGCGTGCACCCGCCCATCCGCGAGACATTCGGAAACATCAGACGCCATTCCCCCTCAACCCGCTTTTGACGGGCCAAAATGCTTTCGCTCGGCTTTCGTCGGCATGATGCCTTTTCAGGCGGCACAGATCAAACAAGACCGATGCCGCTCAGCTCGCCGGTTTGAGCGGGTAAGACGATCGGCTCAGGCTGCGGATTGTCGCTTGAATCGCGCACTGATAGAATAATTCATCTGCGCGACGTGGCATCGGTCGTGTTTCCGTTGTCAACAATCGCCACCGAGTTGTCGGAATCAACGAGGCGTCGATGTCATGATGCTCTTGCCGGCATCCCGTCGCGATCAGTTGACAGTTTTGTCCGCACTGTTGGACGCCTTAGATGTCGTTACCCTCCACAAGCCGACCTATACTCGACGGCTCGTCCGACTCGCTTGAGGTGCGCTTGTTGGGCGTTGTCGATTTTGACGCGGCGCTTTATCTCCAAGAACGTCTCGCGCGCGACATTAGTAGCAGGACCGACAAGCGGGGCGCATTGCTCTTGTGCGAGCATCCGCCGATCATCACGGTGGGCTATGACGGAAGCCGCGCAGATATCTGCGCAGACAAGGACGAACTCATCTCCCGGCAGATCGAGGTTCGCTGGTTGAGCCGCGGTGGAGGTTGCGTATTCCACGTTCCTGGTCAACTGGCGGTCTACCCAATCGTTCCACTTGACCGTCTGGGCGTGAGCGACGCCCAGTATCAGCATCTGCTCGAACAGAGCATGCTGGATGTCTGCCGCGAAATGCGGATCGTCGCGGAGCGCCGCCATGACGCCCCCGGAATCTGGTGCCGTTCTGGTCGGTTGGCGCAGTTAGGGGTTGAAGTCCGCTCGCGGGTTGCATACCACGGCTTGTTTGTGAATGTGACCCCCGACATGCTCTTGCAAAGGCTGCTCCTCTCCCCTCATTCCGGTGAACGTATGACATCGCTCTCGGCACAACAGGAACGGTTCGTCTCGATGCACAAGGTTCGCGAAAGCTTGCTGCGTCATCTGGCAGCCCGTCTGGGGTATCAACAGTATCATCTCCACACGGGTCACCCGCTGCTTACGCGGACAAGAAGGAACATCTATGTCGATGCTTGAGGTTCTGAGCGAACCGCCCCAACCTCGCCGCCGGCTGCCGAAGTGGCTGAAGCGACCCCTGCCGAAACCGGAGATGGCGTACACCAGCAACGTCATTTCGGACCTGAACCTGGAAACGGTCTGTGAAAGCGCCAAATGCCCGAACCAGACCGAATGCTGGTCCCAGCGAACGGCGACGTTGATGATTTTGGGGAGCGTTTGCACGCGGCCGTGCGGCTTCTGTTCGGTCGCCAAGGGAAAAACGGATAGCGTGCGGCTCGATGAGCCCGAGCGGGTCGCTGAAGCAGCGGCTCGGCTTGGTCTGCAGCACGTCGTGATCACGTCGGTCACGCGAGACGATCTTCCCGACGGAGGTGCCGACCATTTCTATCGCTGCGTGCTCGCCGTCCGGGAGCGAACGGGAGCAGCCGTCGAGGTCCTCACACCCGATTTCATGGGAAACCGAGACGCGATCGACCGAGTGATCGAAGCGCGTCCCGACGTGTTCAACCACAACACCGAAACCGTACCCCGGTTGTACCATCGCGTGCGTCGCAACGCCGAATATCGGAGGACGCTCGAGTTGCTCGAGCGTGTGAAGCAGCAGGCAGCGGAAATCCCGACCAAAAGCGGCTTGATG
>Ga0315336_1001249_pt1 | contig 52608 bp, 49 predicted proteins | sample ASW5metaG_FD_204512 | JGI IMG/M metagenome (GOLD analysis project Ga0315336, IMG submission 204512) | Ammonia-oxidizing marine archaeal communities from Monterey Bay, California, United States - ASW #5 | ecosystem: Environmental > Aquatic > Marine > Intertidal zone | place: USA: California...
CGAGGCTCAGAGAAAAGCCGCGTAGCCTTCGAGGCTCAGAGAAAAGCCGCGTAGCCTTCGAGGCTAGGCGGCGGATCGGCGCGTTCGCACCGACTCGGCGAGCTGTTTGAGTACCGGCTCCGTGTTTTCCCACGAAATGCAGGCATCGGTGACGCTCTGTCCATAGGTCAGTCGTGAGGGATCGTCATCGAGGTCCTGACGGCCTTCGACGAGATGGCTTTCGAGCATGACACCGCAGATGTCGCGACTCCCTGCGGCGATCTGCGCGCCAACGGCCCGAGCGACTTGCGGCTGCTTCGTGAAGTCCTTCTCACTGTTGCCATGGCTGCAATCAATCATCACGCGGTTCTTACAACCCTTGGCTTCGAGCGTGCGCGTAACATCCGCGATCACATCGGCCTGAAAGTTCGGTCCGGACTTCGCACCACGCAGGATGACGTGACACGCATCATTGCCGGCCGTGCTCACGATCGCACTCAGGCCTTGCTTCGTCACAGAGAGAAAATGATGTGGATCGCGCGCAGCACCGATCGCGTCGATCGCGATCTGGGTGTTGCCATCGGTCCCGTTCTTGAACCCAACGGGTACCGACAATCCCGACGCCAACTCGCGATGAACCTGACTCTCGGTGGTACGCGCACCGATCGCTCCCCAAGAAATCAGATCGGCAACGAACTGCGGACTGATGGTATCGAGAAATTCGGTACCTACCGGGAGGCCTTTGTTCGCAATGTCGAGCAGCAGTTTGCGGGCGGCGCGCAGCCCACTGTTGATATCGAAGCTGCCGTCTAGCCGGGGATCATTGATCAGGCCCTTCCAGCCAACAGTGGTACGCGGCTTCTCGAAGTACACGCGCATCAATATACAGAGGTCGGCCTCGTGATGCCTGCGAGCGGTCAGCAGATTGTCGGCGTATTCCAGCGCCGCGATCGGGTCATGTATCGAGCACGGTCCCACGACGACCAGCAGGCGATCGTCGGAGCCACGGATGATGTCGGTCGCAACCTTGCGCGCACCCGCAACCACTTCCGAAGCGTGCTCGGTGGCCGGTAGTTCCTCCATGAGGATGGCCGGAGAGATCAGCGGACGGAGCTGAGCAATGCGCAGATCGTCAGTTTCGTGGATCATGCTTAGCTCTCTATCTCGCTACCTTGGGACCATGCGACGTGGCCGGCACCCGTGCGCAAGCCGCAACTAGCGTACGCGTTCGATGTAACGGCCTTCTACTGGATCGACACGAATCATCTCACCCGTTTCGATGAACTGCGGGATTTTGATCACCACGCCGTTGGCCAGCGTAGCGGGCTTCGGCGAGGCTTGCGCGGTGGCGCCCTTCATCGCGGGCTCGGTCTCAGTCACCTCGATCTCGACGAGCTTCGGAAGCTCGATACCGGTCGGATCGTCACCCGCATACTGGATGCTGATCTCCATGCTCTCCTCGAGCCACGGCGCCTCGACTTCTAGTGACTGTGCGGAAAGCGTCATCTGGTCGTAGGTTTCCGTATCCATGAAGACGTAGTCATCGCCGTCTCGATAAAGGTACTGCATCTTGCGCAGCGTCACCGGAACGCGCTCCATTCGCTCGGTAGACATCAGCCGCGTTTCGGTCTGAGTCCCCGACACGATGCCGCGCATCTTCACCTGCACGATCGCGTTACCCTTGCCCGGCGTACGGTGCTGAAAAGTCATCACGCGGTGCGGTTGGTCGTTGTACATCACGACCATTCCGGGCCGCAGTTCGGTTGCTTGAACCTTCGCCATCTACTTGCTGTTCTCCGATTGGCATCGGCCTCGAATCACAGTGCCGCGCCGATGCAACACGTCACGGTAATGCTTACGCTACCGGCGCGCAAATCTCCCAACGGTGCGCGTCTAGCAACGTCACCGACGTGCGCACCTACTTGCGCACCCGACGAAATCGCGTACCTTGTGACGCTTCCGTGCCTTTCTTCCGCTTTATTATCGACCGCCCGTGGCCCTGCCTGACCGCGGCCATCCTCGTTTCGGTCGCCGCGTTCTCCGGACTGTTCGACCTGCGACTGAACAACTCGATGGAAGCATGGCTTCTCGAAGATGACCCCACCCTGCGCTCATACGAGCGATTCCGAGACGAGTTCGAGAACGACGAATACATCATCATCGGTTATCGGCCCGTCGACAGCGACATCCTGAGCGAAGAGTCACTCGACCTTGCCGAGAGACTCACCACGCGCTTTGCCGAAATAGAAAACGTTCTCAAGGTGACTTCTCTCACTTCGGTCGAAGAAATCCGTGCGGACGGCGACGTTCTCGACGTCGGCGATATGGTACGGCGTCCGCTGGGCGCGGCCGAACGCAAGCGTGTACTCGAGAAACTCACCAATGACTCGTTATATCGAGGCACCATTGCATCGGCCGACGCGACCGTTGCCGCGATCGCGCTGACCATCGCACGCGTACCCGCCGCACGACACCTCGAAGTGCGACGCGCGTTGATCGAAGAACTCGAAACAACCGTTGCGCGAGAGAAGGGAGAATTTCACATCAGCGGGCAGCCGGTATTCGACGTCGAGTTGTACCGACTCATGTACGGCGACCAGCTGACGTTGATCCCAATCATGGGGTTGGTTTTCATGATCGTGCTCGGAGTGCTGTTTCGGAGTCTCGTGGGCATCGCGCTGCCCACCATTACCGTCTCGCTTGCGGTCCTGTGGACGTTCGGACTGATCGGTACAGTCGGCTCCGAGCTGAGCATGATCTCAGGGATCCTGCCGATCGTCCTGCTCGCGATCGGCGTTGCAGATTCGGTACACCTGTTGACCGAGTACCAAGAAGAACTCGGCGCCGGCCGCGTCCAACGCGAAGCCATCATCAACTCGGTGAACACGGTCTTCATCCCCTGCCTGTTCACCAGCCTGACCACAGCACTCGGCTTCCTCGGACTACTGATCGTCAAGGTACAGCCCATTCGGGACTTCGGAATATTCGCATCCGCCGGAACTCTGCTCGCCTTCGTAGCCTCGTTTACGGTCCTACCCGCCGTTCTGTCGCTACTACCCGCCCCCCGCATAAGACTCCACGCCGCCGACGGCGACGACGACGCTGCGAAGCGCACCCTCGATCGCGTGTTCATGGTCGTGAAGCAGCATCGCTATCTCGTCGTCCTCGCGAGTTTAATCACGCTGGCAATCGGCATGCTTGGCATACCCAGCGTGACGCCCAGCGCGAACGCCTACCGCTTCTTCAAGAGCGATAATCCGGCGATCGTGGCCACCGATTTCATCGAAGACCATATCGGCGGCGTCTACACGATGGAGATTTTGCTCGAAGCCAGGGACACCGAGTCTGCTGAGTCACTCAAACGGTTGGACGTGCTCGAAGATTCACGGGCGCTCCAACGGCTGATCGTCGAGAATAAGTCGGTCGAACAGACGCTTTCGCCGGTCGATTTCGTGGCGACAATGAATCGCACCATGCACGGTGATGCCCCTGAGGCATTTAGACTCCCCGATACACGCGAGGCCGTTGGGCAGCTGCTGCTGATGTACGAGCTAGACCGGCCGGACGGCGATCTGTACGACTACATCAACTTCGATATGAGTTTGGGGCGACTCACCGCCCGCACGCGCATGTCTGAAATGGGTAGCCGCGCCGATGTAGTAGCCCAGACGCGCGAAGCCGCAGCCATGCTCAAGAGCGTGAAAGCCACGCCGACCGGCACGATGGTGTTGTACTCCGACGTCGAGCATCACATGATCATCGGGTTGATACGGGGGTTCATCGCCTCGTTCCTTGCTGTCGGCGCAATGATGACGCTGCTGCTTCGCAGCCCCCGGCACGGCATTCTTGCGATGATCCCCGGAGGGCTTCCGATTGTGTTCGTCGTCGGGCTCACCGGCTGGCTCGGAATCGAACTGGGCACGATGCCCGCGATGATGGGGAACGTCGCGCTCGGGATCGCGGTAGACAACGCGATCCACATGCTCAATCGCTACCAGAAATACCGCACACAAGGCTTCAGTCCGTCGCAAGCTATCGGCACGGCGGTTTCGGTCGTCGGACGACCCGTCATGTTCACCACGATTGTTCTGTGCGTCGGGTTCCTGATTCTTGTGTTCTCCGACATGACACCGAACATCAAGTTCGGGGCATTCACCGCGCTCATCCTTTTCGGATCGTTGGTGGGCTCGGTGGTAACTCTACCGGCCACCATACTGGTCGTAGAGGAACGATTCGGTAGCGCCGCTTCCAACGACGGGAATCGAGCGTAAGAGGCGTCCAATTGAAATCAATCACGCTCGCCTTCGTGGCCTTGCAGGCGTTTGGCCTCGTCAGCTGCAGCCTCCATCGCACACCCACCCCTGTCGCACGTGAGCGCGGCTTCGTCGAAAGCACGAACGACGCGTCTATCTACTACGAGCGGGCGGGCGCCGGTCCGGCCATCGTGCTCATACACGGGCTCGGTGGAAATCACGCGGTATGGTACCGACAGGTACCGCGGCTCTCAGCCGAGCACACGATCGTTACAGTTTCGCAACGCGGATTCGCACCGTCGACTGGCGATCATGGGCCGCTAGACGTTGACGAGATGGTCGGCGACCTCATCGCCGTACTTGACCATCTAGAGATCGAACGGGCGGCGATCGTCGGACAGTCTATGGGTGGATGGACGGCATTGGCGGCAACCCTCTCGCATCCGGACCGTGTTCGCGCCGTCGTGCTCGCGGACACGTTTGCGGGAATCTTTGACGACCACAGCAGAGCACACTACGAGGAAGTGGCCGAGCGTGCGCGCGCGCTCGCGAGCTCGCCGCCGTCGCTCGGGTATCACCCCGCGCTCAACGAGGACTTCAGCGATGCACATCGCGAAGAAGGCTATCTCTATCAGCTACTGTCGACCTTCGGCGCACCCGACCCGGGTGCCATCGTACACACTCTGGGCCGCTACAGCATGGATGAGAAGTCCATGGCGGCGAACAAGGTGCCCGCCCTCTTCGTCGTAGGACGCCACGACGCGATTTTTCCTCCCGAACTGGTCCAGAAAGTCTCACGCCGCTTGGCCGGTGCGCAACTGCGGATCATCGCCGACGCGGGACACTCGCCCTACTACGAGACGCCGGAGAAATGGGCCGACATAGTGCTGTCGTTTCTCGATAGCGTCGACTGAACAGGCAAGCGTTTATCGAATCAATCGTCGAGTTCGAACGACACACCGACTGAATCGGCCAAGAAACGCATCATCGGTTTGAGCGCAACGAACGATCTTTGAACCTCGACGGCGAAATCCTTCGTGAGTGCCAGTTTGGGCTCGACGCGTTGGATTGCAAAGAACGATTTACGCTTGAGGTCGTCAACCAGCGGGTGCTCGGGATCAAACCCCTGCGGCGCGCGCTTTAACGAATCGCCCTGAATATCGCCGAAGCGCTTCCTGAACGCCTTCGAACGCGTGGCACGCTTCCAGCCGGTCGGATCGTCGGCGATACCCGTACGGATCTCCCGCAGCACGGGGTTAGGCGGATGGAACATGCCTCCGCCGAAGAAGACGCTGTCGGGCTCGAGATGCACGTAGAATCCGAGCGCGCTGTAGTCGCGTCCCGCGATATGGCGGAAATGACAGGCGACGTGCTCTTTGTACGGCAACTTGCTTTTCGAGAACCGCACGTCTCGATAGATGCGAAACATGGAACCACCGTTGGGTCTCGGATCGGCGAGAAAACAATCCGATACTTTGGCCAATCGCTCGTCCATGGCCGTGATGAACTCGGACATGGGAGCAACGATGTTGTCTTTGTAGCGCTGTTTGTTGGCGTTGAACCAATCGCGCTCATTGTTGCGCTTGAGCGTGCGCAGGAACTTGAACAGGTCTGGGGGAAAGCCTTCGAAGGAATCGGCCACGCACTCTTCTCCATTTTGTAGATTCGCGCACGCCGGCGCTGGATCGGCGCGCATTATGGGGTCGGTTCTCAGATGTCGCCAGCCAGTTATGCGCGCGGGGAGGCCGCCCGGCCATCCAGAAGCCTCGAAAGGCAGCATATTACAGCGATTGACGTTATTCGCTCACGGTAGTAATATTGAGAGAGTGAAAATGACGGCCAAAAGCCTGATTCTCGATCTCCTATCGACCATGCACGGCGGAAGTATGCCGGTGGCGCTGCTCGTCAGCGCCGGCGACGCCTTCGGTATCGACGGCAATCGCATACGCGTCGCCGTCACGCGTATGCTCCCCCAAGGGCTCGTCGTGCGCGATGAGCGCGGCCACTACTTCCTCGGACCGGCGAGCGGATCGACGACAACGCGCGTGGACTCCTGGCGCGCAATCGCGCGCGCGACGCGTCCGTGGCGCGGCGATTGGCTGGCGGTTCACATCGCGCCGGTAGAAAAGTCCGATCGCAGCGCCCGCCGCAAGACGCAGCATGCGCTCGATTTCTTCAGCTTCCGTGAACTCAACGCAGGCCTATTCGTTCGCCCCGACAATCTGACCGCTCGTATCGACGATATTCGCCTCGAACTCGAAGCGCTCGGTGCTGATGCGCGGCTAAGCTGCTTTCGCCTGAACGAACTCGCACCCGAGGACGAGCAACGAGCGCGCCGCCTATGGGACGTCGATGCGCTCAGCGGCAGTTATCGCCAGGCACTAGCGGCAATGCGCGAGAGCCAATGCCGGCTCGCGCAGCTAGACGAAAAGGCCGCCATGGTCGAATCCTTCATCATCGGCGGTCGGGTCATTCGGCAACTGGTACTGGACCCGCTGCTGCCCGACGAGATCCATCCCGGCGATGAGCGTCGTCAAGTGGCCGATACGCTGCGTGCATACGATAAACTCGGGCGCGCTTGCTGGGCTCCGCTGCTGCGGCGACACGGCGTACGGGTCAAAGCAGCCCCAGGCCGACTCGGCAGCGTAGAAACCGCAACGGCAGGCAACAACACTCGGCACGCCGCAGGCGCCACGAGATCCGTGCGGCCAAGCCCCGCGATTCGGAGTTAAGAGATGACACCCCCCGAACAACACCCATGGATTTCCGCGTTGACGCGCGAAGAAAGACGCGAACTCATGCAGATCGAAGACTGGCGAGGCTGGCTATCGCTGCTGGGAAACTGGGCCATCGTCGCCGCGGCCTTCACGCTGGTCGCGTGGGCACCGTCGATTTGGACCGTCATCGTCGCGATCTTCGTGATCGGCGCCCGGCAACTCGGCTTTGCCGTCATCATGCATGAAGCCGCGCATCACGCGCTGCTCGGTGACCCACGTCTAAACGATACCATCGCTAACTGGCTCGCCGCCTATCCGGTCTGGTCGGACGTCCACCCCTACCGTGCGTATCACTTGGTTCATCACGCCAAAAACTGGACCGACAAAGACCCTGACCGCGGCCTTGCGGAGCCCTTCCCTGCCACCGCCGCGAGTATGCGGCGCAAAGTCTGGCGCGATCTCAGCGGGCAAACCGGCTGGAAGCGTGCGAAGGCAACACTCAAGCGCGATCTCGGGCAATCTCGCGGCAAAGTGAAACGCACCGAGGGCGGTATTACCGCCCTACGCGGCGTGATCATTACGAACGGCATCCTCTTTGCGATTCTTGCCGCCGTCGGTCATCCGGCGCTCTATCTCCTGTGGGTGGTCTCTTGGCTCACAACGTTCAGCCTGGTCATGCGTATCCGATCCATTGCCGAGCATGCGATGATCGAGGATCCCGCCGATCCCCTGAAGAATACGCGCACGACCATTGCGAATCTCGCCGAGCGTCTGCTCATCGCGCCCAACCGTGTGAACTATCACCTCGAACACCACCTATACATGGGCATGCCGCTGTACAACCTGCCCAAGCTCCACATGATGCTGCGCGAGCGCGGCGTACTCGATGACGCGTGTGTGGAGACCGGCTACGTGAAGATCTTAAAGATGGCCGGCTCGGCATCGGGCGGCGGCGGCGATCACACCGATACAGATCAGAGCCTCACCTGGGGCTAGCCGATTTCGACGAAGCTGACCGGCTCGTTGCGGCCGCGAACCTGTAGCGTGGTTTCATCGCTCGCGACGTGGGCCAGGTCGACGGCCCCGGCGCGCGCATAGCTGGCACCGGATACGATCAAATCCACCTCTCGCTCCTTGCACAGTTCGTTGAGCCGAGCGGCCACGTTCACCGTATCACCGATCACGGTGTACTCATGCCGATCGGGGCTACCGATCGTCGCTACCAATACCTCGCCGGTGTGCAGCGCCATACGAATCGCAAGCTCCGATCGACCTTCGGCCATGCGCCGGTCGTTGATTGTAACCGCGCCGCGAAAAAACGGCGAAATCTGTTTGGGTGGTCCGGCTACCAGCCTGCCATGTCAGCGACCCGGTCACAGTGCAGTACCGCTTCCCCGAGGAACGCCTTGTCAAACAGCGCTCTGCGAAACCAGAGCTGCAGATCGTATTCCCAAGTAAAGCCGATCCCTCCGTGTAGCTCGGTGCACTTAAAGGCGACGTCGTTGAACACTTCACCGATGCGTAGCTTCGCCAGGGCCGCGTGTTTCGAGGTCTGGTCAGGAAACGCATCGAACGTGTGGGCGGCATACCAATAAAGAGACATGCACGGCTCAACCTCGGCGGCGATGTCGGCGAGTTGATGCTTGTAGCTTTGAAACGCGCCGATCGGTTGACCAAATTGCTCACGTTCGAGGCTATAGTCGCGCGTCATTTCCAGGCAACGACGCGCTCCACCGAAAGCGTCGGCCGAGATGAGAATGAGCCCGGCATCGAGGCAACGCTCGAGCGCGTGACCGTCGCCAACACGCCTGGCCGGCGTCTGATCGAAAACCACATCATCGAGACGTCGCGACATGTCGTTACCCGACAGTGTCGTTATTTCCATCCCGGCGGCGCCGGCCTCGACGAGCCACAGGCCCGTTTCCTCGCCGTCGCGAGCAGCGACCACAATGAAGTCTGAGACCGCGGCGTACGGAACGAGCGGCTTGCGGCCGCTGAGCTTTCCGTCGGACACGCTGGCCGCTATCGCATCGGGATCCCAAACGCTCTCGGCCTCGCCGATCGCGATGGTACCGAGCGCACTACCGGCACTCGCTTGGGGAAGCCATCGCGCCTTGAGTTCTTCGTTGTCTCCTTCGGCCAAGCCGATGGCAGCCATCGAGGCGCCGAGAAACGGCCCGGGCGTAGCAGCATAACCGAGTTCTTCGGCCGCTAGCGCGAGATCCAGTAAGTCAGCGCCCAGACCACCGTGTGCCTCAGGTATCGGCAGAGCCGCAACACCCAACTCAGCCAGACTGGTCCACAATGTCGCGTCGTGGCCGGTGCCCCCTTCCATGATCTCACGTACACGTGTGGTCGGACACTGCTCGGCGAGAAAACGCCCAATCGTGGTCTTCAGTAACTGCTGATCTTCGCTAAGCCCAAAATCCATAATCGTTCTCTAGGTGATGCACCGTTAGCGCTTGGTAGCCGGATCCCGCGGCAAGCCGAGACCGCGTTCCGCGATGATATTGCGTTGAATATTGGTGGTCCCACCGCCGATCAAAAGCGCGAACGTCCACATGTACGCATCCACGAACATCCCGGAAAAAGGAGCCTTCTCTTCGCCCGTGGCGAGCGCCGTTCCGTCGCCCATGATGTCGAGGGCCGCAGACACGAGATCGTGCTGCAGCTGGCTGGTCGCGTTTTTTGTAATGAGCCCCGCCAACCCGGTGTCTTCCTCGTGGCCCGACATCGTCAACAATCGCTTGCCATGGTACTCGGCGGCGACCAACCGTGCCTCCAGCGACACGAGCCGTTCGCGGATCGCCTGACTCTTGATCGCCGGTTTGCCGCGTAGATTGGTAAATTGAGCGAGCATGACCAACCCGTCGAAGGTCTTTCGTACGTAGTCCGTGCTGCCGATAAATGCGCGCTCGTGCTTGAGCGTAGAACGACTGACCGGCCATCCGTCTCCGCGCTTGCCGACGATACTGTTTTTGGGCACGCGCACGTTGTCGAGAAAGACCTCAGTGAAGTCCGTGCCGCCGTTCAACTGTTTGAGCGGGCGCACTTCGATGCCCGGCGTATCCATCTTGATGAGCATGTACGTGATGCCCTGATGCTTCGGTACATCGGGCTCGGTACGCACGAGTGCGAACATCCAATCGGCTTCGGCTGCGTTCGACGTCCAGATTTTCTGGCCGTTTACGACCCAGTGATCGCCGTCGAGTTCGCCCTTCGTTCGCAGCGAGGCGAGGTCGCTGCCCGCACCGGGTTCGCTGTAGCCCTGGCACCAGATGAGATCCCCTCGGATGGTCGGACCGATGAGCTCCTCTTTCTGCTGCGGCGTACCGTGCTCGACCAACGTCGGGACCAGCATCGCCACGCCCTGTCCCGGGATCTCGCGCGGTGCCTTGGCAGCGCGGAACTCCTCACTGATGATCGTCGACTTGAACGCATCGAAGGGCTGTTCGGACCCACCGTAGGCTCGCGGCACGCTTTTATAGAGATATCCCGCGTCTACGGCTTTCCTACGAAAGGCCGCCTCGCGGTCCGTTTGCTTGCGCGGCATGGCAAGAATCGGAGCTTCGCCGGCCTTCTCGCGGTCTGCTTCGGTCCAATGTTCGTCGAGGAACGCCCGCACTTTGCGGCGAAACACCTCGTATTCTTCGCTATAGCTGAGATTCATGTCTAAGGGGCGCGACCACGGGGCTACGCGACCGTGTAGGTATCGGAGCCGGGGAAAACCGGCAAACGATCGTTCACAGTGCTAACCTCTCGTTCCTCACCGCGTATTGGACTATGAAACGAAGACCGGAGACGCAGACGTGCCCGCAGATAGTACGACGGAAAGCGTAACAGACGACGGCGGAAAGAGACGCGTCCTTTTGGGGGTGCTGCTCATCGTTGGGCTGCTCATCGCGGGCCGCTTCGCGGGCGGCTTGGTCGCCGAGGTGCGCGATTGGGTAGAGGCACTCGGTCCTTGGGGCCCCGCCGGCTTTATCGCCGCGTACACCGTGGCGGCCGTCGCCATGGTACCGGCCTCGCTATTGACCTTGGGGGCAGGCGCAATCTTCGGTGTCGTCGCGGGCACTGCCTACGTGTTCGTCGCAGCGGTCCTTGGCTCCTCGATTGCGTTCCTGATCGCACGATACGTTGCGCGCTCAGCCGTCGAGCGACGTATCCAGGGTGACGACCGGTTCGCCGCCGTTGATCGCGCGATCGCATCCGAAGGTCGCAGGATCGTACTGCTGCTGCGCCTCTCGCCGGTCTTTCCATTCAACGTACTGAACTACGCGTTGGGGCTCAGCCGGATCGGCTTCGTCGACTACCTCATCGCATCGATAGGTATGCTTCCGGCAACGTTGATGTACGTCTACATCGGATCGCTGGGCAGCGACGTCGCCGCGAGCACCGGCCGAGATGCAGGAGGGCGTGCACCGGCCGAATGGGCGCTTCTCATCATCGGATTGCTCGCGACGATAGCAGTGACGATCAGCATCACGCGAATCGCGCGCAAGGCGCTTGCCGAGGCTACCGAATGAATCGTGAACCTGGAACGATTCTCCCACGCGACGAATACAACGAGGCACTGGTCGCGAATGTCCATCCCAGCGATTGGACGAATCCGCAGCCGCGTTCGCGTTACCACCTTGTCGTCGTCGGTGCGGGAACCGCCGGACTGGTGACGGCCGCGGGCGCAGCGGGGCTCGGTGCGCGGGTTGCGCTCATCGAGCGCAACCTCATGGGCGGAGACTGCCTCAACGTCGGCTGCGTTCCCTCCAAGGGACTCATCGGAGCTGCGCGCGCCTGGCAAGCCACGCGCTCTCGCGCCGACATGGGCGCGCCCTCGTCGACGGGCGAAGGCGATTTCGACCGCGCGATGCAGCGCATGCGCGAAATTCGCGCGGCAATCAGTACTAACGACAGCGTAGCGCGTTTCACTCAGCTGGGAGTCGATGTCTTCCTCGGTAGCGCGCGCTTTTCCGGACCGAATACCGTAGAGGTCGGCGGCACCCAACTTCGATTCAAAAGAGCCGTTATCGCAACCGGCGCACGCGCGGCCGCACCACCGATACCCGGACTAGCCGCAGCCGGCTATCTGACCAACGAAACCGTATTCGAACTCACGGAGCTTCCCGAACGCCTAGCAGTTATCGGCGCCGGCCCGATCGGATGCGAACTCGCACAGGCATTCAGGCGGTTAGGGTCCGACGTCACCATATTGGATTCGGGCGACCACGTTCTTCCGCGCGAAGATCCAGATGCGGCCGCGATCGTACAAGCGGCGCTGGCACGCGACGGCGTGAAATACATATCGGGAATAGACATCACCTCGGTCGAGCGCCGCAGCGACGGACTCGCATGCGTCAGCTACGACGGCGCAAACGCGGGCCGATTCGACTGCAACGAAATATTGGTAGCCGTCGGACGCAAGCCCAACGTCGAGGGACTCGGCCTCGACGTCGCACGCGTGGAGACCGAAGCCAGCGGAATCGTGGTCGACCAGCGTATGCGCAGCACCAATCGCAAGATATTCGCATGCGGCGATGTGGCATCAAAGTTTCAATTTACGCACGCCGCCGATGCGCAAGCGCGCATCGTCATTCAGAACGCGCTCTTCTTTGGACGGGCTCGAGCAGACAAGCTCGTCATACCGTGGTGTACATTCACGAGTCCCGAGGTTGCCCACGTCGGCATGTACGAGCGCGACGCGCGCGACAACGGTATCGAAATCGATACGCTGACGATTCCGATGGCCGATGTGGATCGAGCCCGACTCGATGGCCACGAGGAAGGCTTTCTTCGCATCCACACGAAGAAGGGAACGGACAAACTCGTGGGCGCTACGCTGGTAGCCGAACACGCCGGAGACATGATCGGTGAGTTGGCACTGGCCATCACCGCAGACATCCGACTATCGAAAATCGCCGCGACGATTCACCCCTACCCGACCGAAGGCGAGATCATCAAGAAGGCTGCCGACGCGTGGAGGCGCACGAGGCTCACGCCCACCGTCAAAAGCATCTTCAAGAACTACTTTAAGGTTTTCCGATAACCGGTTTCCACGCTCAGGCGTGAACCGGCGGAACCTTGTCGGCCCACGGCATGAGCTGCTCGAGTTCCGCGGCGACACGCAGCAGCAAACCCTCGTCCCACATCCCCGCAACGAGTTGAACCCCGACGGGCAGCCCTTCGGGCGTCCAGTGAAGCGGCAATGAGATCGCCGGCTGGGCGGTGAGATTGAACGGCATCGTGAATGTGATCATGCGAAGCGTACGCATGAGCACCTCTCCCGTATCGTCGCCCTCACCCGGCGTAAAGTATCCCAACTCCGGCGGCGGCTCCGCGATCGTCGGTGTGATGAGCAGGTCATAGCCCGAATGCCACCAGGCTGCCATGCGACGCGTATACGCCGAGATCCATTTCACCGTCGTCACGTACTCGGCCGCACTAATATTTCGACCGAGCTCCGCCAAGAGCCACGTGCCGACTTCGACTCCGCTCGAACCGACGTCGACACCGGTTACGCGACTCCACTCGTCGAGCGAAGACGCGACCCAGCTCGCAACGACGGTTTGGAAGTTCGCCGTAAGCTCGTCGGTGTGGTTGAGCGGTTCCGGATGCGCGATCTCTACGTGGTGCCCTTCCGCTTCGAGCGCGCGGCCGACATTCTCTACCGCAGTCACACACTCGTGATGCAACCGGCCGGAACCGCCAGCGGGGATTGCCCTCATGAGCCCGATGCGAAGCGGTTCGACCGGAGCGCCCACCTCTTCCGCGAACGCGCGACGAGGCGCGGGAGCCGTGTAGGGATCACCCGGCATGGGACCCGCAAGCTCGTCAAGAACGGCGGCCGAATCGCGCACTGTACGGCTCACGACGTGCGACGTCACCGCGCCGTTCCAGTATTCACCGTAGTCGGGTCCGAGCGAAATACGACCGCGAGACGGCTTGAGGCCGACCAGTCCGCATTCGCTCGCCGGAATGCGTATGGACCCACCACCGTCGCTCGCGTGTGCAACGGGCACCAATCCTGCCGCAACCGCCGCTGCTGAACCGCCGCTCGAGCCGCCCGTGGAATGGTCGGTGTTCCACGGATTGCGACTGGGACCATAGGCGACAGGCTCCGTCGTAATCATCAGCCCTAGCTCGGGCGTGTTGGTTTTACCCAGCGAGATAAACCCTGAATCGCAGAGCTTTTTGTAGAAATAGCCGTCGTGATCAGCGGTATAGCCGAGGTCTTTGAGATGCTTCATACCGCAATGGAACGGATCACCGGCCGTGCACACATCGAGATCCTTCATCAAGACGGGAACACCGCGAAACGGTCCGCCCAACCCTTCGCCGTGCGCGCGCTCACTGGCCCTTTCAAACAGCGGCGTAATGACCGCATTCAGTTCGCTGTTCACTCGGTCGATGCGTTCGATGGCCGCGTCGACGAGTTGGTGCTGGGCAACTTCGCCGCGGCTTACGAGTTCGGCCTGCGCGATCGCATCTAGGCGGGCAAGTTCATCTGACATTCGGCTTCCTCTCTCCTCGGCGGCGGCTATCGCGCAACGAGCAGAACCTCGCGCGTAACCGTGTCCACCCGAACCGTCGGTGCGGAGGCTAACCGGAGCTTACACGCAGACTCAGGCGTGAGACCGCTGCCCGTTCGCGGATCGAAGCGATACCCGTGCCAAGGACAAACGACCGCCCCTTCTTCGAGCGGTCCCTCGCCAAGCGGACCACCGAAGTGCGGGCAGACCAGATCGTGCGCGACCAGTTCTCCCTCGACGTCGACAATTCGAAAGCTGCGACCGGATATCGTCACAAGAACCGGAAGAGAATCGCGAACAACCGACTCACGCCCCAATCGAACTCCGTTCTCCGGAAGTTCTAGTTTCGGCACTCCCATGGCTCGCCGATCGAGCACGCGTTGGCGATGCTGCATCATCTGTTCGTCTTCATCCCAGAGCTGACGGTAGAGATCTTGATAGACCGCGCCGACCGCCGGCGCGTCAGTGGCTGAGACATCACGTACGATGAACTCGATCTTGATCGCCGTCTCGAACTCGGCGACGGCGTCGAGCGTGGTAACAATACGACCGCCCTCTCCATCACCCTCGAGTGTCGAAGTCGTGTAACACGAGTTCGGCCAGTCGATGCGTAACTCAATCAACGCCGACGACGCTTGCTCGCCGGAACCGATCTCGACGCGCGCGCGCCATCCGTTCTCGTCGGCGTGTTCGAGATCGATCGCAGCGAACGATCCACTGTGGAGCCAAGGCAAGTGCTCCCAATCCAACACGTTCTCCCAAACGCGCTCGAGCGACGCGCCGATCACACGTTCGTAGACTGCTACGGTGGTGTCTGAATGTTCAACCATTACCTTAGGCTTGCCGACGAACTTCTCGCCGCTGGGCCGGCAACCGCTCCAGTGTAGATGGGGCTCCCTCTCGTGCAACGCGTGCGGCCGGACTTGCCCAAGCACTGTCTCGCCTCGACAATCACCCGATGACCGAAGAATCGTTCTTTGCGAGCGGCGGCGATCAAATCCGAATGCTCAAAACCTCGCCGTCGGCGACCGGGCCCCACCCTGCACTGATCCTGATTCCCGATGTCCGGGGCATCTACGATCACTTCATAGACGTGGCGGAGCGCTTCGCCCGCGAAGGCTACGTCGTCGCGACGATCGACCTGTACACACGCGAGGGACCGCCGGAGATCGGTGACGTAAAAGCGGCGCTCGACTGGATGGCGAATCTTTCGGACCGCCGTGTACTCGCCGACATCGATGCGTGCCGCCAAGCGCTTGCGGCCAGCGACGACGTACGCGGCGACGCGATCGGCATCACCGGCTTCTGTATGGGCGGCCAGTACGCACTGATGTCAGCGTGCACGGCAAAAGGGCTGGCCGCCTGTGTAAGTTGGTACGGCATGTTGCGCCACGCCAAACGGACGCAACATAAGCTGGCCGATCCTCTCGATACGGCCGCCGATCTGGCATGCCCGTATCTCGGATTTTTCGGCGGCACCGACGCGCTCATCCCGAGCGACCAGGTTGCTGAATTGAACCGCGCGTTGCAGCCACTCTCCGTATCAACCGAAGTCGTTTCCTATCCGGAAGCGGGTCATGCGTTCTTCAACGACTCTCGGCCCGACGTGTACGTAGCATCGGCTGCCGAGGACGCGTGGCCACGAACACTAGAGTTCTTTCGGCGACACCTCGCCTGAGAATGCGACTCGTCAGTCGTCGTAGTAGCGCAACTCGACGCGGTTGCCTTCAGGGTCTTGTATGTAAATCGACGTCGCTTCGCCGCGCGCCCCCCACAAGGTCATCGGTCCCGCCTCTATTTCGATTCCATGTTTCGGTAACGAGTCGACTATTTCTTGCCAGCGTTCACGCGGAAGGCTGAGACAAATATGATCCATGTTGCACGCGCGCAATGATTCCGTCGCGTCCGCAGGCATGATGTCGATCAACGTGTTTTCGTTGATACGTACAGACGGAAACAACACTTTGCCTGCGCGAAACGCTTCAACGCGCTCAGGGATTAACCTGAGTACGCCTCCGTAAAAACCCAGAGACCTCTCCATGTTTTCCGCGAACAGTACTACGTGATCTAGGTATATGGTCATCGTATTTATACCCCTCCCCCCAACTGGTGTACGTCGCAAGTCGCACTAAAACTATCCAAAACATCGCGCGAAGTTCCTTCCATCGCAAAAAGCCAGAGGTATACTCTAGGGCGATGAACGCCGCGACATTTGAAGAAGAACAAGAGATGCAACGGATCCTCGCGCTCGCACCGTGCCAGTGCCTCAGCGTACGACAAGCCGCCCGTGCGATTACGCAACTCTACGACGAAGCCTATCGAACAACCGGCATCCGTGCGACGCAATTTCCAATACTGATGTGTGCACGACGTAGCGGCGCGATCGCGGTCAGCAAAATGGCGGAATACCTCGTGATGGATCGCACGACGCTAACGCGAAACCTTCGCCCGCTGCAACGCGAAGGTCTCATCGCGATAGAGTCGGGCACAGACAAGCGCACGAAGAGCATCTCGTTGACCGATGCCGGTCGCGCGAAGTTTTCAGAAGCGCTACCGTTCTGGGAAGAAGCACAACGTCGTATGCGCGAAGGCCTCGGAGAAGATCGCGTCGCACGCCTTGCCGACGACCTGCGGGCCGCCGTCGATTTCACCAGAGCGGCCTAACCCTCTACAGGCCTGTCCTGCCGTGCTCGGCCCTGCTTTAGCAGAGCAACGACGAAGCGACCGAAGACAATGTCTTAATGACCTCCCCAACCCGGCCAAGGAGTTCACACTGGCAACGCTTGCTTGATTCCTGCCAGGACGCGGTCGGCGTCGGAGCGTATTTGGTAGTTGTCTGCCTGATCGATCCAACGGACGATACCCTCGGCATCAACGAGAATGGCAGTAGGAATAACCAGCGGCCGAAAGATCTTCCGCCCAGGAGCGCCGGCCATCGCTTTGTCGACTTTGACGTTGTACAGCGCGCCCACTTCGAGCGACTCGTCGCTCAACATGCGCATCCCAAAACCGAGTTTCGATTTCATTGCGGCCACCTCGGCGACCGTATCGGGACTGATGGTCACCATCGTGACGCCCAGCCCTTCGATGTGATCTCTAAATGCGTTCCATCGCTGCAACTCAGCGATACAGTATGGTCACCAGTGGCCTCGGTAGAATTTGAGTAAGAACGGTTTTCCGCTAAGCGACGAGATAGAGAAGGCCGCGCCGTCGGAGTCGGATGCATCGAAATCGAGAACCGGCTCTCCGACGCGTACCGCAAGCGTTTGCTTGGGCAGTTCGCGCATCGTCGACGTCCACAGATACATGCCACCGGCGACCAAACCGACGAATCCGATCATTCCGCCCAACGGGCCGGCGCCGCGGATCATGCCCCATACGATGAGCACTATCCCGGCGGCCATCAGGCTCTGGTAGGCGATGGGTTTGCTCGGGATGGTCAGCGCCTTGATCTTCGCCCACCAACTGGTCCAGCCGGCCAAGACCACCGCCGTACCGTATATCACCAAGCTGAATCCGCTTACTTCATCCATTCGTCGCGCTCCGAGCCGCCCCTTCTAACGCAGGGGTCGTTACGACGCGAGTCGCGGTCGCCCGGCGAACGACCGGCGATAGACGACGTCAGGTTGAGCGCGGCGATGTGGTCAGGGCGTATCCACAATAATGCGGTAGACCTGCCCGCCCAGGTTGGCGATGTAGATTTCCCCGCGCGCATCTTCACCGAACGTACTGACGTTGCCGGCAGTTCCTACGTCGGCAGTGATATCGGCCTGGTTGATAGCCACCCCGGCGAGCACCTCGAACGTTCGAACAAAGCTCGTGCAGAAGTCCGAGTAGAAATAGGTCCCGGCCAGATCCGGTATCGCGCAGCCACGGTAGATATGACCACCCGTGATCGAGCAGCCCTCGCTATGCGTGTATTCCTCGATCGGCAGTACACGCCCGGCGGTGAGGCAGCCTATCTCCGGATCGAAGCAGGCAGTGCCTTCCATGTCGTTCCACCCGTAGTTCTCTCCGCCCGTGCTCGACCCGGGCTGATAGCTCACCTCTTCGACCATATTCTGGCCGACGTCACCGATGAAAAGGTCGCCGTTTAGGCGATCGAACGAGAAACGCCACGGGTTGCGTACTCCCTTGGCCCAGATCAGACCAAGCGGGAGTCCGGCGCCCGCGTTAGGATTGTCGCCCGGCACGGCGTGATACGGAGCAACGTCGACGTCGGCATCGATGCGCAGCATTTTCGCCAGAAGCACGCCGTCATCCTGCCCGGCCTCTAACGGATCGCCTCCACCGCCACCGTCACCCATACCCACGTAGAGCATGCCGTCGGGGCCGAACGCGACCTGCCCGCCGTTATGGTTCGCAAACGGCTGCGAGATTGTGAGAAGGATCTCTTCGCTGGTTTGATCGGCAACATCCGGATCGCCGGTCACCGTAAAACGTGAGACCACCGTCGCGCCGTCGGGCTCGCGTGTATAGTTCACGAAAAAGCGGCCGTTGGTTTCGTAGTCAGGGTGAAACGCCATGCTCAACAGGCCGCGCTCGCCGCCACTGCGCACACGCGCATCGATGTCCAGGAACGCAGCGCCCAACGGTGTGCCGTCTTTTACGATCTGAATCGTACCGCCCCGCTCGACGATGAAAACACGACTCGGGTCCAGCGAAGGTGCGGTCACGTGCACCGGATCGTCGAATAAGCCAACCAGTTCAATAGTGAGATCCGTTCCGGACGTCGACGCAACACCGGCGCAAAGCGCCGAGATGTCTTCGAGTTGGCAATCGTCGCGGCAACCATCTCCGCTTACGTTGCCGCCGTCATCGCACTCCTCGCCGGTACCGGCGACACCATCGCCGCAATCGCCGGGACACACGCAAGAGCTCAGACACTGGCCGGGGCATGCCGCGGCGTCGGTACCATCGCACTCTTCTCCGCCTTCCTGGACATTGTTCCCGCAGACGGCAGTGCACTGGCACGAGCCGTCGCAGAGCCCCGGACAAAGGACGTCATCGGTTCCGTCGCATTCCTCGGTCGGCCCGGCAATGTCATCGCCGCAAAACGCCAGCACTATGGCGGTTACCGACGTCGCTGCTGTGTCGATGGCCGTCCCGATGGCTCCCGAATCGCCGGCGGTAGCACACCCCCCCTTTCCCTCGGCTTTAGAAAACGATGTCCCGAGCTTGCCCGCGGCCTTGGATAGACATTCTGCATTGACCAGTTCGACTTTCTTCGCCGCCTTTGACCGACACTTGAGCAAGGAGTTTGCGTTCTTACCGGCCGCCTTTCTCTTCGAAAACGCACAGCGTTGACTCTCTGTATCGCCAGTGTGCTCAAGAGCGTCGGCATTGTCGGCCGTGAGTTGATCGTTGATCACTTCAACGGTTGCGAAGTCGCCGGTCGTAACGCAACCACCCTTGCCTTCGGCTTTGTCGAAACCAGACGCCATTTTGCTGCCGGCCTTTACAAGACAGCCATCGTCGACCGGAATACCGAGTTTCGCTGATTTAGCTTGGCACAGGTGTGCCTTCAGAACGTTCTTGCCGCTGGCTTTGAGTTTTGAGGACGCGCAACGGAGGGCATCCGTCTGCGCATAGGCGGTCGAAACCAAGAGCAGTATCGAAGTTAAGAGAACCGCTGCTTCGCGTCGCATGAACAACTCCATCCCCCTCGAGATAATCCAGAAGATACGCTTACGTGTTTTTCGGATCGGGTGGCACGATCAGTTCGATCATGTTTCCGTCGGGATCTTTGACCCACATCTGGCCCGCGTCGCGTCCGAATCCGAGGACTTCAACATCGTGGGACGCGAAACGCTCGACCGCCCGATCGTAGTCGTCGATGGCGAACGCCGTGTGCACCGCCATCGGGTTGAGCCCGGAAGGGGCAGCGCCGATATCACCGAAACCATCATCGGGAACGATTAGGTGCACTTCGCAGCCGCTGCCTCGGCCGGCCGAATACCAGGCGCCGGCAAATCCGAAGTCGGGGCGGTCTATCTCCTCGAGCCCGAGCACTTCTCCATAGAAGTGCTTCGACTTGTCGAGATCGCGTACTGGGAAAGATGCGTGGTGAAGCCTACCTACAAGCATTGGGGAGCGTCTCCCTCGAAGCTGGCGCGAAGCGTCTCGCTCCAGCCCCGGCGAGTTTGACGCCTCGGACCCTCTGGCACAAGACGAAAATGCGACCGGTTTGATTATTTTCGTTTTTTCTTCGCTAGCACTTTCCACACGCAGCCGGGCTCCATACAATGCCGCCCCAGTGCACTTTTCGGAATTACCGGCTCGAGCGAAAACCCTTTGTCGTGGGCAAGTCGTGGGCAAGTCGATTCGTAGACGCATCGGCTTCGCCATACGCCGTGCTTGGGAAGAAGCGACCGGCGCCGTCACCCGCCGCAGTCCGTGAAAGACATCGGCTTTCACAGGTTCGTACGGCAATGGTTTGAAACGGCCTTCGCCGGCCCGACGCAAGTGCAGCTGGACGGCTGGAAAGCGATCGCCCGTGGCCGCGACACGCTAATCTCCGCGCCGACTGGATCCGGCAAAACATTGGCGGCATTTCTCTGGGCGATAGACAGTCTCTTCAAGAAAGCCGAGAACGGGATGCTCGAAGACCGCATCCACGTTGTTTACATCTCTCCGCTCAAGGCACTCGGCAACGACATCGAGAAGAACTTGCGCGGTCCGCTCGCGGCCATCCACGACCTCGCACGAAACGCCGGGCTCGATCCTGCCGAAGTGCGCGTAGGGGTGCGTAGCGGCGATACGCCAAGCTACGAGCGACAGAAACAGATTAAGCGCCCGCCACACATTCTCATCACGACACCGGAGTCGTTCTACATACTGCTCACCGCCGAGAAGAGCCGAGCAATTCTCAAGCGAGCCGAGTCGATCATCGTCGACGAAATTCACGCCGTTGCAGACTCGAAGCGCGGTACGCATCTGGCACTTTCGCTCGAACGCTTCGATCGACTGGTCGAACGCCCGGTACAACGCATCGGACTATCGGCGACGCAGAATCCGGTCGATGAGGTCGCCCGCCTACTCATCGGGCAACGACGTTGTCTGCCCGACGGTCGGCCCGATTGCACGATCGTCGATACCGGACACCGTCGCGAGATCGACCTTTCCGTAGAACTCGTCGACTACGAGCTCGGGCCAATCGCCAGCCATGAACTACGCGCATCGATCTATGACCGCATGGTCGAACTGGTGCGCGCACACCGTACGACGATTATCTTCACAAACACTCGGCGTATGGTGGAACGCGTCGCCCATTCGCTCACCGAGCGCCTGGGTAAAGACAAAGTCCGCGCGCACCACGGCAGTCTTTCACGCGATACGCGGCTGGGCGCCGAGCAAGGGCTAAAGTCCGGCGAGATCCCCGTCGTCGTCGCCACCGCCTCGCTCGAACTGGGTATCGACGTCGGGCATGTCGACCTGGTGTGCCATCTGGGTGCACCCCGATCGATCGCACAGCTACTGCAGCGCGTGGGGCGCTCGGGCCACTTTCTCGGGGCGATTCCGAAGGGGGTCCTATTTCCACTCACGCGCGACGAACTCGTGCAGGCAGCCGCGGCGGTGCGCGCGGTAGAGAGCGGCACACTCGATCGCCTGTCTATTCCTACGAACGGCCTGGACATTCTCGCCCAACAGATCGTCGCCCAAGTCGCGTCTGAGGAAATGCACGTCGAAGAGCTGTGGGACATGGTCATCGGTAGCTACCCCTATCGCGGGATCGAGCGATCGGACTTCGACGACGTTCTCGAGATGCTCTCTGAAGGAGTCTCCACTCGGCGCGGCCGCCGCAGTGCCCACCTGCACTACGACAGAGTCAACGGCCGCCTGCGACCGCGCCGCGGAGCGCGGCTGGCGGCGATCACCTCGGGCGGGTCGATCCCCGACATGGCCGACTACGATGTCGTCGAAGACGGCAGCAATGCGTTCGTGGGTACTGTCAATGAAGATTTCGCGATCGAGAGCTTGGCGGGCGATATCTTTCAGCTCGGCAACTCGAGCTGGCGCGTGCAGCGTATCGAGGCAGGGCGCGTCCGCGTCACCGATGCCGAAGGTCTCCCGCCTACGATCCCTTTTTGGATGGGCGAGGCGCCCGGCCGCACGCTGGAACTCTCGGATGCCGTCGCGCGATTGCGCACCGACGTCGCCGAGCGCTTGGGTGATTTGAAGGCCTGCGCCGAATGGCTGATGGCCGAGACGCACGTCGACGATTCCGGAGCCGAGCAGATCATCGGCTACGTGCGCGAGGCACTAGCCGTTCTCGGCACCCTCCCCTCGCAGAACCAGGTCATCGCCGAACGGTTCTTCGATGAAGCAGGCGGCATGCAATTGGTCATCCATGCCCCGTTTGGCGCGCGCGTCAACCGCGCACTCGGGCTGGCCCTGAGAAAGAGCTTCTGCGTCAGCTTCGACTTCGAACTACAAGCAGCGGCCACCGATGACGGGGTGGTACTTTCGCTCGGGGAACAACACAGTTTCCCCCTAGAAAACATTTTCTCGATGACCAACGCGCGCAAGATCGAACCCGATCTCGTGCAGGCTACGCTGCAGTCTCCGATGTTCACGAACCGTTGGCGATGGAATGCCACCAGGGCACTCGCAATGCTGCGGTTCACCGGCGGCAAGCGCGTCCCAATTGCGCTGCAAAGAATGCGCGCCGAAGACCTGCTCTCGGCAGTCTTTCCCGCCCAACTGGGCTGCCAAGACAACCGCATCGGCAACATCGAGCCGCCCGATCATCCGTTGGTGTCGGAAACGATCGACAACTGCTTACACGAGGCGATGGATCTCAACGGTGCAAAGGCGCTGTTGGCCGGTATGGAAAGCGGCGCCATCGCCACGGTCGCCGTGGAGACTCCGTCACCGTCACCGCTGTCACACGAGATACTGAACGCCAATCCCTACGCGTTCCTCGACGACGCCCCGCTGGAAGAGCGCCGTGCGCGTGCGGTAACGCTGCGACGCTTCGATCCAGACTTGGCGGCCGGCATCGGTGCCCTCGACAATGCCGCCATCGCCGAAGTCCGTCGCCAGGCGTGGCCTGAGATCCGCGATGCCGAAGAGCTGCATGACGCGATGTGCTCGCTCGGGTTGTTGCCGACGAGCGACCCGTTGCTCGCCCACAGCTTGATCGCGAGCGCGCTCGCGCAGCTGCGCGCGTCGGACCGCGTGGTATGCGCGCGCTGGTCTCTTGGCGGCACCGGCGACGCCGATGACGATGGTAAGGTGAGCCGGCACGAGGCCTGGGTGCCCGCTGAACGCGCCGAACTGGTTCGCCGCGCAGTGACCGACGTCAGCTTCGATCCAGAGCCGGTACGCGTAGAGAGATCGCGCGCGCTGGTGGCGAAAAGCGAAGACGCCGAGATCTTCGATGACGACCCCGACACCGCGCTTAAGGAAATCTTGCGCGGATGGATGGAATCGGTGGGACCGACCACGGCAGCAGCCATTGCCCGCCGCCTTGGTCTTGCCGAAGCACGCGTCAACGCCGCGCTGGCCCGCCTAGAACTCGATGGGGTCATCCTGCAGGGCCGCTTCACCAACGAAACCAGCGCCGTCGATGCCGTGGAATGGTGCGAGCGCGGCCTGCTCGCGCGCATCCACCGGCTAACGATCGGCACACTGCGTAAAGAGATCGAGCCGGTATCGTCGGTCGATTTCATGCGCTTCCTTTTCCGGTGGCAGCACGTCGCACACGGTACGCAGCTGCACGGCAAGGACGGCCTGCGCAACATCGTGGCCCAGCTTCAGGGACTCGAATTGCCCGGGCCCGCATGGGAGCGCGATGTGCTTGCGGCGCGCGTAGCAAACTACGACCCGGAAATGCTCGAGCAACTGTGTCTGGCCGGAGAAGTTGCGTGGGGGCGCTTGGCATTCGCCGTCGCGTCGAGGGGTGACGAAGGCGCGGCAAGAAAACGCAGACGTACAATTACACGCTCGGCACCGCTGGCGTTCTTCCTGCGAGAGGATCGCTACACGCTGCTCCAGCCGCTCCCTGCCGAACGTGCCTGGCTCGAAGCGATCTCCGAGAGCGCGCGCAGTGTCTACCAACAACTCGAGACAAAAGGTGCTTCGTTCCTCGCTGACATTTCCCAAGCAACCGGCGCGCTACCAACAGAAACCGAGGAAGCTCTTTGGGAGCTGGTTGCGTCGGGCTTGGTAACGGGCGACGGCATCGCGGGTTTGCGAACGCTGCTGCTGCCGTCCGACAAGCGCAACGCCGTACGGCGCGTTCGCCTGGCCCCACACCTGCGCGCACTCCCGGGTCGCGTTGCACGACGCATCATGCCGGTAGGCAGATGGGCGCTGATGCGAGACAACGAGACAACGGAGGTCGACTCCGCTGTATGCGCCTCAGCCTTCGTCGAGCAGCTGCTCAATCGCTACGGCGTAGTGTTCCGCGACCTCTGTGTGCGCGAATCACGGCGGTTCCCGTGGCGTGTAACCCTGTACGAACTGCGCCGCCTCGAAGCATGCGGAGCCGTGCGCGGCGGCCGTTTCGTCGACGGCTACGTCGGCGAGCAGTTCGCGCTTCCTGATGCCGTAGAACTGCTACGCCGAATCCGCCGCGACAAATCCGAGGATGCAACTGTGCTTGTTTCCGCGGCCGACCCGCTGAACCTGGTCGGAATTCTGAGCGCCGGTGAACGGGTCTCTCCGCTGGAACAGAAGGTCATCGCCTACAAAGGCGGAGTTCCCATCGAAATTGGCGATCTCGGTAGCGTTCGCAGCAAGCTGCAGCCCGGCCGTACCCCCGGTCAGCGTTTCACGTTACACTAGTCGAGCGCTGAACGTGGTTTCGGCGTTGAGCTTTCATGCGAATTTTCAGACTCCGCCTGCTTCCATCCTGCTTGCTCGCAACGATATTTGTCGCGGGCATCGCCCAGCCGCCGAGCGCAGGTGCCCAGGAGATCGACGTGTCGGTCGACGAAACCCAGAACGCGACGGTTTCCGGACGCAGCGAGTCCTTGCAAGCTGTCATCGAGGAGCTGTGCGAGGCGGCAGGCGTCAGATTGCTGTACTTTGATGCCAACGACCGGCCGTTGGTTGCCGGCTACAAGAACCTGCCGTTACACGAACTACTTCCACGACTGCTCAAGCAGGAAAGCTACATGGTCGGGCTGACCGCCGGGCCCGAAGGTGGAACACGGGTTGCGACGCTACGCGTGATCGGTGAGAACCATTCAGGCTCGCGCTATGCCGGCGCCCCATCGAACATGAGAGAAGCGCTCAGCGCGATGGGCCAACAACGCCCCGCACCGGCCTTCCAAATTCCACCCGCGCTGCTCCGCTCGTCGTTCAACAGCGAGAACACACAAACGCGTGAGCGCGCTGCTAAGTATGTACGCGAGCGCCTGCTGGGAAACGTCAGCCAGGCACAACGGTTTATCGGCATGGAGTCCGAAACCGTCGGGCGCCTGCTGCACCCGTATAAGTATGCTGCCGAGATTCTCACCCAGGTTCGCAATCTGCACGACGATCCCGCCGTGCAGATCAAGCTGGACGACATCATCCGAGCGGTCGAACGCTAGAAGAGCGAGTAGTCCCATGTCGGAAACGAAATTCCTCGATCGAACTGCCAAGAATCTAGGCGTGGGACGGCTCAAGCGCCACATCTTCCTCTGCTGTGACCAGAGTGAGCCCAAGTGTTGCGACAAAGACGAAAGCAATCGCTCTTGGAAGCATCTTAAGGCCCGATTGTCTGAGCTGGACCTCGACCGCGGTGAGGTATTCCGCACCAAAGCCAATTGCCTGCGTATCTGTGCCGGCGGACCCGTTGCCGTCGTCTACCCCGACGGCACCTGGTACCACTCGTGCACACCGGAGGTGCTTGACCGAATCATCGACGAGCATCTGATAGGCGGTAACCCGGTCGAGGAATACCGCATCATCGAAGCGCCGCTGTCGGGCGAAAACGCGACACCCGGTGAATCGTCCGATTAGGTCCTCGGCGAGATCGACGGCGACCCCATCAAATAGGCTCGTGGTATTCCCTCAACTACACCGTCACCGTAGATTGCGTCGTTATGACGACGTATACAATGCTCGATGAAGCCTCACGCCGTGAGCTACCGGTTACCGTGTCGGACACGCATCTACTGATAGCCCCCGAGACGTTGAGCGAAATTCTCGGCTGGGAACTCAAACCACAAGGCCTCTGCCGAGACTCCGCCTGCTTTCCGGTAGCGGATTCCGACGGCGTAGTGATTGACGGTGCGATCGACCTGGAAGGATTCGCCAGAACCGTCGGCCGTCCGTTGGCGCTCGATCGAGAACACCGTGTCGCGGCGCTCGGCACGGCCGCGGCAACGCGCGCCGACGCCATGGAGAGCCTCGTTGCTCCCGACTTCCGCCTTCCCGATCTCGACGGACGCATGCACACCCTCAGTGAACACCTTGGCAAGAAGGTCTTCCTGGTCGCGCATGCCAGTTGGTGAGGATGCCGTTATGACCTGCCCGTGTGGCAGGAAATGTACGAAGAGCTCGCAGACGAAGGCCTGGTAATCATTTCCGTCGCGCTCGACCAGTCGGGTGAAGACATTCGACCCTTCATCGAAGAAGCCAAGCCGGCGCATCCGAGTCTTATCGACACCGAACATGTGTTGGCCGACCTCTATGGGATGGTCAACATTCCCACCGCCGTTTGGATCGACGAAGACGGGAACATCGTACGCCCGAACGAGCCGGTATTCGGCAGCGACATGTTCAAGGACTTCCACGGCATGGATACCGACATCCACAAGAACGAACTGCGCGCGTGGGTACGCGAAGGAAAGCTGCCGTTCTCGCCGGAGGAGATTCGGGCGCGGCAAATGCTCCCCACCCGTGACGAGCAGCTAGCCCGCACAGAGTTCACGCTTGCCTGGCACCTTCATGGTGCCGGTCACGCCGATGCAGCCGAACGTCATTTCGTACGCGCCGGAGAGCTCTCGCCCAACGACTTCATGGTACGACGCGGGAGCATGCCGATACGCGGTCTCGACCCCATGGGCGAACCGTTCTTCGAACTGTACGAAGAATGGCAGGCCCGTGGTCGCCCCTACTACCAGGCGCGCGATCGCAAGGAAGCGCTAGGCGAATAACCGACAGTGCCCGATAACGTAACCGCTCACGGTGCGACCGGAGTACTCCTGGTCGACCATGGATCGAAAGTTGAGTCGGCCAACGCAACGCTCGGCGAACACGCTCGAACGATGCGCGAAGCCGGCGGCTATGCGTCGGTGCGCCATGCCCATATGGAGCTGGCGCACCCGACGATAGAGGAAGGCTTCGACGCCTTGGTCGCAGACGGTATCGTGCACGTAGTCGTCCTTCCCTACTTCCTTGCGCTCGGAAGGCACGCTAGCGACGACATTCCCAAGCTCTGCGAACAGGCGGCCGGCCGCCACGGCGAGCTGTCGTGGCGGTTGGCGGACCCGGTGGGCACGTCGCCCAAAATGCATGCCGTGATCGAAGAACGCATTAGCGCGGCCTTGGCACGGACGTAGTACATGGACGCGACCTTAATCGCGGGTTGCGGGTTCGTCGGCAGCGAACTGGCGTCTCGACTTCTTGCGGACGGCCACGAAGTGTACGGCCTGCGCCGCAACACCTCGAAGCTACCGCCGGGCACCAATCCGGTCAGCGTTGACCTGCGAAGCAACGAGGCCTTCGGCGGGTTACCGAACAGACTCGACGCAGTCGTTTTCGCCGCCGCGCCCGACGAATCCTCCGATGAGAGCTACAAAGCGGTCTATGTCGACGGCCTGCAGCGTGTAGTGAGCGCCGTCGCTTCGATCACCACCCCCCAAACCCGCCTGATACTGGTCTCGAGCACCGCGGTCTACGCCCAAAGCCAAGGAGAGCATGTCGACGAACGATCGCCGACTGAGCCCACACGCTTCTCGGGGCGTCGGCTGCTCGAAAGCGAAGCCGTGGCACGCGGGTCGGGCATGACCACGACGGTAGTGCGCTTCGGTGGAATCTACGGCCCCGGGCGCACGGGCCTGGTCGACCGCGTGTACAGTGGCACAGCCAAGCTCAGCGCCGAACCGTCGTTCACCAACCGGATCCACCGTGATGACTGCGCCGGTGCGATCAGGCATCTGCTCGACCTCGAACGGCCGCCCGAGTGCGTGATAGGGGTCGACGACGATCCCGCCGACCGCAACGATGTCATTTCTTGGTTGGCCGCGCGGTTGGGAGTACAGGCGCAGGCCGCGTCGCCCGGCGTTGCCACATCTCGCAACAAACGTTGCGAGAATGCGCTGCTCAAATCGACGGGTTACGCGTTCACGTACTCATCGTATCGCGAAGGCTACGCCGCGATCGTCGATGCCTATCTGAAGGGGAATTAACAGGCGGCTAGCCGAGGACGACCGGCTTCTTCGTTCGAGAAGCCGAGTCCGGCTCCACGCGGCGCACACCACCCAAGCGATCCTGAATGCGATCTTGCGCGGCCTCCCACAACGGGATCGCGCGCTGTAGAAGATTGCGACCGTGTGCGGTGGTCGTGACCCGATCGACGAGCGAGTCGTCTTCGTTGATGTAGACGGCGCCCTTCTCGACCAGCGGAGCAAGTTCAGCCGGGCTACGACGCTCACCGACGGCCATGATGCTACTCAGGAAGTCGAGCTGAACCGGTTCGAACTCACTGACGGCGAGCAGCAAAACGAACTGCGCGTGGGTAAGCCCAACTCCTGCCAAGGCACCGCCGGTTTCGGCGACCATGATGCCGATGGCTCCGGCAAGGTCTTGTGCTCCTCGGTCGGTAGCTTCGTCGGACTTCGGTGCGGAACTTTGCTGCTCGGCAACGGGCGCTTGGCCATCAGAATGTCCGTCCATACCCCGAGGCATACTCCCGCGCACGCCCACTAGTCAATGCAGTTTTCTACATATCGTACGCACGGAATCGCTGGTGTAGGCACAATATCCCCTACGTATATTCCCTAGGTGACGCTGCTTTATCGCGCACGCAGGACGAGTCCGACCGCCTTTTTGAAGTCCGGATCGTCGCTGTCATCGGCTGCCTGGGCCAACGCTCGGGCCGCTCCCGTGTGCGCTCCCATGATGCGCCCGAGGACCACGGCGATGCTACGCCGCACGCCCGCATCGGCTTCCTGTTCGAGTCGCTTTAGGACCGCTTCGATGGTCGCATTCTCCGCGACGCCACAGGCCTGAAGCGCCGAGAGCGCCGCGTGACGGGTACCCGCATCCTCGGCGGCGAGGGCAGCGACATAGACCCCCGCGTCACGGTGACCGAGATCGCGCAGGCAGTAGATCGCCATCTTTCGCTGCTCGCCCCGCCCAGCGCGTGCGGCATCCTCAACTCGGCGCACGAACTCCGGCTCATGCTCGCAGACCGCGCGCACTATTTGGGCCGCCGCCCATCTGATGTCGCCATCGCCGATCGCGAGCGCTTCAAGGGCCGCTTCGCCTACCAATTCGTCGAACACATCGGCGCCAGCGATAGCGAAGGCTGCGCCCCAGCGCGCCAACGCCAAGTCGCTTTTCAGAGCACCACGCAAGAGCGGTTCGAGACGTTCGTCACCGACGCAGCCCGCGAGCGCACCTGCAACACGTCGGCTCACCTGTTTGTCAGGCACACCGAGCAACGCCACCAACACAGTGACGAGTTCTTCGTCCAGTGTCGTCCCATCGGCCGCGAGCTGGGTCAGAGCTTGCGCCATGCGCGCGGAGTCGTGCGAGCGAAGCGCGTCGAGCAGCGCCTCTCTTTCCAGTGAGGACATCGCCTTATGTTTAGCTATCCCACCCGCACCTTGCTACCGCCCACCCGCACCTTGCTACCGCCCACCCGCACCTTGCTACCGCCCACCCGCACCTTGCTACCGCTTCCCCATCCCGAGCGACCCGGCTATGGTTCGGCCATGCGCAGTCGCGGGCAGTCTTCGAACGGAATCAGCCGGACCGGACTCATCGGAACGCTGGCCCTGTTCGCGGTAATGGCCTTCGTTGTAGGCCAGAGCCTGGTAGCCGGGAGCGTAACCTGTGAGATATGCGTCGAGCACCGCGGTCGATCTCAGTGCCGAACGGTAAGCGGCGCGAGCGAAGAAGAGGCGACGATGGCTGCCATAGTCAATGCGTGCGCGTTCATCAGCGGCGGCGTTACCGATTCGATGGCGTGCCAACGAGCAACCCCCACATCGAAGAACTGCGAGTAACTGCTTAGATTATTGGACGAGAGTGCCCGGGCCTTCGTCGCCCACCTCACCCAACGTCCTCGCCAGAGCTTCGACCTCTTCGATACGTTCAGGATCGAGACGTCGTTGGTAGGCGTTGCGGAGATTATTGAGCATACGGTCGAGGATATCGCGCTTGCCGACCGCATTCACGAAGTCTTCATTCCACTCGGGATCTTCAACGCCTTGGCGCCGCAGCAGATCGAGCAATTCCTCTTTACCAACCGGTTGGCCCAGCCCGAAGGGATCGAGCAGCAATCCGGTTTGGAGATCGCGAACGAGGAAATGACCAGGGAACCCGACGCCTTCCGTCCGACGCCCGCAGCGCTCGGCGATCGCTATGTAGACCACGGCAAGCGAGATCGGCAGACCCGTTCGCAGTTCCAGCACGTCGTTGAGGCAACTGTTAGAAGGATCGTAGTAGTCCTCGGTGTTCCCTTCAAAGCCAAGTTCGCTAAAAACGATCTCTGTTAACCTAGCTAGGTGGCTGGCGGGCTCGCAGTCTTTGAGCTCCCGCGCGGCTTCATTCGCCAGTCGATCGAGAAGCTGTAGATGCGGCTGAATATCGAGATCAGGATAAGGAATGCGGGCCATGACAAGCGCCGCGGTGGGCAAATGGATATCGGAATCTGCCCTGCTGATCAGATCGCGAAAGAGAAGAAGCGTATCGCGGAAGCGTGCCATCGGTTAGCACTATGACCGGTCCACCCACACTTTGCACGCCTACACACCAGTGGGGGAGCACGACAAATCAGGCCGCGTTGCGCAGCTCCATCGGCGGGCTCGTCGATTCGCTTCCGTGGCGGTCGCGCGTGACGCGCGAGAACAGCGTCATCTCGCGATCGAAGATAAACCGGGTGAACAATCGCCCATACGACCGGTGCGCGTACAGGTGATCGTAGAACTCCGGCGCCAACGCCTTGATGCGCGGAAGATGCGCCCACGGCACCTTCACAAGATCATGGTGCTCGTTGTGGTAGCCGATATTGAACGCCAACAGATTCGCGGCGCCGTAGTACGAGTAGGTTTCCTGCCCCGAATTGAAGCTGTAGTGCTCCTGCACCCAACGCGCACCAAGCGGGTGAAACCCGACGCCAAACAGCATCGACAACACGATGTAGCCGAGCCCAGCCGGTCCGGCCATGAGCCAGATGGCGTAGTCGACTGCGGCAATCGCGAGGACATTGACCACCAGCCACGCATCGAAAAACGGACGCTTGAGCCGCATCGGCCGAAACATCTGTGTGAACGGGAAGGCCACGAACCATAGCATCTTGCGCACCGGGCTGGACCCTACCCAACGGGCCTCGGCCTTGAACGCGAGGTCGCCATCGTAATCGTATTCGTCGAGATGCGAATGGTGCAGCAGGTGGAAAGTCCGAAACGACATCGCGGTCGGAACGCCTTGGCCGACGTTGCAGAGAATCCCGAAAAATTTGTTCCAGGCACGACCCGGCAAAATCAGATCGTGCGTAGCGTCATGGATCAGAACGAACAGCGCGTGGCTGGCAACCGCTCCAATAATCCAAGCGGCGGCAAGCACCGAAACCCAGCCGGCTCCGCGGAGTAGATAGGCGGCAATCAACTGAAAACCGACAACCGCTGCGATGTACGCGATGGTCAACGGGTAGACGCCGAAGAGATCCTTCACTTCGGGATGCGCGCGCATGATATCGCGCGCGCGCCGCACATGCGGATTCGGCCGATTACTTACTATGTAGCCGTCAGCTACCACTACTGCTCCACGCCTTGCGCATTGCCGACAGGTTCTTCAACGCGTTGCACTTCAGTAACCGCCGACCGTTGTCTCGAGTTGGCCGCGGTCGCAAATAGCGATCTGAGGGCTGCGAGCATGCCCGTGGACTGCGTGTGCCTGTACGGAGACCCCCCCGGTAACTCTTCGAGCAGCGCACGGTTGACGGCGCCCAGGCTGTGGTACGGCAACGCCGGCATGAAGTGGTGTAGTGCGTGATATCGAAGCCCGACCGGAGCAGAAAGCATCGTCAGCCAAGAACCGCCCATCAGGTTGACCGAATCGAGCAACTGGCCGATGTCATCCATCTCGGACTCATCGTTGTCGTATCGATGCGCCGCCAACGTGCGCGCATAGTTGACCATGAGCACCGACGTCATCACGCAGTAGTACTGCATGATCGTGCCAACCGAGATAATACCCACCCACGCAGCGTACATCAGAAACCACGCTGCGCTCGTCGCACCAATCTCGCCTAGTAACCAGCGCTCGCGCTCGCTATCGGCGGGCAAGCGGCGTTTGTACGAAGCGTTGATGAGCAACGTCGAAGCGCTCTGGACCAGAAACCGTCGCAGCGGCGGCACCACCCAAGAGATCGGCCCGGCCACCCCCCAACGCAGAATAAGAATGGGCATCACGAAAAACATCGAAAAACCCGACCACAAGATCCTTAGCGGACTCCATAGTGCGATCGGCTCGTACTCGGGATCGAGAGTCGTCCCGAAGATCCTCTTACGATGATGGTCGGTGTGCGGCCCCACGTACATCAAACTCGGAACCAGAAGCGGAAGGCCGACGATCAGATTCCACGCCGTCTCGAAGCCCGGCACCGAGCCAGGCTTGAGGTGGGCAAGTTCGTGGATGAACAGGACCGCGCGATACAGCGCGAATGTTGCGACGAACAGCGCGATGATTTTCGGAGCGCTCCAGGCGGCGAAGACCGTGGCCCACCAAAACGCCGTCCAGCCAACAAACGCCGACGTCACGAGATCCAACCAGTAGATCTCGCGGCGAGGCTCGAGTGCATCGGCGAAGCGTCGGTACAGTTTGCCGGGTCGCAATTCCAAGCCGCGCGCCGTCGCTTGGTCGGTCGTATCAGATTGATTTTTCAATTGTTGAGCCGTGCCTACGGTCATCTCGTCGGCAGCCCTGGAAGAATCCCCACAGCCGTCACTACCCCACCAAGTGAACCCCGTTCTGATGCCGAAGATACCTTAAGTTGTCAATGCATTACAGAGCCGTGCCGCCACTACGCACGGCACAACTCCGTGCAATCGCTTACGATTACCTTCAATACGGGCTCTCGAACTCGCCCCGTCGCTTGCGAAAGCGAGGATGTGCCCACGAGTACTGCTCGGGCGCCAGCTCGACCTGCTCCTCTACGACTTTGATCAAGCGGAGCGCATCGGCAGTCGGATCCGCACTAGGGAAATCCCGTAGAGCTGGGCGAAGAATCAAGCGATATCCCGTATTTCCGGGCTTACGGAGCATGAGGACGGGCACGGCCGCAGCGCCGGTCATCGCCGCCATACGCAGCGGCCCGGTCGGCATCGCCTTCGGCTCACCGAAAAATGGGACCAGTACAGAACGCTTCGAGCCCTCTGCATGGTCCATTACGCACAAACACGTACCGCCGGACGCCATTGCACGAATAGCCTCGCGAATATCTTTTCGCGCGACCATCGGGCCGAACTTATTGCGGTATCGAGTACTTACGTAGTCGAGCACTGGATTTTTGAGCGGCTTGTAGACGATCGCATCGAATCCGACAGCCCGATGGAGCAGGCGCAGACCCAGTTCGCTACAGGTGGCGTGGCAGCTGAGGATCAGCACCCCTCGCCCCTCGGCCCGGACGCGGTCGACCAACTCGACGCCTTCAACCTCGGTGATCGTGTCGAGATGTTCGTCGCGCGCCCACCAACACATCGCACACTCGATGACGCCCATGCCAAGCGCGTCGAAATGCTCTCTCATCAGAGCTCGACGCTCGGCCCCGGAGTCCTCGGGAAAGCAGATTTCGAGATTTACCTTGGTAATGTGGCGCGGCTTCTTGCCGCCTAAATACAAGGCGCCGCCGATCAAACGCCCCACCACTAGCTGCACTCGGCGCGGGAGCCACAGGACCGCACGAAGCAGTCCAAGGCCGATCCAGACCGGCCAGTGCTTGGGATGTAGAAGAGCAGCGTTCACAACAACGCCCAAGAATTAGCGGAAATGAGGATGCGAAGCGATTTATTCCACTCCGAGCGCGAGCTGCTGAATTCGGTCGAGACCGGTGGGCACGGCGCTCGGCCGAACGGTGAGCGGCGATGTAGATTCGGAAGGCGAATCGAAGCGCATGAACTGGAACGTGAGCATGAGGCGGTCGGCGGTGTTGCCGCGGCTTCCGAAGTGCATGCAGCGCGAGGTATCTACGAATGCGCCGCTGCCCGTCGCACCGACGAGGCGGATGAGATCTGCGGGCGACGCCGAAGCAAACACCTGCTCATCCGACAGACGACCGGTCACGTATCGATTCAAGCGACCGGCGACGCTCGAAACATCTGCCGGAAGAAACGTGAGCGGGCCACTTTCATCCGATGTATCGAACAGGTTGATGAAAACCTTGAGCTGGCGCCAGTCTTCATTGTCGGTGTGGAACAGCTGGCTCGCTTTGGCCGAATCGTTCGGCGGCGTCCACCACAGGTTGGCGCCGGTGAGTAGCGGCACCGCGCCGAGATATCGCGTAGCCGTATCCAAGAAGCGACGCGACACCATGAAGCTGAGCAAGTCGGGGTACTCGCAGAATTCGTCGCCGGCCAATACCGAGAGCAGGAAGACCTTGTTGCGGTTAACGACGAACGACTCAGTGTTGAGCGCCTCGCGGCGCTCGGCGGCAAGGGTACGGCAGCGAGCCACGACGGCGTCGACCCCCGGAACATCATCGCCGACGAAGCGGGAAAAGCCGCTCTGCGCGTCGACCGAGCGCAGTGCAGCGCTCGTGACGTCAGGATCGAGAGCGAGCGCACGACGAAGTCGTACCTGTGTGGGATTGCCCGCGTACTTCGCCGCGCTGAGCGCGCCGTGAACCACGCGCCGCGGTAGACGTAGTTTCTTCCACAAGAGCCGGTGAATTGTTTGGCCGCGCACCGGTTGAGCGATGCGGTCGAGAGGCTTGGGGTCTGGAGCGGGCACGGCAGGCGCGGTGCGGAGCTAGATGACGCCGAACTCGCGCGCCACCTTAGCCAGCGCTTCCAAGCTGCGATCGAGATGCTCTCTGGTGTGCGTCGCCATATAGGACGTACGAACCATGGCGCGACCAGGCGGTACCGCCGGCGTGATCACGGGATTGGCGAACACGCCTTCTTCTTGCAGACGCGCGACCATTCGAAACGCGACCCAATCGTCGCCGACGACCAGAGGGATGACCGGTGAATCGGATGCGCCTGTGTCGAAACCAAGGGCACGAAGCTCACGGAGCATGTAGGACACGTTCTCCCAAAGCATCGCGCGGCGCTCAGGCTCGCGCTCAACGATTTCCAACGCAGCCAGTGCCGCGGCGGCGCAAGGAGGCGGAGATGCCGCGGAGAAGATCTGCGCACGCGCGTTGTGCGCGATGAAGTCCACGACATAACGGTCACCGGCAATGAACCCGCCGGCCGTGGCCAGCGACTTGGAGAAAGTTCCCATCACCAAATCGACATCGGCTTCCAAGCCAAAGTGCTCGGCCGTACCGCGGCCATGCTCGCCAATCACGCCGATCCCGTGTGCGTCATCGACCATCAGACGCGCGCCGTGCTGTTGCTTGAGTGCCACCAAGCCGGGCAGGTCGCAGAGGTCACCTTCCATCGAATAGACACCATCGACTACGATGAAACGGCCCTTCCCCTCCGGTGCGAGTTCTAGACGACCGGCTAGGTCCTCCATATCGTTGTGGCGGAATTTCACGATCTTGCCATCGCCAAGGCGTGCTCCGTCAACGATGCAGGCGTGGTCGAGGTTATCGAGGTAGGCGATGTCGTGACGCGAGAGTAGGCAAGACAGAACGCCCAAGTTCACCTGAAAGCCGGTGGCAAACGTGAGCACGGCCTCTCGATTCATGAACTTGGCAAGGCGATCTTCCAACTCGCCGTGCAGCGTCGTTGTGCCGTTGAGCAACCGCGAGCCGGCACAGCCTGTACCGTAGTCACGGATCGCGGCCTGCGCCGCATCCTTCACCTCAGGGTGATTGGCCAGCCCCAGGTAGTTGTTCGACCCCAACATGACGACCTCGTCGCCCTTGTGGATGACGACAGGGTCCTGCGGTGAGGAGATGTCGCGGTAGTACGAGTAGATCCCTTCGCGGCGGATGCTGTTAGCGAGGTCGTAGTCGCTGCACTTCTGGAATACATCGCGCCCGGAATTAGGAATCCGCTGCGCGCTGGCGGCAGAGCTGGTTGTACGTGGCGGCATCTATAGATATTTATTAGAGAACGGGCTGTGCGCGCAAGCCCTGCCCGCAGCAGCAGTACCGCGCCCCAGGACTTACCCTTGACCTGATTCTGATGCCTGCGGCGAACCGGCCGACGAAGCAAACGCCCGCGCTTCTCGGCTGAGCGAGCACACCCGAGAGCGATACGGCGCGCCTAGCGCAGCTCCTTATCACGCAGTATGCGGTAAATGACCGGCCATCCGTAGACCAAAGGATGCGCTCGCTGAGCCGGCGTCAGTTCGATGTGATTGCCGGTGTGGCGTTCGAACTTCCACAACGCGTACGGCAGCCAGTCACCGAACGTCCACGCGGACTTGAGCAGCCGAAAAAAGTAGACCGACTTGGCTGCGCGCTTGCGCATCTGCCAAGCGGCCGGCGCCTTGGGGCCAAGCCCTTGCGACCTTTCGTCGAGCGCTAGTCTCGATGCAGCGTCGTATCGCCCACGTGCGGCGTCATAAAGTGCATCGATCGTACCCCCGCTCTCGGTGCGCAGTTCCGTTGCGTACGTCTCGCGCAGGCCCCGAGACCAAAGAATGCGCGCGGTATCAGGATCTTCGGGCTTGGCGGCCGCCGCGGGTTCCAAATCAGCAGCCAGCGCCATCATCGTACGAATCGAATCGGCTGCTACTTCAACAACGTGCTCGCGAGAATCGTCGTCGCGCGCATACAGCGCTCGAAAAGGCTGCGAGAAACGTCCCCAGATGATGGCGTGCAGCGACCGTCCACGCGCGCAGGCGCTCATGTCGGCCGCGCTGATCACGTTGTACTTGGCGCGCAGCGTACGCTCACCGTCTTCGAGTTCCACGTAGTAGACATTCGGAGGCAACCAGGCATTGCTCAGGGCCAGCGCGCTTCGGCGGTAGGCACGCGCGTAGCTGTCGACGACGGTATAAAAATCCAAGACGCCTTCGGCGGCGTCGCCCTTGCGCAGGCACGAGCCGTAGTAGAGCACCGCTCGGACGCTCGCCCCGTGGCGACGGCGGATCTCGGCCACGAACGCGTCCGTCTCGGGAGTCGGCGTGCCATCGACCTCCGCGGACACCAGCTCAGCCAGCGTACGCGCAACGGCCGGGCTACCGGTCTCGGCCGTCGGTGTAGCTTGAAGGGGATCGTGCAACATCGTCGTTCGGCTCAGCCTCTCACAAACGAAATGTTCGGCAGCGCCTCGAGACGAACCGTGCGGCCCTCACGAGGCGGAAAGAGTTCACCGTCGATGGTAAGTCCACAGCCCGCCGCTATCTCGACTTGATCGACGTTACGGCTCGTATAGCCGGAAACTTCGCCTTCGGCCGAAGGCGGCAACGCACGTACGATGCGCGAGATACTTCGCGCCATCTTCGGTGCACCGGCTTCAATCGCGGTAATGCGTACAGCGCCCGGACCTTGCCCCCAGAACGGTTTGAGTTTGAGAAACGCGTGTTCGAGCGTCGATGAGATCACAAGTTGGTAATCGCCCGACGTCGCTTCCTCATCGTCGAACCGCAGGCTCATCGCGTCCGGCTCGAGAAGCGGATCTCTTCGGCCCAACGCCAACGACGAGAGCAACCCGGCCGCCATCATAGCGCCTCCGAATGCGCCCTGCGCCCTGCCCTCGGGAAAGCGTTCGTGAGTTCGACGAATCGCACGATCGATCACACCGAATCCGCAAAACATGCCGCAATGCACGTCGCGCGCCGCGCCGTCGGCGTCGAGGGTAATCCGGAGCACATCGCGGCGAACCAGGTTCGCGCCCAGGTCGTCGCGTCGACTCAGGTCGATGATCCGGTCCATCGCCAGGACCGGACTCTTATGGATGCCAAGGTCTCGCGCGCTCGAGTTGGTCCGACCGCTTCGCAGCGGTGCGATCACCGGCGTTCGCTCGAAGGCCCGGTCTTCGAGCACTTCGGTCAGCGTTCGCTGAAGTGTGCCGTCGCCGCCGTTGACGACGAGCAGATCGATCTCTTTCGCCGCAAGATCGGCGACCACATCACGTACGTTGGTCGAGCGATCGGTGACCACGCTGGTGATATCGGGGTACGCCTCGAGCATCGCGAGCACGCGCTCGCTGTCTCGGGCGCCGCGGCCGGCCTTGAGGTTGGTAATGACTCCAATGCGCATTGCAGAACTATCGACTGGACAAGCGCGAAGGGGCGAACGGAAACGGAATGTTCCCCATTCGGGCTCACTCCAAGGATGCTAGCGGTGTAGGGCCGTGCGGCCAACCTTCACCCAGCGGACTAGCCCCGGCCGGCGGCTTGGCGCCGATTGATGATTTGCTCCACAACGCGGGCATCTTCGTCGCTGTCGACATCGATAGCCACATCGGGATCGCTGAGTTCTACCACTCCGATCGTGCACCCCACCGACCGAGAGATGCGCTGCATGGCCGCTTCAAGATCGAGGCGTCCCATCGCGAACGCCGTCAATGTTCTCGCTCCGAACAGTGCGGCCATTCGCCACGGCGTCTTGCGATGGGCCTCGACGCGGCGCCAGAACTCGGCCGCCGGTACCCCCTCAGGTACGCGAAAAGCGAAAAGGTTGGCTCCCGTATAAGCCTCTCCTCGCAGGGGGATGAACGTTCGCCGCAGGTCCGGGTAGCGTGCTCGGAAAGTTTGCGCGGAAACCATAGCCGCGGTCACCGCAAGGTCGTTTTCGCGCACGCGGGAGAGAAACTCATCGACGTTCGCGGCGCTGAGCAAGGGATGATCGGCAGTGGTGACGAGCACCGTACGCCCGGCGGTCGTCTCCTCACGCAGATACTTCGCAACGCTATCGGCCGGCGATTGCCCACATTCGTGCGCAGCGAGTCGCCCTGCGTCGAGCAGCCCCCGTGCCGTGGGAAGATCTTGGAGAACGTGCGCATCGTCGATCGACACCGCGATGCGTCCGATGCTCGCCGCGGCCTCGAGAGTGTCGAGCACACGACCGAGCATGGGTACGCCGGCGATCTCGAGCAGAGCCTTGTGGGGCACGCGGTCGCCGCCGAAGCCGTCCATGCGCCGCCTTCCGGCCAAAACGAGCGCGTCGATGCGGTCGCCGGTCGGCCGTTCTTCATTTCGCCCGCTGTTGCTCAAAACCTTCCGTTCTTGACCTGTGAACCACGCCCCGCCGAACGACTAATGGACGGCCCGAGACCGGGGGTCAAGCTCGCAGCCAAAACATGCCATACTCCGAATCGATGCAGCTACTCATCGTATTCGCACGCGCCTACCCGATCCAAAGCGTCATCATGCTGGTCTGCCTGACCTTGGCCGCAGTTGCCGAAGGGATCGGTTTCTCGTCGCTGCTCCCGCTGCTGAGCATGGTCGGCGAGGTCTCCGAGACCGCCAAAACGGCGTCCGGTGCCGTGCCGGCAACGACGACCGCAGACCCCTCGCCTCTCGAGTCGTTCGTACTCGGCGGCCTCGCAGCGATCGGCGTCACGCCCACGGTTGGACTGCTGCTCTCGCTCATCGTCGGCGGTGTAACGGTGAAGGCAGGCCTCGTTCTGCTCGCGCAACGCCAGATCGGTTACACGGTTGCGCACGTTGCGACCGACCTCCGCCTCGAGTTCCTGCGCGCACTTCTCGCGGCACGTTGGGGATACTACACGCGACAACCGGTCGGCACTCTCGCAAACGCGTTCGCCACCGAAGCGACGCGCGCGTCGGAAGCATACCTGTACGGAACGACGATCGTGGCGCTCACCATTCAGGCGACGCTCTACACAATTCTCGGTACGCTGATTTCGTGGCAGGCGACGTTGGGTGCCGTAGCTACCGGCGCGTTCACAGTCACCGTCTTCAGCGGACTCGTCCGCATGACCCGCCGCGCCGGAATCCGGCAGACCGATCTTCTCAAGACGCTGCTCGGGCGCCTTACCGACGTGCTCTACGCCGTGAAGCCGCTCAAGGCGATGGCGCGCGAACAGCTGGTCGGTCCCCTGCTCGAAGCCGAAACCGAACAACTCAACCGAGCGTTGCGCCGCCAAGTACTGAGCAAGGAAGCAGTGCGTGCACTGCAGGAACCGCTGCTCGTGGGCGCAGTCTCAATGGGACTATACGTCTCGCTCGTACACTTCGGTTTGCCGCTCGAGAGCGTATTTTTGCTCGTGCTGTTTTTCGCGCGCGCGCTGATCAATCTCAACAGAGTACAGAAGCAGTACCAGGGCATGGTCGCGTGCGAGAGCGCTTTCTGGTCGCTACGCGAAACGATCGACCGCTCGCAAGCAGCGTGCGAAACCACTGAAGGCCGGACTCCACCTGATCTCACCGGGGAGATCGTTCTCACCAATGTGTCGTTCTCTTACGAGGAGAAAACCATCATGACCGACGCGACGCTGCGTGTCGGCGGCGGCGAACTGACAGGTCTGGTCGGACCGTCCGGGTCGGGCAAAACGACCGTTGCCGACATGATCGTGGGGCTGGTTCGGCCGCAAAGCGGGGACGTCTGCGTCGACGGCCAGCCTTTGGGCGAGCTGGATCTCAAGCAGTGGCGCAACGAGATCGGGTACGTGCCTCAGGAGTGCTTCCTGCTGCACGAGTCCGTACGCGTCAACGTGACGCTCGGCGATCCCGCACTCGAGGATTCCGACGTCGAAGAGGCACTGAGGCAGGCGGGTGCCTGGGACTTCGTCCGGCACTTGTCCGATGGGATCGAAACGACGATTGGGGAGCGCGGCTCGCTGGTCTCGGGAGGCCAGCGCCAACGTCTCGCGCTTGCCCGCGCACTGGTGCATAAGCCTCGGCTGCTCATTCTCGACGAAGCCACGGCCGCACTCGATCTCGAAAGCGAAACCGCGATCTACGAGACCATCCGTAGACTTCGGGGCAGCATGACGATTTTCGCCATTTCGCATCAACCGGCATTGCTCGAAGCCGCCGACAAGGTGTATTCGCTGGAAAATGGCGAGATTCACGAGATGACGTCGCGCCCATCGCCACCGCCGGCGCTCCCTCGGCTTCGCCGAGTACAATGAGCGACCGCGGCTTGACCTTAAACAACGCGAGGTATTTTAGTTAAGTCTCTGAGATCGCGCGGCTTCCGAGCGGTCCGTTGTGCAGAGATCAGTCATGTCCTTGACGTCAGCGGCACGCATCCTTGCACGAACATTCCCGGCTTCGGCCCGTACTCTCGCCGCCGGCCGAGACCGCGCGCAGACCATTGTGCTGCCGGCCATCCCCGACGGCGACACCGCAACGGCCCTCGAGAAGCCGCCGGTCCAAATCTTCGTCGGCAGCGAGGCAGGCCAGTATCGGGCCGAGCGGGTCTTCGTGTGGTCGATCGAACGCGTTCGCGACCGGTCGCGGCGCTATGAGATCCATCTGATGAAGGACCTCGCCGGTTTCGATCGACGCGGCTGGCTCACGGGCTTCACCAACTATCGGTTCCTCATCCCCGAGCTCACGGCAGCGACGGGCCGGGCAATCTACAACGACGTCGACCAGATCTACCTTTCAGACCCCGCCGAATTGTTCGACACAGAGATGAACGGCCACGGCTTTCTCTCGGTCAACGACCGCGACACCTCGGTGATGCTGATCGATTGCGAGAAAATGCGCCCCGTCTGGACGCCTGAGCGCGCCAAACTGTGGCGACGGATTCGCGTCGAAGCGAAAGCGCGCGCGCTCGAAGGGTGCTGGGGCGCACTGTCCGGTCATTGGAACGCGCGCGATACCGAGTACGTCGAGGGGCGCTCGAAACTCATTCACTTCACGACGATCCACACACAACCGTGGCGACCGTTCCCAGAGCAATACGTCTACCAGCACAATGCTGTTGGCCCGGTCTGGGAAAAACTCGAGCGCTCGGCCGACGCGAGTGGGTTCTCGATTTTCACGCTCGACAAACCGTCCGACACGATGCGTTCTACCTGCGAGGCCCTCTCCGGCAGTCCCCAAGTGATTGCGCCGGAATCCCCAACCGCGATGGCCGAGTTGGTTCGCCAGACCGACGCACGCCAGGTTCTGATCGCGTCCGTCGCCGGTGCGGGTCCGTCGAGCGAACTACTAAACGGCTCGGTACGCTACGAGACCTGGGATCCGACCGTCGCCAACAGTGCTCCGACCGAATCCCGGTACGACCTCGTCGCCTGCTTCGGAATCGAACTGCTAGACGACGAGGACTCCGCGTGGGTTCTCAAGGACTTGGGCCGCAGAGCCTCGCGCTGTTTCTACGTCGCTACTCGGGAATCGCTGTACCAGGCGGCCGCAGACAAGCGTGACACGCAGCGGTGGTGGACCGGGCGCGTCGAAAGCGCCGCGTCGTGCAATCCACAATTGCGATGGATTTTCTCCGAGCGGCCCGACGAAGGGCCGCCCTATCTGGTCGAAGGTGGATTGCGCAGCGGTCCGGCACCGTCGGTGTGGATTCTTGCCAACCACAAACCCGGCCACACCACCCAGTCGGTCGGCCTTGCCCAGGCCCTAGGACTGGACTACGAGATCCGGCCCATCACCTTCACCTGGTTGAGCCTGCTTACCGATCGTCTTCTCAACAATCCTCTAGCAGATCCGTTTGGTGACCGCGCAACACAACTCACACCCCCATGGCCCGATCTGGTAATCGCGACGGGGTGGCACTCGGTCCCCGTTGCCAGATGGATTCGCCGTCGCAGTCGAGGCCGTACCCGACTCGTCCAACTCGGGCGCAAGGGTGGCAACGTCGCCGATCACTTCGATGCAGTGGTAACGTGCCAGCACTTCCGCCTGCCGCCCCACCCCCGCCGAATCGAAACGGCGGCTCCGCTCAGCCAAGTAACCGCGAAGCGTCTTGCGGACGCCGCCAAACGCTGGCCGGACCTTCTCGGAAACAAACCGGCGCCGCGTATCGTGGCGCTCGTCGGCGGCTCGACACATCAGCACAGTCTCTCGCCTGAAACCGCACGCGACTTGGGCGACCGTCTTCGCATCTTCGCGCAGCGATCGGGCGGGTCGATTGCCGTCGTCAATAGCCGACGCACGGGCGATACAGCCACCCAGGCCATAGAGAAAGCGCTCGGTCCGGACGCGCACGTGCACAAGTGGCACCCCGACGCGATCGAGAATCCGTACCTCGGATATCTCGCCGCAGCCGACGTACTGGTGGTCACCGGCGACAGCGAATCGATGATTGCCGAGGCCGCCGCAGCCGGTAAGCCCATGTATATCTACGCGCTGCCGACCAAACATCGCACGCCCATCGCCTGGTTATCTGAACGGATCACCCGACGAGCGTACTCGCGACCACGCAAGCGCAAGAAAGGCACCGTGAGGCCCCAACAAGGTCTCGAGTACTTGTGCGCCCGTCTTCTCGAACGCGGAATCATCAATCCTCCGAGAGATCTCGATGCGTTCTACGAGGGGCTTTACGATCTCGGGCTCGCGCGCCCGTTCGGCGACGAGCTCGACCTGAAATGGATCGCCGAGGGCCGTAGCAACGGATTGCACGAAGCCGATCGCGCCGCCGCAGAGGTACGCCGGCTACTGGGGTGGACGACAACGGTCGATCACTCGGAGACCTCTTCGTCGGCCGGTGCCGAGAACCGCGGACACCGAGCGACATCGTCGTGAGCGGCTCGAACTATCTGAATTGGGATCGCATGGCCGATCTCGATGCTGCCGGATTTCGGGGCACGAAGCCTTATCCCTGGATCAACCCGAGCGGTCTCATCACGGAAGAAGGCTACCATGAGTTGCTCGAGACATTGCCCGACGTCTCGACGTTCGACCGCTACTTCGGCATCAAGCGATCGCATGGCCAATCCAGCCACGACCGCTTCGCGCTGAACTACCGCCCGGACTTGGAAATCGCCGAGCCTTGGAAACGCTTCACGCAAGAAATCTTGAGTCCCGAATATACAGAATTCCTGCGCGGTTTGTTCGACCAGGAGTTCGTCGATCTATCGCTGCACTGGCACTACACGCCGGGCGGCTGCTCGGTCTCACCGCACTGCGACGCGAATCACAAGCTGGGGTCGCATATCTTCTACCTCAATACCGCCGAGGACTGGCAAAACGACTGGGGCGGCGAAACGCTGATTCTAGACGACGGAGGCAGCTTTTCGCGGCGCTCGGCACCCGACTTCGACGACTTCGAATCGGTGACCACGAGCGAGGCCGCCGGCAACCGCAGCCTCCTGTTTCAACGGCGCGGCAACTCCTGGCACGGGGTACGACCGGTTCGCTGCCCCGAGGGGCACTACCGCAAGGTATTTATCGTGGCGATCAACTCGCGAAAACGCGGACTCGCCAGACATGCGCTCGACTGGGTACGCGGCAAGCCCACAAACGGCTACTGAAGCTACGTAAAGCGCCGACTGGCACACCTGCGGGCAACGTTTTGGAATCACCGAGTGCGCCTATATGCTCTGCTTTTTCCGCCGGAATCCTGTCCGGTCTAACCGTCTGCTTTCCGGAGCAATTTCGACATGAACGACCTGCTCGAGAACCTCTACATCTTCGAGATGGCCAACAACCATCAGGGGAGTGTCGCGCACGGCCTACGCATCATCGACGCGGCGGCCCGCATCGCCCGTACCCGGAAAGTGAAGGCAGCCGTCAAGCTGCAATTTCGCGAACTCGACACGTTTGTCCACGACGACTTCAAAGATCGCGACGATCTGCCCCACATCCCGCGTTTCATGTCGACGAAGCTCGACAAGGACGACTTCCGCAAACTCACCGACGCGATCAAAGACGCCGGCTTGGTTCCCGTAGCCACCCCTTTCGACGAGGCGTCGGTCGGGACCTGCTTAGATCTCGGCATCCAGGTCATCAAGGTAGCTAGCTGCTCAGCCATCGATTGGCCTCTGCTCGAGGCGATCGCCGATGCGCGCAAGCCCGTCATCGCTTCGACTGGTGGTCTCGACATCATCCAGATCGACAACCTGGTGAGCTTCTTCCGCAAGCGTGTTCCGGCGTTCGCACTCATGCACTGCGTATCGATCTACCCGACTCCGCACAATCAAGTCGCCATGGGCTTCATGGACAAGATGATCAAACGCTACCCGTACGTCGATATAGGGTATTCCGGCCACGAAGAACCCGACAACACGGAAGTCGTCGTTGCGGCCGTCAGCAAAGGCGCCCGTCTTCTCGAGCGACACTTCGGTGTACCCACCAGCAAGATCAAACTAAACGGCTATTCGATGAATCCCGAACAGGCTGAAAAGTGGATTGCAGCCTCCGAACGCTCACGCGACATCTCGGGTGAAAACGGAAGCAAACACATCGGCCAGGCCGAAGTCGATTCTCTTCGATCATTGCAACGCGGTGTCTACGCCGGCCGAAAAATCAAAAAGGGCGAAGCGATCGAAGAAACCGACATCAGCTTCGCCATGCCCTGTCAAAACGGCCAGCTCACCAGCGGTGACTTCGGCCAGGTGCGCACCAACGTCATCGCTTCGCGTAGCTACAAAGTCGGCGAGGCGATCGAAGAGCGCGCCGACGCCGACGCGATTAGCCAGCTTCGCGGGATCCTACACGACGCAAAGGGGCAGATTTACGAAGCCGGTATTGTGCTGGGCAACGACTATACGATCGAGGTCTCGCACCACTTCGGCATGGAGCAGTTCCGCCAAACCGGCTGCATCATCGTCAACCTGGTGAATCGCGAATACTGCGAGAAGCTGCTGATCGTGCTGCCCAGCCAGTCGCATCCGATGCACGCCCACAAGAAGAAGGAAGAAACGTTCCGTCTCCTGTGGGGCGACCTCGAGATCGATCTCAATGGGAATCTCATCGCGATGGAAGCCGGTGACAACATCCTGATCGAACGCGGCGCGATGCACGGCTTCAGCTCCGTAGGCGGAGCCATCGTGCAGGAAGTGTCGACCACACATATCGTCGGTGACTCGTACTACAAAGACCCGAGGGTTCGAAAACTCGACCCGATGCAGCGCAAGACGATATTGAAGAGCTGGTAGGCGGTCGCCCCGTCGATGAATCTGACGATCCCCTGTGAGACCCAAGCACGCGAGTTCGACGCGAAACTGCTGCTGTCGTGTTTCGCGGCGGAGCGGGGGCACAGCGTCATCGTGGGATCGAAGAAAGCCATCAACGTTCGTGCAGGCTCTCTCCCCACGTCGATCTATCTCTCGAAAAGTCTGACGATCCGAAATTTATTCACCTACGAGCTGCTCGAGCGGCTTGGGCATACCATCATCTGCGGTGACGAAGAAGGTTTGGTCTACGCTTCGGCGCAGTCGTACCTGCACCACAAAGTTGCCGCGCGGACGTTCCGCAAAGCCGACGCACTTCTGGCTTGGGGTGCCGAGAACGCGCACGTGTGGCGCGAGTTCGAAGGTTTCCACGGCGCACCGATCTACGAAACCGGCAATGCACGCGTCGATCTGCTGCGCTCTGAGATGCGCCCCTTATTCGAAGAATCGGTGACACGCTTGCGGGCCGAGTACGGCAAGTTCATCCTCATCAACACGAATTTTAGTCGACTCAACCACTACTTCCCCGGCCAGAGCCGCCAGGCAAACAAGCTTCGCGACGCGAGCGCCGAAGCCGACGTCACACAGCACCTGGATCTCGGTCTTGCCGCCCACAAGTCGGTACTGTTCGACCACTTCCTCGCGATGGTACCCGCCATCGCCTCAGCCCACCCCGAGCACACGGTCGTCGTGCGCCCACACCCGTCCGAGAAGCGAGAGACCTGGACGCAGGCCACGGCCGGCCTTGCGAACGTGCGTGTCGTTCACGAGGGCAACGTCGTGCCATGGATCCTTGCGTCCGACCTGCTCATCCACAACGGCTGTACGACCGCCATCGAGGCGTACGTCCTGGGCAAGACAGCACTGGCCTTTCAGCCCGAGGTGTCGGAAGACTTCGATCTCCATCTGCCGAACAAACTCAGCGTCCGGGCGTACGACCTGGACAGCCTGCTCGATCTCGCCAAGGCCCATCTCAGTACCGGACTACCACGCGACGATGCGGAAGAAGCCGAGAAAAAACGGCTAATCAGCCAATACGTCGCATCGGTCGACGGCCCGCTCGCCTGCGAGCGGATCGTGACCGCGATCGAGGAATTCGCCCGCGAAGCCGGCGCATCGAAACAACTCGATGCCACCAGGCGGACCCTCGCCAAGGCCGGTGCCGTGCTACGTGGGATCATCCAGCGCTGCGAGGCGCACATCCCAGGACACCACAACAACGCGAAGTACCTGCGTCACATGTTCCCTGGAGCGACGCTCGCAGAGGTCGAGAAACAAGTCTCGAGGTATGGCGCGATACTGGGACGTTTCGAGAACGTGCACACACGGCAAATCTGCGAGAACGTATTCAAACTGACGGGCGGCCCAGAGCGTAGCTAAAAGATATGAGCGAGACTCGAGTAAAGATTTTCGGTGCCGGCTCGATCGGCAATCACCTCGCCCACGCCTGCCGCGGACTCGACTGGCAGGTAACGATCTGCGATCTCGACACTTCAGCGCTGGAGCGCACCCGAACCGAGATCTACCCTTCGCGCTATGGCGCCTGGGATGAAGGGATCGCTCTTACAGAGGTCGCGAAAATCGCCAACGATCCGTTCGACGTCGTGATCGTCGGAACACCACCGGACTCTCATATGGCCATCGCGCTCGACCAGCTAGAGCGCAACGCGCCGCGCGTGATGATGATCGAGAAGCCGCTGTGCCCTCCCGACATGCGAGGCTGCGCTGAATTGGCCGAGACGGCGTCGCGCACCGGCACCTTCGTCGGCATCGGTTACAACCATACGCTGACGAAAAACACGCAGCTTGCCGAGCAATGGCTCGCCGCCAACCCGATCGGCGACATCGCAACCATCCGATCGAAAACACGTGAACACTGGGCGGGCATATTTGGCGCTCACCCGTGGTTGGCAGGGCCCCAGGATACCTACCTCGGTTTTACCGATCGCGGCGGCGGCGCTGTCGGCGAACACAGTCACGCGATCAACATCTGGCAGCACTTCGCCCACATCACGGGCCAAGGCCGTATCGTTGAGGTTTCGGCAATGCTCGACATGGTCGAAGACAACGGCGCGCGTTACGATCGCATAGCCCAGCTAAGCGTGCGCGCCGAGTCCGGTCTCGTCGGAACCATCGTTCAGGATGTCATCACCCGCCCGGCGACGAAGTGGCTGCGCGTGCAAGGCAGCTCGGGGTTCGTAGAGTGGGAGGTCAACTGTGATGCAGAACACGACGCGATCCGCACACGCCTTGGCAGTGAGTCGATCCAAGAAACGCTCATCAAAAAATCACGCCCGGATGATTTCCGCGCCGAGATCGAGCATATCGACTCACTGTTGAAAGACCCCACATCGGCCGAGCGATCCCCCGTCTCGCTCGAGCGTGGACTCGACACGATGCTCGTAATCGCTGCCGCAATCCGTTCGAGCGAGCAGCGACGCACCATCGGTATCGACGCCGCCGGCGGGACCTCGCCGCAAGCGCTGCGAACACTCTGATGCGCGACGGTCGGCGAATACTGAGCGTGGTCCCGGCGCGCGGCGGTAGCAAAGGAGTGAAGCTCAAAAATCTGCATCCGCTGGCGGGGCGACCGCTGATTACATTGACCGGCGAGCTCATTGCCGGGCTTGGTTGGTTCGATCGTGCCGTCGTCTCAACCGATCACGACGAAATCGCGACCGTCGCCGAAGGCTGCGGACTCTCGGCCCCCTTTCGACGTCCAGAAGCGCTTTCGGGTGACCGCATCGGCGACATCGATGTTCTCACGCATGCGCTCAGCGCTACCGAAGAAATCGATGGCACACGCTACGATGTCGTCGTCATGCTGCAACCGACCTCTCCGCTGCGCACGGCCGCCCAAGTCACCGAAACGGTCGATAAGCTGATCGCCGAAGACCTAGATGCCGTATGGACCGTCTCCCCCACAGACTTAAAGTATCACCCGCAGAAACAGCTGATCCTCGACGAGGGGCAGCTGGGCTACTGGGACGCCGACGGCGCCGCCATCATCGCGCGCCAACAGCTTGCCCCCATCTACCACCGCAACGGTGCAGCCTATGCGCTGAGTCGCGACTGCCTGCTCGTGCAAAAAAGTCTCATGGGGCAACGCTCGGGAGCGGTCATTATCGACGAGCCCATGGTATCTATAGACACTCCCCAAGACTTCGAACGCGTTGAAGCCGAGTTGGCTCGACGGGCAGGGGCCTCGTAGGAGAGCATGGGACTCATCGCACGATATGTCACCGGTCTGTACCTGACCGCATTCGCCGCGATCATGGCACTCGGCGTCGTACTCTCGACGACCATCAATTTCTTCAACCGCATCGGTGAGTTCACCGAGTTGGATGCCGCGGGCAAGACGATGCTGGCCTACTTCCTGCTCAAAGCGCCGAGCATCGTTCCGGAAGTGTTCCCGCTGGCCACACTGTTGGGCGTACTATTCGCGCTCGGCTATCTGGCGCGACACCACGAACTGCTTGCGTTGAGTGCAAGCGGCGTGTCTCCGTCATCGATACTGCTTCCGTTGTTGATAGCCACCGGCCTGCTTACGCTCGGTGTCGGGGTCTGGAACGAAACGGTCGTCCCAGGAACGGCGCGCACGTCGCGTTTCATCAAAGACATTGTCATCCATAAGAAACACGAACGAGGCGACTACAATTCGGTCTCGCTCTGGTACCAAGGCGCACGCGGCTTCTTCAACGTCGGTTACTTCGACGCGAACAGAAATGCACTGTTCGGACTCACCCTCTACGAAGCGACGCAGGAGTTTGAGCTCCAGCGCGTCATCGAGATCGACACCGCGGTGTGGCGAAACAATACTTGGGAGTACACCGAAGGTTCGGTCAAGACGCTGCAGCCCGACGGCACCGTAACCTCGCGCCCGCTGCGGGCAGGTGAATTGATACTCGACGAATCACCCACCGCGCTGCGCAGGAAACAGCGCCGCAGCGACACCTTCAGTTTCGCTCAGTTGCTAGACCGTATCCGCACGCTTCGAGCGAAAGGACTAGACGCCAGCCAGTTCCTCACCGACCTTCATGCGAAAGTATCGATACCTTTCGCCGGAGTCGTAACATTGTTGGTGGGGTACGTGGTCGGAATCCGGCCCACGCGGCACCCCTCGCTCGCCCTCAACCTCGCGCTCGGCATGGCCATGGCACTCGCTTACTGGCTAACGGCCGCGGCGAGCATCGCGGCCGGCCGAAATGGCGCCATGCACCCAGCGGTAGCGGCATGGGCAGGAAATCTGCTATTCCTTGGCCTCGCCTGGACCATGGGTATGCGCGGCAATGCACGCAGCCTATGAGTCCTTGCCAAATCTGACTATCGGAGAAATAGTGACAGCCTATGAGCCACTATATTACACATAGGACCATCGGCGCCGCCGCCGTTTTCATTATGGGCCTCGGCCTCAGCTTTTCCGTCTTCGCCGACGCTGCCTCCGCGGACGTCGTCCCCGGCGACAAGATCACCAAGCACAATGCCCACAAAGTTGAGGGGATCGTCCCCGAAGGCATCATGTGGTGTGTCCTCAACGGCATGGACCTCGACATCGTCGCGTACGAAGAAGTCCCCGTCCCCCAGGACTACATCGACGCCACGGAGAAGTACTCGGCGCAGGTGAAGCTCGCCGACGACCTAACGCTCGTCGACTGGGTCGCCGGCAAGCCGTTCCCGAACGTCGATAACAACGATCCGCGCGCGGCCGCCAAAATCATGTACAACTTCCAGCGTACTCACTACTTCAGTGAGACTCTGGACCTCGCGTACTTCGATGCCGACACGGGAACCATGCTGACGGACTCCAAGGGCAACCCTCAGTACCTCGTCGAGCGTCACTTCATTCCCGAATGGTTTCGTGTGCTGCGTTTCCAGGGGCGGCTCAAGCACGATCCCAAGCCGGAGATCCTGCCGAACAACGACAAGGTATTTTACAAAGCCGGTCTCTACCCTCTCGTCGAGCCTTTCGATCTCAAAGGCGTCGGCGGCATCAGCTACCGTTATCTCTCGCAAGAGCGCCATGACGATACGTGGCTCTACCTTCCGCTGCTGCGACGCGTGCGCCGCCTATCGAGTGCGCAACGTAGTGATGCGTTGTTCGGACAAGACATCGACATCGATAGCTACGGCGGCTACGCCGGTCAGATCCCTTGGTTCGAATGGCGTCTACTCGGAGAGAAGCCGATGCTCGCCTCGATTCACGGCCAACGCTTGCCTCCGGTACCGTGCAAGGGCGACGGCGGTCTCACCTTCTGCGAGGTCTGGGAAGAACGTCCCGCCACCTACATCGTCGAGGGTCGCGCGAATCTTCCGGGCTACGCGTTCTCCAAGCGCCTCATCTACGTCGACAAGGAAACCAACGTAATCGGCACATCAGACCTGTACGACTGGAACGACGAGCTCTGGAAGAGCGTACAGCTCAGCTTCCGCGCCGATAGGAAACCCAACCCGTCCGCAGATCTCGAGTACGACGAGATACGCATGTTTGCGTACGCCTACTCGATCGTCGACACGCAGCTCCTACACAGCACGCGTGTTGCCATCCCGGGCTTGGCGTTCCAAGATGAGCCGGGCTGGTACATCGACCTCGGCCCGGACGCCGATAGCGCCCAAGGCGAGCCGTGGTTCGGAGTTGGCGCTCTGATCGCCGCCGGCCGCTAGAGCGCGACCTAGAGTCCCAGCCTCTAGCCTCTCTTAAGATCGTCTATCCAACGGTCCGAGTTGCGCAGCGCGAGCGCGACGATCGTTTCCATCGGGTTCACGCCGATCGAGGAAGGGATGACGCTCGCGTCGGCAATCGCCAACCCCGGCGTATCGTGCACCCGACCGGCCGAGTCACAGGCCCCGTCCTTAGCCGTTCGCCGCA
>Ga0315336_1001250_pt1 | contig 52595 bp, 41 predicted proteins | sample ASW5metaG_FD_204512 | JGI IMG/M metagenome (GOLD analysis project Ga0315336, IMG submission 204512) | Ammonia-oxidizing marine archaeal communities from Monterey Bay, California, United States - ASW #5 | ecosystem: Environmental > Aquatic > Marine > Intertidal zone | place: USA: California...
CCGAAGTGCGTCTGGGCCCACGGCGTGAGCCAAATGCAACAGACGGCCGCTACCACGGTCATGCAGGCCAATACAGGGACAAGTGCGTCTGGTCGGCAGGCACCGACAAGGCCCGCGACGAGGACCGGCGGCAGCGATCCCCACGTGCCCGGCGCCGGTCGCAGCAAGCCCAGCCCACCGGAGGTCACCACCGCAAGGCGGATCATGCAGATTGCTCAATGGTGCGGATGGCGGCGATATAGGGCAGGCTCGACCAGACCGTAATCAACACTGTTATCCACACGGCTACATGATTGATCCAGAACGCAGTCGGGTGGGTCTCTGGAGGGGCCACGGCCATCGTGATCATCACCAGTGGCAGACAGAGGCTCTGCACGAACATTTTGAATTTGCCGGCGGTCTTGGCGGGGAAGGCAACACCCTTGGATTCGGCCACAGATCGAATCGCGGTCACCAGCAACTCACGGGCGAGCAGGACGACAACCACCCACGTGTAGACACCGCTGGCTGAGTCCAACAGGTGCACTGGCCGTGCATCCACCGGGATAGAAAATCGTGGTCCAGCAAGCACCACGAATCCGCCAATAATGAGCAACTTATCGCACAGCGGATCCATGATCCGTCCAAACAGGCTGACGACCTGCCACCGTCTAGCCAGCCAGCCGTCGAGAACGTCGGTTGCGGCCGCGGCCATGAAGAGCCCGACCGCGATCCACAGCCAGATGATGCCTTCCGAAGGAGTTCGAAAGAAGCTCAAAACAACGAAAAAGGCGACAGCCATGGCGGCTCTGGCCATGGTGATGGCGTTTGGAATCTGGCGGCGGGTCAACGGCACAAACGGGATCCTAGTTGACAGACAAGAGAGCGTGCCTGATCGGTTGCGAGGGCCGTTTCATGGGCGGTATCCTCCCCGTTCCCCGTCTTGAAGCGGGGGTGGGCCCTTAGACCTCATGCCAGCACTTCAACCTCTTGTCGCCACCGGCGTCGCCGCCATGGGCCTTCTGCTCATCCTGCTTCCAGGACGAGGTTTCATGCGCTGGGTAGGCGCCGTTGTGGGCTTGATAGGAACGGCATGGCTACTCATGCTGGCCGGACAACTGCCCGGCGAAACCGGTGCCGGGGCGTTGGCACGTCAGGCAGCGTTCATCGTCTTTGCCGTGCTGTCACTGGCGGGTGCGGTGCAGATGATCTCACAGAAGCGGCCGGTCTACGCGGCACTGTTCTTCGTACTGGTCGTGTTGAGTACCTGCGGACTGCTGTTGCTGCTTGAGGCTTGGTTCATGGCCTTCGCGGTTGTCATTGTCTACGCCGGTGCCATTTTGATCACGTACATGTTCGTGCTCATGCTTGCGCATCAGGCCTCTGACGCGGACAACGTCGGTGAGATTCCCGCCTATGACCGTCGTTCCCGCGATCCAGTTGCGGGCGTCGTCGTCGCTGCACTGCTCGCTGCAACGATCACCACCGTGACACTATTAGGTGTTTCGGAGTTGCAACCTGCGGCAACCCAGCACGAGCAGTTGCAGGCGTCCGCCGAGTTGCTGGAACAGTTGCCCAAACGATTGGATCACGCACTTGCCGAGTCGGACTTCATCGCCGGCGGCGACGTGACGCTTACCGTCCGAGACGACACGGTGGTTGCACACAGCGGCGGTCACGAAATGGACATTGCCGATGATGATCTGCCCGGCTCCACGTCGCATGTCGGCTGGGATCTGGTGGCTCGATTCCCAGCAAGTCTGGAAGTGGCCGGTGTCGTCCTGCTTATGGCGATGTTTGGCGCGGTCGTACTCGCTCGTCGCCAGATCGAGTTGGGCGAAGACGAGTTGCGCGCTTCGGCCGGATTGGCACCGTTGGCACCCGATGAGATCGAGGATCCAGACGCATGAGTGCCGCACTGGACATGCTGCTGGCGCAGGCCATGGTCGAGGCCGATCTTGCTCGATTTCTGGTGTTGTCAGGCTTGCTGTTGGCCGTCGGGCTGGCCGGGTTCCTGACGCGTCGGAACTTGATTGTGATGTTCCTGTGTACGGAATTGATGTTTCAGGCCGCCGTGATCGCGTTTGTTGCATGCGGTCGCTGGTACTGGGACTTCTCCGGACAAGTCTTTGTGATCTTCGTTCTCACCATCGCCGCCGCCGAGGCGGCGCTGGCGCTGGCACTGGTTGTGCTGCTGTATCGACGTCGCGGCACGCTGGACGCTGAAACCTGGACGGAGTTGCACGAGTGATGCCGGCACTGTCCATGCTTACCAAGGTTGCACAGGCTTCGCCGCCGGTGCCCGTCGGCGACGTGCATGTGCTGCCCGACCTGAGTTGGGCAGGCCTGATCCTGTGGCTGCCGCTGCTGTCGCTGGCCCTGTGCGGGCTGTGCGCGGCGTTCAAATGCCGCACCAAACTGCCGGCGTGGATCACCGTAGCATCGCTGGCAGGGTCGTTCGTTACCGCACTTTGGCTGTACTTGAACTACGAGCCTCCGGGCGACGTGATCATGATCGCCCAGTGGATCAATCTGTCGTGGGTTGGCGGTGGGTTCGACGCGAACATTTCGTTCTACGTGGACTCGCTGTCGCTGCTGTGGATTCTGTTCGTGACGGGCTTGGGCACGTTGATCGCCTTCTACGCCAGCGAATACATGGAACCGGATCTCGGCAAGGGCTACTGCCGCTTCTTTGCCGGTGTCAGCGTATTCCTGTTCGCCATGTCGGCACTCGTGCTGGCGGACAACCTGCTACTGCTCTATCTGGGTTGGGAAGGTGTGGGCTTCGCGTCCTACTGGCTCATCGGCTACTACTACACCAAGCCCGAAGCGGTTGCTGCTGCGAAGAAGGCGTTCATCGTCAACCGCATCGGCGATCTTGGACTCGCGCTGGCCATCTACCTGTGCTGGACGAGTTTCGGCACGGTGCAGTACGACGAACTCATGACCGCGATCGAGGCCGGGCAGTATCAGGTCATGACGGAGGACTGGTTCGTCGCAGCGATTCCGTGGCTGCTGATGCTCGCCGCTTTCGGCAAGTCTGCGCAGCTGCCGTTGTATGTGTGGCTGCCGGATGCGATGGAGGGTCCGACGCCGGTCTCCGCGCTGATTCACGCCGCCACCATGGTGACGGCTGGTGTCTATCTGCTGGCACGCCTGTATCCCATGTTCCTGTTGGGCGACGACCACCTGGCGCTGCACGTCGTGGCCTGGGTCGGTGGCTTGACGGCGCTACTCGCGGCGACGATCGGCATGGCGCAGTACGACATCAAACGGATCATGGCGTACTCCACGGTGTCACAGTTGGGCTTCATGTTCATGGGGATCGGTCTGCTGACCACCTACGGTGCGGCGTACCACGTGTTCACCCACGCCTTCTTCAAGGCTGTGCTGTTCCTTACCTGTGGTGCGATCATGCACGGTTTCGCCGGGCAATTGGATCTCCGAAAGCTCAGCGGGCTGCGCAAGATCAAGGGGTGGAAGATCACTTGCTACGCCATGCTCATTGGCTGCCTGTGTCTGGCTGGATTCCCGTTCACATCGGGCTACTTCAGCAAAGATGCGATCCTCGTTGAGGCCTTCGTGACACAGGGGCCGGGGTTCGAGGTGCTCGGCTGGATAGCGTTGTTCACGGCGGGGCTGACGGCCTACTACACGTTCCGCGTGTGGTTTCGCGTGTGTGCCGGCCCAGTGCAGTTTGAACCCGGCGACGATCACCACGGCGACGACCATGGGCACGACGACGGCCAGTTCCAGCCGCACGCCCCGCGCTTTGCCATGAACAGCGTCATGGCAATCATCGCGGTAGGGGCGCTTGCGGCGGCGATTCCGTACTTCATGGACAGCGGCGTCAAGGGTGGATGGATCGCAGACATGGTCAACGACTCCACAGCTGCTGACGGCATACCAGCCGTGCGGGCAGCGGCGCACACAGGGCATGACCACAGTGGCCACCATGGTTCCTTGCTTGGCATGGATCCGCATGTCGCCATGTACTACCTGTCCGGTGCGGTTGGCTTCATCGGCATTGTCATCGCCGCCTGGTTGCATTTGTTCCGACGTGAAGATGCCGACGCATTACGTCGGGCTCTGCTGCGTCGCCCGGCGATCGCCTGGCTGCCTCGCGCCATGGAGCACAAGTGGTATGTGGATGAGTTCTATCACGCCACACTACGCGCCCCGCTGTGGGTGGCTTCGCATGTGCTGCACGGGTTCGATCGAATCGTGATTGACATGATTCTTGTGGGCGGCATTGCACAACTGCCTCGTGGCGTGGCACGTTGGATGCAGCCATTGGTCACGGGCAGCGTGCAGTCCTCCGCTGTCGCCATGGCGGGTGGAGCCGTGCTCTTGATCTTCGTTGTGCTGCTGTTCATGCAGTACGGAGTGCTCAACTGATGCACCCGTTACTGCTCATGCTCGTGCCGTTGCTCGGTGGTGTGGTCATCGCCTGCAGTCCGTCTCGGACCGCGAAGTCAACCGCATTGGTCACAACGCTGCTGGCGTTTGCCTTGTCTGTCTTCGTGGCGATCGACTTTCCTGGGTGGGGCACGGAGCAGTGGGGACTGACGTTCGACGCACCCTGGCTCGAAGCATGGGGCATGAGCCTGTCCTTTGGTGCGGACTCGGTGGCCATGCTGCTGGTGCTGTTGACGACGTTCCTCATGCCACTCTCCGTACTTGGATCGTGGACCGCGGTGACGCACCGTCGCCGAGAGTTCTTTGCGTGGCTGCTCGTGTTGCAGGCTGCGATGACGGGCGTGTTCCTAGCACGCGATCTGATGGTCTTCTATGTGTGCTTCGAGTTCACGCTCGTGCCTATGTACTTCCTGATCGCAATCTATGGCAGTACGAATCGTGCAAAGGCGAGTCTGAAATTCTTTGTCTACACCTTCACCGGGTCGCTGCTGGCGCTGGCCGGATTCCTCTATGTGGGATGGGCTTTCGCGCAGGAGCACGGGCAGTGGAGCTTCTCGATCGAAGCATTGACCGCGTTTGCACGAACAGGCCTGTCATCAGGCGAGTCGGCCATGGTGCTGCTTGCGCTCATGGCGGGATTTGCCGTAAAGGTACCGCTGTTCCCGGTGCACACCTGGCTGCCGTTGGCCCACACAGAAGCGCCCACCGCAGGCTCGGTCCTTCTGGCAGGGGTGCTGCTGAAGCTGGGCACGTACGGGCTGTATCGATTCGTCTTACCCATGTTGCCGGCAGCTGTTGTCGAATACGCACCGTTCATCGGCGTGCTGTCGATCATCGGCATTCTCTATGCAGGCTTGATCTGCTGGGTACAGACGGACATCAAGAAACTGGTGGCGTACTCGTCGGTGAGCCACTTGGGATTCTGTGTGCTTGGGCTGTTTGCCCTGAATCCACTTGGCCTGCAGGGCAGCGTGCTCTACATGGTGAATCATGGACTCTCCACAGGCGCCTTGTTCTTCCTGATCGGCATGCTGTACGAGCGGTATCACACGCGCGACATGAACACTGTGGGTGGACTTGCCAAGGTCATGCCGGTCTGGGCCTGCTTCATGGTGTTCTTCGTACTCGCTTCAGTGGGGCTTCCTGGCCTTAATGGATTCGTCAGTGAGTTCCTTTGTCTGATCGCCACTTTTGCCGCCGGCGCGACTGGCGCCTATCCAGGCGTGCTCGGGCCTTGGTACGCAGCCTTTGCAGCCTTGGGCATGATCATTGCCGCCATGTACCTGCTGATGATGGTGGGCAAGGTCGTCTTCGGACCGCTTCGCGAACCGGATGATCACCATGCACACGACGTGCTTCCAGTGGACTTGAACACTCGTGAGATCGCGGTACTCGTGCCGTTGGCGATTGCCTGTGTCGTCCTTGGCGTGGCTCCGTGGATTGCAACCGATGCGATCGCGGGGTCGGTGACTGAAACGCTCTCGGCCTATCCAGCAGCGGTCGACGCTGCACGTGACATGTTGGCGGTACAACACTGATGGTCCTGCCACTGCTCATTCCTGAACTGATCCTGCTCGCCGGAGCTGTGCTCTGTGCCATCGTGGGCATCTCCAGCCGCCGGAACGTCCGCGACTCGTTGCCCGTCATTGCCATTGGCGCGCTTGCCCTGGCTGGTTGTTGGTATCTCTTCGCCGCAGACGATGCCGTCCTTGCCGCTGGCGTCTCGATGCCGTTCCTTGGCAAGTGGATCGGACTGGTCACGTGTGCACTGGGCATCGTGCTGGTGCTGCTGAATGCGGGGACTGCCGACCGTGAGTACGAAGCGGCCGTGGCTGCCGGCCGGACGACCTTCGATCCGCTGCGCACAACGCGCGGTGAGTTCTACGTATTCATCCTGCTGAGCCTCGGCGGGTTGCTGCTCGTGACGGCCGCACGCGACTTGATCTGGATGTTCCTGGCGCTGGAACTCGCTTCGCTGCCGACCTACGTCATGGTCGCCATGAGTCGCCGTGATCGTCGCGCACAAGAAGCGGCGATGAAGTACTTCTTCCTTGGTGCCATGTCGGCGGCGCTCTTCCTGTACGGCTTCGCGCTGCTCTATGGCGCTACAGGCACGGTCGAGTTGGCCGGCATGCAGGAAGCGTTCAAGGCACAGGCCGCCAACGGCGGCATCGGGCTTCTGGGACTGGCCGGCATGCTTCTTGCGTTGCTGGGAATCGGATTCAAACTGGCCGCGGCACCAATGCACATCTACGCGGCTGATGTCTACGAGGGGGCCGCTTCATCGGTCACGGCCTTCATTGGCTTTGTCCCCAAGGCCGCCGGTGCGCTGGCGTTCATGCTGTTGCTGGCGACCATGGGCTGGTTCGACGGCACGCCGTTGCCGGCCGTCATTGAAGTCGTCCTGTGGGTCATGGCTGTCCTGACCATGACGCTGGGCAATATCGGCGCCTTGCTGCAGACGTCCGCTAAGCGCATGCTGGCATGGTCGTCGATCGCGCACAGCGGGTACATCCTGATCGGCATTCTTGCGGGTCCGGAGCACGGCGGTTTCGCCGCGGTACTCCTGTATCTACTGGCCTACGGACTGGGCAACACCGGCGTGTTCGCGGTGCTGGCGTCGCTGCGTCGAGGTGGCGTCGAAGTCGAGTCGCTCGAGGAACTGTCTGGGCTGCGTGAACGACACTCCCGGTCCGCTTGGACGATGGCCGTGTCCTCGGCCAGCCTGCTTGGCTTCCCGCCCTTGTTCGGCTTCTGGGGCAAGTTGATGATCTTCATTGCCGGTGTGTCGTCCGGGCACATCGTGCTCGTGGTGATCGCCGGTCTCAATAGTGCAATCAGTGCGGCGTACTACCTGCGTCTTGTTGCACTGCCGCTGATGGGGGAGCCCAATGCCCGCAGCCGCGAAGTGGAGCGTGCCAGTACGCCGTGGCCGCGCCTGGCGAGCACGATTGTGGCGATTGCGTTGGTGCTGCTGCCGCTGGTGCTTGCGGCACTGCTGCAGGCCAGTACAACCTCAGCCGTTGTTGGCGGCTGAGGCGACCATCACTCCGCTGCTGTAACGGCGACCGGTCGCGTCTTGCTGCCGATTGCGGCCTGAATGGCAATGCCCAAAGCACTGAGGACTGTCCATGCACCGATGGCGATCAGGATGCCACGGTCCGGGCCGAATCCCAGATCCACAGCGCCCAGCGTAGAGACGAGCCGCGGCACAGCACCCACGATAAGCAAGCTGCCGCCGATCGACGTGAGCAGGACCGCCGCGGTCGATTGTGCCAACGCCGCCAGTAACAGGCCGGCGAGTGCCGCTGCAGCCATGGCCACCAGAATGGCGAAGCGGTCTGCTGCAGGCACGGTGGACCAGGCGGCTCGGACAGGGGTGACGCTTTCGTGGTCTGCCACATCGCCAGCCAACTGTTGGGCCTGCAGCCGAAGTGCAGCTTCGCCAAGGTGGGCAGGATTCAGGGAGCCCGCCGCTGCAGCGGGTGTGTACAAGGCCGGCACGATTGTGACTTGCGACGGCGTCACTGCAGCGTCAATACCGAACAGGGCGGCCATTGGCGGTGGGGCGACTTCCAAGGGTGCGGCCAGATGCACGACGGACCACGTCACAGAAGCAGCTAACAGCCCGGCCAATGCGCTCAACAACACGCCGGAGGCCAGATGCCAGGCCAGCAGCGTGACGCAGGCGGTGACCAAGGCGCCGGTGACGGGCATGGCCCAGGCAGGTCCGATGCCGGTTTCCAGCCAAGCCATCCAGCCACCCAGAGCGCCCAATGCCAGTCCTAGAGCCCCGACGGCTGGACGCATGATGCCGCCGCCGGCGGCCCACAGAATCAGGCCGACGGCCAGCGCGGCCAAGGTCCAGGCCAGATCCGGGGAAACAGAGCTCGAGGTGTCTTGAACGGCGGCGATCAGATGCTGCAGCATGTTCTCTCCATCGGTCGGTCACGGGCTTGAACCGCAGGGAACGGGCCATGAACCTGCAAAGACGACCTGTACGGGCGGGTGACGTGGGACTTGGCCGTACCATGCCCAGTCCATGCTTATTCCGACTCAACTGTGTGTTCTTTCACTGCTTTCACTGTTCATGGCCAGCCCAGACCCAACCGCACCAGCTCCGGATCATCCCGCCAACAAGCTGGCGAATGAGACCAGTCCATACCTGCTGCAGCACGCCCACAACCCCGTGCAGTGGTATCCGTGGGGCGATGAGGCCATCGAGCGGGCCCGGCTGGAAGACAAACCCATTTTCCTGAGCGTTGGGTATTCCACCTGCTACTGGTGCCACGTGATGGAACGCGAGTCCTTCGAGAACGAGACGGTCGCCGAAGTCCTCAATACGTATTTCATTTCGATCAAGGTGGACCGCGAAGAGCGTCCCGACGTGGACGACGTCTACATGACGGCCGTGCAGGTCATGACGGGTCGAGGCGGTTGGCCCATGTCCGTGTTCATTGAGCCCATGCACATGCAGCCGTTCTTCGGTGGCACCTACTTTCCGCCGAAAGACCAGAGCGGTCGTCCCGGCTTCCTGACACTGCTGGATGCCATTCATCAGGCTTGGAACGATCCTGAAAAGCGACCACAGTTGGAAGACGGCGCGCGTCGTCTTGCTGAAGAGGTACGCAAACGCTTGGCCGAAGCACCGCCACCATCCATGCCCGGACCGGATGTTGTTGATGCAGCCGTCGCACAGATCATGTCGACCTATGACGCCACAGATGCGGGCTATGGCGCCGCCCCGAAGTTCCCCATGCCGGCGAACCTGGATCTGCTGATCGAGGCGGGTTGGGATCGTCCTGAGGTGCAGGCGTCGATTACCCACACGCTTGATCGTATGGCGATGGGCGGCATGTACGACCAGATCGGTGGCGGCTTCCACCGGTACAGCACCGACGGCAAGTGGCTGGTTCCGCACTTTGAAAAGATGCTCTACGACAACGGCCAACTGGCATCGATTTATGCCCAAGCGGGGCAGCTCGCAGACAACGGCTTCCATAAGGCCATTGCGGATGAGATTGCGCAGTATGTGTTGCGCGACATGCGTGACGCGACCGGCGCCTTCTGGAGCGCTCAGGACGCCGAGTCCAACGCGCGCGAAGGCGAGACCTACATCTGGACGCCTGTTGAAGTTGAGGCGGTGCTTCGCAAGGCCGGAATGAATGACGACACCATCGCCTTTGCCAAGCGGTCCTTCGGCATGGAGGGTGCGGCGAACTTCCGCGATCCACATCACGCCAGCGATCCAAAGTGGGTCCTGCACCTGCCGGAACACCCGTCGAAATTGGCCGAGGCAGCGGGCCTCACCGGGCGTGAGTTTCACACGAAGTTGCTGCCGATCATGGCGGCGCTTAAAGCCGTGCGTGATGGTCGCGATCAGCCCATCACCGATGACAAGGTGCTTGCCGGTTGGAACGGCCTCATGATCGGAGGGCTCGCAGACACGGGTCGCGTTCTTGGCAAGACCACGTACATCACTGCTGCGGCAGAAGCGGCTACGGCGATTCATTCGCGCATGTGGTCATCCACTGATGGTCTCTTACGGACCATGCGTGCTGGCGAAGGGCGGATTCCCGCCTTTCTTGAGGATTACGCGTTGCTGGCGAAGGGCGTACTTGCCCTGTATCAGGCCACGCAAGATGAACAGTGGCTCACTTGGGCCAAGCAGTTGATGGAGCAGGCACGGGGTCGTTTCTGGACCGATGACGCCGGCTGGTTCGACATGCCCGATGGCGACGATGACTTGTTCGTGCGAGGTCGATCGCTCTATGACGGTGCGTTGCCCAGCGGCACCTCGACGGTGCTTTGGGATCTCGTCGAGTTGTACGCCGTCACCGGTGACGCAACGTGGCTCGAACAGGCCAACGAAACTGCTCGCACAATCGGCACCGTGCTACAGCGTTCGCCGCGGTCCATGCCTATTGCCGCTGCGGCGCTGCATCGTCTGGCGAAACTCCAGTCCACGGCTGTGGTGAGCACAGCGAAACCGTTCACCGCGGGGGTTGTGACTGCTTCGATCGAAGGACTGCCGCAAACATTGGCACCAGGGGCCAGTGTGAACGTATCGCTGGTCTTTGACATTCAGCCCAAGTGGCACCTCACACTGCCAGGGGAGGATGATGAGTTCGCCATGCCCCTGCGCATTGAGTCCGGTGATGCTGCATACACGCTGACGGTGGACATGCCCGGAGGTCGTCCGTTCCACGGGCCTACGGGTGAGTTGCGGGTGCTGGAAGGCCACGTTGAGATTCCAATTCAAGTGCAGTGCACAGCCTCGTCCGAGAGTCCCGTCTCAATCATTGTGACTTGGCAGGCGTGCGACGATGCAGTGTGCCAGGCGCCGGCAACGCACCGCTTCGGAGCTGATGAGTGAATACGCCGGCGGACATCGCGCTGCTGCAATCCGGTGGCACGATTGAAAAAACGTACGACGAATGGGGCGGCACGCTTGGGCACGACCACAGCGTGCTTGAGTTCATGCTCAAGGGCCTTTCGCTCGAGGGCGTGCGTGTACATCTACACCCATTGCTGGCCAAGGACAGTCTGGATCTCACCGACGACGACTTCCAGTTGATTACGTCTACGGCGCTGCAGCTGGCGGAAACCCATGCGGGAGTCGTCGTGCTGCACGGCACTGACAGGCTGGCACGGACCGGGGAGTTGCTGCATTCGACCTGCAATGGTGCCCCCAAGGCGCCAGTCGTATTGACCGGGGCGATGCGGCCATGGATTCTTCGCACAAGTGACGCCCTGCAGAACCTCACGGAGGCACTGCTTGCGGTACAACTGCTGCCCGCAGGTGTCCACGTGTGCATGCATGGCCGCGTACTGACGTTTCCCGGGGTTGTGAAGGATCGCAAACGACTGCGTTTCGTACGCAGTGACGAGCTGGACCAGGAGATGGATTCGTGAGTGAGAGCAAGTACCGCGTCGCCCCAGTAGCCACCGCCCGCATCCCCGGCGGTATTCCGTACATAATTGGGAACGAGGCCGCCGAGCGATTCAGTTTCTACGGCATGAAGGGCGTGCTGGTCGTCTTCATGACCAGTTATCTGTTCCTGATGCCGGGGGCCACCGGGGCCGAGCCGATGCCCGAGCCCACGGCCATCGCCAACTATCACCTGTTCACGACAGCCGTGTATTTCACGCCGATTCTCGGTGCGCTGATCAGCGACATCCTGCTGGGCAAGTACCTGACGATCATCAGCCTGAGTCTCGTGTACTGCCTTGGGCACGGCGCGTTGGCATTCATGGGGGCCGGCGAAGGGATCAACCCTGGGTGGATGCTGTTCCTCGGTTTGGGCCTGATCTCGCTGGGCTCCGGCGGCATCAAACCATGCGTTTCCGCGCATGTCGGTGACCAGTTCGGCAAGACGAACGGCCACATGCTGTCGAAAATCTACGGCTGGTTCTATTTTTCGATCAACGTTGGCGCCTTCCTCTCAACGTTGCTGACCCCATGGTTGCTGGAGTGGTACGGCCCGCACCTGGCCTTTGGTGTGCCTGGCGTGCTCATGGCTATCGCAACATTCCTGTTTTGGTGCGGTCGGCACAAGTTCGTGCATGTGCCGCCGGGCGGGATGCGTTGGATCCGGGAGACCTTCAGTTGGTCCGGCATCAGCGCAATTCTCAAACTGGGCATCATCTACATCTTCGTTGCAGTCTTCTGGGCACTGTTCGACCAGACCGGTTCCTCGTGGGTGCTTCAGGCTGAAGACCTCGATCGGCATTGGCTGGGCATCACGTGGTTGTCGTCGCAGATTCAGGCGGTCAATCCGATCATGATCCTGATCTACATTCCACTGTTCACCTTCTTTCTGTACCCGGCCATGAACAAGGTGTACACACTGACACCCATCCGGAAGATCGCCATCGGGTTGTTTGTCATGGTGATCGGCTTCGGCATGGTGTCGATGCTGCAGGGTTGGATCGATGCAGGCGAGCAGCCGAGCATCGGCTGGCAGATCGCTGCATATGCGATCCTGACCGCGTCCGAGGTGATGGTCTCCATCACATGCCTGGAGTTCTCGTATACCCAGGCACCACGCACCATGAAGTCCGTGATCATGGCGCTGTTCCTGATGAGCGTTTCGCTGGGCAACATCTTCACTGCAGGTGTCAATCACTTCATTCTTGTGCCGTCGCATGCGACCGGTGCCAAGGACGTTGCCGTCGTGATTGCGAAGCCCGCCGGAGACAGCGAGGTCATCGATCCTGCGCAACTCGCCGCCAACGAAGGCCTGCACTATGAAGCGCTGTCGGGTGGTGGTTTCGCACTGGACCTTGCCGGGCTGGACGGCGTCCTCGGCGGTGACGACGACATCCGACTGGGCTTCGGTCCCGAGGGTGCCATGACCGGTTTCATCGACACCGAGGCCGAGGGCATGCATGAGGGCATCGCGGCGATCGGTCGGTACTGGGTCAAGCATGATCGGTTGCCCAGTGCAGAGGCTGGCAAAGAGATCTTGGGCGCTGTGCATGACAGCTGGGGTCGTCCGATGCACTATGAGATTCGCAACCGAAAGTCGTTCATTGTGTCCAGCGAAGGGCCCGATTCGATCTGGCAGAGCCAGTTCGACATTCGTGCAGAAGTAGACGTGACGTCGCAGACACGAGCCGAGTCGGCGGCTGCGCAGGCGGGGCAGTCCGAGTCGGATCTCCTGTCTTGGGCGCATCCGGAACAGACCTGGTTGGAGACGCGACGGGCTGAGTTAGACGCCGCATCTTCCGAATCAAGCGACTCCTCCGAGGGTGCAGACGCCATTGACGAACACGCAGTCGTAGGTTTCGACCGTTCGATCCGTTGGGATGTCGGTGGTGCCACCACACTCGCAGGCGATGACTACTTCTGGTTCTTCACGGCGATCATGCTGGGCACGGCCGTACTGTTCCTGCCAGTGGCGTATCTGTACAAGCCACACACCTACCTCCAGGAAGAGGCGGACGTCTGAGTGCTCAGTGCGGGCGGCCGGCGGTGCTGGCCTGATCAGACCGGTTGCGGTCGGGCCGCATGGCCTGCACGCTGACATGATCGTTGCCAATCTGCAACAGCAGGAACGGCCGCATGGGGTCGTTCGTCGGCCGTGCAATCCACGGTGTCAGATCGATGCGCAGCAACTTGTGATGGTCATTGCGATCCTGCCAATACAGTCCGTCGGGCATGGTCAGCAGAAAGCCACCGCGGTCGTCATGGATCGCTGCGACCGATTGATCCGCTAGTTGCATGGGTTGATCCCAGTTGATTCCGGTGGGCAACCAGAGCATCATGCGTTGCTGACGAGGGTCGTAGTAGAAGACCTCTTCGAGCGGTGGATTCGGCGTGCCTTGCACCTGATGCCGGCCAAGTGACGCGAGCAGGGCATCGGACGAACGTGCGCCGGCCATCACGGGGATGGTCCGCAGATCCTCATGCAGGTCTTCTGTTGTCTCGGCGTTCATGAAGACCAATGACAGCTGTGTTGACGTCAGTCGAAAGGCGGACAGTCGGTTGGAACGCTTCGACCACGAGGGGAACAGCCAGTCACCATCCGTGTGCGGCACGACAGTCTCGCGATGCGTGTCGCCCGGGGTGGTGAAGCGAATGACCAGGTCGAAGTCGGTGCCGTCGACGGCACGCTCACTCCAGGCGAGGCGGCCATTGCGGCCCAGCGAAGGAAAGGCGGCGACGACATCTTCCGCTACCAGCCAATCGATGTCGCCGGTAAACCAGTCGACCTTGCCGATCCATCGGCTTCCGTCTTCATTCGGGCGCTCGACGAGAAAGCCGGTTTCGTCGGCGGTGTCGGTCAATAGCAACGGCGCTTCCAACTGGATCATCTCACGCAGGCCGCCACGTCCGGGAAGGATTTCCCAGATAGCAACGCTGGACTTCGAAGGAACCGGGGCATCTGGCATCGCTAACCGGGTCGTCATGCTCGGCTCGGGGCCGACGCTCACGGCGATGCGCGTACCACTTGGATTGAGCAAGGGGATCACTGAGTTCACGGCGGGGAGGTCGCCCAAGTGCCAAGTTGCGCCGGAGAATCCGGATTGAGACGCTTCGGATGTGGCATATTGATGTTCAGCGATCTCTGAGAGGCGATCCCATTGGTCCTGCGAGAGCTTGGTGCGCTCGGGCCACTTGCTTGGCGTGGTGGTGCAGCCCAGTGAAACCAAGACGGTTGTCAGAATGAGGCTTCCGGCCAATATGTGGGTGGTATATTTCATGTGCCTGGTGCCTGCTGTGGTTCGGCGGTCTCCGGAGTCAACTTGCGAAGCAGGGATGTGTCCGGTACGCCCTCATCGATCTGGAGTTGCTCCGGATCCTGATCCGGTGGAACGACCCGGGTCTTCTTGCTGATGCGTTCGAACACGTTCAGGTCGATAACGGAGTTTTCATCTCGCAGTTGTTCACTCAGCGGTCGGGCGACGGCTTCGAGACGCTGCAGATCGTTGACGTTGAAGTTGGAGTAGTTGTCGTAGGGCCGGTGGACGACCGTCGGTGTCAGGAAGGCGATCAACTCAGTGCGCTCGAGCTTCTCTTCGGTGTGCGTGAAGAAGCCGCCGATGAAGGGCAGGTCGCCGAGAAACGGCAGTTTGCTCTTCAGCACTGACTCGGTCTCCTTGAGCAGTCCGCCGATGACGATGGTCTGTCCATCGAGCAGAATGACGTGGGTGGACACCTGCTTGCGGGTGAAGATCTGGCTGGCCACGGTGCCATCGTCGCCGCCACTGATGACGGCGCTTGCGCCAACTGCTGACAACTCCAACGTCACGGTCAGGTCAACGGCGCCTTCTTCGGTGATTCGAGGGCGCACATTCAGGAAGACGCCGACATTCTTGTACTCCACGCTCGTCTGCGTGTTGAGTCCGGCGGAGGCGGAATCCGTGATGCTCGACACGACCGGATACTCCAGACCACTGAAGAACACGGCCTCTTCGTTATCCGCGGTGAAGACACGTGGTTCCTGAAGGATGCGTGTATTGGCGATCGTGTTGAGTCCCTCAACGATCAAGTTGACATCGAACGGCCCGGCGGACAGCACGGCATTCATGCCGTCGCCGATGATGTGGTCGAAGAAGTACTGCAGTGGATCATCGGTCGGTTGAATCGCGACAGAGCCGTTGGGCACGCCGCTCAGGGAGAACGCGCTGCTGAAGGCACCATTGCCTGAGGCAGAAATGCCCTGGCCGATCTTCACGCCGAGATTCAGGTTGTCCCCCAGCTCAACTTCGATGATTGTGGCCGACAGCATGACCTGCCGTCGAGGCCGGTCGAAGGAGTGAATCAAGCGCACCATGGAGTCGCGATAGGCAGGGGGCGCGACGATAGCCAACGCATTCTGCCGAATGATCGGCACGACACGCACCTTGCCGATCAGCACACTCTCAGCGGCCTGATCCTCTTCATTGCCACCAGTCTGCCAGGGGAAGTTCAGATCCTGGCTGGTCCCACTCGTGTCCGGGCCGGAGATGCTGATGCCCGATGAATCACCAGAGGCGGAGAAGCCTTCTGCGGTGAGTTCGGTGCTCGGCCTGGGCATGGTCACGCGGGCGCCAGCACGCGCGAGCAGAATGTTGATCTCCTCGGAGAGTTCAACTGCATTGGCGTACTTCAGCGGAATGACTTCCGGCAGGCCCACGTCACTTGGCTGATCCACTTCTTCAATGACGCTCTCGATGAAGCCGAAAGCCTCAACCGTCTTGGCGAGCACGAGTAGGGCGTTGCGGTCTGGGAAAGCCTCAATGTTGTAGACGCCGCTGATCCCGGCAGTGGCATCCGAAGAGCCCGAGGAACCTCGACTGTTGCCGCCCCGGCCGGAACTGGAGGACGAACCGCCACCCGCGCCGAGCACGTCCTGCAGCAGGTCACGCACTTTGATGGGGTCGGTGTACTTCAGCACGAACAGGCGAGATGTGCCGTCGGGACGGGGGAGATCCCATTGTGTTTCGATCAACTCGGTGATGTTCTCGAGCACATCCCGCTCCCCTTCGACCGTGATGGCGTTCTGTTGCACATTCACAGTGGTCCGCAGCGGCACACGTTGCCTGCCTTCGATTTGATTGGAAGGTGTGCGAGGCGTCGACGTCCGGTTACGGCTGGACGACGAGCCGGAGGCCCGATTGGACGAACCCGACCTTGAGCCCGATGCGCTGCCAGACTCCTCGAAGATGTCGAGAATGCTCTCTTCGATTTCCGTGGCATCCGCCCAACGCAGGCGATACGTGCGGATGTAGTCGTCGAGCCAGAGGTGATCCTGCTCGAGAATGATCTTCTCGATCTGCTGGCATAGACCCACGTCACCAAGCAGCAGAATCTGATTGGACAATGAGTCGCCAGAGATCTTGGCGTAGTCGGCGGGATAGAACGCCTCAAGATTGGAGACGATCGTTTCAGCATTGGCTCGCTCGACCTGGAAAATCTTGAAGACCAGTGTTCCGCGATCAGCGCGGTCGGCAACAGAGACGTGCGGTGGCACGACTTCGATTTCGCCGAGCTCTTCTCGCATGTCCTGGATCTTGCCGATGAAGATCACGTTTGCCTGCTCGATGATGCCGATGTCGTTCATCCGCAGATATGAAAAGATCAGGTCGAGTGCTTCGCCGCGTGAAACGGGTTCGTCCGCGATGATCGTGTACTCATCGGAAGCGCCGCCAATGCGTTGGCCGATAGGCATGACGATCTTGCCGGTTTCAATGGCGATGAAGTCGAACAGGTCCTCGAGTTTGACGTCCTTCAGGTTGAGCGTGACGAGCTCATCTTTGACTGGCCGACGGTCGGTGCGTCCACCGGATTGGAAACTGCGAACAGGAGGCGGTTCCACGGCGGCGGGGCGATCCTCGACGTCGACACCATCGGCTTCAACGGCTTCTGGAACAGCCGGTGGCGGTTCAGGCGTTGGGCGATCGGGTGCGTCCTGCGCAAAGGCAAGCGAAGCGAAGGAGATGGTCGTCAGACAGACGAGACGGTGCAGTTTGCGAACGGACAAAGTGTGAATCCTTGTTCTCGGCGAACCAGTCATGGGCTGGAGTTTCCGGCATTGGCCGAAGCGGGGGCTTCGAGTCGCGATGGGCGAGCCTCGTCGACGTGTGGTCGGTCGGTTCCGTCGAGCAGGCTTTCAGTTACGGTGGAGTTCGACGCAGGGAGTGCGTCGGCGGGGTACAAGTCAATGTCGAACGGGCCGCCGCCGTTCCAGTTCACGGTGACGGTGCGAGGCGCGTCTATGGAGAGGACCTCGATGTCTTCGAGCGTGTGCCCTTGCGGGATCACGAGCAGGTCTCCGTCCAGCTTGAAGATGGCGTCAGAGCCCCAGACCATGATGAGGTCTGGTCCGCCGTAACGCGAGGGGCCACGAGGCGCCGGTGGCGGAGGCGGTGCCACTTCCGCAGGCTTGCACAGGTCGTCATCGCAACTGCGATTGGCACCCTTGAATGTTCCGCCGGCCGTGGCGCATGCGGCTCGTTTCATTTGCTGACAGTCGGTCTCGCTCAAGCAACAGGCACCGGTTGACTCCGGTGGAGGGGCCGAGGGTGGCTGAGCCGGGTCGAAGAAGAAGGACCGACCATGCACGCGGTTTCGATCCACGCGGTCGAGTGTCGTGTGCGATTCGAGCAGTCGAGCGTAGGAACCTTCATCGGGCGTAGCGCCGCCGGCGAGGTGTACGACGGAGCGTACCGCAGGCACGAACAGCCAAAGCGCCACCATCGCAATCAGGACGACGGCCGCCAAGGAGATGCCGAAGGGGCCTCGCAGATCGTCACGGCTGATCATCGGCGTCCACCTTTGGCGTATACCCAGGCCTGCGCTGTTGTGGCGACATCAAGCGAGCCAGAACGTTTGCCGCGAGACAACCGCAGCGTCTCCAATGACTCGATGGCCGGATTGGCCTCCAGATCGGCGATAAGTTCAATGGCATCTTCATGGGGGGCGTTGAACGAGAGGTCAGCCTTAATGCGTTCCACGCGACGTCCGGACAAGCCTCGCACGGCCACGCCGCCGCTGGACTCGTTCAACTTGTAGTCGGTGATGCCGTACTGGGCCATGATGCCCTTGATGGACTCAAGCAGCGCCTGTGAACTTTCCCCACGAGCGTCGGGCGTCTCCACGGGGCCGTAGGCGAGTAATGCGGTGTTGGCGCTGAGGCTCGCCTGCGTGACATTGTCTACTCGAGCGATGTCGGCTTCGATCGCATCCGCTTGTTCGCCCCACGAACCGGCCCACGGCAGGAAGAACTCCGACCAGATCAGGAGCAGCACCGTGACACCCAGCACGACCACCGCGAAGCGGCCTGTCGGACTCATGGCCTGAAACTGGCCCCGTACGCGATCGGTCATGGTTGTTGAGTTGGTCATGGCTGAGTCCCATTTCGACGCAACTCACGAAGACGGTCGAAGATGCGCTTGAAGTAGTCTCGCAACTGCGCCGACTGTTCTGGATCACGAATGCGTTCACGTGCTTGCGTGACTTCGGACAACTTGGCCCGCAACTCATCTTCACTCAAGGCTGCTAACTGTTCATTGGCCAGGATCTGCGGCATGGCACCCAGCGCACCGGAGTCGAGGTCGCCGGACTGGAACTCGGCGCTGCCTACACTGGTTGAACCGCTGTCCTTGGCGCTGCCATTTCCGCCGGGGCTGTCGATGTGCTCACGGCCGTCACTGGAGCCGTGGCCTTCCCGCACGATGGTCGTGGGGTCGACCGGGACGGAAGATCCGGCGTCGCCAGCACGCGGATTGCGGCCCGACGGACGTCCAATCGAATGTCCTGTCTGTTGCCCGGAAGGTCTGGTGCCGCCCGTTGAAGCACTGGCAGTGTCAGCACCATCGTCGGCACTTGCCAACACAGGGGCGGCGGTGCTTGCCTCCGCAGCCGCGTCAGCAATGCGCTCAGCGGCGGTTGGATCCCAGTTGGACAGTTCACTGGGCCGTGCGGGCGGTCCACCGTCTGTAGTCTTTGCCAGGCTGTGACGGCGCTGCTGGTGCGTCCAGGCGGCGTAGTCGTTCTCGTCTACGTAGCGAGGACGTCGTTTGGCATCTCGCACGCCGGCGACGATCGTGAACTCACGCTGACCGATGCGCTTCTTGCCGTCCCACTCGACACGAACTTCATCGAACACACCAGAAGCCTGCAGGTCAGCCTTCATCCGGGTAATGAGATCCGCTGCAGACTCACCACCACGAGGCGATGCGTACCCCTTGATTCGGATGGGCTCGCCGTGATCGATGCGAATTTGCTCCAGCACAATGCCCAAGGGGGCCGCCGCACCAATGTCGGACAACAGCTTGGTCATGGGCCAGGCCTCGGTCCCCAACACGCGGTAGTACTGATTCCGAGACTCGGCTTGAGCCGCGGCGGCCACAGCATCTCCCAGTTCGGGATGCGCTGCTCGAAGCATGGTCAGCCGAAGACCGTTTATCAACACAGGGCCGATGAACAGCACGGCGACGGCTGCGGCAACCAGCACGGCGGCGGTCCCGGGGGTCCGCATGGCAGCAACGGCGCGTTGTGGACGTGACAACTGCAGCGACGGCGAGGAAGTCTGCAGCACCGTCAACGGGGCAAGCGTGCTGCTGCAGGCAGCAGCACAGGCGACGGCGATCCCGTACAGGTCAGGATCCTTGGTGATCTCAGTCGTCGAGTTGGTGCTCAGGGCAGCCAGTTGTGCAGCAGCAGCAGTGTTCAGCCGCAGCGCACCTGATTCGGGAAGCGACACACCCGCTGAACCGGACAAGGAGGCAGACTCCTGCAGTACCGCGGACACTGCGCTGGCCGGGTCCGCTTCGCGAACACAACGAGCTACCAGCGAGCCGGAGCCCTGCAGCATCAAGGCGATGCTGCCGGCGTCGGCATCGATCCAGGCCGCCGCGCTGCCGGCGGAAGCCAGTTGAAGCAGGCCGACCACGTCTGGTACCGCGAGCGGCGTCACGGGCAGTTTGGGCAACGTGGTCTGGTCCGACTCCGGCCAACCCAGCACGACGCCAGTGCGTTGCGAGCCGCCGTCGACGGCAGGCAGTACGGCCATGCCACAGCGATGCATCGGAGTATCGGCTGCGGGACGGCTGTCGGCAGCACTGAGCAGCTGCTCCTCGAGCAGGGCCTCATCGGCCTCCTCACCCAAGGCCACCGTGCGGCATACGACAGCGCTGCCAGCGAGCACCACGCGTACCGAAGCGACATCCTGCTGGGCAACCCAGCCGGGGAGATCGGCGTCTGAGAGCCTGGAACAGGACTCAATGAGCAGACCTTCGATGCCTGGTTGGGCCAGAACGGCCGACCAAGCATCCTGCACACGATGCAGCACAAGCAGGCGTGGTGCGCGGGTATCAGGTGGGATGGGCATTGGGCAACAGAGTCTCGGGGCTGGGAGGGCACGTTCAGCCCTCATAGAGTCAATCGGCACGATTACCGGCTGTTCCTCAGTCCTCTCGGACGTCAAGAATCCTCACCGGCAAGGTGGAACGATCCACCACCATGACGATTTCCACTTCTTCCCCGGTTGCGTTGCTGAAACCCCGGCTGGTGATCGTAAAAACGTTGCTTCTGGTATCAAAGAACCGCGTCAACTGGGCGATTCCGTCCGGATCGGCCTCGGGCAGGGCCCACAGGTCAACCAGACTCGTCAGGCCTGCGGCCCGCCCCGTACGAAGCGACAGCAAATTTTCGACCAATCGCTCCTGCCCCTCAAGCATGGCATAGAGCGTATCGGCGGGCACGGTGTTGATATTCAGTTTGCCAACAGCAGGACGGTGGGGCGGCTCAACGGTGCATTCCGCCAGAATGATCGCCACATCGTCAGGCGTCAGGGCGGTGTCCGCTTCGCCCTCTTCAGCCTCGTCTGCGTCCTCGTCATCGGCTGACTGGGTGGTCGTGCCCAGTTCGCTGACCAACGCGTCCAGCATGAACGACTCATCCCGGCCCATGGCCACGATGACATCTGCCTTCTCAGCGGGCAACTCGAAGCCCAGCAGGAGAAATCGCTCGATGAGGTCCGTCGCGTCGGCATTTCGCAACCAGATTCGGGGCTCGCCGCTGTCAGTCGATCCACTGGACACGGTTCGAGTCGTACACATGGCCGACCAACCGGCGTCCAACGTGTCGGAGCCGTCATCCAACGGAAGCGTCTCGTCACCGTCACGCTCCTCCGGGTCGAGCAGATTGTTCTGGTTCCAATCCTCGCCCCGAATCTCGTCGGGCTCGATGCCGGCCACCAGTTCAAGTTCAGAAATATTATGCAGCGGTGCATTGCGTGGTTCGTAACGAGCATCGAGCGACAGGTAGTAGTCTCGCTCCACACCGAACTCACCGGGCTCATCGTCTTCATCGATCCAGTCTTCAATGGCATCGAAGACACCCCAAGCCAACGGGCCGAACATGGTGTTTATCAACGCTCGAAACTCACCGTTCAAGTTGAGTTTGCTGTGCTCGTCCATGGGACCGGCGAATCGAGTCGCACTGCCCGGACTGTTGTGCTGAATGAGCCAGTTGGCGCCGGCAACATCACCCATGTGCACCGCATCAAGGTCGCGGATCATCGCGTACGCATCCATCGGCACGGGATACCGAGTGTGCAATGCCATCGCAGCAATCGTGGACTCGGCACCAGCCCGAGCCGCCCACCGTGCTCTGATGCGCTCCTGCGTATCACGCCCTTCCAACATCATCCGCCCACTGGTGATCTGCAACCCGACCACGAGGATCGCCAACACAGACAAACCCCAAATCACGGCGACGATCGCCGTACCGCGACGCGTTGAACACTGTGACATCATCGGTCACCACCTCCACCGGAACCGCCCGGCAGCGTGACACCGTCAGGCAACTCCACGCCGTCAGGCAACTGAAAGCCCGCGGGCAACTCAATACTCCCACTGGTACCGCCTGCACCTAACCCGGCTCCAGACCCCAGACCCGCCTCGCCGGCTGCGGGCAACGGCAACGGTGTGTTCGCGGCAATGGCCTCGACAATGCCGTCGAATTCCTCGTCTTCCAAACCCCACTTCTCCATGACGGCTTCCGCAAGCAACTTGTCCGCCATGTCCAGCGGCATGCGACTGCGATCTACGGACACGACCGTCCGCAGCACGGCCACCGGAGCATCCAACAAGGACTGGCCGACCTGCGCACCCGTCGCCTCGATCGTGATCCGGATCGCCTGCGGCAGGCCATCATGATCGGAGTCCCACACACTGTTCCACTGTTCGCCGTCCCACGCCTCGAGACTCAATGCAGCGAGCCCTTCGATGACAGGCGAAGCAATGCCGCCACCGCGCGGGAAGTTGTCGGGCATGGCATCGCGACGGTGCCAGAGCACGGGGCCGTCGTCATCCTGCTCGATTCGGAAGGCCGACTCGAACTCGCTGCCATCGCCGTTGTAGTCGAGGCTTCGTGTGGCCTGCATGCGGTTGTTGAACAGCAGGATTTCGTCGCGTTCGACTTCCCAATCGTCGAGCCTTGCACCGTTGTCAATGATCAGCAGACGCGTGTAGTACAAGTCTTCCTGCCGCAGGAGTGAGACCAACTCGCGTCGCACCACCCGCATCGCCGCATCAGCGCGAAGATAGGCGTCGGCCCGAGACCGCGACATGATTCGACTCTTGTTGACCTGGGCCAGGCTCAGGCCCATGGCGCTCAGGACCAATGCCAGCAGAATGCCAGCAGTCAGCAACTCGACCATGGTGAAGCCACGACGCATCAGAGACCACCCTCGAGGGACTCGTCTTCTTCTTCATCCCAGGTGCGGGCTTCACGATCGAGTGGTTCATCCGGTCGCCAGTTGGTCCAGTCGTCTTCTTCACCTTGGCGCGGCGCGACGAGCGTTTCAACAAAGGTCTCCTTCGGGCCGTTGCGATCGATCCATCCCACGGTGGCTCGCACCACGTAGGGCGACCAGTCACTCTGTGCCCGGATCTCGACGAGAAAGTCGTAGTCCTCGAAGGGGGGGTCGAAGACGCCTTCAGCCTGCTGACGCAGGCTGTAGCGACGCGGCCCTTCGGCGAGCACCATGCCCAGCAGGCCATCGGCCAGCCACGACGCGGTTATCCGTTTCTCACTGGTGCTCTGTGCAAGGAGCGACTGAGAGGCAAGCGACATCGTGACCGTCATGCCGATCGCCAGAATCAGCGCAGCCACCAGCACATCGATCAGTGCAACACCGCGCCGCATCACCAGTCCTCCTGCCATCGCCCGGTGGCGTCCAAGTCGATCATCTCGCGTTCAAAGGCGTCCGACTGCGACAACATGGGGTCCAGGATCAACGGCCGAAGCGCCTGTGGTGCAAGCACCAGCGTGATTTCGCGCCACGTGGATCCGGTCTCAGCACGCAACTGCACTTCGACACGTGGGCGGGTCTGTCCCGGCAGGGCCGTCAGGGGGCGGTAACTGGGGTCGACGCGTTCGCCGTCTGCGAAGAAACTCAGGTCTCTGGACTCCACCCAGTCGGGCAGGACAACTGGCGGCACGGAGCGATCTCGTACCCATGCCGGTCGGCCATCGACTTCTTCGCGACGCACGAGCAGCAGGCGGTGCCGCTCAAGGTCCATGCCGATGCCGATGGGGGCGTCGGCGAACTCCGCCCGCAGTGCGTAGGTCAGCAACAGGTCGGCAACGCGATCGCGGACAAGGTCGAAGGACCGGTCTCGGGTGCCGCCGAGGCGCACGATCAGCACCGTCGCCAACGCGGCTGCGATGACCGTGACGGCGATGACCTCGATCAGTGTGAAGCCTCGACGTGTTGAACGCATGGGGGGGGTCCTATTGCGTGAGGTCGCTGTTGACGCCTTCGCCGCCGGGCGCCGCGTCTTTTCCGTAGGAGAGCACGTCGAAGTCGGCGTTGATTTCACCGGGTGAGACGACCATGAACTGGTTGCCCCAGGGGTCGATGATGTCATCGGCCTTGGGCAGGTAGGGGCCGCCGGGGCCACCACCGTCATCGGAACGCAGAGTCAGGACAGTCAGGTCGAAACCGTCTTCGGGAGAAGACTGGCCGGTCTCGATGAGATACATGTTCAGTGCCTGCGCAACTTTGGCGGCCTGTGTCCGGGCGAGTTGAGCGTGGCTCTTGCCCAGCGAACTCATCACGTTGGTCGTGACGACCGTCATGAGCAGTGCAAGCACTGTGACAATGACGATGACTTCGACCATGGTGAAGCCACGGCGGGCAGTGTGCATCGGCCAGGTTCGTCGAGTGTGTTGAACGGACATGAGTGGGGTCCTCCGTTGGGCGGGTGCGTTCGAAAAAGAGAAGGGGGTCAGCCCATCAGGTTTTGCAGTTCCATCAGTGGCAGCAGAATGGCGGCCAGTACGAATCCACCGATGCAGGCCATCATGATGATCAGCAGTGGTGGGAAGGCTTTGGTGAAGATCTTGATCGACGCATTGACTTGTCGGTCGAAGGCGGTCGAGGCATGGTCGAGCATTTGTTCGAGTCGGCCGGAGCGTTCGCCCAAGTTCACAACCTGAACGAGCAATGGGGGGAACAGGCCGGATTGTTCCAGTGGTTCGGCGAGAGGTCGACCTTCGGTGACGCTGTCGATGACGTTATCGATCGCGGAGATCATGGCGGTATTGCCGAGGGTATCTTTCGTGATGCGCAGGCACTCGAGGATCGGCAGGCCCGCGGCGGCGAGTGTGCCCATGGTTCGCGTGAAGCGGGCCACAGCGACATCACGTTGCAGACGTCCTGCGATGGGCAGTTGCAGTTTCCAGCGATCAAAGCGAAGTCTGTTTTCTGTGGCGCCGATCCAGACCTTCCAGAAGGACATGGCGGCCGCGATGCCGACGATGATCACGATCCACCAACTTGTGAGCACATCTGAAAGACCCAGCAGAATCCGGGTCGGCAGTGGCAGTTCGGTCATGCCGGCGGCGAGCAGTGGCTCCATGAGGCGCGGAATGAGCACGGTGACCAGAATGATCACGCTGATGATGATCAGCACCATCACGATCAACGGGTAGAACGCGGCGCCGATGATTTCTCGCCGTAGTTCCAACTGCTTCTCGAGCAGATCGGCCAACTGGTGAAGGACGATGTGCTGTTGACCGGAGGCATCGGACGCCCGAAGCATGCCGCCGACGAGGTCGTTGAACGGGGGGCCCCAGGAGATTGCGGCCTTGTGGAGCGGGTCGCCGGACTCCACTCGTTCGATGAGGTGGTCCAGAATCAGGGTCATTTTCGGTGTCGCTTGACGACGCAATGTTCGCAAGGCCTGCAACAAGGGGAGCCCTGCTTCCAGAGCCGTGCCCAACTCGCGAATCAGTGAGGCGAGGTCTGTAGTCTTGATCTTCGAGCGGCGGGCAGGTGGAGCCGTTCGTGTGGTCGCGGCAACTGATGTGGTGCCAGTGGGGGGGACCAATCGCACGGTTGTGGCCGTTTCACCTCGCTCCAGCAGCATGCGGACGGCTTCAGATCTCGTCGAGGCGTCCAGTTCGCCCTGACGAGCCTGACCGGCAGTGGTCAGGCTCTGATAGTGGAAGCGAGGCATGGATTACTGCACTTCCTCGGAGGCGTCCTGCGTGGCCCGGAGGACTTCAGCGATGGTTGACACACCCTCTTTGATGCGCAGGATGCCGTCTTGCCGCATGGATCTGAATGACTCGGGCAGTGCAGCACGCAGACCAGCTTGGTCGGCCTCTCGCGAAATCGCCAATCGCAACGGCCCATGGATGGCGAGGATTTCGTAGAACGCGACTCGGCCGAGATAGCCGGTGTTGTTGCACTTTTCACAACCACGTCCGTGCCACACAGTGCTGCCGAGAATCTCGTGTTCGGCATCGGTGACGCGTGCAATGTCGTCGTCAGTCATGTCGACCTGCTCGCGGCAGTGTTCGCAGATACGGCGGCCAAGCCGCTGGGCCATCAGGCCCTCGAGCACACTGGCTGACAGGAACGGTTCAACACCCATGTCTGTCAGGCGTCCGACTGAAGACAGGGCGTCATTGGTGTGCAGCGTGCTCAAGATCAAGTGGCCGGTGAGCGCCGAGCGAATCGCGATATCCGCTGTTTCTGCATCGCGAATTTCGCCCACGAGCACGATGTCGGGATCCTGCCGCAAGATCGACCGCAAGCCGGACGCGAAGGTCAGGCCACGCTTTGGATTCACCGGAATCTGGTTGATGCCGGGCAGTTCATACTCCACCGGATCTTCGACGGTGATGATCTTGCGAGTCGGATCGAAGATACGCTTCAGCGAGGCGTACAGCGTGGTGGTTTTGCCCGCACCGGTGGGGCCGGTACACAGCACCATGCCATGGGGCTTGTGCAGCAACGTGTCCATGCGTTCCTGCAGTTCCATGCGCATTCCCAGGGCGTCATAGTCCAGTCGCAACTGGCTTCGATCGAGAATACGCATGACCACCGACTCGCCGTAGAGCGTGGGGACGGTGGAGACGCGGATGTCGATCTTGCGGCCTTCGTAGCGCAATGAAATCTTGCCGTCCTGCGGGACGTACCGTTCCGCGATGTTCATGCCCGACATGATCTTGATGCGACCGATCAGCGCCGCCTGCAGGTGCTTCGGCGGCGGGGGCTGCTCGTGCAACATGCCGTCAATGCGGTAGCGCACTTTCAGTTCGTCTTCGAAGGGCTCCACGTGCACATCGGACGTGCGTGACTGTATGGCTTCGATCAGCAGGAGATTGACGAGGTTGACCAGCGTCGGCTCTTCGGCCATTCGGTGGATGTCGTCGGTTTCGAACGAGTCGAGATTGTGCTCAAGGTCATCAACATTGTCATCGCCGTCGCCGGCGAGGGCATCGGCCATCTTTGATGCGGTGGTGCCGTAGTTGGCACGCAGCAGATCCGCGAAGAGCGACTGCTCCATGCCCTCCCGTGCAACGGACATGCCCGTGCGAACGCCCACTTCGTCGGCGGCATCGGTGTCCAGCGGATTGACCATGACCAGCACGAGGCGGCCGTCTTCAACTCGAATAGGAACGATCCGCAGCCGCACAGCAACCTGTGGATCCACAAGCGCCACCGCTGCTGCATCGGCCTCAAGAGGATCTTCGTGCCAGCACAGCCCAAGACGCTCAGCGCGTTCCCGACGTGTGGCACCGTCGCTTCCATCAGCGGCGGCCACGTCGATGGCGGTCGGCTCACCATCGGACGGAATGATGTCCAGATCCGGGTCCCTATCCACGCTCAGCGATCCCTGTTTGAGGAGCCACCACGGGGCTTTTGCTGGCCGACCCCTCGGCCAGTTGGGTTTCGGTCCTTGCTCTTTCCAGGGTTATTCACTTGACCACCAGAGGTCAGGCCGCCCCGGCCCTTGGCGTCATGTTCGATCTGCCGGATTTCGCCCGGCGGCGTCGTTTCTGCCGAGCGCGGCATGAACCGCCGCGCCCCGTCGAGTGTGCTGAAGATATCGTTGCCCAGCAGGGCTTTCAGGCGTTCGATGAACTGGGCGCCCATCTCGCGACGGTCCTGATACAGCGTGCGGGTGGGGTCTTCAATCTGGCTGATGTTCTCACCACGGGCACGGCGTGCCGTGTTCTCGATGGCATTGGATTCGTGCCGAGGTTCCCAATCACGGGTCGCCATGAGTAAACGTTCGTTGAACGCATCCAGTGCGCCGAGATATTCGTCGAAGAGATTCTGCACTGCGGTACGCAGCGTGGGATCGTTCTGGCAGGCCTCGCACTCCAGCGCTGCGTTGAAGACGCGTTGGGTTGGAGTGGTTCTGAAGATTCGGCCGTAGCCACGCTTCAATGACTCATGGCGAAAGGCTCGGCCTTCTTCGCCTCCCAGAGAGGCCGCGAGGGCCTCGATGGTCAGGTCGTTCACATCGCGTACGCCTACGCGGGCGGCAAGCATCTTTCGACGGCGATCGACGTCCTTGGCGCTGCCGGCTTCACGCTTGCGGATGACATCAACGAAGCCCGACCCCGGCTGCACCAGAGACTGTGCAAAGCGATTCCGCAGGGCGTGGTTGAGATCTCCATCGTATTTCTGCAGTGCCGGGGCAAGCGGTGTGCCTTCCCATGGTTCTAGTTTCTGATCACGGATGATGTGGAAGATGTTGACGGACTCGCCGGCAAGTCGACCGTGTGGCAGGCTCTTTTCGCGGTACAGCCGACGGGAGAAGGCGCCCCATCGTTCCTGTTGGGCCGCATCCAGCAGCACTCGTACGTTCTCCAGCAGTTGATCATTGAGCACTTCCCGCTCAATGGCCCAGTCCTGAATGGGTGCAAGAACGGTCGCCAGCAACTGGTCTTCATTGTTGCGCAGCTCGTCGACGTTTTCGGCGATCTTGGTGATCTTCTGGTTCATGTTCTCGATGCCGGCATTGAAGTCGAGTTCGTAGTCCTCGAATGCCAGTTCAACGATGATCTGTTGTTCGTCGCTGAGTTCCAATCCTTCGATGAAGAGGAGAAGGTCCCGGCTGAAGAACTCCGGGCGCATCAAGGCCGGAATAGCTTCAAGTCCACCTTGTCCAGAAGCGGGGACCGAGCTGATCAGAGCCATGGTGGTGGCAGCGGCGGCGGCGAGCAACTTGAATGACATTCGAATCTCCTCGTACCCGGATTTGCGGGTGCACGAACGACTTGGGGGCAATCTTCAACGAATCAGGATCGCTCCTGTTGCCTTGCAGGCTGGATTCTATGTCGGTTCAATGTCCACGAGGATCAAGCCGGACTGACTGTGCGATTCTCGATTCTCTTCTCGGACACAGTCTGCACCAGACGGTCGATGTAGATCCCCGGTGTGTGGACCAAATCCGGGTCCAGAGAGCCCAAAGGCACGATTTCTTCCACTTCGGCAACAGTCACGGTGCCGGACATCGCCACCGCGGGATTGAAGTTGCGGGCAGTCTGACGGTAGACTAGGTTGCCGGCTTCATCGCCCTTCCAGGCCTTGACTAGGGCCAACTCGGCCCGAATGCCGCGTTCCATCACATGTTCGTGCCCGTCAAAGTCGCGGGTTTCCTTGCCGTCAGCGACCACGGTGCCAGCTCCGGTGCGGGTATAGAAGGCGGGAATGCCCGCTCCGCCGGCTCGGAGCCGCTCTGCAAGCGTGCCCTGTGGCGTGAACTCCAGTGCCAACTCTCCGGCCAGGAACTGCCGTTCAAACTCGGCATTTTCTCCGACATAGGAACTAATCATTTTCTTGATTTGTCGGCTCTGGAGCAGCAGGCCAAGGCCCCAATCGTCGATGCCGGCGTTGTTCGAGACGACCGTGAGGTCAGTCGCTTCGGTATCGCGCAAAGCGATGATGAGTTGCTCGGGGATGCCGCACAGGCCAAAGCCACCTGCTGCGATCAGCATGCCGTTGTGAACGAGCCCTTCAAGGGCTTCAGCAGGTGTGGAAAACAACTTGCGAAACATGGGCTGGGCTGGGATCCTGTCCTGTTCGGGCCCAACAATCGGGCCCTTTCGTCTACGAGCGCAGAAGAGCACACGAGAACCGCATGTCTACCGCCACGACACCCGACAAGAATAGCGTCATGGATCGTCTCAAACTCGAGACCCGCCCGGCACACGATCGCATCGAGTCTGTGCCGTTCAGCATGATGATGCAGGAGGGGCGGCTGCCAAGGGCTCGTTTCTCGGCACAGCTGGCCTGCTGGCTCACCGTGCATGGCACGCTTGAGGCGGCTGTCCGGGAGAGTACGGACGAGGCCTGTCAGGCAGTCTGGGTCGAGTCGATGGCGCGCACCATGCACCTTCGGAACGATCTGTGTTGCCACGGCGACATGGACATGCCCGCGGGCGCTGCGACAGCGACGCTGAAGACGGTCGCTTGGCTGTCGGCCTTGTCCAAGAGTGACTCACGAGCGTTGCTTGGCTGTCTGTATGTGCTGGAAGGATCCAAGCTCGGCGGCACGATTCTTCGCAAGTGTCTCGACGACGCCTATGGTTGCGGACCGGAAGCGCTCAGCTACTACTGGGCAGGGGGCACGTCGCCCATGCCTGATTTCCGTGCATTCAAAGAACGCATGGAAGCAGCATTGACGACCGATGACGAACGTGACCGTGTCGTTGCGGCAGCTTCAGGCATGTTCGATCATCTGACGGATGTCCTGGAGGGTCTGCTTTGTGGGCTCGACACGTCCGAGGAATCTTCTCCCGCAGAGCCGGCACCTGAGGGCTCTTGTCCGTTCGGACACGGCTGATGCAACCTGCTGGCCGTCGCACGTTGGCGTTGAGTCTGCTCGTTGCGCTGGCGACGCTGCCCGATTCCATGGTGCCCGTGGCACTCAAGTCCGCCGTGGTCGATCGGTGGGACATCACGTTGTCCGGCGCGCACTGGTTCTCTGCCGTTGCGTTGTTCGGTGCGGTGGCGGCGGTGTTTCTGCTCCGGCCGATGGATCGTCGATGGTCGCCATCCAGGACCATTGCCATTGCATCAGTGGTCAATGCAATCACGCTGTGTCTGCTCGCCTCGCCGGTGAGCTTCGATGTTGCGTTGGGGCTGCGCTTTGTCACTGGTGCCATGGACATGATCACGCTGGCCGTGCTGCTGGGGTTATTGGAGTCCGGTGACCCTGCACGAGTCGGGCGACGCTACGGTCCCGCATCGCTGGCCATCATGCTCGGCCTTGCCGCAGGGTTTGTCGTGGGCGGCTTGCTGGCGAGCATGCTGGGCGTCCAGATCTTCTTCGTCAGTGCGGCGCTGTCGCTGCTGCTGGCTGTGGCAGCGGGTTGTTCAGGTGGCCTATTGAACGATGAGTTCACGGTTGTGACGAAGTCCACGGTTCGAGTGCGGTATTGGCCCGCGCTGGTGTTCAGTTTCACCGACCGTGCACTGTCCGCCGTCGTCAGCATTACGGCCAGCTTGTATCTCATTGCGGAGATCGGGTTGGAAGAGCATGTCGTCGGCGCAACACTTGGACTGGTCCTGCTGATCATCGCGCTGGGGGCGTGGCCGGCGGGGATCCTTGCCGATCGGATCGGGCCATTGCCGGTACGCATTGCATCAGTCCTGCTCTATGCCATGGCGTTTGCATTGCTGGCAGGGGCACCGTGGATGGGGTTCAGTTCGATTGCCGCCTGTTTGGTGCTGTTGGGCATCGGCGGCGCGGGCTTGGCGCCTTCGATGTATGTGCTCGGTGCTCGCAAGGGCAGAGGCGCATTGGACATGGGTGGTATTCATGCCGCTGGTTCTGCGGGCTATCTCTGCGGTCTGCTTGTGGCGGGTGTCCTGCTTACATTGCAGGGCAGTTTCGGCCAGGGTGGCGTGTTCCAGGTGTTGTTCCTAGGCTTTGCCACGGCCTATCTGCTGTGCAATCTCCCGGCGATTGCCGCCATGGCCGGTTGGCGTGTGCGTCGCGCATCTGTCAGTTCAAATGATCACCGATAGCTGATCCACCGCAGCAGTTCACGTGGCGATGGCGGCTTGCCCTGCATGAGAATGCCCACGCGGAAGATTCGGCCGGCAGCCCACACCATGGCTGCAGCGGCAATGAAGCCGAACACCAGTTCGCCGATCACTTCAAACCAAGACAGCGGTTCAACGGCGGCCGAGACACGCAGTACCAGAATGAACGGTGTCAGTGGCGGAATGAACGTGGCCACCGTGGCGACGATGCCGCTGGGATCCTCTGTGACCACGGGGATCAGCAGCAGTGGCGCCATGATGACGAGCGTCACTGGTCCAAGAAGCGATTGCGCCTCGGTCAAGTCGCTGACAGCGGCGCCGACGCCAGCCATCAGCGAAGCGATCATGAGATAGGCCATGATCAGGCACAGGCCGGACACGATCAGGTCGCTGACACTCACGAGATCTGCGGCTGCGAGCATGGTCAGGAAAATCGCTGCAACCACGGCATACATCGTGATCATGACCAGCGTCACGAGACCGAAGCCGATGATCTTGCCGTGAATGAGTTCGCCCGGGCCACAGGCGCTCAACAGCACTTCGATGACCTTCGACGACTTCTCTTCGATCGTCGAGGTAAGCAGGTAGTTGCCGCCGGTGAGCGTTGTCAACCAGATCAAGCCCATGACGACGACCGGCACCACCCACCGAGTCCACTGTGCCTCTGTACGTTCGCCGCCTTCATAATCCAGTCGAACGGTGCGCAGGCGAGGTCGGGCGACGAGTTTTCGAATGGTGGCGGGTACAAGGTCCTGATCCATCAGTCGTGCATTGATGGCGGCTCGGCGTATCGAGTCTTCGAGCAACTCGAGGTGGCTGTTGGGCATCGACGGTGGCACGATCAACTCAAAGCGTGACTCGCCGTCTTCGTTCGGCGTGATGACCACGGCGGCCAGCCAAGTTTCGTCCCGAATGGCTGCTCGAATCGATTTGGCCGTAGCGTCTGGTGTCGCGATAATTCGCAGCGTTGACGTATCGGGACGATCGTTCTGAACATCGATGGTCGCGGCCGATTCCAGTACGGCGTCAACGAGTTCCGCGGTGTCACCGTTGGCGGGCAGTTGCAGAGGCGTTGCCTTCTTGCCCGGTTTCAAGGTGTCCGTGAGTGCTTCAATCAGGTGGCTGCTACCGCTGTGTACGGCCAGCGTTCCGTCCATTGGATGAATGGTCGGTTTGAGAAAGAGCTCCACGGCGATGCTGACGCCTGCGAACAACAGTGGCACCACGACAGCGCCGAAGAAAAATGCCTTGGTCAGCACTGTTCGGCGAAATTCGCGACCGGCGATGATCCATGTCCGGTTCATGCGTTCCCCCCGGGTTGCACCAGTGACGCGAACACATTTTCGAGCGTGGGTTGACGTTGTTGCACGCTGCGCAGTGGGGTGCCGGCCAGCGCACTTGCCATGGCTGCCTGTGGATCGGTGCCTTCAGTGAGATGCAGCGACCAACGCAGGCCTTCCGCGTCGCCTGCTTGGGCTCTGGTGCCCGCGACGACGGGCGCCGGCCCTGGTTCTAGCCGTTCGATGAGCAACTCGCTGGGCTCGAAGCGTTTGCGTATCGAGGCCAGTGAGTCGTCGAGTAACTTTTGTCCGTGGTCCATCAGCAGAATGTGCTGGCAGAGCGTTTCGGCCTCGGGCAGTACATGGGTGGAGAAGACGATGGTGCGTCCTTCTTCGTGCAGCTCGCGGATGATGGACGAGAGCAGTTGTCTGTTGACAGGATCCAGGCCTGCGAAGGGTTCGTCCAGAATGAGCACATCCGGATCGTGCAGGACCGATGCGATGAACTGAATTTTCTGCTGCTGTCCCTTGCTGAGTTCTTCGCATCGGCGACGCTCGATGCCCTCCAGTTCAAGACGTTCCAGCCAGGTGGCGATACGAGCGATCGCGTCGGACTTGCTGATGCCCTTGAGACTGGCGATGAAGCGAAGGAAGTCGCCAATGCGCATACGTCGATAGAGGCCCCGTTCTTCCGGCAGGTACCCAATGCGGTCTTTAGCGTCCAATGCTGAGCGTCCGAGTACGTTGACCGCGCCGTCATCGGGATAGATGATCGACATGATCATGCGGATGGTCGTGCTCTTGCCGGCGCCGTTCGGGCCGAGAAAGCCCAGCAGGGTGCCTTGGTGTACCTCGAGATCAAGTGTGTCCACGGCGACATGCTCGCCGAAGCGACGGGTGACACCTTCGAGTTGGATAACGGGTTCAGTCATCGTCTTCAGTGGTCACCAGTTCATCAGGCGGGGCAAAGATGGCATCGTCCACGTCGGTCATCGAGATCTTCGTAATGTCCAGCTGCACGCGTGTGCGGCCTCCGGCAATGACGATGCGGTGGAACAGACGAAGGTCTCCGACTTTTCGCCAGTCGCTGAACCGCACTGTGATCATGGGCGACTTTGGATCCGTGTCGATAGCGGTTGTCACGCCGAGCAGCAGTTTGGACGCACGGTCGAGGAACAGTCGCTCGGTGCGGCCGTCGATGCGTTCAAGTGACACCTCCCAAGCTGGCGTGCCTTCGAATGCCGCGGGGCCGACCGTGTGCATGGCGGTGGCCCTTCGAGGCAACGTGAATGCCAGTTCAAACCAGTTTGCGCGTTGTCGCCGGCGTTCAATGTCCACCAAGGAGACCGCTTCGCTGTGGTGGTCACCGGGCAGTTCAAGCAGGGACCATCCAGTTTTTCCGTCGCTGCCGAAGGCGGTTCGTCCCAGTCCAGGGAACTGTGTTTGGAAGAAGGCTCTGCCTCCCGAGGCGACGACCCACTGGAACTGTCCCGGGGTGCGGCCGCCCGGCAGTCGAATCTGTCCTTGCACTTCCATAGTTTGGATGCTGTGGATGGCGACTTCGCCGCCGACAGCACGGATGAACGCTTGGAGCAGTTCCGTGGCGTCGGGCAAGGAGTTGGCTGAAGCGGTGTCTGCTGCTACGGGGAGCGTGGGGGGCGATGGGGCTGCGGGGGGAGCTGGAAGGGTCTGTGGGGACAGATCTATTGCAGAGGGGCTCAGTAGCAATGTCAACAGGATGGCGCAGTGGCGAATCACGATGGGAAAGTCTATCTGCGCCCCAGTCAGCGGGTGCATATGCGTCCATCCGGAAGGACGGTTGCATTCCTATGAGGCTCCCGCGTAGCCTGCATATATGGCTGGTTCTTTGTTCACATCTGCATCGGGGCATGCGTTGGTCCTCGATGGTGCCATGGGGTCCACGCTGCAGTGCATGGATCTGGATATCCAACGGGATTATCTGGGCCACGAGAACTGCGTCGACCTGCTGGTTCAATCGCGACCGGAGTTGGTGCAGGCGATTCACGAGACGTTTCTCGCCGCAGGATCCGATGCTGTTGAGACCAACACATTCGGTGCCAACACGCTGGTCTTGAGTGAGTTCGACGACGAAGTCGCTTCGTGGACTCGCACGCTCAACGCGCAGGCTGCCGAAGTTGCTCGGGCCGCCTGTGACGCCCATGCCACCGCCGACCAACCGCGCTATGTGCTTGGTTCAATGGGTCCCGGCACGCGGTTGATCACGTTGGGGCAGACCACTTGGCCCGCCATGCTCGAGTCGTACGCCGAACAGGCTCGAGGCCTGCTTGATGGCGGGACCGATGCCTTTCTCATCGAGACCTGTCAGGACCTGTTGCAGGTCAAGTGTGCAATCAACGCCTGCCTGAAGGCGCTCGATGAAGCGGGGCGGTCGCCACAGGACGTACCCATCTGTGTCAGTCTGACCATTGAGACAACCGGCGCCATGCTTGTCGGCAGCGAGATCGCTGCTGCGGTGACGGCGCTTCGCGGCTATCCCATCGCCTCACTTGGGTTGAACTGTGCCACCGGGCCAAAGGCGATGACGCAGCACATTGACTATCTGGCGAAGCATTGGGATCGCACGGTGACGTGCGTGCCGAATGCCGGATTGCCGGTGTTGGTGGAAGGCCGCACGGAGTTTCCATTGCAGCCATTGCCGTTTTCGGAGACGCTCAGTGGATTCATCGAGCACTACGGGGTTGGTCTCGTGGGCGGTTGTTGCGGGACCACACCGGAACACATCGCTGCCATTGCCGACATCTCCAGAAAGCAGGCGCCCGCTCGCCGAGATCAGATCGGGTGGACACCGGCCTGTTGCAGCCTGTACGCGCCCGTCGACTATCAGCAGGAGAGTTCCTTCTTCATTGTCGGTGAGCGGATGAACTCGTCGGGCAGCCGAGCATTCAAACGCATGCTGGAGAACGACTCGTGGGACGACATTGTGTCGCTGGCCCGCAAACAGGTGCGTGAGGGCGCGAACTGCCTGGATATCAACGTGGATTACGTCGGCCGCGACAACGCAGCAGACATGGCAAAGATCGTGTCCGAGGTCGTTCGGCAGGTCGATGCGCCGCTGATGCTCGATTCAACACAACTGTCCACTATTCATGCTGGTCTCGAGCATGCCGGTGGCAAGTGCATCATCAACTCCGCCAACTTCGAAGAAGGCGATGCCAAGTTTGACGAGTTTTGCACGCTGGCCACCACCTTCGGGGCTGCTCTGGTGATCGGCACGATTGATGAGGACTCCGAGGGGGCCATGGCGCGAACCGCCGACCGCAAGTTTGAAATCACCAGACGTGCCGTTGGCCGAGCGACGCAGGTACATGGTCTGGCGGTTGAAGACCTGTTCATTGATCCGCTGGTGTTGCCGATTTCTACGGGCATGGAGGATGATCGCCGCAGTTCGCTTGAGTTGATTGAAGGCGTGCGACGGATTCACGAAGCCTGGCCAACGCTGCAGATCACGTGCGGGTTGTCGAACTGTTCGTTCGGGTTGAAGCCTCCGGTGCGACAGGTGCTCAACTCCGTGTTGCTGTGGGAGCTGCTCGATGCAGGCTTGACCGGTGCAATCGTGCATGCATCCAAGATTCAACCGATGAATCGCATCGCCGCCGATCGCAAGCAGGCCGCGCTGGATCTCATTTATGACCGGCGGGCGCACAGTCATGGCGGCACGGGGCTCCCATCGGGCGTCAGTGATGAGTCACACGATCCGCTGCAGCACTTCATTGCAATGTTTAGCGATGACGAGGCACAGCAGGACACCGTGGAGCAGCGGACCTTGTCGGTCGAAGAGTGGTTGCAGGCGCACATCGTCGATGGCGAGAAGGAGTTGCTCATTGAGCATCTTGATGCCGCCTTGGAACGCTATGCAGCCGTCGACATCATCAATGACCACCTGCTCAAGGGCATGAAGACAGTCGGCCAGCTCTTTGGATCTGGGCAAATGCAGTTGCCGTTCGTGCTGCAGTCAGCGGAAGTCATGAAGATGGCCGTCTCGCATCTGGAGCCCTACATGGAGCGGCGTGAGGGCGCATCCAAGGGCAGAATCGTATTGGCTACGGTGCGTGGTGACGTGCATGACATCGGCAAAAACCTAGTGGACATCATCCTGTCGAACAATGGTTGGACGGTGCACAACATCGGCATCAAACAACCCATCGATGACATTGTGCAGGCTTGGCGAAGCAGCGGGGCTGACGCAATCGGCATGTCCGGGCTGCTCGTGAAGAGCGTCATGGTGATGGAAGAGAATCTCCGTACGCTCAACGACTTGAACATCGATGTGCCGGTGCTGCTCGGCGGCGCGGCGTTGTCGCGTCATTATTGCGAGTCGCATCTGCGTGACATCTACGACGGCAGCGTCTACTACGGCAAGGACGCCTTTGACGGACTGCGCATTTGTGCAGCACTGGTTGAAGGGCAAACCGAGGCGCTAAACACCGAAATTGATATGCGGCTTGCCAAGCGAGAAGCGGTCCAAGAACGTGTCGAAGCAATGCGTGAGGACACTGAAGAAGGCGACGTGAGGGTGACAGAGGGCTCGCGCAGTGCTGTCGCCCGCGATGTGCTTGTGCCTGATGCGGTGTTCCTTGGCAGTCGGGTGGTCGAGGACATTCCGCTCGACACGATCTATCCCTACATCAATACGACCGCGCTCTTCCGCGGACAGTGGGGGTTCAAGCGGGGCGATCGCAGCAAAGGGGCCTACCAACAGTTTCTCAAGGAGCACGCGGAGCCGGTCTTTGACAGGCTCAAGTCAAGCCTTCGTGATGACGGCGTGCTTTCGCCAAAGGTGGTCTACGGCTATTGGCCGGTGGCCAGCGAAGGTGATGATCTGTTGATCTTCGATCCTGACGATCCATCAGTCGAGATTGAGCGACTGTCCTTTCCGCGGCAGGCGAAGCGACGTCGTCTGTGCATCAGCGACTTCTTCCGCGACGTAGACAGTGGCGAACGCGACGTCCTTGGGCTGAGTTGTGTCACGGTGGGCACAGGTGTGAGCGAACTAGCCAAGACGCTGTTCGAATCGAACGAGTACGCGGAGTACCTGATGGTGCACGGCATGGGCGTTGAGTGTGCCGAGGCGCTGGCTGAGTTCTGGCACATGCGCATGCGTCAGGAGTTGGGCATCGACGGGGGCGATAGTCCACACATTCGTGATCTCTTTACGCAGAAGTACCGCGGCAGCCGCTACTCATTCGGCTATCCCGCGTGTCCGGAGATGTCGGATCAGGAAGTCCTGTTCCGCCTGCTCAAGCCAGAGCGCATCGGCTGTCAGCTGACGGAAAACTGGCAGATCGATCCAGAGCAGAGCACCAGCGCGATCATGGTGCATCATCCCGAGGCGAAGTACTTCAACGTCTGAGTGTGGAGGACGGGGCCAACGAACATGGTTCATGAAGAGACAGGCCCACGCGTTTCCGCGAGGGCCTGTCGATGAATCAACTGATTGTGTGTGCGTCGCTCAGCGACGAGGCTGTGCCTCATTCACGCGCAGGCCACGGCCTTCAATCTCATTGCCGTCGAGTTCCGCAATCGCCTTCTTGGCGTCATCGTCACCCATTTCAACGAAGCCGAATCCGCGTGAGCGGCCGGTTTCACGGTCCATCAGGACCGACGCCGAAGTGACGTGTCCAAAGGGTTCGAACATGCTTGTGAGTTCAGTGTCATCGACGCGCCACGGGAGATTGCCTACGTAGATTTTCATGGGAAAAACCATATCGAAAGGGGGCCACGGTGGGCATTGAGACTGAACGAGGCTGTCCCGTGGCGACAGGCAGACGTTCTGTTCGAGGGGGATTCCTCGGGGGCGAGTGTAGCGGCCGCAAAAACTCAGGGTCGAGGGAAGGCCCCAACCGGCAACAGCAGGGCGTCAAGGCCCTTTGTGCGGTCATGTGCCACCCAGGTCAACAGGACATGGTCGCCCAGGGACGCGATTTGCGGCACTCCGCCGCGGCGACCGTTGGCGGCTTTGGCCACGACCTCGGTGGGGCCCAGCGTGCCGGCGTAGTTCATGACGGCGACACGCAGCCACTGTCCGGTGCCGTCTTCGTCAAACCACGCCACCATGGCGCCATCCGGCAGCATGGCAAGCGCGGGTCGACCGGTGGCGGTGCGATCGTCGACCTGATGCGGTGTGTCGAAGGTGATCCCACCGTCTGTAGACCAGGCCAGCGACAGCCCTGGTCGATCACCGCCGCTGCTGTACCACACGACGGCAATCCGCGCGCCATCGGCGGCGATGCGTGGGCCATTCACCGGGCAACCGTTTATGCGCCAACTGTCTTCCGAAACGAGAACGGGTTTGGACCAGACGCCTTCAACACCGCGGATGATGGCGATGTCCCGTTCTTCTTCCAGTCCACGATCGCGCACGACCACGGCGCTGCCCAGCGGCAGTTGTACTGCGGCGGTGGGACAGCATTCACAGACACGCTCATCAAGCACGATGCTTTCACCGACGGTGTCTGTCACCAGTGCGGTGCGCAGGCTCATGTCTCCACCACCGTGTCCGTCATGTCCGTCGCCTGACATAGCGCGACCATCAAGCCAGAAGGCTCGAACACCGTCGCCTTCGGGCAGCAGCGACACAAAGCCATGTTCGCTAAGAACACGATCGTCATTGAGCGTGCCAAGCATGGCCCAGTTCGTGCCATCGATCGAGCGGGCGATGCCGATGTCGTAGGCATACGTGCCCGGTCCGTTCTGTTGCAGCCAGGTGGCGTACAGCGAGCCGTCGCCGCCAACGCCCAGCCGCGGCACATCGGCCCAGTTGGCGAAGAAGTCGCCTCGCCGCGTGATGGTGACTGGTGTGGTCCAGGGTGTTTCGCGGCCGTGTCCTCGGAACGCCGCACGCAACTCCAGTACGCCAGCGTCAGTCGTGGGCTCAAGCCAAGTCAACCAGGCGCCGTCTGGTGTGGACGTCAGGGACGGGGCCATGGCCTTCGGGCCGGCCGGTGGTGGTGCCGGTACTGGACCGGCGAGCGCAGCGGTAAGCAGGAGTTCAAGCATTCGGACATTCTCGCGGCTGCAACGGGCGGCGTCTACTGGTTGGCCGCAGCAGTAGGTGTGTCATGGATGTGCGTACGTTTGCCGGCCCATGCGCTCAAGATCTCCACGGCCACCTGAGCGCCGATGCCCGCGGCAATGGCGAATTGGCTGGACCCGCCTGCCAGCAGGCCGGCCACATGTACGTCTGGTGCAATGGCGAAGATGCCGTCGTGGGGCAGTCGAATACGGCCATGCTTGCCTTCCGGATGGTGGAGCAGCGGTGCAGCCGGCACACCGTCGATCGCCAGCTGCTTGTAGCCCGTAGCGAGCACGAGCGTGCGGGCGTCATGTGCGTTGCCGTCAGCCGTCTGCACGTTGCATGGATCGGTCGAAATTGACGTCACGGTGGCGTCAAGCAACGCGCCCGCGTCGAACTCCAGAAACTGTCGGCGCATGGTCTGCAGCAGCGTGCTGCCGTGCGTGTCCGCCGGCAGGCCCGGGGCGTTGTTGAGCATGGCCTTGTGCAGGTCGCTGCGGCCATCGTCGATTACAGCAATGCGTCGATCGCCGAACCACGGTTTGGATCGTGCTGAGGCGAGTGTGATGGCGCAGGCCAGCCCGCCTGCGCCGCCGCCGATGATCAGCACGTCAAACATGCGCGCTACAGTTCGACCGGCTTGTATCCGCCCTTCGAGCGGTAGTAACCGATCAGGCCGATGTAAGACACCAGCATGAAGACCGGCAGGATCGACACCGCGAAGAGTGCGTCGGCCTTGCCTGTGCGTTGGGCGACGCCGATGGCTTCGGCAGCCTCGCCCGTGGCTGTGGAGGCCTCGGATGTCAGCGACTGGTAACTACCGAACAGACTCTGTTTTTCGGGCCCGACATACGTCGCAGCGATGGCGGGGTTGTCCGCCTGCAACGCCGCGACCACGCTGCTGTCCTGCACATTGCCCAGCCATGCGTTGCCCAGCACGCCGACGCCCAGCATTCCTACGCCGGCAATCAGGTTCAGGGTCATCGCCCCGCCCTTCGGGAATTGTTCGGCCACAAGGCCCAGCGTTGTTGGCCAGAAGAAGGTCTGCCCGACGCCATACACCGTGGCGGCGATCAGGATCACGGCAGCGCCCACAGCGACATCATCTGCCAGCATGCTGAGCCACCAGATGCCAACCGTCACGATGGCGGCACTGGCGGCCAATACGCCAAGGGGTTTCAGGGCACCCACGATTGGACCGCACGTAAAGCGCAGCACCATCATGATCAAGGCGGTGTAGACGAGCACCCAGCCAGAGCTGATGCCCAATGCACCTTCCCACGCGGGCTTGAGCAGATCCTTCACCCAGGAGTCGGTGCCTAGTTCGGTTGTGGCCAGCGCGAGCATGACTACCAGTAAGAAGACGTACAGCGGTCGACCGAAGGAGCGTGCATACAGCCCGTAGACCAGCGCTACGCCCGCTGCGATGCCGGCCTGCGCTCCGAAGCTCTGTAGGGCGGGAATGCCAATGACATTCGCCGTCAACTCCATGGTGATCATGAGGGCCACAATGAACGCGCCGCCCCAGCCCACTTGCGCCAGCATGTCCCGGTACGACACGCCCGCCAGCACACGGCTGCTCACGGGGAACTGCATGCCCAGCATCATCACGCCGAAGATGCACGCGGGAATCAGAATGAGCCCGATCTGCCATTGCCAACTCATGGCGTCGCCGATGCCCAACACGACGATGCCGGTCACGACCAGTCCGCCGGGCCAGCCCGCATGCAGAATGTTTAGCCACTTGGTCTTGTTCTCAGCGTAGACGTCGGCGATGAGCGGGTTCATGACTGCTTCCACCGTGCCGGCGCCCAGGCCACCGAGAATGCTCGCCCAATACAGCATGGAGAAGCCGGTGGCGAAGATCGACAGCCCCGCGAAGCCTACGAAGCATGCGAATGCAAAGGCCATGGCGCGTCCGTAGCCAATGCGATCCAGCACCAGCGAGAAGAGCACGATGCTCACGCCGAATGGCCAGAAGCCCGCACCAAAGATGGTGCCGACCTGTGTCTTGTCCAAGGCGAACTCAGTTTCCCAGGTGTCCATCAGCAGCACGCGCAGCATGAAGGCGAATGCCGTCGTGACGAGCGCAACGAAACATGCCCAGAACAGGCGGGAGCGGGCCGCGGGGGTAAGGCCGTGAGACAGATCGGACATCGTGGGTTCTCCAGGCTCGGCTTCACCGAGTTCTGGAGATGCTAGCCCGGATGGGCGGTCACGTGCACGGACCCCATGCCGCCAGCAAGAGCAGCAAATCACTCACGGCAGCGACGCCGTCACCATCGATGTCACCCTGGGCCGTGCCGAAGAAGGCCAGCAGGTCAAGCAGGTCCAGGACATCCACAAGGCCATCGCCGGTCAAATCTGCAGGGCAGGTCTCAGCGGGCTTGGTGTGTGTGTCCAGATAGTTAAAGATTGCCTCGGTGCCCTCGGATGAGATGATTGGAAAGTGGCTTCCAAGCGAAGTTTCCCACAGCTCAATTGAACCAGCGGCCGGTTCATCGCACTGGTCGAATGACCAACGCGTGGTTTCTGCAAACAGCACAGCCAAGTCGAAATCAATCGTGCCGAGATTCGTCGGGGTGTCTGCGCATCCGTTATGTGCAGCCCAGCGTGCAGCAGTCGTCTCCGCACCGGGGTAGGGATTCAGATTCGGTAGGAGATACCCCCCGAGCCAGAAGATGATCGGGTCAAGTGTGCCATGGATGTTGAGGACATGGATGGGCTCGGAAGGCTGGCACATGGACGGGTCATTCCACAACGCGCCGGACAAGCTGACGACTGACGCAAAGGTCTCAGGAGCCTCACAGGCCATGCGGTGACACATGAATCCACCGTTGGATTGCCCGATCAGGTGAATCCGTCGTGGATCAATGTTGTAGTGCGCTTGGATGGACTGGACCACCGCCAGCAGGTAACTGACATGCGGCGGGTTGGCGTCGAACATGTCGCAGCATGCATCGGTGGCATTCCAGAAGTAGTCGCCGAAGATGTCCTGGCTGCCGATTGGCTTGGCAAAGATGTAGCCATGGGCGCTTGCGTCGTCTTGAATGGGGACAAGCACGTCGTACCAAATGGGGGAAATGGGCGCCCATCCGTGAAGAAAGACCAGGAGTGGGGCTGGGTTTTCCGGGTCGTAGTCGGGTGGCAGGTGGACAGGCACGTCATCTGGAGGCGTAAGGTCTCCCCAATCACCGGCAAGGGCGGGAGATGCCGTCAACAACAATGTCAGCAGGAGCGTGCGCATGTGCACAAGCATCCTACGTCGCCAGAGGCAGGATCCAAGTGGAATCACCCGCAATCGCCCCAGGCGCCAAGCAGGTTCGTGACGTCAATGCCTCCGTGCGCATCGCCAAAGGCCGCCAGCAGCACAAGAAGGTCTTCAAGGTCTACATGCAGGTCGCCGGTGAGGTCACCATCACAGGTCGGTGAGGGGTGGGCTTCGAACCAGTCGAACAACACTGTGAAGGCCGGGTCCGACAGCCGAAGCAGGTGTCCGGAGCCATGCATGTCCAGGGCTCGAACAACGCCTTGCTTGGAACGCTGCGGCGTGAAGAACATGTCGGTTGTCACACTGTCGGTGACAAACCCATCAAAGTACGAGTGCTTGTGTACGACAACTGGTTCTATCTCGCCCCCGATGTGGTTCGCCCAGTGTGTGAGCGTCTGGTGCGCGCTGGGATATCGATTGCCGTAGACGTGCCCGCCCTTGAACTCGATCGCATGATCACTCGTGCCATGCAGTTGCAACACATTGAGTGCATTGGTGGGTGTACAGGATCCCATGGAGACAGGACCCATACCGGCGATGGATGTCACGGATGCAAAGCGTTCCGGATGTTCGCAGCCAAGGCGGTGGGCCATGAATCCGCCGTTGGAGTATCCCGCGACATGGATGTGCCGCGGGTCTACGTTGTACATGGCCTGCACGTGTTCGACGAGTGCAAGCAAGTAACTCACGTGGTCGGGCGCATTGTCTCTGAAGTCGCAACAGGCATCTGAGGCGTTCCAGTAGTAGCACAAGCCGTCGTTGGAGCCCGTGGGGCGCACCAACAGAGTGCCGTTGTTCCACGCGGGTCGCGCGAAGCCAAGCACGGCATCGTCCGACCACACGCCGCCAAGGGGGCCATAACCGTGCAACAGTAGGAGCATGGGTGTCGGCGTGTTGCCGTCGTAGTCCTGCGGCACTTGGACGGGCACGTCTTCGGGGGCGTCCAGATCGCCCCAATCACCGGCGAAGGCGGGAGATGTGCATGCAAGGATCGTGCAGAACAGGGGCAGGACTCGGTAGATCATGAGCACTGCATTGTACACCTGCAGGTAGTTTCATCCAAGGTGAACAGGGTTGACTCCTGATGCTGAATCACGAGCCAGGCCATCTCGTACACTTCAGCCGTGTTTCAGGTACTCCTACTGTTGCTGTTGACCGGCTCGTCGGACGAACCGATACAGGAGCGCGTTGCAGTCACGGTCACTGATCGCATCGCCGAGCACGGTCCCTGGCGTTTGGATTTGCCCCTCAGCCCACGTGCTCAGCCATGAACGCGGCGACTTGATCCAGCGACACACGCTCTTGTGCCTGCGTGTCGCGATGCCGCACGGTCACGGCCTGGTCGCTGGCCGTATCGCCGTCAACGGTGAAGCAGAAGGGGCATCCAGCCTCGTCCATGCGGGCATACCGCTTGCCGATGCTCTGCTTGACATCCATCACGACGTCCCAACGCTGCCGCAACTCCCAGAACAACTTCGCTGCGATCTCGGGCATGCCGTCCTTGGCCACCAACGGGAAGACAGCCGCCTGAATCGGCGCGATCGACGGATGGAACGCCATGTACACCTTGCTCGCACGATCAGGATCAGGCGTATACGCCTCGCACAACAGCGCGAGCGTGCCTCGACTCAAGCCGGCCGAAGGCTCAATCACGTGCGGGACATACCGCTCGTTCTTCGCTTGATCGAAGTACGCGAGCTTCTTGCCACTGCACTCCTGATGCCGTGACAAGTCATAGTTGCCCCGATGCGCCACGCCCTCGAGCTCACCAAAGCCAGGGGCCGTGAAGGGGAAGCGGTACTCGATATCGAAGGTGCCACAGCCGTCCTTGGCATAGTGGGCGAGTTCATCCGAGTCGTGCTTGCGCATTAGGATGTTGTCACCGGTCAGCCCGATCGACTGCCACCACTTGGACCGCACATCGCACCAGTACTCGAACCACATTTCAGCGTCGTCTTCGTGACAGAACCACTCAATCTCCATTTGCTCGAACTCACGTGAGCGGAAAATGAAGTTGCGAGGCGTCACCTCGTTGCGAAAGGCCTTGCCGATCTGGGCAATGCCGAAGGGCACCTTGACTCGCATCGTGTCCACGACATTGCCGAAGTTCAGGAAGATGCCCTGCGCGGTTTCAGGACGCAAGTACACCTTGCTGTCCTCACTCTTGACCGCGCCCGTCGACGACTCGAACATCAGGTTGAACTGGCGTGGCTCCGTCAGCGTGCCGGCGGCCTTGGTGTCGGGGCCGACCGTGATGGCGAGTTCGTCGGCGGAGAGGTCCGTCAGCGCACAGGTGTCGAGTTCCTCGTCGGCAAGATCCCGCTTGACGTACTTGCCGAGTTTCTTTCTTGCGGCGGCCATTGAGTCGTCGTCGCCGTCAATAAACGCGTAGATCTGACCGCTGGTGTCACCCTTGACACCCAGGCACAGCACGTGATCAGCGCGGTAGCGAGACTTGGTCTCGCGGCAATCGACCATCGGGTCGTTGAAGCCGCCCACGTGGCCTGACGCCTCCCACACCTTTGGATTCTGAATGATCGCCGAGTCGAGACCGACAATCGAAATCTCATTGCCGTCGGGGCCCATCGGGGGGCGCTTGACCATGTCGCGCCACCAGCGGTCACGCAGGTTGTTCTTCAGGGCCGTGCCCAGCGGACCGTAGTCCCAGAAGCCGTTCAGGCCACCGTAGATCTCGCTCGCGGGATAAATGAAGCCGCGACGCTTGCACAGCGATACGAGTTCATCCATTGAAAATGCCGGCTTGGTCGCGGTATCACTCATGGGGGGAATGGTACCGGGCGTCCTCGCTGCTCGTGGAGGCTCAGCTCGTCGTTGCGGCCATCGTTGCGTTGCGCTGTGCCAACTGCACCGCCAACGAGATCGCACTGCGCATGGAGTCGTGGTTCGCCACGGAACTGCCGGCAATGTCGAATGCCGTGCCATGGTCTGGACTCGTACGGATGATCGGGAGGCCTATGGTCCAGTTGACTGCCGTGCCGCCGCCGAGCAACTTCAGCGGAATGAGCCCTTGATCGTGATACATAGCGACCACCATGTCCCATCGGCCGCCGACGGCCTGTCGAAAGATCGTGTCAGCGGGGAAGGGGCCATGCGCGTCAATGCCCTGCTCACGAGCCATGGAAATGGCCGGCGCAATGACGCGATTCTCTTCATCGCCGAGCAGGCCGTCTTCCCCGGCATGCGGATTCAGGCCGCACACGGCAATGCGCGGGCGGGTGATGCCGAGTTGTTGACACGCCTGCCAGCCCAGATCGATCGGTTCGAAGACGCAGCCGATAGTGAGCACATCGCGCAAGGACATCAACGGAATGTGCACAGTGGCCAGCGCGACACGCAACTGCGGCGATTCGAACACCATGCAGGCGCGTTTCGACTTTGTCCGGGCGGCAAGAAGCTCCGTGTGGCCCAGCCACTTGAAGCCCGCCATGTTCCATGACTGCTTGGAGATCGGCCCCGTGACAACCGCGTCCACATGTCGTGGGGCATGCGGCTCAAGCAGAGCGTCTGCAATGGCGCTCTCAACCCACTGCTTCGAGGCACTGCCGCCGCGCTTGGTGGGCTCCGTGGCCAACGTGATGAGATCGCCGTGGCTGGTGTCGTCGAGCACGACAACATCGTCAAGCCAGCGGTGGGTCGGGTCGTGTGCGGCATCGACGCGATACCAGTTGCTCAGCACACCGCATCGTTCCTGGGCGAGCGTCAGGCAGGCGCCGCAGCCATGGACCACGAAACGAGCCGACGCTCGAAGGTCAGCATCTGCAAGACAGCGGGCAATGATCTCCGGGCCAATGCCCGCGGGATCGCCCATGGTCAGCGCAATGACCGGTCGTTCATCCGGTCGTTTGTCTGCTGGTGAGACCATCGCTGTATTCTAGGGGCACCGCATGGATGCCGATACCGATCTACGTGCAGCAAGCGCCGCGCGTGCCGTTCTTGACGGTGCAGCGGTCGATGTCGACGCCGCCATTGCCCAACTTGGAGACGGCCCTCGGCCCAGCACGGCCCGAGTGCGTCGACATCTTGAGGCCATGCGGCAGGCAGATTTTGGCCTTGGCGCGTGGTGGCGTGAGCGTCTTGCGGCGCTTGAAGCGGTCGTTGAACTTGTCCGGACCATACAATTTGTCGCGCCGGGCGCCACAGTCCTGCTGACAGGCCGCACGGCGCAGGGGCACGTAGATGACTTGGGACCAGCAACCGCTCGCGTGCTGGGCGTTGATGCTCCGGCCTTGCTCGATGCGCTTGAGGCGCACGGCCTGCAGCCGCCTGAAGTCAGTTCGCTCACGACCGTCCTCGGCGCCATGCCGGTGGCGCATGTCCAGACTTCGGCTACTGGGCAACTGAATCTGTTGATCCTGCCGGACGTGCCTGAGGCCCGCGCCAAGCACCGGCTGACGGACGAGACGCCCGTCTCGGTCCTTGACGTTGAGCGGTTCTGCGCCATTGTGGACGCGGCGCGGGAGAGTACCCCTGAGGCCTGAGCCCTTCGGGCGGGCGGCAGAGGGGGGTCGGCGGGCGGGATGGTCAGCCGATGCCGCCCTTGAGTTCGCCGGCGAACTTCTCGCGGAGCTTTCGCATCGCCGGATCTTCCTGACGGTCAGCTGCGGCGGCGTCGCTGCCGCCGGCGCGTTTGATCGACAGGCCTACGCGTTGCTTGTCTTGATCGATGCTCAGCACATGCACCTGTACGACCTCGCCGACCTTCACGATCTGAGAAGGTTTGTGCACGCGTTCATGTGCCAGTTCGGAAATGTGCACTAGGCCTTCGACGCCACTGGCAAGTTGTACGAAGGCGCCGAACGGCTCCAGGCGTGTAACGGTGCCACTGACCACGGCGCCTTCGGACAGTTCGCCCGCGGCGGCGGTGAAGGGGTCAGTGCCAAGTTGCTTCATGCCCAGCGAAACGCGTGGGGGATCGCGGTCGGTTTCAATGCCCAGTACCTGCACACGCACGGAGTCGCCGACCTTGACGACGTCTTCGACCTTTCGGACGCGGTCCCAGGACAGGTCGCCGATATGGACCAGTCCATCGACACCACCGACATCGACAAAGGCGCCGAAGTCCTTGATGCTTGTCACGGTGCCGTCAATGACGTCTCCGGGATTGAGCGCCGCAAGTGTTCTGGCACCCTCGACGGCACGTTGCGCCTGTAACGCCCGGCGCCGAGAAAGCACCAGCCGTCCATGCCCGCGGTCGAGCTCGATTACTTCACACGGCATTTTCTGCCCAATGAAGACGTCGAGGTCTTCGATGTGATGCAGGTCCACCTGTCCAGCTGGCATGAACGCCGTATGGCCGGCAACATCCAGTTCAAGGCCGCCCTTGTTCAAACCAGTGCACATGGCTTCGATGACTTGGCCTTCGCCAATGTCCTGCCAGCGTGCCTTGGCGATCGAGCCTCTTCGTGACAGCACCAGCATGCCGTCATCGCCGTCGACGTGTTCCACCGTGAATGTCTCGGACGTGCCCAGTTCGGGTGTGTCTTGAAAGTGGGTCAACGAACACACACCCATGAGGCGCGGGCCGAACTCCACCATCACGTCATTGCCGCGAACCTGCACGATGGTGCCAGTTCGCTCAGCTCGACCCGCAGACAACGCGGTTGATGCGTCGTCGAGCATGTCGTCAAGACTGCCACTGCCCAGAGCAGCATTGATTTCGGCTTCCAAGGCGGCGTCGATCGAGAGCTTGTCGGGATTCACGTTGTCGGGAGTCAAACCAAATGTCCTTCCAAAGGTCCTACCATTTGTCCATCCTGAACTACACGCAGGCCCACTGATCGCGGGCATGCTGTTGCCAGCAGCACATCATCTTCGATCCGGTGCGGGATTGCCTGCAGCAAGTGGCCGGCTTGGGCACTTTCATCTGTCTTGACGGAGAGCATGGCGTAACGGTCGCAGCGGCCGAGCCAGTTTCCGGAATGCGAGGCATCGGGCTGTTCCAGAATCACACGCGTGGGGCGGTCCAACAGGCGTTTTCGGAACGTGTCGGACAGGCCGCTGGTCCGTGTCTCCAGATCGATCAGCGTGCGGACGCGTCCTCTTGCGACATCCCCCGGCACGGCCTGCGTCGTCCATCGCGCCGCAGCCGTCCCCGGTCGAGCGCTGTAGGGAAACACGTGCATGTGCAGAAACTCGGCGTGGTGTGCCATGTCCACGGTGGCCTGGAAGTCACCTTCAGTTTCGCCCGGGAAGCCGCAGATGATGTCGGTGGTCACCGCTGGAGGCACGCCATCACTCGTGGTCAACGCGTCATTGGCCATGGCCAGCATGTCGCGGTAGGTGCTGGTGTTGTACTGGCGGTTCATACGCCGCAGGATCTGATCCGATCCGCTCTGCAGCGGGAGGTGCAGGTGCGGCACGATGATGTCGTCATGCGCGAGCATGGCGTCGAGCAGGGGCTCATCCAGATCACCTGGTTCCATGGACGACAGTCGCAACCGCTGCAGGCCCGGCACGCTCGCAACCGCATCGAGCAGGTCGGCCAGTGGCGAGGCGTGCTGCTGGCTTTGTTTGCGACGCAGTGCCGTTTCATGGCCGTAGGCGCCTATGAAGATGCCGGTCAAGACAATCTCCACGTGGCCAGTGTCGATCAACTGTCGTGCTTCATCCACGACATCGCGGACCGGCTTGGATCGCAGCATGGGACGCAGTGTTGGAATGATGCAGAACGTGCAGTGTGCATCGCATCCGTCCTGAATCTTCAACTCGGCACGAACGTGTCCGTTGGGTCGATTTCCATGCGGCTGCACCACCGGCAAGGGGTGGTTCAACGTGGCGTGTGGCCCCGGAGCAGGGTGTTCCGCTGGGGCCGACTGCAACCAGGTGAGTAGCCGTACTTCAAACCGGTGGAGCATGTCCTGCTGCTGGCCGGAAGGGTCCGCATGCCCGATCAGTCGATCCACACCGCCGGCGGCGGCCGCCGCTTGCGTGGTGTCCTTGATGCCCGGCAGGCAGCCGGTGATCAGCACCAATCCGTGATCAGCGTACTGGCTTCGCGCGGCCCGCCGGGCGGCATTCCGGCTTTTGGCGGCGGCACGCGAGGTCACGGCACAGCTGTGGATCACGTCGACCGCTGCGGACTCATCGGTTCGAGCCCGGTGCAGCCCATGTCGCTGTAAAACGACCTCCAGATCCCGGGTCTCGGCGTGATTGACCCGGCATCCCAGCGTGTGGATGCGATAGGCATGGGCGGTGGCAGTCATGGGCAGGCGGACATCCTATCCGCTTGCGGGTCGGCCTCAATACAGGAATCGCATCCTTCCGGGCGGTCTGCACGTACCTTCAGATGGTCTCGCATGGGTATAGTTCACAGCCCGTTGTCTCCGGATTCCCCTGGCCACTGCGTTGGTGTGTCATCGGGTGCCGGGCCTGCAGCGACAAGGAGAGCGCATGGCCAGCGCCAACGCCGCCTGGGGCATTGAAATCGGCGCATTCGCCATCAAGGCGTTGCGTCTGGAAAGAGACGGAGAAGGTGGCGTTCGCGTCTCCGACTTCGCCGTGATCCCGCATAAACGGGTGCTTTCCACGCCGGATCTCGATGCCGATGAACTCATCCGACTCAGCCTGGGGCAGTTGATCAGTCAACAGCATCTCGAGGGTGAGCATCTCGTGATGTCCGTACCGGGGCATTCGTCATTTGCGCGCTTTGCAAAGTTGCCTCCTGTCGAGCCCAAGAAGATTCCGGACATCGTGCAGTTCGAGGCCGTGCAACAGATTCCGTTTCCCATCGAGGAAGTCGAGTGGGACTACGAGACCTTCTTTGACCCGGACTCGCCGGAAGTTGAAGTCGGTCTCTTTGCGGTGACCAAAGACAAGGTCCGCGAAATGCTTGGGCTTTGGGGCGAAGTCGGTCTCAGCCCGGAAGTGCTCACGTTGAGTCCGGTGGCGCTGTTCAACGCCATGCACCATGATCGTCAACTCGGTGACAACCCCGAGCCGATCGCGTTCATAGACATTGGCACGCTGGCGACGGATGTCGTCATTGCTGAAGGCGACCGCTGCTGGGTGCGGACCTTCCCATTGGGCGGGCACCACTTCACAGCTGCCATCGCAGAAGCCTTCAAACTGTCGTACTCCAAAGCGGAGAGCCTCAAAAAGGACGCGGCCACCAGCAAGTACGCCAAGCAGATCATGCAGGCCATGCGGCCTGTCTTCTCAGATCTCCTGCAGGATCTCCAGCGGTCCTTGGGGTACTTCTCCGCCAACCGTCCAGACGTCACGCTGACCCGCATGGTTGGTGTGGGTTCCACATTCCGGATTCCGGGGCTGCGCAAGTTCATCGGCCAGCAGTTGCAGGTCGATGTCCAACGGCTCGACGAGTTCCAGCGCATCAACGTGGAAGGGCGCGAAGCGGCGTCCTTCGCCGAGCAGGTCGTCAATCTCGGCACCGCGTACGGACTGGCCCTGCAGGGGATGGGATCCGTGTCGCTGGGGGCGAATCTTGTACCGGTGACTATTCGCCGCGATCAACTGTGGCGACGCAAGACCAAATGGTTCGTGGCCGCCGCGGCGATCGCTGTGGCTGGTGGCGCTGCGACCTTTATTCGTCCTGCCATGGACGCTGCAGCGTTGGGCGACGAGCCTCGTCGGGTAGGCACAGTGCTTTCTATGGCCCAGTCAAACGTGTCCGATCTCAAGAAGGAGGTCAATACGTTCAGCCAGAATGCGCTTGCCCCCAAGCTGCTCGACATGCTGGACTTCCGTGATATCTGGCCTCATCTCTTGGGTGATGTTTCCATGTCTCTGCGGTCTGCGAATCCGCAGGCCGGACTGATCGGTGGGGATGTGGATGCTGTGCAGGATGTCGATCCGCTGTCTCGCAACCTTATTGAGCTCATCTCGCTGACGGGTGTGTATCAGCCTCCTAGTGGTGGGGAGACTGCTGGCGATGGAATGCCTGGCATGCCCGGCATGCCTGGAGCGTCTGGCGGCGGCACAAAAGCTGCCACATTGGGCACGATCGCTGTCACGCTGCAAGTGGAGTTGACCCACGCTGACCCGGTGGGCTTCGTCAATAGCACGGTGGTGCAGTGGTTCAAGGACAACGGAGACATTGCTGGAAGGCCCTATCAAATCACTCAGGTCAAGACTGACCGCAGTCAGCTTGTTGAGGTGCGCCGGCCCGGTGGCGAAAGTACGGACGAAGACGATGACCGCGGTGGCCGCGGCGGCGGCTTTGGACCCGGTGGCGGTGGCGGTGGCTTTGGTCCTGGCGGACCTGGAGGCGGCGGAGGCGGCTTTGGACCAGGAGGTCCCGGCGGCGGTGGCGGTGGCTT
>Ga0315336_1001251_pt1:5000-52510 | contig 52510 bp, 45 predicted proteins | sample ASW5metaG_FD_204512 | JGI IMG/M metagenome (GOLD analysis project Ga0315336, IMG submission 204512) | Ammonia-oxidizing marine archaeal communities from Monterey Bay, California, United States - ASW #5 | ecosystem: Environmental > Aquatic > Marine > Intertidal zone | place: USA...
ACCCCCGCAACCATCTTTACTTGCACCATCCCGTCGGGTTCATTCTCGGCGGGTTTTTTGTTTGTAGCCATGGCCAATATGGCGGCGAGATCACCTGCAAGATCCACCTGAAGCTTGCCGTCCCTGGGCGTTAGAACGATTTTGTCGACTAGGCTGTGGACGGCATTGTCAGAGCAAATTGGCATTGAGGCTCCTGGCAAGCTCCCGTAGCTTTCGCCAATGCAAAATCCTTTCCGATATTTCAACACCTCGCCGGAGGTGATCCGCCTCGCAGTGATGATGTACATCCCATATCCGCTGTCGCTGAAGCAGGTCGAGGACCTACTGTCCGAACGTGGCATCGATATTTGCCACGAGACGGTGCGGTTCTGGTGGAACCGCTTTGGTCCGATGTTTGCAGCGGAGATCCGTAAGCGGCGCGTTGATCGTCGTTCGTTTTCGAACTGGTGTTGGCACTTGGACGAGGTTTTCGTGAAGATTAAGGGCGAGACGCACTACCTGTGGCGTACCGTTGATCACGAAGGGGAAGTTCTCGAAGTCATTGCCACGAAACGGCGGGATAGCAAGGCTGCTCATGGGTTTCTGAAGCGCGCGATGAAACGCTACGGCCGACCACAAGTGATCGTGACGGACCGGCTTCGATCATACCGGGCAGCGATGGATGTGATCGGCAATTCTTCCGATCAGGAATACGGACGGTGGCTCAATAATCGGGCCGAAAACTCACACCAGCCATTCCGACGACGAGAACGAGCGATGGCCAAGTTCAGAGATTCAAAGACCCTGCAGAAGTTCTCCTCGATTCACGCCTCTATCCACAATCATTTCAATCTCGAACGTCATCTCAACAGCCGCGACAATTGCAAGCAAAACCGCGCTGCCGCGCTCGCCGAGTGGCGTCAACTCGTCGCGTGAGGGTCTCGACCAAACAGATGTGATTAGAAATGTCGTGCCAAGTTAGTCTGACAATGCCGCGTTTCAGGTACATACCCAATTTGGGCCGAAGAAACTGTACAAGAAATCTCATACAGGTTTGGATCGAAGGAACTGAGCAAAGCCTCCATAGAGGATTTGAAGAACGATTTGCGTGCAGCAGGGTGGGAACAGTTGTTGCCTCTAGTTCTCAGAGAACAGCCCAAACAATGATGAGAATTGAGCGGCCGCCGTGCCCAAATCCTGAAGCGCTAAAAACGGATTACAAAGCGTTTGAAAACGAGCGGGCCCGCGTGGACGCATCTCAAGGAAAATGCATGTATTGCGAAAGCCTCGTAACCACCACGTCACATGTTGACCATGTATGCTTTGCTAGCCTCGTTCGCACCAAACGCGCATGTACTAGGCAAAACAGAAGCAAATATGCGAAATTGAGGAACTGGCACATGATACAAACCAAAAACCTCCCATTCAGCCGCCCTAACTTCACCAGCCACACATTTGTAGAGGCTGTGTTGTGACGGGAAATTCTGACTCGTATGAAACCTCTGAGCGCAGTTTGGCTGGGATCGAACTGCTGAAGATGATGAACCCAGAGGATCTGGCGGTTGTTGAACGCGCCTGCCAGTGGGAACACCACAAACCCGGCTCATGGCTGCTCGAGCGTGGCCAGGAAATTAGCCACGTCTATTTTGTCATCGAAGGAACGGTCCGTGTCCTGAATTATTCCTCATCTGGCCGGGTGTTGCGGTTTGCCTCTGTTGGCCCTGGTGGCTTGTTAGGAGAATTGTCCGCCATGGATGGCCTGCCGCGATCTGCGACTGTTGTGGCTGATCGGCCCTCGTATATGGCCAAATACCCGGCGGAGGAATTCCGCAATCTTGTGGTAACGGTGCCTGAATTTGCGTCCGCACTGATCCGACGGATGGCGGAAATTATCCGTGGCTTTGACGAACAAATCATTAATTTGTCGGGTTTGACCGCTTCACAGCGGGTATGTTTGCATCTTTTGCGCCTTGCTGAACCCGATCCGGTTTCTCCCAACAGTTGGTTGGTGTACCCGCTGCCCACTCAGGCCGTTTTGGCGGGGGACGCGGGGACCACGCGTGAGACTGTGGCCAGAGTTTTCGGCCGCCTAACAGAAAAAGGGCTGATCCACAGAAAAGAGCGGTCCCTTTACATTCATGATCGCCAATCCTTGGAAAACATGGCGGTTCGTCAAGCTGCCGAGAATTTACTCACCGGGAAACCCTAACCCCGCAAACCCCTCTGTCGGTCCCGGTTCAACGACGGACGACCAGCCATTGACTTCCACGCCGATTGTTCGGACCTTGTGGGGTCTGAAATTAGCGAAACGAGTTGGGCATGGGGCTCATAAGCGACTGGTTCCGACGGAATTTTTCCGATCCTCAAGTTGTGCTTTTGGCCGTTCTTTTGGTCGTTGGCTTCGCTGTAGTGCTTATTTTTGGGCGGATGCTTGCCCCTGCCATCGCCGCCTTGATCATCGCCTTTGTTCTTGACCGCCCGGTGATGTTGTTGCGCGGGCGTGGGGTGCCGAATGTGGTGGCGACTTCCGTCGTGTTCGTCGGTTTTTTGGGGATCGCGTTCTTCGGGGTTGTGACAATTTTACCGCTGGTTTTGGCGCAGGTAACTGATCTGGTGCGGGATTTGCCCGATATTACCCTGCAAATTCAGACCGCGGTTTTGGCCCTGCCCGAACGTTATCCGATGTTGTTCGACGAAGCCCAGGTGGCAGAAATCATCGCCGCCTTGCGGGCGCAAATCCTGAATTTGGGTGAACCGGTTTTGCAGTACTCCTTGGCCAGCATCACCAGCTTGGTCACCGTAGTGGTCTATGTGATTTTGGGGCCGCTCCTGGTGTTCTTTTTTTTGAAAGATAAAGAAAAGATCATCCAATGGTTTTCGCGTTTTCTTCCCACCCAAAGACGCTTGGTGAACCAGGTTTGGAAAGAGGTAAACCAAAAAATCGGCGCCTACATTCGCGGCAAGGTGTACGAAATTATGATCGTCGGCGTCGTGACGTGGCTGACTTTCACTGTAATCGGCCTGGATTTTGCGATTCTATTGGCACTGGCTACTGGGTTTTCGGTTTTGATCCCCTACATTGGTGCTGCTGGGGTATTTTTCCCGGTGGCGGCGGTGGCGTTTATCCAATGGGGTCCTGGTGGAGACTTCGTCGTGGCTCTCGTGGCCTATGGGGTTATCCAGGGGTTGGACGGAAATCTTTTGGCACCGTTGCTGTTTGCCGAGATCGTCAAACTGCACGCCAGCGCCATCGTCCTTGCAATCTTAATTTTTGGCGGAATTTGGGGGTTTTGGGGCCTGTTTTTCGCAATACCTCTGGCCACTCTGGCCCACGAAGTCATCAAAGCATGGCCAAGACTGCCCGGCCCGCTTGACCAGACCGTGCCCGAGGCCACCCAGTCGGCGGAGTAATTATGGCAGACGGGGCGAAGGCAAAGTTCGACTGGGGGCGGTACAGCGTCTTGGTGGTCGGGGATGACAAGAGCATTCGTGACGTGCTCCGCGAACTGCTGGAAAACGTGGTACCGGCATGAATCAGAGCGGCGGCCGATGGCGAAGAGGCGCTGAAAATTCTGGAATTATTCCCTGCCGATATTGTTCTGACCGAGGGCAATTTGACGGGAATGGACAGCTTGGATTTGCTGCGGGCCATCCGCAATAAAGAAACCAGCCCTAATGTCGACGTACTCGTCGTGGTCATGGCGTCCATGGCGGAGAACCAACGCTTGCAACGCATGTGCGGGATTGGGATTGAGGCGTTCATCAAAAAGCCTGCGTCGAACGAAATCGTCCTAAAGCGACTGGCTCTCACATTGTCCGCCCCCAGACGGTTCGTTAGTTCACTGGGCTATTTCGGCCCAGATCGCCGAGGGCGTGTGGGTGGTGTACGACCAGGGCCCGAACGCCGCCGGGTTGTCGAGCTGTCGGGAGACCCCTCATCGCCCTTAGAAGCCCCAGCCCCCGCAGAACCAACGGAGGAGAAGGCGCCAGCTCGGGAGGCAAAGCCGATCGATCCAGCCAAGGATTACGGGTTTTTGAAGCCCGAGGAACTGGTGGTTAGGGAGGCACCGTCTGGGCCGGCGCTGGAGCCAGAGCCAGAGCCGGAGACGCAAGAAAAAGCCGAGGAACAGGCCGGGTGGGCCGAAGAAAGTGCGGCCCCGTTCCTAAGGAAGAGCCCATTTCGCCGCAACAGGCAGTGCTCAATTCGAAGATCCAGGATCACTTGGAATGGATGCCATCCGGTGGTCGCTCTGGCCAAAAGGCGTCCCTAGAGGGGGAAGATTTGTCCGGAGCCCAACTGCGGGGGGTCGAGCTGGCGGATTCCAACCTGCGCAACGTCGATTTTTCCGATGCCAACCTGCAAGAAGCAATCCTCCAGGGATCGGACTTGCGTGGGGCGAATTTGGCGGGGGCAGACATCTGCGAAGGCGATCTGACCAGTGCCAATCTGCGCCGGGTGGACCTAAGTTTTACGCAATTAGGGGGGCCCGTCTGGCGGGTACCGATTTGGCCGAGGCATTATTGAAAGGCGCGGAACTGAGCGAGACCGATCTGAACGGGGTCAATCTGTTAGACACGGATTTGTCTGGGGCGGATCTAAGCGGCGCCCGCGGTCTAAACCAAAAACAGATCAACATGCCGCGCATGGGGCCTGAAACCGTTTTGCCGCCGGGGTTACGGAAACCCGAGGAATGGTCCTAAATCCTCAACAAATGGCCCATCATGGGGTTAAGCACATATTTACTATGTGAAAAAAAATAATCCACACTACTATTTACATAATATAAAAAATTGAACATAGTTGAGCCGTGAAATTGTCCTTTGATTGCGATGCGGGCTCATGGATCAATTACCGATTTGGCTGACGGTCAACAATCGCGGCGTTCTGGTGGTGGGCGGTGGCGGTGTGGCTGCGGTCAAAACGCGTATCGCCGGGAATGCCGGGGCGATGGTGACGGTTGTGGCCCCTTCGCTGAGTCCGGAGATCCAGGCGCTGGTGAATGCGGGTGTTGCGCGCCATGTGGCCCGGAAATTCGAAGCTGAGGACGTTGACGGCCAGGCGCTGGTTTTCGGGGCAACGGGAATTGAACAGGTGGACGCGGCGGTGGCTGCGGTCGCCCACACCGTCAACGTTCCGGTCAACATCCCTGATCATCCCGATCTTTCAGACTTCATCATGCCCGCCATCGTGGATCGCGGGCTGGTGGTGGTGGGGATTTCGACCGGAGGCGCGGCCCCGGCATTGGCCCGCCAAATCCGCGGAAAAATCGAATTCATTCTTCCGGCCCGACTGGGTGATTTGGCGCTTCTGGCGAAAGATTTCCGCAAGGCGGTCAAAGCGAAAATTCCGCGGGGCATCGCGCGATTGCGGTTTTGGGATGGGCTGTTTGACGGGCCCGTGGCCGATGCGGTTTTGGCGGGAGACGAGCGATCCGCCCAACGGCATTTTCTGCGGTCATTGAACGCTGGGGATGCCCAATCTGACCCGGCGGGTTCCGTCCATGTGGTTGGCGCAGGTCCAGGCGACCCGGAATTGTTGACGCTTCGGGCGTTACGGCTGATTCAGACAGCCGATGTGGTGGTTTATGACCGGTTGGTGTCTCCCGAAATTCTCGATTTTGCCCGGCGCGATGCAGAGCGCATCAACGTCGGGAAGGCCCCTGGCAATCACGCCATGGCCCAGGATCAAATCAACCAGGTTTTGGTGTCCCAAGCGAAATTGGGCAAGCGCGTCGTCCGGCTAAAGGGTGGGGACCCCTTTGTGTTCGGTCGGGGCGGCGAAGAAGTCGACTTTATTCAATCCCACGGGATCGATACCAGCGTTGTGCCGGGAATCACCGCCGCCTTGGCCTGTGCGGCTGCTGCCGGCATCCCCCTGACCCATCGCCAGTCGTCTTCGGCGGTTACATTCCTAACCGGCCACGGCGCCGACGGTGGCGACACCGATCATGATTGGAAATTTCTGGCGAATTCCGGTCATACCTTGGCGGTCTACATGGGGGTGGGTGGCGCCGACTCCACTGCTGGGAACCTAATGGACCACGGCATGAGCCCGGCAACACCGGTGGCGATCATTGAAAACGGCACGCGCGCAAATCAGCGGGTGATTGCGGGTCGACTGGATGGGTTGGCGACGCTGATCCAAACCCACACCATCAGCAATCCATCGCTCATTATCATCGGTGAGGTCGCCCGGGCCGCAAAAAGCGCTCAAATGGACCAGGCCGTATTACAGGCTTCGGTGGGATAGGGCGGAGTGCACTGATGACCGCCAGGATTCTCACTGCCAACCTGCTGTCCGACGGCCATGTGGTTTACATGGATGCCAATGGAGAATGGTCCAATTGGATAGACTCCGGGCAAATCGTAAAGACCGATGGTGCGGCTGAAAAATTGGTTGATGCGGCGGATTTGGATGTAGCCGATGGGGTCATTATCGGTCCCTATTTGATCGAAGTTGTGCGGGTCGCCGATACCATCAGCCCGGTCGAATACCGGGAACATTTGCGCGCAAACGGCCCGTCCATTCATCCTCATTTCGGCTATCAAGCCGAACGATCAGGGGACTAGCGGGTGTACCGGTACGACGAATTCGATCGCACTCTGGTGGAGGAACGAGTGCAGCAATTCCGTGGACAAGTCGCCCGGCGGCTGACGGGGGAGCTCAGCGAGGATGAATTTCGCCCCCTGCGTCTGATGAACGGTCTGTACGCGCAACTGCATGCGTACATGCTTAGGGTCGCCATTCCGTACGGCACCCTGTCGTCCCGGCAAATGCGGGCTTTGGCGGCCGTGTCACGAAAATATGACAAGGGCTATGGGCATTTCACGACACGCCAGAATATCCAGTTCAACTGGCCGAATCTGGTGGATGTGCCCAAAATTTTGGCGGACCTTGCCAAGGTGGAAATGCACGCGATCCAGACCAGCGGCAACTGCATCCGCAACGTCACAGCCGATCCATTCGCCGGCGCGGCCATTGATGAAATCGACGATTCCAGGGTATACGCCGAAATCTTGCGCCAATGGTCCACCTTGCATCCGGAATTTTCGTTTCTGCCACGCAAATTCAAATTTGCCGTCAGCGCATCGGAACAGGATCGCGCCATTGTCCGGTTCCACGATGTGGGGGTGATTTTAAAACGCAACGAAGCCGGGGAGGAAGGCTTTGAGGTGTTGGTTGGCGGCGGCCAGGGACGGACCCCCATGGTCGCGGTGACCATCCGCGATTTCCTGCCGAAGGAGCATTTGCTGTCGTACGTTGAAGCGGTTTTACGGGTCTACAATCAGCTCGGCCGTCGCGACGACATGTACAAGGCGCGCATTAAAATCCTGGTGCATCAAATTGGTGCTGAAAAGTTCACCGAGTTAACCGAAGACGAATGGCAGTACACTCGAGATTCGGAATTGTTATTGCCGGACAGCGAGATCGCGCGCATTCGTGCCTATTTCGCGCCACCGGCCCATGAAGACTTGCCCCTAGTGTCGTCGATCTTGGACGAGGCCTTGGCAACCAATGATGCATTCGCCCGGTGGCATCGCAGCAACATCACGGAACATCGCCAAGCGGGATACGGCATTGCCTCGATATCCCTGAAACCCACGGGCGGCATCCCGGGTGACGCAAGCGCCGATCAAATGGACGCCATCGCAGACATTGCGGAAACCTTGAGCTTTGACGAAATTCGCGTGACTCACGAACAAAACATCGTCTTGGCCCATGTGCGCAAAGACGACTTATTCGGCTTGTGGCAGCGTTTGGGTCCGCACGACTTGGCCACCCCAAACGTGTCATTGATCACCGATGTGATTTGCTGCCCCGGCATGGATTACTGCAGCCTGGCCACCGCCCGATCGGTGCCGGTGTCCCAACGTATCAGCGAACGATTTCGCGATTTGGATCGTCAACACGACATCGGCGCCCTCGATTTGAATATCTCGGGGTGCATCAATGCATGCGGCCATCACCACGCCGGGCACATTGGGATTTTGGGTGTCGATAAGCGCGGCGAAGAATTTTACCAGATCACCCTGGGCGGCCACCAAGGCTATGACGCCAGCATCGGCAAGATTATCGGCCCCGCATTTTCCAGCGACGATATCGTTGACGCCATCGAGGACGTGGTCACCACCTATGTGGAACAGCGCAAAGACGGGGAACGCTTCCTAGATACCTACCGCCGCGTAGGGGCTTCGCCATTCAAGGAAAAATTGTATGACGTTGCTTAAAAACGGTACGGTGGTTGATGATCCGTGGGTTTATCAGGCGGCTAATGCCGTGGTCCCCTCGAACGTTCCTGTCATCGTTAGCCTGGATGATTGGCACCAACAAAATTCTGCCCTGCGTGGCCGCAAGTCGCCGCTGGGCATTCGCCTGCGCAGTGATCAGCCACCCTCGTTGATTGCCGACGACCTTGGCCTGTTCGGCGTCGTGGCGCTTGAATTCCCGCAGTTTAGAGATGGCCGCGGATATACCTATGCCCGATCCCTGCGTCAACGCCACAAATACCAGGGGGAGATTCGCGCCACGGGAAATATTCTGCGCGACCAGTTCATGTATTTGGACCGCTGCGGCGTCGATGCAGTGGAAGTTGAAAATGCCTCGGCGGCGCAGGCTTGGTTGGAAGCCATGGCCGAGTTCAGTGTGTGGATGCAGCCCGCAGCCGATGCGCGGAAATCCGCCCTTCAATTGCGTAATGACGCTGGTGGGGATGCAGCAAAATGGCGGCGCTTCGAATCGACACCGAAAACCCCAACCTCCGATGCGGAGAACGTTGCCGCCGCAGCAGCCAAGGTGCGGGCGTTTTCACAGACCTATGGCCACCTGACGGCGCAAAACTTATTGGCGACGATGATCAAAACCGAATTCCCCGCTCGCATTGCGGTGGTTTCGTCCTTTGGCACCGAGGCCGCCATTCTTTTACATATGGTGGCGAAGGTGGACGCCACCACGCCGGTTGTCTTGCTGGATACTGGAAAACTGTTCGGCGAAACCTTGGCCTACCGTGACACGCTGATTGATCAGCTTGGTTTAACAGACGTGCGCTCCGTGCAGCCGGACCCGGCCCGCCTTGCTGAACTAGACCCACAGGGCGGCCTGTGGAAACAAGATCCTGATCTTTGCTGCCAGATTCGTAAGGTCGAACCCTTGGGGCCGGCGTTAGAATCCTTTGATACCTGGATCACAGGGCGCAAGCGCTATCAAGGCAAACGGCGAGCGGTTCTACCCGTGATCGAAGCATCCAACGGCCGGATAAAAATTAATCCGGTAGCCAGCTGGTCTTGGGATGTCATCAACGATTATTTCCGGGAACATGATTTACCGCACCACCCCTTGGAGGCCGACGGGTATCCCAGCGTTGGCTGCATGCCTTGCACCGATCGAGCGCAACCCGCTGAAGACCCACGGGCTGGGCGCTGGCGTGGCCGGGAAAAAGACGAATGCGGCATCCACGAAACGCCGGCAGGCCAATCCCTGACGTCTTCGGAACTCTAAGCCAGGGATCGCCCCATGTCGGTAACGGCGGCGACCACAGTTTCGCGAATGCCCGGCTCTGATACCGAATGCCCGGCGCCCTCGACCAGCCGCAATTCGCAATTGCCCCACGCTTCAGCCAAGGCATAGGCGGCCCCTGGTGGGCACAATAAATCATAGCGGCCCTGGACGATGATCCCAGGAATGTCGGCCATCGCGGGAGCGTTGCGAAGCAATTGCCCAGGTTCTAACCAGCAATCATTTTGGAAATAGTAGGATTCAAACCGTGGCGTATTTGGCACCGGGACGTCAGACGATGGCGGTTCGGTGAGCCCCAACGGAATCGCCGGGGTGGGTTTCAATTGGGAAAGGGCGCGTTCGTATTCGCCCCATATATGTGCGGCGCGGTCATGATCCGCATCATCGGTCCCAAGTAGACGTTGGGTCAGGGCGGCGATCGGGTCGCCGCGATCTCCAGCCGGCATGGATGACAGATAGGCATGCCAAAGATCTGGGCGAATCGTTTGGGGTCCATCCACGAACGCCCACCGGATTTCCTGGGCAGTTCCTAAAAAAACCGCCCGTAAAACCATTCCCGACACGGTTTTGGGGTGTTGCTGTGCATAGGCCAACCCCAAGGTGACCCCCCACGATCCGCCGACCACCATCCATTGCGAAATCCCCAATGTCATGCGAATGGTTTCAATGTCAGACACCAAATCCCAGGTGGTGTTTTGGGCCAAACTGCCGGCGGGGGTGCTACGTCCGGCACCTCGTTGGTCAAACAAGATGACACGGAACACCGAAGGGTCAAACCACTGGCGTTGGCCGGGCTGGCAACCGCTGCCGGGCCCGCCATGAAGCACAATTGCGGGTATGCCGTCGGGGTTTCCGTACTGCTCCACATAGATCGAATGGCCATCGCCGACGTTCAGGCGTTGGTGGTCGTACGGTTCAGTCAGTGTGTGGGTGTTTGTTAGCACGGTCCGCCTATATTGCAATAAAAGCTATTGGAAAATGGTTATAATTCCGCCGCAACGAACTTTCTTATGGAATTTTCATGAACAGCCAGCCAAAAATTCTGGCATTTACCGGAAGCACCCGCAATGGCTCTCACAACAAAAAATTGGTCAAAATTGCGGCAATGGCGGCGGCGGATGCCGGGGCCATCGTCACAGAAATCGACCTGTCGGATTTTGTGATGCCTTTGTTTGACGGGGATGCATTCGCCAAAAATGGATTTCCCGATGCTGCCCAGGCCTTCAAGACCTTGGTCATTTCTAGCGATGGCATGTTGATTTCCACACCCGAATACAATCACGGGATTTCCGGGGTGTTGAAGAACGCTTTGGATTGGGCGTCGCGTAAGGGGGAGGGCGAAGCACCCATGGCCGCGTTCAAGGGTAAGGCTGCGGGGATCATGAGCGCCGCGCCGGGTATTTACGGGGGCGTGCGGGGTTTAGGTCAGCTGCGATTGGTTTTGACCGGTGTAAAAGTTTTGGTGGTGCCGGAACAGATGGCGCTGAGCGGTGCCGCCAAGGCCTTTGACGATGACGGTGCCCTTAAGGACCCGGCGCTGGAAGCCACCGCCGCCGGTATTGGCGCGGCATTGACCAATCTTCTGAAAAAACTGTAAGAACTGGTCGCGCGAGAAGATTGGGACTGACGCTTGTCAGTATCGTGAATCTGATCGGCAGAGAAAAATCACTATCTGCGTACCGAGGGGGTCTCCACTGGCAAGCCGCGCCCACGCCAAGCCACGTACAACTCCAAATTCAAATATTCTTCCGAGCCATAGGCAAAGGGCTCGGCGCGCATTGACGTATTGCACCACTCAAACATGCGATGGGTTGAGCCAACGGAATTCCAAATCAGCCGATAGAACGGGAAGCCATTGATTTGTCCCTGGCTCATTTTGTCACCACGCAACATCATCCCATCCAGATCGTCGTGGCATTGGTTACAGGCTAAATCCAATTGACCCCGGCGTTGGAAAAAAAATTCTTTGCCCTTTTCAAAAAACGTTGCGGCGTCGCCTTCGACGTTCACTTCCAGGGGCACCCCGCGCGATAGATTGGCGATATACGTCGTCAGCGCCAACAAATCTTCAGATTCGTAGTCCAGAGGTGCGGCCATCATATGGGTCACACGCTGTTCGTTGATGCGCAGTTCCAGATTGATGATGCCGCCCCGGTCAGCGTCAAATTGGGGATAGCGGGCGGCCACCCCGACCATTGAACCCGTTGCATCCCCGTGACACGAGGCGCAAGATTTTCCAGCTTCTCCGTCCGCTGTGTTCCAAAGTGCCCGACCACGGTCGACCGTAAACATTCCGGGGTTTTGGAAATCGTCGTCTTGCAGCGCGCGGACTTGCTCTCCCAGAAAGACATATCCAGAAATTCTGCCTTCAACTGAATACCGGGAAAGGTCCCAACCCTGGGCGTGGGCTGCGCCCGCCGCCGAAATGGCGAACGCAACAACGCCCCCGAACGCCGCAACAACAATCCAGAGGGTTCTAATCATCAGGCAGCAATTGGGTCAGGTGACGGTAATCTCGGCAGTATGGGTATAGATCTGGCCGTTGTCGTCATACCATTTGAATTCCAGTTGACCTGATTCTGTGGCGACGGTGTAGAAAATCAAATAGGGATTGGTCGAAATCGCGACATGCCAATCCGCACTAAAGACGACCTCGCCATTATATTCGACTTCGAACCGGTTGATGATCCAGCGGGGAATCATCCGGCCACCGAAATTGAGCAAGAACCCGTTGTCCATCGGATGCGCCACCAAAGTTTTTATTTCGATGACTTCACCTTTGTGCGCTTTTGCAGGGACCGAGACCCTAATTTCAACCATGCTCAGTCCCTTTCCAAATGACGCCGGCGAATAGCATCTGCTTGGTCGGGCAGGAAGATCTCTGCGGCGCAGGCGCCAAGATTTACGGTGATGTAAAATGCCGAAATCCAGGCGGTTCCATCGCTGCGGATGGCCCCAGCGTATGCAAATTGAGAACGGGCTAATCTGATCCGCGTCGTAATTTCTGCCTTTCCTGTCCTTGGCGTCAGGTAGTAATCGGCCACGTATGGCTGCGGGTTCAGTTCGGTGAACATATGTAGGCTTTTGATGTAATCCGTTGGCGTCATGGGTGAATTCGGTACGCCCAAAGTGGCTGGTACGGAAAGCCCTGTCTCGGCGTGGGTGGGCAGGACAAAGGCGATGTTGTCCCCGGCCTCGGTAAAGGGTCTGTCTCCCATACGTTCGACCATCGCATTGAATACGACATCGGGAAGCAACAGCTCTGCTTGGGCGGGTTGGGCGGTTACGGTATACAAAGCCACGGAACCGGCACCCCCAGCCAGCATTTGCAGCATGCCCCGTCTAGTTGGGTCGGCACTCGATACAGTCATTTCACTCTTTCGAACCAAAAATTTGATCGATCAATTGGCCCCGAGGATAACAGATTTGGCTGGGCTCACGATCAAAACCTAGTTATTCCTCGGTGAGTGTCAGCAAATATGCAATGACATCTTCGATGTCTTGGGCGCTGTAGACGGTTTTCCCCACGTACTTTTCCTGGACCCGGGTAAGCCCCTGGATTTGGTAGTACGCGGGCATAATTGTGAATGGATTCAAGACCTTTGGATCGACTAACCGCAAACGCAATTCCGCCGCATTGTAGCGGCTCCCGACCCCAGCCAAATCCGGAGCCAGATTTCCGTGATCGGGCTGCCAGGCCATGGGCATGGAATGACAAATCAAGCATGTAGCATTTGCGGCATTCTGGACAATGGTCCACCCACGCTCAACGTCTCCTGGGACCTCCGTCAGGGGCTCCGGGATCGCGAAATCGACGATTTTATAGGCGACAATAGTCGGCCCTTCGTCTTGGGCCGCTGTCGGGGCAGCGAGGCCAAGCCCTAGAAAGGCAAGCCCCAACACACCCAGGCGGCAAGCCGCCCGGGTGCGATGAGGATCAAGTCGCTTTATAGCCGTCCAGATCAGTGTGTCAGGTCTCTAGCCGAACATGTCTGATGTGATGCTGGCGTACCACCCACGGGCATAATCGGCTTCCAACGCCCGGGTGCTGGCCGGTGCATCGGACGGGCTGACGCCGCCTGCACCCGCCACTGGAGCGATGGTTCCATCTTCGATGATGCGATAAATCGCGGCAACGGAGATGCCATAGTCCGGGGCGACCAGGCTGTAACAGGTGTTGATGAACGACGGGCTGGCCGGGTCATTCCCAGCAAGCAGGGCCGCGACCGCCGCCGCGCAAACCTTTGCCTGGCTGTTGGCACTGAACCCAGATTTTGGCATACGCCCGGCAATGGACGCGTCCCCAAGCACGTGAATGTTTGCGTGGATGGTCGATTCGAACGTGGTCTGATTGATCGGGCACCAGTCGCCGCCGTCGGCTAGCCCGGCAGTATCCACCAAGCGGTTGGACCGTTGTGGTGGGATGATGTTGGCAACATCCACCTTATGTTCATCGAAATCCGTGAAAATGGTGTTGGTCGCCGGATCGACCCGGGCAACGTTCCCACCTTCGGAAAACGGCACCCATTCGATCAGGTCGCCGTAAAGTTCGGCCCACCCTGCCTGAAACAATCCCTGCTTCGAGAAGCTATCCTTGGCGTCAAGAATAAGAACTTTCGAGCGCGGCTTCTCTGTCTTCAAATAATGGGCGATCAAGCTTGCGCGTTCGTACGGCCCAGGAGGGCACCGGAATGGGTTGCCGGGCGGTGCAATTGCCACCACGCCGCCGTCCGGCATGGCTTCCAGCTGGCGCCGCAAAATGTTGGTCTGCGAGCCGGCCTTCCATGCGTGGGGCATGAGCTCGGCGGCAGCTTCGTCATAGCCTTCGATGGCGTCCCATTTGAAATCGATGCCCGGAGACATGATCAGTCGGTCATAGGCGATGGTATCGCCGCCATCGAGGGTGATGGATTTTGCACCTGGGTCCACCGTGGACACGCGGCCCCGAACCACAGTTACGCCTTCCCGGCGCAATCCACCAAACCCGTGGGTGATGGATGAAAAAGTATTCATGCCGCCCAAAACGGTGTTGCTGAATGGGCATGTGGAGAACGACGAGTTCTGCTCCACCAATGTGACGCTAACGCCAACCCGGCGCAAATACCGGGCGGCGGTTGCGCCACCAAATCCGGCGCCAATTACGACAACGCCGCCATCCGCCTGAGCGGTAGCGATGGTCGGTGCGACTGTCGCTGCTGTAGCAGCGCCAGCGAGTTTCAAGATGTCTCTGCGAGTGCTTTTTGGAGTCATTTTGAGGTTCCCTGAATTCCAGCCAAAGGATCTACATTGCAATCGACGCAAAATAAGCAGCGATGGCCGCGATTTCAGCGTCGGTGTAGCCCTTGGCGATACGATTCATGATTGTCACGGCGGCTTCATCGGATTTGAAAGCCGTGAGAAGCACGATCATGTCTTCCTCCGAGATTTCGTTGATCGAGGGCGTGGGTCCCGGGCTAATGCCATCGGTCCCATGACACCCTGCGCAGGCGTTCGCCAAATTAGCGGGGGCAGTTTCATCGGCGGCTGCGGGTAATGTTACCGGCAACGCCAATAGAGCTGCGCCAAAAGTTCCAAAGACAATTGTTTTCATCGAACTCATTGCAGACCTCCCTAGTCCCTAGATGATGTGCATTCGAGCTCTAAAGTTATATCAGCTAGCCCGCGCCGCCGCGGTGACACCACCGTTGCTCACCATCACGTTCTTATGAGTGTTGCACAGATTCACAGTATTGGACAAATTAACCTGATTTCAAATTCTAATGGATATCAATATTCAGAATTTTCCCCCTTCGTATGAGGCACGAATATTCCATGGTGTCGGTACCCCCTTCGACGTTGGGCGATTGAAGTTTGCCGCCTACGGTCAGGTCTTCGCCATCGGCAGTGTGCCAAATTTGGTTTTCCAAAAATACCAGCTCAAGGGGATGCTGAAGGTCTTCAAAAATTTTGTCTTGGCACTGGTACTGTTCATCCCCGTAAGCGCCTTCCCCGGGCACGGTCTTTGCTCCCCCGCCACCGTAAAAAACGGCCCAGGCCCCGGCACCAGCCAGCACGACGGCCACCGTTAAAATGATTGTTGTTCGGTTCATAGGCGCGACTCCGATTTCCGCGGATTTTAAACAAAAAAAAGCGGCCGGGGAATTCCCCGGCCGCTTAGTTGTTAGTTAGTTCTTAGGACCAACTTAGATTGTGGTTCCGGATTGGTAGTGACTTGATGCGAACACCGGTCGCAGCGAAGATCGCGTTCGGCAGTGCGGCAAGGATCGGGCCTGTCGCAGGCTCGCCTATACCGCCCCACTTTTCGCCGCCGCTCAATGCCAGGTGGGTATTAACCTGAGGCATCTGGCTAATCTTCAGTTGAAGATACGTATCGAAGTTCTTTTCGACCATCGCGCCATCCACAATTGTCATCTCGTTGAAGAGAGCACTAGACAGACCACTCACTATGCAACTGTCTATCTGTGCCGCGACCGTATCGGCGTTAATGATATGGCCGCAATCTACCGCCACATCTATCGAGTCGATGGTCAACTGACCGCGACGGCTAACTGAAACCGCCGCGACGGTTGCGATGATGCTTCCGAAGCCTTCGGAAGCTGCGATGCCCATGCCCTGACCCTTAGGCAGGTTGGTATTCCAACCTGCTTTTTCGGCCACAAGCTTGTACGGAGCCAAGAACTCCGAATCTTCGGGCAACATATCAAGCCGGAACTGCAGGGGGTCAGCGCCTGCGGCATGAGCCAGCTCATCAATGTAGCTTTCCAAAGCGAACGGGTTTTGCGACATACCCACTGAACGCCACCACTGCGGTGGAATGTGCGTGTTGGACATGCCCCAGGTAACTTTCTTGTTGGGCATGGTGTAGGGCATTCTCGCGTCCATTCCCTCAAGTGCCACTGAATCCAAACCGTCCCGCATGTACTGCGGAATTTGATGGAAGAAAATGGACTGGGAAATGATGCGATTTTCGTAACCGGCCAATTTACCGTTCGAGTCGAGGCCACCCTTAAAGTAGTAGGTGGAATACGGACGGTACTTGCCTTGGCTGGTTGTTTCTTCACGCGACCACAGCAGCTTGACCGGCTTGCCAATCGCCTTAGCGATGGCAGCGGCTTCGCGGACTTCGTGGTTACGAGAGCGGAGGCCGAAGCCATCACCCAAGAAGGTTTGGTGGGTAAACACAGTTTCTTGTTCCACACCAAGTTCGTCGGCGATGATGCCGAGAGCCCCTGGGGCATTTTGGAAACCGCCCCAAGCGTCAACACGGTCCGCAGTGACGCTGACTGTGCAGTTCATAGGCTCCATGCACGCATGCTCCAAGAACGGAGTTGTGTACGTGGATTCGACAACAGTTGCCGCACCCGCAATGCCACCCGCTGCATCACCTTCGTCTTGAACCGGAAGATGAGCTTCGTGCGCCGGATTGTGCAGGATCGCCAACGCATCAGCTTCGATCGATTGGTTTGTGACCCCGCCGCCTATCCCAGCGTCCCAAGTTTTGGGCATTTGGTTCAAGGCGGAAAGTGCGTGGTAGTACGTGTCAGCGACAACCACGACAGAGCTGGTAATCCCGGTCACGCGGTTCGGAACTTCATCAAGGTTATGGATGAGGTTACCAATTCCGCCTTCACCAAGCTGCAGAACGTCGACCACGCCGGGGAGGCCCCGAACCGCGTCGGCATCCATGCTCTTGAGCAACCCACTCGGAGTGGGGGAGTGTTCAATGGCAGCATAAAGCATGCCAGGAACGCGAACGTCGATGCCAAACGTGGCAGAACCGTCCACCTTCAAAGGGGTGTCCAAACGCGCAACAGAGGTACCCAACAGCGTAAACTGATCGGGTGTCTTGATTGCGGGCTCTTCTTCCTCGGTGAACGTGATTGCTCCGGCCGCGGCTGCAAACTGTGCATAGGTGCCGCTGTTGTTACCGGACGAAAGGACGCTGTCCTTCGCGGTGACGGTCGAGCGTGCAACGCCCCATGCCTGTGCTGCGGCTTCCTTCAGCCGTTCACGGGCACTGGCGCCAGCCTGCTGAAGGTAGACCCTGGAACGCCGAACAGCGCCGGAACCACCTGTTGACATACGCTGGTACACATTGTCGTTGCGGACGTGACGGTTACCGTCAGCGTACTCAGCCTTAACCATTTTCCAGTCAACCTGGAGCTCTTCAGCCACGATCATAGGCATAGACGTGAACACGCCTTGGCCCATTTCGGCCTGACCAACACGGATGGTAACCGTTCCGTCACGATCGACGGTCAGCCACGCATTGATTTCGTCGCCGTCCTTATCCGTGGGGGACTCCCAAGGGTTCATGTTGACGCCGGCAGCTGCTTGTGCCGCTGTCGGAATGCTGAATCCGACAACCATACCACCACCGGCCGCAGCCGAGATGGCAATGAATTTTCTACGAGAAACTTCGTGATGTGTCATCTGCAGTCCTCCCTTAACGCGCTGCTGCGATTTCCGCGGCGCGATGGATGGCGCTACGAATTCGCTGGTAAGTCCCGCACCGGCAAATGTTGTCGGCAAATTCGGTATCAATGTCGAAATCGGAAGGATTCGCCCGTTTGTCCAGCAATGCTGCTGCGGACATTATCCAGCCAGGCTGACAATACCCACACTGGGGCACGTCTTGCTCAACCCAAGCCACTTGGAGAGGATGAGAACTGTCTGCTGAAAGACCTTCGATGGTGGTGATTGCCTTGCCAACCGCGGCCGAAGCCTTGGTGGTACAGGACCGCGCTGCCCTGCCATCGATGTGCACGGTGCACGCGCCGCACTTTGCGATGCCGCAGCCGTACTTCGTACCGGTGAGCCCGATGTTGTCACGAATGACCCACAACAGTGGGGTCTCCGATTCTACGTCCACGGTATGGGACGTTCCATTAACGGTAAGTGTCAAAGCCATGTGAGATAATCTCCCTCTGAAAAACTCAAGGCGCGTGGGAATGCGGGCAACAATTGACCCACATCAAATGACATTTTAAAATTATCCTCCTCCCAGACGACCTTGCGTGCCGAAAATGCTAATGCCCGCCCGCCGGAAACTCAAGCCCTCATTCTTATTCAGCGCAATTTCCCGACATAATTTCTTGATTTCGCCACTTAGTCCAAAGATCGGGCCACCCTGAAACCTATATCGTTGACCCGCTGGGTGGCTTCAAGACCGGCACGTTGAACAGCCAGGGATTGCCATTCTTCATGCCAGCTCCCGCCCATGTTGATGTGGCGGCTGCAATCACCCGTTTGCCAAGTGGTGCCGTCCGCAGGGGCACCTTCAATTGACTTATTATAGCAATCTTCAACCCATTCCCCAGCATTCCCCAGCATATCGTGCAGGCCAAATTGATTCGGAACATATTGTGCAACCGAAAGCGTCGAAAGTTCGTCTTCGCGGCCCATGGGGCCGACGCCGGTACAATCCGCACAATTGGCTTCACCGGGACCCATGTAACCGGTAAGCCACCAGGTTGGGTCATTTGGTGCTCCGGCCCTGGCGGCATAGGCCCACTCAGCCTCAGACGGCAAGCGATAAGCTTGTCCTGTTTTCTCGCTGAGCCAGGCTGTATAGGCCTGGGCGTCATCCCAGCTGACACAAACAACGGGATGATCGGGGAAAACACCCGTTTCGGTGAACGGGCTTTTCCAGCTCACTCTGCGGGGGTTTTCTGGCCCCACTGTGGTCCAAATTGTACACCCAGTAATTGACGTACCGGTTTCCTCAACAAACAGCTCGAATTGCTTGATGGTAACTTCGGTTTTTGCGATAGCGTAGGGAGCCGCAATATTGACGGTGAAATTGGCACCGTTCACCGTGTCGCTGCGTTCAAGGGATCCTGGAGGAATTTCCACCATGACTGGGCAGGTTTCGCATTCTTGAAATTCGACCGGTTGAGCCGCGACAATTCCCGGCGACGCCACAAAAACCACCGCCAATATTGCTTTTCTGAGTGAAGCCATCTTTTTCCTCCCATTAAATTCGATTTCGTAATTGTTTGCCGACGTCGCTCTGAACGATACGGCCATTCCTGATTTTTAACGCATAGTCGAAGCCTTCGGGCCGACCTGCCAAGTCGGGTGGGGTCAGGACTCTGCCAATTTCAAGAGTGTCATCGGCGATCCGGTGCCAAATCTGCCCAACGAATTCCATATTCTCGGGATGCTGGTTCATTGCCCAAATGCAGTCCTGGCATTCGGCCAATTCCTCTTCAAAAGCCCCTGAGCCCGTGGTATTTCCGTCACTGTTCCCCCAAGGGGCCAAAACAATCGCGGCCAACACCAAAACTCCGACCACGGCGGAAATGCTTCTTTTCACGGCAGAAACCCTTGAACCTGCGGGCATGGGGTCCGCCGAACGTTATTGAACGGTGATGGTCCTGGTGTCTGAAAATACTGACCCGTCGTCGTCCAGCCAGGTGAATTCCAGTGTCCCGGATTCCACAGCCACGGTGTGAAAAACCATATAGGGATTTGTTGCCTGGGCCGGATGCATGTTGGCGTGAAAAACTTCGACCCCGTTATAGGTGACTGAAAACGTATGGAGAATGTGGCGGGGAATCCGCATGCCAATATTGTCAACTTGGTAACCATTGTCCATGGGATGGGAGATCAGCGTCCGAATTTCAATGACTTCGCCCTTGGTGGCCGTTTCAGGAATGGAAATTCGGATAGTTGCCATTGGCTTATTCAGCTGCCCGCTCTGCTGCCCGCGCTGCGCCCCGGATGGCCCGGCGCTCGGCGTCGAGCGCCTCATCCACATCGAAAATATCTTCCATACAGGCACCCAAAGTAACGATGATTTTAAATTTCGTGCCCCAAAGGGTCCCATCCGACAACTTTGCCGCTGCGTAAACAAACCCTGTCCGAGCCAAGCGAATGCGTGTGCTGACCTCTGCCTTCCCAGTGCGGGGGCCGATCAGGTAGTCGGCAAGCATGGGTTCGGGATTTCCCGGCGCGAACCCCATGATCCGGGACACGTGGTCCGCGTCGGTCATGGGTGATTCAACTTTGAAGGTGATCGGAACTGAAAGGCCAGTTTCGGCCAAAATCGGGAGATCAAGGCTGATTTTCCCCGGAGTAAGCATCGACGAACCAAAGGCGTCCACCAAGATTGCCGCTACTCGATCGGGAAGCTCGATGGTTTCGGCTGACGCCGGTTGTTGCGCGACGGTCACCAGGGCCATGGCCCCTGCACCGACACCTACCCGTTTCAAGAATCTTCGCCTTGTTGGCTCAATCATGGGGACCGTTGAATTGTCACTGAACCGCAGAAATTGGGCCCAAAACTATAGGGCTGATGGGGATTTCACAACGATTGGTCATTTAAAAAACGGTGACAGCCGGAGCGCGTTTCCGCACCCCGGCTGTCTTTCTACTCAACGTTTACGCGGTCGAGAAAGAGGGAGACCGCGTCGAAAAGGGTAATTACCCCCAGCTAAGGTCGGTCTGCACGATCGGCATCCGACGAGGCCGCTTACCAGTGGCATAGAAGATGGCGTTGGCCACCGCTGCCGCAATAGGCGGAAGAGGAGGCTCACCAAGTCCGCCCCATTTGTCTCCACCGGTCAGGGCCCAATGGGTTTCAATCACCGGCATCTCGTTGATGCGCAGGACCTTGAAGGTATCGAAGTTATCTTCGACAACCTTACCGTCTCTGATGGTGATTTCGCCGGCCATGCAAGCTGACAGGCCAGTAACGATGGCGCCTTCAATTTGTCCTTGGGCCATTATCGGATTGGCAAGATGTCCGCAATCAGACACGCAGACAACCTTGTCGATGGTGATCTGACCGCGACGGCTAACCGTCACTGTGGCGACTTGGCCACAGACAGTCCCGAACTCTTCGGCAATGCCGATGCCCATGCCGGTACCCGGAGGCAGATCGGTCGTCCACCCTGATTTTTCTCCCAGAGTTTTCAGCACCAATGTCCAGTCTGGCAAGTCCTTGACCATATCCAAGCGGAACTGCAAGGGGTCATGACCACCAGCCTGGGCCATTTCATCCATGAACTGCTCACCCATGAACACGTTCTGTGACGCATTCACCGAACGCCAATAATGCACCGGAATGTGTGAATTCCGGACGTGCACATCAACAAACTGATTCGGAATGTTGTACGGATGGTTCCGCACACCAGCCAACAGCGAGTTATCCAGCCCGTCTACGACGCGCTCCGGGCGAAGATGGGCGTTGATCGAGTGACCCGCAATGCGTGCGGACCAACCAACCGGCATGCCATCCGGGCCAAGACCTGCCCTAAAGCGACCAACTGCCATCGGCCGCATCTTGTTTTGCATCATGTCTTCTTCACGGGTCCACACCATCTTGACGGGGCGACCCACCTGGCGAGCGATTTCCGCAGCCTGACGCATTTCGTCATTCCGTGAACGCCGACCTAAGCCACCACCCAAGAAGGTCGTGTGGGTATGGACATCGATTGGATCCATAGCGAGTTGATCGGCAACAACGGCCAAGGCCCCTGGCGGGTTTTGGAAGCTGCCATAAACGTCGGCTCTGCCATCAGTGATATGGACCGTGCAATTGTACGGCTCCATGCAAGCATGGGACTGGTACGGGGCTTCGTAATCAGCCTCGACCACCGTTGTCGCACCTGCAATTGCCCCTGCGGTATCGCCTTCGTCGACCGAAATGGCACCCGGCAGGCTCAAAGCCGCATGGGCATCAGCGAACAGGTCTGCTGAATTGACGTTATCATTCGGCGTTGCAGACCACTTGACGGGCATCTGATCCAGAGCGCTAAGAGCTCTGGTATAGGAATTAGCGACGACGAACACGGCGGGCTGAAGCCCGGTACGCATATCTGGGATTTCGCCAGGTTTGAGTTCGCCCACCTGGATCACTCCGGGCAAGCCCATGATCGCATCGGCGTCATAGCTATCGACGCCACCGTAAGGCACCGGGTTGGCCCGGACTGCGGCGTAAACCATACCCGGCAAGCGAACGTCGATGCCGTATGTGGCTGAGCCGTTGATCTTTAGCGGCGAATCCAAACGTGCCACCGATTGACCCAGAAACTGATACTGGTCCGGGGTCTTGATGACGGGTTCAACATCCAAAGTTATCGTTGATGCGGCAGTCGCAAATTCAGCGAAGGTGCCGGTACGGTTGCCAGAAGACAGGACGCTATCTTTTGCGGTGACGTCTGCACGTGCCACGCCCCAAGCCTGGGCCGCTGCTTCCTTCAGACGCTCACGCGCCGAAGCACCAGCCTGCTGCAGGAATGTGCGTGAACGCCGAACGGCGCCGGAACCACCGGTGCCCATGCGCCGATAAACTTGACGGTCTTCGGTCATGATCCCAGCGGCTACTTGGTAGGCTTCGGCCTTTTGACGCACATAGCGGTTGCCTTCAGCATAGACTGCGCGAACCATTTTCCAGTCACAATGGAGTTCTTCAGCAACGATTTGGGGCATGGCGGTAAACGGGCCATTACCCATTTCTGACTGGCCGACACGAATGGTGACGGTGCCGTCAGGGCCGATCGCCAGCCAAGCATTAACTTCCTGGCCTTCTTTGTCGGTGGGCAATTCCCACGGATTGGTGTTCATCTGTGCCGCTTGGGCTGGCATGTGGAACCCCAGCATCATGCCGCCGGCGGCAGTCGCCGACGTAACAACGAATTGTCTGCGGCTTACATTATGAATGTTCATTTGATTATTCTCCCTGTCCCTACTGCGCTGCGATTTCGGCGGCGCGGTGAATGGCAGCGCGGATTTTTGTGTAGGTTCCGCAGCGACAAATGTTGTCGGCCATTTCGGTGTCTATATCGAAATCTGACGGATTTGCTCTCTTACTGAGGAGAGCTGCCGCCGTCATAATCTGCCCGGACTGGCAATACCCGCACTGGGGTGTGTCCAATTCCAACCATGCGACCTGGACCGGATGGGTGCTGTCTGCAGAAAGGCCTTCAATCGTGGTGATTGCCTTGCCGACCGCAGCAGAAGCCTTGGTGGTGCAGGATTTGACTGCTCTGCCGTCAAGATGGACTGTGCAAGCGCCGCATTTGGCGATGCCGCAGCCGAATTTGGTACCGGTCAACCCAATGGTGTCACGAATGACCCAAAGCAAAGGCGACTCGGCCTCGACGTCCACGACGTGGGACGTCCCGTTTACGTTAAGTGTCAAAGCCATTTGTTTGTCTCCCTGATCAGTTTTTCAGGGGGGACCACCCAAAGCTGGGCCGGGTGCACTACATGCCTTCTGACAAAACCGAGAAGAGCCCCCCCTCGCCCTTCTAGCTTTGGAAAGGCTAGTCCTTGCACCACACAATGACAACAAATTTTTTATTAGAATTCGTGATCGACGGCGATGTGTTTCACCAGTTCTCGCGTTTTTCGGCGATTATCTCTTCCAGGTTTTTCCAAGCGGGCAAATTCGTGTACTGCAACCGCACAAATCGTAGGACATCGGCGATGTTCTGGTCAGTCAACGATGCCCCGAATTCCGGCATGGAATGATCCCGGGCCCCCAAGGGCGGCCGAACCCCGTCAAAAATGATGTTCATGACGTTGAGGGCTTCGGGAAAGCGCACGGTGCTGGTAATGGCCAAGGGCACGGTGGTGCCCCCGATTTTGTGGCAATTGGCGCACAAATCGTCAAAGGCGTCGACACCGGCCTGAAGGCCCGGATCGTCGTATGATGGCGGATTGTCGGGATCCCATTCCCGTTCCATGGCAAAAGCCATGAGCTCCGCCGTTGCTTCTTCTGACGGTAGGACCGGACGCAAGGACTCTATGTACTTGGCAATGGCAAACCCGTCGTCTTCGGGCAAGTCGTACAAATGATTAACGACGGGGGTCATGGGACCGGCTGAGACACCGTGGTCTTTGTCCCAGCCATCCAGCAGGTAGTTGACCAGGCTGATTTGAGTCCATGGGACCGCCGATGTGGTCTTGTCGTTCAGCGCTGGGGCGAACCAGCCTTCCACAACGGCGCCGTCGTAGGCTTTGCTGGGGATTTCCGCGCCCAAAATATTACGGGGCGTATGGCAGCCCTCGCAATGGCCCAAGCCGTCGGCCAGATAATATCCCCGGTTCCATTCATCGGACTTGGTCGGGTCAGGCTCCCACCTGGTTTTATCCAGGAACAACAAGTTCCAGCCCGCCAGGGACAGCCGAATATTAAAGGGGAAGCCCAGCTCGTTTTCCGGCGGGGTGTATTCGATCGGTTCCAACGACATGATGTAGGCGTACAGGGCATGCATGTCTTCGTCGGTGATCTTGGTGAAATGGTCGTACGGGAAGGCCGGGTACAGGTACTGGCCTTCGTTATCTACCCCTTCCCGCATAGCCCGAGAAAACGCTTCTTCCGACCACGTTCCGATCCCGGTCCCCGGGTCCGGGGTAATATTGGTGGAGTACAACACGCCGAACGGGGTTTCCAGAGGCAGTCCCCCGGCGAATTCCAGGCCCTGGCGCGGGTCCGTGTGGCACACCGAGCAATCGCCAAATCCGGCTAAATCCCGGCCCAAAGCAACCACCTGGCTGTCGAACTCCACGGAGGCATCGATGGGAGCGATTGGGTCCAACGCCGGATAGCGCATCGCCCAGGCGAGGGCACCAACAAGGCCAACAATACCGATCAGAATAATTCCGAAAAGAATGCGCTTCAATTTCGAGCTCCCAAATTTTCGCTGAATTCTATGATCCCACAGGCGGAAAGCTGTGAGTTAGGCCAGACAATATAATGAGAGTCTCCTGCACGCTACCGGGAAATGGCGCGAAAAGGGCGGCGAAAAGCCGCATGGGTTGCAAGGCTATTTCTTACATTTCTCGTAAAAGCCGAATGCCGATGTCGTTGTGGCCGATCCCAGCCGTGCGGGCAAAGCGGAACCTGGCCAGTTCCTGTATTTCATTGTGGAAGGCGCCACCCCGAGTGACGCGTTTGTCGCAATTGCCGGCTAAAAACGCCGTGCCGTCGGTGGGGGCGTTGGCGATCGAGGCGTTGTTGCAATCCAGCGTCCATTCCGCGGCATTGCCAAAAATATCCCCTAAACCAAAGGGATTTAAATTCATTCCGCCTACGGAACTAGGTGCCAATTCGTCTTCGCGGCCCATGACTCCAGCGCCAACACATGTGGCGCACTTGGCATGGCCAAGCTCCAGATTGCCGGTGATGAGATATTCCGGTGAATTGCCGGCCCCGCCTCTTGCGGCATAATCCCATTCGGCTTCGGAGGGCAGGCGATAGGTCTCGCCGGTCAGCACACTGAGCCACGCAGCAAAGGCGTTGGCGGTCTCCCAGCTCAGGCAAACCACGGGGTCTTCGTCGCGCACCGAAAATCCGGGGGCATCCCAGGCGGCCTCGGCATCGGCGACGGGGCCAATTGTCCTGAACCGCTCGCAGCCTCGTTCGGCAAATCCGGTAGCCGCAACGAAAGGCTTGAACTCGGCCTGGGTCAATTCGAACTTGGCCATGGCGTATTGCTTTTCGATGGTCACCAAAAACGATGGCCCATCCAGGGTATCGCTGCGCTCGAACGATCCGGCGGGGATCATCACCATGACAGGACAGGTTTCGCAGTCCTGGATTTCTTCCGCCGTCACGGCGCGGGCGGCCGTGCAACAAACAACGGCGGCGAGGGCCCAACTTGTAAAATTTTTCATGGGCCATTGGTATCAGCCGCGGCGCCTCTTCGCACCCCCAACAATTCCGCACAGCAGGTAAATACTGCGTGACCGCCGCCGCTAAGGAAATCGCCGCTCTTTTCCAATTCGTTGCTCCGCAACATTGGCGGCCGGTAGAATTGGAACGCGGCCCGGAGTACGGGTTTCTCCTCCTTGATCGTGAGACCCAGACGCCGCAAACAGTTCCTAAAAAAAGGCGTCCTTGATCGTGAGACCCAGACGCCGCAAACAGTTCCTAAAAAAAGACGGAGGGTGACTGTGTGGGGAGTGGGCAGAAATTTCAAAACGTCACAGCCGGACTTGATCCGGTCATCCACGTCTTTCTGTTTTTTGTTGATCTTCAGATTCACGCGGCTCAAATGCGCCGCGATCTGCACTTGTTCGACCAATTTGGATGGCTCCCTCCCTCGCTTACGGGGGAGGGAGGGGGGTGTAGAGTGGTGGGCAGCTTTTACGGCCCGTCGAGGCCTAGTGCGTCTGCTGATTTAAATAATACCGCTCTCCATCGAACCCCCCAAAAATTTTATCAACCAACGGGTGCGCTATTTGCTTAGGTGCCTCTGCAGGTCCTAGGTTCTGCTCAGCGACGTAGGTTGTAAGGGTCGCTTCATCCACTAGCACATGATACCAAGGTTTTTCCTTGGGGGGGTGCGAACGCGCTACTTGCTCGTACCATTCGTCTGTCCCCTGAAATGTTGGATCGACATCGAAAACCACCCCAATGTAGTCAAACAGCTTGTGGTGAATTATCTGCCCTACTTGAAATTTTGCTTCGTGTTCTGACATAGGAATCACCAATCTCGAAATTTGGCGGGGCACCCCCTCCTCAACCCTCATCCTCTTTCAATCAGAGTCACGTGGCGCGCATTCCGGCGACCACGATCTGCCCCGCTTTATATCTGCTCTTTAAAATGCATCCCTTAGGCGGCCCATGGCGGCGAGGACTTGGTAGTGGGCGAGGACCACAGCGGCGCGACCATTAAAAATTCCAGTCTCTGCCGCGAACACCTGGTCTTCTACCGCCAAGCGATCCAACAGGGTGCGTTCGCCTAACTCAAACTGCCCCGGAAATGCCTCTGCGGCTTCGTCGGCGGCCGCAAGGGCCTCGGAAAGCTGGGGCATTCTTTCCAACGCGATCTGATAGGCGTTGAACGCCACCCGGGATCCTTGCTCGATCAACCGCCGGGTTTCCTCCAACCGTAGATGGCTTTCCATTAGCAGCACCTTCGCGGTTTCCAGCGCTGCCTTGTCTGCGCCGCCCTTGTACAAATTATAGGTGATGGTGAACATCAGGGTGGTGTCGCTGGTGGGGGCTTCGACCCCGCCCGCGTTCTCGTTGCGGGTTCCGGTGATGTCCAAGGTCAGCTTTGGCAAAAACGGCGCACCGGCGGCCCGCAAATCATGTTCCAGGGCCGTAATGTTTTGCGCAGCGCTGCGCAATGACGGGTGGCTTTGCAGGGCATCGGCAACCACCATCTCGGCATCTAAGGGCAAGTCAGAGGCAACCGTCAGGGGTTCGGACAAGTTCGATGGCCAATCGCCGATGACCTCTTTGAACGCAGCCTCGGCATCCATCAAAGCCCCTTGGAATTGTGTGCGCGCGGCTTCGGCCAACGCCCAGCGGCCAACGGCCTGATCCAGATCGGCCTGGGTGCCGGCACCTGCCTCAACCTGGGTTTCCAATGCGGTGACCACCTCGTGATGGGCAGCAACATAACGATCAGCCAGGGCCAACAATGTATGGGCGCGCAAAACGTTGACGTAGCCGCTGGCGGCCCGCAGCGCCACAGCCTCCGACACCCCGATCACAGAAAATTCTGCGCCCCCGAGCCGTGCTTTGGCGGCCTTGGTGCGCTGGGAGGTCGCAAATCCATCATACAGCATTTGCACCAAGGTCAGGCTGGCCTCGGTCTTGAACAACGCGATGGACTGGGGATCGCCCGGCCCGCGGGTGGCACGGGCCCGGGTGCCGGTGTTGTTTGTACGCGCCCAACCGTTCTTCAAACTGAAATCCAAGGTCGGCAAAAATCCCGCCCTTGCGACATCCACGGCGTTGCCCGCCGCGCGGCCCAGTTGCTGGGTTGCCAAAATGGAGGGGTGGGTGCGCAGGGCGATGTGCACCGCGTCTTCGATCGGCATGGCAGCGGAATAATTGGTCGGGACCAGGACAGCCAATGCCGCAGTTGCAGTACTCACAAGGGCCAAGCGTTTTTTCACCACTGCATGCTGGGGCTGCTTTGATTGGGGTGTTCGGTTCCTATGGGCCACAATCAGATCTGAGTGAAATTATTTTGACACTGGATGCTCGGACGAGGAACGCATACTACCCTTACCGCCCCGGATGTGAAGGATAACAGTATACGTAGAAACTTGAGCCGACAATATGAAAGGCCTTGATATTTCTGGCCAATTTCAAGGCCTTAGTCGACCATGATTGGGTTGGGTTTATCGGGGATCGTGGGCGGCTCCGGTTCCGGCGGGCCGCTTTCGCCAACCGTAATCACCCGGCGGATCTCATCGGATTTGAACCCCGATGCCATAGGGCGGCGAATTCCGGGAATGGCAACCACGTCGTACAGTTCTTCTACAATCCCGGATATTGCAATGTGTGCACCACATCGCCGGAGCGCAAGTTGATGACTTGGATCGCGCAGATGGGCTCGGCGCCTTTCTCGGCATGCGTGTCTTCCAGGGCCAGGCCTTCGAAGTCTTTCGATCCCCGCGGCAGGCTCAAACCCACCAGGGCGAAATCGCCGACAAAGGCCAGGCCGCGCAGGTATCCGCGGCATAACGCCACGGGCTCGAACTTCCCGGTTTTCAGCTCGGCAAAACCGAAATTGCCGTTGCTGGAATAGTGCAGCCAAACCTTGTCGCGGTAAATGCGGGAAGAATGCGGCATGGACATGCCGTCCAACACCACATCACCGGTGGCTACGTCGATGACCAGGCCACCGTCTCGGCGATGGTCGCGCCAGCCGTCCGCCATGTCAGGTTGATCTAGTCTCGGTTGAAGACATAAGGTGCATCGTCGCTATGATGGGGCGCGGACGACGGTACCGGATTGGCCGGACCCCGCCAATAGGCGAAGCATGAGCCGCATTTTTATCGCGTGGGAATTGGGCGGCGGCATGGGCCATATCCAGCGCCTGTATCCTGTCGCCCGTGCCCTGCGGGATCGCGGCCACACGGTGGTCTTCGCTGTGCGCGACATCTACCGCGCCGAGCCGGTGCTGGGGCAGGGGGGCTTCCAAGTTCTCCAAGCGCCACTGCCCCGGGTCCAAGGTGGCGGCGGCTTGGCGGCTAGTTTCGCGGAAATTTTACTGCGCTGCGGCTATGGCGATGCGGCGGTTCTCACCGGCCTGGTTCGGGCCTGGCGCGAGCTGCTCACTCTGACCGCGGCGGATTTGGTGCTGTTGGATTATTCGCCAACGGCCATGCTCGCTGCGCGGTCGTTGGGCTTGGCCCGGGCCCGTATCGGCGATGGCTTTGATGCCCCGCCCATGACAAATCCGATGCCGTCGCTGCAGCCGTGGAAGCCCACCGATCCAGAGGAGCTTCTGTCCCTCGAGGCCGAGGTTTTGGCATCGGTCAACAGCATGCTGTCAGGCTTTGGTGGGGAGCCGGTCGCGATTCTGGCGGACATGTTCAAAGGCGGTGAACATTTTCTGTGCACCTTCCCCGAGTTGGACCATTTTCCCGATCGCGGCGACGCCAAATATTGGGGCCCGGTGCTAAGCGCAAACGGCGGCAAATCGTTTGCGTGGCCGGACGGCGACGCGGACAAACGCATCTTTGTTTACATCAGCGCCCGCCACGCCGAGTTTCAGCCCATGGTTCAATCCCTCGGCGCACGCGGCACACCCTTTGCCGCCTACATACGCGATTTAGAACTATCTAAGGTTGCAAAACTAGAGACGGAAACTTTCAAGATTTTGAGTGCGCCCGCTGACATGAACCAGGTGGCGGCTGAAAGCCGACTAGTGGTTTGCCACGGCGGCCACGGCACGCTGACGACGATGCTGTTGGCGGGCAAGCCGGTCTATGTGGCCCCCCATCATTTGGAGCAAGCGTTGCTGGGATACCGGGTGGCGCGGACAGGTGCCGCCCTGGTGGCCAACCCGGCCAAACGCGGCCACGATTATGCGGCGCACATCACCAAGATGCTGGAGAGCCCGTCGTTTTTTGAAGCTGCCCAGGCCATCGCCGTCGCTCACCCGGGGTTTAACGACGGGCGAAATGTTTCGTCCATCGCCGATCGGGTCGAGGAAATTCTGGCATGATCGCCGGCGCGAGGGTGACTTAGCCCGCGTCGATGGTGATCGTCGTCGTTCCGTACAAGGCGTCGTCTATCAAGAGCGTCGATGCCCCCCAATGTGTAGGACTTGCGGGTCACCCCACCACTGATCACCGGGCCGCCGTTGGTCAATGCACCGTCCACGAGCACCACCACACCGCCGGTATCGCGTTCGATCTTCAGGGTGTGGTGGTATCGGACATGGCTTCAATGTTTTGCAGACCCAAGGTCAGGGTGTTGTTGGTTGACCCGGTAATGTTGATGGCCTCGATGCCGGTGATCTTATTGTCGGCAATGGTGGTCAGATTGATCACGGCACCGCCGTTGTCGAGGTGCACGCCCATGGCTATTGGTCGGACGCATGCCCAAGCTCGACGACCATCCAGAACCATTTCACGGCCTCAACGTTGTCTTCCTCAACGCCTTCGCTGGTGGCTAAAATCCAACCTAGGCCTTGTAGTGCTGGGATGTATCCTGTCGCCCGGCCTTAACTACCAGCCGATCGATTTGGCGGCGTTGGATAAAGCCTAGCTAGAAGCAGTCGCTCCCACCGAAACCCTGCGCAACAATTAAATTTCAACCATCCGAGCCTTCATGCCCACTGGATTCCCACGTCCTCGTTGATCAGCAAATTTGCACCTGAACTCGAATAGACATTGTAGCTGACGGAGTTGATGACTTGGTCGGCCTCAGAGGTAAAGCTGCCGCTCGAGACAACCACGGTATCTCCGTCATTGCCATCGATCTGCAGGTTGTTCGACGTGTTGGACAGGTCGAGAATATCTTCGATCCCCAGGGTCAGGGTGTTGTTGCCTGATCCGGTGATGTCGATTATCTCGATTCCCGCGGTCTTGCTGTTGGCAATCGTGGTCAGGTCCAGATTCAGCAGGATTCCGTCCAGGCGCAGAGTGTCAGTGCCTGAGCCGCCGTCGATGAGCTGGAAGGTGGTGTTGGAGGTGGTGAGTATGTCGTTGCCGTCATGGCCCCACAATTTATTGACACCGCTGCCCCCGCTGATGACGTCGTTTCCGTCACCACCGAACAGTGAATCGTTGCCGCTGCCGCCGCTGATCGTATCGTCGCCCACGCTAGACCAAATGACATCATCGCCTGCGTCGCCATTGATAGTGACGTTGCCGAGGTCATAACTCGAGCTGGTTAGGTCGATTAGGTCGTCGCCATCGCCGCCATTAATGGTTTCCACACTCACAATCCGCGCTTGATTACTTAATCCTGGCGCGAAGCCGGTGTACGTATCGTGATGGATAAGGGCGTCGTCACCACTGGTGAGTGTCAGGACATCGTCTCCGGCGCCGCCGTCGAACACGTCACGATTGCGTTTTAAGAGAGAGACGGAAATGGTCTCTCCGGTCTCGGCGTTGTTGACGGCCCCGAAGCCCCAAACGCCTGCACCGGGGTCAAAATTTAGAGTGTCATTTCCTTCGCCACCGTACAGTGCGTCGTTGCCGCTGCCTCCTGTGAGCGTGTCGGCACCGGCGTTACCATAAATTAGGTCGTTGCCGGCCAATCCGTTGATCACCTCGTCGCCGCCACCGCCTTGAATTACGTCATTGCCTGTGGTGGCGGCGATGGTGAGAATGCCGGACACATCGATTGTGTTTGCAACATTCAACGTTGCGCCGCCGCTGGTGAACACTTTGTAGGTGACACCGCCGTACGAGACGTCAACACCCACGCTCCAACTTTCGGTGCTGACCACCGCGTCTCCAGCGGCGCCATTCACGGTCAGAAGGCCTGTGTCGGTCTTGGAGGTCAAATCGGATGGCACCAAGCTTAATGTGTTGCCGCCCGATCCGGTCAGGTTGACAATGTCGATGCCGTTGATGGATGTGCTGCTGATCCCAGTCGCGCCAACCGTGACCCCGGCGCCATCCACTTGCAGGGTATCGGTACCGGTGCCGCCGTGCAGGATGTCTTGTTGGTCATAGACCAAGGTGTCGCCACCCGCCCCGCCCTCCAAAGCATCCGACCCCAAACCACCGTTCAAAAAGTCGTTGCCGTCGCCGCCATTCAGGGTATCGTTCCCGTCCCCGCCCTCCAGGGTGTCGTCGCCAGCGCCGCCCTCCAAAGCATCCGACCCCAAACCACCGTCCAAAAGGTCGCCGCCGTCACCGCCTTTCAGGGCATCGTTCCCGGCCATGCCCCTCAGGGTGTCGTTGCCAGCGCCGCCGTCGATAGAGTCGGGGTCCTCGGTGCCCACCAAGGTGTCGTTGCCGGCGGTTCCCGCGATCACTTCGTGGGTGTCGCCGCTAAAATCCGCCAGGATGCCGCCAAAACTGCCGCCTCCGGTCGCCGGTTGCGAGGCCGTGAACGACGCGGAATTGATCCCGGTCTGGTCGATATCGGTGTCCACATACAGCGTGCCATCGCTACCGGCCTTGGTCCAAACGTCGAAGGTGACGCCGCTGACCGCTACGTCCGCCCCTTGGGCCCAGTTCTCGGCGGGCGTAACGATGGCATCGCCGGTATTGCCGATAACGGTCAAAATATCCGTTGAGACCGACATGGCGGTGACGTCGGTCAACTGCAATGAAAGGGTATTATTGCCGGTACCGGTAAGGTCGATGATTTCAATTCCGGTGAAATCGAAATTGTTGACCAGCGTCAAATCCAAGTTCACCCCAGAACCCGTCAACAGCAGAGTATCGGTCCCCACGCCGCCGTGGCTGCCGAATGTGCCGGCGGTGTCATAGACGATGGTGTCATCGCCGTCGTCACCACTGACAAAGTCGATGCCAGCGCCACCGTCCAGATAATCGTTTCCGCCTTGGCCTTCCAAAAAATCGTCGCCGGCACCGCCGTACAGGGAGTCGGCGCCATCAAAGCCCAGCAGGGTGTCGGCATCAGGGCCTCCATACAGAACATCGTTGCCTTCCCAGCCATCCAGGAAATCGAACCCGGAACCGCCATAAAGAACGTCGTTGCCGGTCCCACCCTGCAAGGTGTCGTCGCCGCCCAGGCCCGTGAGGGTGTCGTTGCCAGCGCCACCGTCGATAAAGTCGAAGGCCTCGGTGCCCACCAAGGTGTCGTTGCCGGCGCTTCCCGCGGTCACTTCGCCTTCAGCAAAGTCAGGGGTGAAGAACTTGTCTTCGCCGCCGCTGTCGGCCGGAGTCGAGGCGACGAAAGTAGAGGAATTGATGTTGGTCTGGTCCACTGCAGAATCGATTTGCAGGGTGGCGGTACCCTTGCCGTATTGGTTGTAGGTGACGCCGCCAATAACAATGTCGTCGCCGGCGTTCCAGCCAGTGCCTGTCGTCACACTGTCGCCGGCGTCGCCATCCACCCGCAAAATATCGGTGTTGGACAACGAGATAATGTCAGAGCCCTGCAACAACAGCGAATTATTGCCGGTGCCGGTCAGGTCGATGATCTCGATGCCGCCCATCTCGAAATCAGGAATGGCGGGCATGTTCACGGTGATGCCGGAGCCCTGGACCAACAAGGTATCGGTGCCGTTGTCGCCATAGGTACCGAAGCGGCCATTGGGGTCAAACACCAGGGTGTCGTCTCCCAAACCGCCGGCCATGAAATCAATGCCCGCGCCGCCGTCCAGGTAATCGTTTCCGTCTTCGCCTTCCAAGAAATCCGAGCCGGCGCCGCCGTACAAGGTGTCGGCGCCGTCATAGCCCAACAGCGTGTCTTCACCGCCGCCGCCGTAGAGAACATCGTCGCCAGTCCAGCCATCCAAAAAGTCGAACCCACCGCCGCCGTACAAAATGTCGTTGCCGGTCCCGGCTTGGAGGGAATCGTCGCCGTCCAGGCCCGACAGAGTGTCATTGCCGTCGCCGCCATCAAGGAAATCGGAGAACTTGGTGCCGGTGAGGGTATCGTTGCCGCTGCTGCCCTCGGCAAACGAGCCGTCTTCGAATTGCGGCGTGAAGAACCCGTCTGTGAAGCCGGAGCCCTGAGGTTTCGCGGCGACAAAGTTTGTATCATTGACATTACTCTGGTCGATAGCCTCGGCGATCTGCAGGGTTGCGGCGCCCTTGCCGTACTGGTTGTAGGTGACGTTGTCGATGGTGGTATCCGCACCTTGGGTCCATCCCTTGTCGGTCTGAATGGTGTCGCCAGCGTCGCCGATGATTTGCAATGTCCCGGTCTCGGACATGGCGGTTACGTCGGCGGAGGTCAGCACCAGGGAATTGTTGCCAGACCCCGCCATGTCGATAATCTCAAACCCGGCGATATCAAAGTCCGGTGTGGCGGGCAGATCCAGGGTAATCCCGGCGCCCAAAACCAACAGCGTGTCGCTGCCCTCGCCGCCAAAGGTGCCAAAGGTTCCACCCGGGTCATAGACCAAGGTGTCGTCGCCGGCACCGCCATCCATGAAGTCGACACCGCTGCCGCCGTCCAGATAATCGTTGCCGTCCTCGCCGTTGAGGAAGTCCGGGCCGGCGCCGCCGTACAAGGCGTCGGCGCCCTCATGGCCCAACAGCGTGTCTTCACCGACGCCGCCGTAGAGAACATCGTCGCCAGTCCAGCCATCCAAAAAGTCGAACCCACCGCCGCCGTACAAAATGTCGTTGCCGGTCCCGGCTTGGAGGGAATCGTCGCCGTCCAGGCCCGACAGAGTGTCATTGCCGTCGCCGCCATCAAGGAAATCGGAGAACTTGGTGCCGGTGAGGGTATCGTTGCCGCTGCTGCCCTCGGCAAACGAGCCGTCTTCGAATTGCGGCGTGAAGAACCCGTCTGTGAAGCCGGAGCCCTGAGGTTTCGCGGCGACAAAGTTTGTATCATTGACATTACTCTGGTCGATAGCCTCGGCGATCTGCAGGGTTGCGGCGCCCTTGCCGTACTGGTTGTAGGTGACGTTGTCGATGGTGGTATCCGCACCTTGGGTCCATCCTATGTCGGTCTGAATGGTGTCGCCAGCGTCGCCGATGATTTGCAATGTCCCGGTCTCGGACATGGCGGTTACGTCGGCGGAGGTCAGCACCAGGGAATTGTTGCCGGACCCCGCCATGTCGATAATCTCAAACCCGGCGATATCAAAGTCCGGTGTAGCGGGCAGATCCAGGGTAACCCCGGCGCCCAAAACCAACAGGGTGTCGGTGCCAGAGCCACCAAACGTGCCGAAGGTACCATTCGGGTCATAGACCAAGGTGTCGTTGCCGGCACCGCCGTTGGAGAAGTCGACACCGCTGCCGCCGTCCAGATAATCGTTTCCGCCTTCGCCCTCCAAGAAATCGCTGCCGGCACCGCCGTACAGGGAATCGTTACCGGTCAGGCCAAGCAGGGTGTCGTCGCCGTCGCCGCCATACAGCGTGTCGGTGCCGGCCCAGCCATCCATGAAATCGTCGCCGCCGCCGCCGTAGAGGATGTCGTTGCCGTCGCCGCCATTCAGATCATCGTTTCCGGCCAGGCCCGTGAGAGTGTCGTTGCCAGAGCCGCCGAACAGGAAATCGCCGAATTCGCTGCCGTCGAGGATGTCATCGCCATCGGTTCCAGACCCGGTGGTTCCCACATCACCGTAATTGTCGGGGATGTAACTGTCGACGCTACCAGCGAAATCAAAGCCCGCCTTGAAATCAAGGACATTGGTCTGGGATGGGGTGGATGGCACGAAGTTGGGGTCGTTGACGCTGGACTGATTGACCGCACTGTCGATCTGCAGAGTCGCCGCGCCCTTGCCGTACTGGTTATAGGTAATGCCGCCGATGACAATGTCGGCGCCTTGGGTCCAACCCAAATCTGTGACCACCGAATCGGTGGCGTTACCATTTACCTTCAGCACATTGGTGTCGGACATGTTGGTGATGTCGGCGGCGGTCAGCGACAACACGTTGAAACTGCCCGGGCCGGTCAGATCGATGCTTTCGATGCCGGTAATCACATCGTCGGCGATGGCCGTCAGATTGATAGCAGCGTTGGAAGTGACAAAGCGTAGCTCATCGTTGCCGACCCCGCCGGCAACGCCAAGCGTGCCATCTGGGTCATACACCAACACATCATCGCCGGGGCCTCCGGACAGCAGATCAAGACCGCTGCCGCCGTCCAAGAAATCATTGCCGGCGCCGCCCACCAAAATATCGGTACCGCCGCCGCCAAACAAAAGGTCGTTACCGCCACCGCCCGCTAAAACGTCGTCCAGTTCCGATCCATCCAAAGCATCGGCCCCATCGCCGCCGATGTTGATGACCCCGGTGGGGGCAATAAATTGGATGATGGTTTCGATGGGGGGCAAAACGACGGCTACGTCGGCGGTGCCGCTCAGAACGTCCCCCAAGAAATTCAGAGTATCGCCAAAATCTCCACCGCCGCCGAACGGGTCGTCGAAGCCGCCGCCGAACGGATCACCAAAGCCGTTTCCGCCACCGCCAAAGGGGTCGCCAAAGCCACCGCCACCGAATGGGTCACCGAAGCCGCCGCCACCGAATGGGTCACCGAAGCCGCCGCCGCCGAACGGATCACCAAAGCCGCCACCGCCAAAGGGGTCGCCAAAACCACCGCCACCGAATGGGTCGCCAAAGCCACTGCCGCCGAAAGCGGGGGCCGGCCCAAATCCTGGATTGGGGCCAAAATCACCTCCAGGCCCTGGGCCAAAAGCAGGGCCATCGGGGCCCGGTCCCGGGCCAAATCCCGGCCCTGCCGGGCCAGGGTCTGGGCCAAAAGCAGGGCCAACGGGGCCCGGTCCCGGGCCGTCAAGAGGTGCCGGTCCGCCCGGCCCTGGCCCTGGGCCAGGCGGTCCCGGTCCATCCGGTCCTGGCCCCGGTCCTGGCCCTCCTGGGCCATCCGGCCCCGGCCCCGGTCCCGGTCCGTCGGGTCCTGGGCCATCGGGTCCTGGGCCATCGGGTCCTGGGCCATCGGGTCCTGGGCCATCGGGTCCTGGGCCATCGGGTCCAGCCTCGGCAGGTCCTTCACCGGGGGGCGGGCCATCCTCTGGTGGTGGCTCGTCAGGCGGCGGCCCATCCAGGGCACCTTCGCCTTCGGCGGGGCCTTCGCCACCCCCATCTGCCAGCGCTAGTTCGACTTCGCCCTCTGCTGCCCCGTCGCCTGCGCCATCACCTTCGGCGGCAGCTTCCTCGGCAGCGCCTTCTTCGGCTGGGCCATCACCTTCGGCGGCAGCCTCCTCGGCAGCGCCTTCTTCGGCTGGGCCATCGCCCTCACCCTCGGCAGCCGCTTCTTCGGCAGCGCCTTCCTCAGCAGGGCCTTCTTCTTCGGCGGCGGCTTCTTCTTCGGCAGCGGCTTCTTCTTCAGCGGCGGCTTCCTCTTCAGCGGCAGCTTCGCCTTCCCCTTCGCCCTCAGCGGCTTCCCCTTCGCCTTCCGCCTCGCCTTCTCCTTCACCTTCGGCTTCGCCCTCAGCGGCTTCCCCTTCGCCTTCCGCCTCGCCTTCTCCTTCACCTTCGGCTTCGCCCTCACCTTCGCCTTCTTCGCCTTCTCCCTCGCCTTCGCCCTCGCCTTCGCCTTCGCCTTCGCCCTCTTCCTCTTCGCCTTCGCCTTCGCCTTCGCCTTCGCCTTCGCCCTCAGCGGCTTCCCCTTCGCCTTCTTCGCCTTCGCCTTCTCCCTCGCCTTCGCCTTCGCCCTCGCCTTCGCCTTCGCCTTCACCGGCGGCTTCACCACCGGCGTCTGGACCACCTGCTGCGGCCGGGGACGGTGGCAGTACGGCCAGGGCGGTGCCAAACAGATTATTCACCTGCGCATCTGTGAGGATCACCGGCTCGCTGATGGGAGCGCTAAAGCTGGTAGCCTGGACGCTCTGGTTGGGTTGGTTCAACACGAACGAGACACCGGCGCCGTTGGTGATCGACAGCTCGCCCACAACGCCTTCGGCATCGGGCAACAGAGTGACAGTATTTTCTTCGCCTTCCGCCGCCGCCACACCGGCCACCTGGGTGCCTCGAATGCCGATGGTTACCACCGGTGTCGACACGACCATCTGGTCCGCGCCCGACGCAGCGATTTTGCCGGACACAAAGCTGAACACGCCTTGGACGATATTGAAGGACGAAGCGCCTTCGTTGGTGGCCGGGTCGAACACCAATTCATCCAGCACCATGCGGCCACCGCCGCCTAGGCTGAAGGTGGTGTCATCGACGAATACCAAGCCAACGGTGCCGTTGCCGGCGGTTTCTAGAACATCCCCCTGGAACACCGAATCGCCGATGCCCAAAGCAACCCTGGTGCCGTCCGCACGGGTGGCAAAAACGTCGCCCTCGGCGACCTCGATTTGACCGATGGGTTGGATATCACCGGGTGCAGCCTGGGCGTACTGGCCGGGGAATTCCGGTCCCGCCAATGTCTCCGCCAGATCGCCGCTGATGCGGGCGCCAAACTCGGTGAACAGGTCCGGAGCCGCGTCGCCAGAAAAGAAATCCCTGATCAGCACCTGGGTGCCGTCGGGACTGATGAGCAGAAGATCGGGACCTTCGCGAACGTAATCAGCGGTCAGAAGAAAGTCGCCGCCGGGTACAACCAAGATCTCGGCACCATTGGCATCCAAGACGGTTGAAAAGGTTTGGCCGTCGGCGCCGACAGCAGCGCCCGCGTCGGCCATTTGGGTATCAGGCGAATCCAATACCGCGCCGCCCGTTCGGGCAACGCCAAAACCATCGACCCCTATACGACCATCATCCGCCAAAACGCCGTCTGCAACTCAGGCAAAGCAAGGCCCGGGCCGCACTCCAAGTCCCCACTATTAATGTGTCGGAGTATAGCGGCCCAAGTTCCTTGCTGGAAGCGGACAGCAGCCCACTATGTGATGGACTAAAATCCCCGATGTGGCGGTCTGCTGGGCGCGTATATGTCGAGGCCCTTGCCAGGGGACCAACGCCGCAGGCCTCAGCCCAATCGCTCCTTCGAAACGCGGTGGTCCAGGCGGATTTCGTTTGTTGGATCAATCGGTTATGGTGGTGGGGCGCGGAAAACTGTTAAGCCACCAGGCAACCGATTAGTGAAACAAGTGCCCATGGATGCTCCGAGCCCCCAGCCGACCGATCCAGGCCAAGCGGCAACCGAAGCTGCTGACCAGGCGTTGGCCGACACTAGTTCCGACACCGAAACGGATCCCTTGTTGGCCTGTTTGGAGTTTCTGACGCAGTTTTACCAGACTCCGCATTCAGCTGCTGTGCTGCGGGCCGGGCTGCCACTGGCGGAGGGAAATATCACCCCCAGTCTGTTCGTCCGGGCCGCTGCCCGGGCCGGGTTGGTGGGCCGGGTTGTGCGCCGGCCCTTAAAAAATATCTCCAATTTGGAATTGCCCGTGGTGGCCATCCTGGATGGCGACCAGGCTTGCGTGGTGGTTGAGCGACACGCCAAAAAGGGCAAGAAAGCAGACGTTGTGTCGGTGATGATGCCCGAAGCCGGCGCCGGGGTTCAAGAGGTCGCCCTTGCCGACCTGGTCGACCGCTTTGCCGGTTATGTGATTTATGCCCGCCCGGAATACCATTTTGACGTCGCGCTGGAATCCTCCGCGGATGCCCGCCCTCGAAGATGGTTCTGGGGGGTCATGGCGCGCAATTGGGCGGTGTATGGCCACGTGGCCTTGGCTGCGGTGTTTGTCAATTTGTTCGCTCTGGCGACACCATTGTTCATCATGACCGTGTACGACCGAGTGGTGCCCAACAACGCCATCGACACGTTGATCGTGTTGGCCATCGGCGTTGGCTTAGTCTACCTGTTCGAATTTGCCGTGAAATCCCTGCGCGGCTATTACATCGACGTGGCCGGCAAGCGCGCCGACGTGGCCTTGGCCAGCGCCATTTTCGATCATGTTTTGGATATTCAGATGGCGTCCCGTCCGGCCTCCGCCGGGGGCTTCGCCAACACCTTGCGGGAATTCGAAACCGTTCGCGAATTCTTCGCTTCCGCAACGCTAGCGACCTTGGTGGACTTGCCGTTCATCGCCTTGTTTATCGTTGTGATTTGGATAATCGGCGGCCCCATCGCCATCGTCCCCGCCATCGCCGTCCCGGTCGTGATCGCGGTGGGCTTGCTAATCCAAATCCCCCTGAATCGGGTGGTGCGCGCGGGATTTGGCCAAGCAGAGGCCAAACACGGGGTGCTGTTTGAAGCCATCGGTGGGCTGGAAACCATAAAGAGCTTGGGCGCCGACGCCCGCATGCGCCAGATGTGGGAAACCAGCGTCGGCCAATCCGCGCGCTCCGGGGCAAAGGCGAAATATCTGTCCTTGTTGGCGCTGAATTTTTCCTCAGTCGTCCAGCAATTCGCGTCGGTGGGAATCGTCATCGTCGGAGTGTTTTTAATCGCCTCGGGTGACCTGACCATCGGCGCCCTGATCGCCTGCGTGATTTTAAATGCCCGGGCGGTTGGCAGCCTGTCCCAGGTCGCCCAATTATTGGTGCGTTGGCACCAAGCCAGGATTTCGCTACACGCCCTGGATACCGTCATGAAATTACCGGTGGAACGGCCTCGGGACAGGCACTTTTTGCACCGGCCCAAACTGGACGGCAAACTCCAATTCAAGGGCGTAACGTTTTCCTATCCGGACCAGGTGACACCAGCATTGGAAGGCGTTTCATTCACCATCCAACCCGGTGAGCGGGTCGGGTTGATCGGTCGCGTGGGGTCGGGCAAAAGTACCGTGCAAAAACTGATTTTGGGTCTATACGAACCCCAACAGGGAACGGTTTTAGTGGATGGCACCGAACTGCGCCAAATCGACCCGGTGGATTTGCGCCGGGGCATCGGTGCCGTACCCCAAGACGTGTTTTTGTTCCGCGGCACCGTGCGCGACAACATCACCGTCGGCGCCCCCCACGCCAATGACCAACAGGTCCTGGACGCTGCCCGCATCGCCGGGGTCGATGACTTTTTGTCCGGCCATCCCATGGGATACGATTTGCCCGTGGGGGAGCGCGGTGAAGCCCTGTCTGGCGGTCAACGTCAAGCCATCGCCCTGGCCCGGGCGCTGTTGGGGAACCCGGCGTTTTTGCTGTTGGACGAGCCGACAAATTCCATGGACAACGCCGCCGAGGTCGCCCTGAAAGACAATCTTGGGGAAGTGCTGGAGGAGCGCACGCTGATTCTTGTCACCCACCGCGCCTCGCTGTTGTCCCTGGTCGATCGACTGATGATCATCGACAAGGGCAAGATCGTCGCCGACGGGCCGACCCAGGCGGTTCTGGATGCCGTGGCCGATGGCCGGGTCAACGTGACAGGGGACTGACATGGCCAGCACCAAGGCACTGAGCCAAGAATTCGCCGCCGATATGAAGGCGTCCGTGAGCACCGGCCCGCGCAAATCGGCGACCTTGTTGCTGTACACCATCGCGCTGTTCTTCATCGTCGCCGTGGTGTGGGCCAGTCGCGCCACCGTGGACGAAGTGACTATCAGCAACGGCACCGTAATCCCGACCCGCCAAGTCCAAGTGGTGCAGAATTTGGAAGGCGGAATTCTGGCCGAAATCTTGGTAGCGGAGGGCGATTTGGTGGAGGCCGGTCAAGTGCTGTTGCGCATCGACGATACGAATTTTGCCTCGACCTATGCCGAAAACGAGGCGCGATATTGGGGCTTGTTGGCCGCTTTGGCACGCCTGGAAGCCGAAGCCAACGGCACCGAAATGGTGATCCCAGAAGCCTTGATCGGTGCCGACGATGTGGTGGCGGCGGAACGCGCACTGATGGCTGCCCGCAAGACGGAATTGAACGCGACGCTGGAGGTTTTACGCGGTCAGACGGAGCAAAAGCGATTAGAGATTATAGAGCTGGAACAACGAATTGCTGGGCTTAGTGAAAGTTTAAACTTAGCCAAAGAAGAGCTCGACATCATGACTTCCATGGTCGCCCAGGGTGTGGCGTCCCGGGTGGATTTGATCCGCATTGAGCGCCAAGTGGTGGACCTGAATCGGGAGCTCGTGTCCGCCCAACTTACCATCCCCCGGGCTCAGGCTGCGTTGGCAGAAGCGAACCAGCGCCAGAATGAACAGATCGCGCAATTCCGCACGGCGGCCCAGGCTACGATCAATGACGAGACCGTGCGCTTACGGGTGCTGGAACAGTCGCTCAGAAGCACCGAAGACCGGGTCACCCGCACCGAGGTTCGCTCGCCGGTCAAAGGCACCGTGCAGATCGTCACCATCAACACCGTCGGGGGGGTCATCCAGCCGGGCATGGATTTGGTGGAAATCGTCCCCTTCGAGGATCAATTGCTGATCGAAGCTCGGGTGCGGCCGTCGGACATCGCGTTCCTGTTTCCCGGCCAAGACGCAAAAGTAAAACTAACCGCTTACGATTTCGGCACATACGGTGCGCTGGACGGCAACCTGGAGTCCATCAGTCCCGACACCATCGTCGATGAACGGGGCGACAGCTATTATCGCATCCGCGTGCGCACCGACCGCAGTTTTTTGGGCACCGAGGCCGAACCCCTGGAAATCCTCCCCGGCATGGTCGCACAGGTGGACATCATCACCGGCGAAAAAACCGTGCTGGATTACCTGCTAAAGCCCATCATCAAGGCTCGGGAAAACGCCCTCCGCGAACGTTAATGTTGCCGATCAGATTCACGTGGCGTGAAGCCACGCCACGATCTGCTCTGTGCGAACGCTAGCCGCCAGCCGACGGTCGGCCAAGGCCCCGGGCAACCACGTCATTGACCCTATCACTCCGTACACGGAACGATTGTCTTTATGCCGTTTCAAATTTGTGGCAGATTCGGCCACTCAACCTCAAGGAACTAGAGGGATTGCCATGTGGCGATATTGGGCGGTTGCGATGGCCCTCACGCTGTCGGCCTGCACAAACGGCGTCTACTAGCCTGATCCAAGGCCATAGCACTGAGGCTCGCCCTGGGCGCGATGCTTACTCGCTAAACCGCGCGGCCTCTTCCGAGCCTCCGGTAGCGTCTCCTTCGGTGTAGGAATGGGCGCCGGCGCCGGCCAGCTTGCCGCCCTGGACGATCAAGTACTCCTCGCGGATCGGGCGGTCATCAAACCAGCATTCGAGGATCTCCCGCACGCCCGCGGCATAGCGCGCCTGGGCCGAAAGACTTGTCCCCGACACATGGGGCGTCATGCCGTGGTGGGGCATGGTCCGCCAGGGGTGGTTTTTGGGCGGCGGCTGGGGAAACCAGACATCGCCCGCGTATCCCGCCAGTTGGCCACTTTCGAGGGCCGCCGCAACGGCTTTCGCGTCGCAGATTTTTCCGCGCGCCGTATTGACCAGATACGCGCCGCGCTTGGCCCTGGCAATCAGACCGGCGTCGAACATGTGCTCCGTTCCGGGATGCAGGGGGCAGTTGATCGTGATCACGTCGCAAATTCCGACCAGGGACTCGGCGTCTTGGTGATAGGTCAGGCCGAGCTCATCCTCGATGCTGCGGTTAAGGCGATGGCGATCGGTGTAATGGAGAACGACGTCGAACGGCTTCAGCCGCCGCAGCACAGCGGTTCCGATGCGGCCCGCGCCCACGGTTCCCACCGACATCCCTTCCAAATCATAGGACCGGGACACCGCGTCGGCGATGTTCCAGCCCCCCTTTACCACCCACTCGTGGGAGGGAATGTAGTTGCGCACTAACCCCAGAATCATCATCACCACGTGCTCGGCGACGCTGATGCTGTTGCAGTATGTGACTTCGGCAACGGTGATGCCACGGTCGATGGTGGCCTGGAGATCGACGTGATCCGAGCCGACGCCCGCGGTGATGGCGAGTTTCAAATCCGGCGACCGGGCTACCCGGTCCGCTGTCAGGTAGGCTGGCCAGAACGGCTGGGAAATCACCACCTCAGCTTCTGGCAGCTCCTGATCCAGCACTGAATCCTGGCTGTCCTTGTCGGCGGTGACGACCAGCGTATGGCCGCGCTCTTCCAGAAAAGATCGCAGGCCCAGTTCGCCGGTCACGCTGCCCAGCATATGACCGGGTGTGAAGTCGATGGCGCTGGGATTCGGCATTGATTGACCGCCGGGATATTGCTCCAGCTTCGGGATCACATCGCGGGCGTAGGTCTCCGGGTGCCCGTCGATAGGGTCGTCGTACAGAACGCAAATCACCTTGACCATGTCTCTCCCCACGCAAAAAATTTCGTTGAGACATCCTCGCGTGGTGGGCCGGGTCCGGCAAGGGGGGTGGGCTTCACAATGCCCAAGTGCTTCCGCCTGCTGGCGTGGGAGGATTGAGGAGGGGGTGGTGCTTTTTTATTGCGTGGGCGCGGCACCGGGAATGAGTGGGCCGTCGGGAATCGGCGCGATTTTCGGCTTGCCAGCGGCGGCGCGAGTTTCTCCGCGTTTGCGCCGCTGGATCAACGGCGGGCAGGTGTGATTGTCATAGTAATCCACTTGGCAATCCAGGCACTGTAGGCACTCGTTCATGTTAATCTTGCCCGATGGTTCGATGGCGCCCATGGGGCAGTCGGCCTCGCAGATCCGGCACTGGGTGCCGCACTGGGGCCGGCGCTTTAGCCAGTTGAACATGTGGACCCGGCCGAGAATGCCGAGAGTGCCGCCCAAGGGGCACAGGAACCGGCAGAACGCCCGTTCGATGAACATGCCAAAAAACAGCAGGATCCCCGCGTACAGCACAAACGGCCAGGCGCGCATGAAGTTGGCGCTGATGGCGGTCTTGAACGGCTCCATTTCCGAGGCCGTCCCGGCCATGTCCACGGAAAAGAACACCAATCCGACCACAACCACAGCGGCTATGTATTTCACCGCCCACAGGCGTTCCTGCAGGGTGTGGTTGATCTTGATCTGCGGGATCTTGATGAACCGGGCGATTTTGTTGATGAATTCTTGCAGCGCGCCGAACGGACACAGCCACCCGCAAAACACGCCGCGCCCCAGAATGAAAAGGGTCAAGGCCACATAGACCGAAACAATAAACAATATGGGATCGAGCAAGAACGACGACCATACGGCGCCCCCGAACGGCGCCTGGGCATAGGCCATGATATTCACCACCGAAAGCTGACCGCCCGCGTAATAGCCGAGCCAGCCCAATGTCATGGCCAAGAATGCCACACGCACATAGGTGTACACCCGACGGTTACGCAACAAATAATCTTGAAGCAGGAAAATCAGCGACAGCACGAACAGCATGCCAAACAGGATAGCGATTTCCGTACGCTTGTCGGTCCAGGCCTCCACCCACGCCGGGATTGGTGGCGGCGGCGGCAACAGCATGTGCTGTTCGGGCAGCTGATAGGTCACGAGGTAGGTCACCGACGCCGCAGTGCCGTCGGCGGCCTTGCCCGGCACGGTGATCTGCACGTCAATCGGCAACAGCGGATCGAGCCCGGAATCCGCCGGCAGGAAGAAAATCAGGGATTCAGAAAAACTGGGCACGTCGGAATTTTTCAGTCCCGACGCGCGTTTGAACATTTCCCGCGTCAAAGGGATTTCCAAATTTCCCTGGATGAATTTGATCCGATCGAAGGTGAAGTTGCTGGCGCTGCGCTGGAAGGCATTGCCCATCCATGAAAATTCGCCCTTGCCCGCCACCCAAATCGCCAAGCCGCCGTCAGCCTGGTTGCCCAAATAGCCCTTGTATCTCTGGTCGCCGAACACGTTGACACCAATGGATGGGGCGGTAACCAACCCTACGTAGAGGTTCAAGAACGCCGCGTCGCGGCCGACGATGGATTCGTTCGGCAGGGCCCCGGTACCGATTTGGTCTTCGAACATGTCGAAGATTTGTTCATTGGTGACCAGGTGGTTCAGCACCGATTTGGTTTCGATCATTTCGGCAAACGTATAGCGGCGGAACCCGGTGCGATCCAATTCCGGCTCGGTGACCGGAGCAAACAGGCCCATGACTTGGCCGCCGTACACCAGGCGCGCCGCCTTCACCATGCCGTTGCGGATTAACCGGGCGCTGATGGTGGCACCCTTTACGGCGTCAGGTTTGATGGCGTTGGTGGTATCAAGCGTAGCGATGCCAAAGCCCGCCACAAAATCGCTCAACAAGGTTTCGGGCACCGGCTTGCCGATGATGGGTTCGTGGTGGTCGAGCAAAAACGCGCCGGTAATATCGCCGCCCAATGTGAAGCCTGCGACCAAATCGAAGGGAATGCCGGAATAGCCCCCGGCGTTCACGGTATCCAAAGTGGAGAAGATGTAGCCAACTTTTTCACCGCCGATATAGACGGGCAGGGCGGCGGGTCGGCCTTCAGCCGGGCCCACGGTTTCGGCACCGGGAAACGCGGCCTGAATGGCCTGGGGGGTCATGCGCGGGGTCAGAAAATCTTCGACCTCTTGGGCGGAGGCGGGAGCCAGCCACAAGCCAGCCAGGGCGGCAATCATCCACCAAGAACCCTGACGGACCGCGCGGACCCACCGTGCCAGATTCTTGATCATGAACACATTCCACTCAACAAAAAAAGGATTTCACGAACCGTAGCAAAATTGGCTCAGGTCTGCCGAGTCAAAATTCTATTTTATGGTGTGGGTTCCTGGCCTCTAGACCTTGCGCCGCCTTTGAACATGCCCTACATACGGACAGCGGCCTGGCACTCATATAACCTGAGTGCTAATCAACCAAAATTGCTGCGGATATTTTTGTCCCTGGCTTGCCACCAACTTTAGGCATCTGCGGCGTAAATCAGGAGAGTTTCGATGAAGTTTCGGCCATTGCACGACAGGGTGTTGGTACGCCGTGTCGGCGAGGAAGAGAAATCCCCAGGGGGCATTATCATTCCCGATACCGCCCAGGAAAAACCCAACACTGGCGAAATCGTTTCCGTGGGACCGGGTGCCCGGGATGAAAACGGCAAAGTGGTGCCCTTGGAAGTCAAAGCCGACGACAAGATTTTGTTCGGCAAATGGTCCGGCACCGAGGTTCGTCTTGACGGCGAAGACCTCATCATCATGAAAGAATCCGACATCATGGCCGTGGTGATTGAGTAACCGGGCCAGAGATTTTTTACGGATAGGAACACGTGCAGATCGTGGTCGAAGACGACGTTAATCTGAACGACATGGGAAATAAGCGCCACGTGAATTTTAACGAAATTTGGAAATGCGAGGAATAGATGGCAGCGAAAGAAGTTAAATTTGAGCACGACGCGCGCGAGCGACTGATGCGCGGCGTGGATATTCTGGCGAAGGCGGTACGCGTGACGCTGGGACCCAAGGGCCGCAATGTTGTTTTGGATAAGT